>ENA-ORTP01000190-ORTP01000190.1-human-gut-metagenome-genome-assembly--contig:-NODE-190-length-81468-cov-10.319065_pt1 | contig 81468 bp, 70 predicted proteins | sample MGYA00241913_ERZ509190 | MGnify/ENA primary metagenome ERZ509190 (study PRJEB26280, sample SAMEA2338839) | human gut metagenome | biome: human gut; feature: human-associated habitat; material: faeces...
GAAGGCGAGTTGCACAAGGAAAGCCGGCGGATCAGCGATCTGCAAAAAACGTGAGCAAAATTCTCTAGCTGCTCTTCCAATCGTTTATTTATTTTTTATCATATACTGAAAAACTACAGTTGGCCAACACACAAATTACAACTTATCAGAAATCTGTGCATGTAATCCCTGTAATGAATTCACTTCTTCATTTTGATCCTGATGTGCTTTTACATAAGCGATTCCTTCAGCTGCTGCTTTGGCTGCTGCGATCGTTGTATAATATGGAATCTTCGCTTTGATCGCACTTTTTCTTAGGTAACTATCATCGTTCACGCTGTCTTTTCCGACTGGAGAGTTTACAATAATATCGATATTACCATTTGTGATAAGATCAAGGATGTTTGGTCTTCCTTCGCTTAATTTATTGACTTTCTCAGCTTCAATTCCAGCTTCTTTGATCAGTTTACATGTGTTTTCTGTTGCAAGAATCTTGAATCCGTCGTCTGCGAATGCTTTTGCTACTTCTACAACTTCTTCTTTATCCTTGCGATTTACAGAAATCAGTACCGTTCCTCCTAATGGAAGTTTCGCTCCAACACCTTCCTGTGCTTTGTAGAAAGCTTCTCCATAGGATTTGGATAATCCAAGAACTTCTCCTGTAGAACGCATTTCTGGTCCTAGAACTGGGTCTACTTCTTGGAACATATTGAATGGGAAGGCTGCTTCTTTGACTCCATAATATGGAATTGCCTGTTCTTTTAATTCTGGTACTGGTGATGGTTTTCCTGTTAATTCAGATGTGATGATCTGTGTTGCCAGTGGAACCATTCTCACGTTACATACTTTGGATACCAAAGGTACTGTACGAGATGCACGTGGGTTTGCTTCTAATACATAAACTTTATCATCTTCGATCGCATACTGCATATTCATTAGTCCTTTGACATGCATTTCTTCTGCGATCTTTCTTGTGTATTCTTTGATCGTTTCCAGGTTTTCTTCTGAAATATGAACAGATGGAAGAATACAAGCGGAGTCTCCTGAATGAACTCCTGCAAGTTCGATATGTTCCATCACTGCTGGTACAAATGCGTGTGTTCCGTCACTGATCGCATCTGCTTCACATTCCATCGCATGATTTAAGAAACGGTCGATCAGGATTGGGCGGTCTGGTGTTACACCAACGGCTGCTTTCATATATCCTGCCATGCTTTCGTCATCATAGACAACTTCCATTCCACGTCCACCAAGAACGTAGGAAGGTCTTACCATCACTGGATATCCGATCTTTCCTGCGATCTCTAATGCTTCTTCTACTGTTGTTGCCATTCCTGATTCCGGCATTGGAATCTCTAATTTATCCATCATTTCACGGAACAGATCACGGTCTTCTGCAAGGTCAATGACAGATGGAGATGTTCCAAGAATCTTCACACCATTTTTCTCAAGTTCAGCAGCAATATTCAGTGGTGTCTGTCCACCAAACTGAGCGATCACTCCTAATGGTTTTTCTTTATTATAAATACTTAATACATCTTCCACTGTTAATGGTTCGAAATATAATTTATCGGATGTATCGTAATCTGTAGATACTGTCTCTGGGTTGCAGTTTACGATGATCGTCTCGAATCCCATTTTCTTCAGTGCCTGAGATGCATGTACACAGCAGTAGTCAAATTCAATACCCTGTCCGATACGGTTTGGGCCTCCACCTAAGATCATGATCTTTTGTTTATCTGTGGATACTGGGTTCTTGTCTTCTGCATTATATGTTGAATAATAATATGCACTGTCTGGCGTTCCGCTTACATGAACCCCTTCCCATGCTTCTTCGACACCGATTGAAATACGTTTATTTCTGATATCTTCTTCTGGAATCTCCAATAACTGACTTAAATATTTGTCGGAGAAACCATCTTTCTTCGCTGATGTTAACATTTCATCAGATGGCATGTTTCCTTTGCATGCAAGAAGCTTTTCTTCTTCTTCAACTAACTCTTTCATCTGCTCGATAAAGTATGTTTTTACTTTTGTCAGTTCAAAGATCTCATCGACAGTTGCACCTTTTCTTAATGCTTCGTACATGATGAAATGACGTTCGCTTGATGGTGTCACTAATTTCTTTAATAATTCTTCTTTTGTTAAAGTATCAAAGTTGTTCGCATGTCCAAGTCCGTAGCGTCCTGTCTCTAAGCTTCGGATCGCTTTCTGGAATGCTTCTTTGTATGTCTTACCGATACTCATAACTTCACCAACGGCACGCATCTGTGTTCCAAGTTTGTCTTCGACACCTTTGAATTTCTCAAATGCCCAACGTGCAAACTTGATAACGACATAGTCACCGTCTGGTACATATTTATCTAATGTTCCGTATTTTCCACATGGAATATCTTTTAATGTTAAACCTGCTGCAAGCATTGCAGAAACTAAAGCGATCGGGAATCCTGTCGCTTTGGATGCTAATGCTGAGGATCTTGATGTTCTTGGATTGATCTCGATAACAATAATACGGTCTGTCACTGGATCATGAGCAAACTGTACGTTTGTTCCACCGATAACCTGTACAGAATCTACGATCTTGTATGCCTGTTCCTGTAATCTCTGCTGACATTCTTCAGAGATCGTGAGCATCGGTGCGGAACAGAAAGAGTCTCCTGTATGCACTCCTAATGGATCGATATTCTCAATGAAGCAGACTGTGATCATATTTCCTTCTGCATCACGGACAACTTCTAATTCTAATTCTTCCCATCCAAGAATGGATTCTTCTACAAGTACCTGTCCAACTAAACTTGCCTGAAGTCCTCTTGCCATAACGGTCTTCAATTCTTCTTTGTTATATACCAGTCCTCCACCGGCTCCACCCATTGTGTAAGCTGGACGAAGTACCACTGGATAACCAAGCTTATCAGCGATCTTCAACCCATCTTCTACGCTGTAAGCAACCTCGCTTCGAGCCATCTCGATTCCAAGTTCGTCCATTGTCTTCTTAAACTCGATACGGTCTTCTCCACGTTCAATACTATCTACCTGTACACCAATTACTTTGACATTATACTTATCTAAAATACCCTTTTTATATAACTCTTCGCATAAATTTAATCCGGACTGCCCACCTAAGTTTGGAAGTAAAGCATCTGGACGTTCCTTTGCAATGATCTCCTCTAAACGTTCTGCGTTCAGCGGTTCAATGTAAGTTTCGTCAGCTGTCTCTGGATCTGTCATGATCGTTGCTGGATTGGAGTTGACCAATACGATCTCATATCCAAGTTTACGAAGCGCCTTACACGCCTGTGTCCCCGAATAGTCGAATTCGCATGCCTGACCGATGATGATCGGACCAGAGCCAATGATCAACACTTTGTTAATATCTGTTCTTTTTGGCATAAAAATAATTCCTCCTTTAGACTTTATTATTATTATATAAGAAAATCAGTGAAATCGGAATCATTTTGTGAAGTTTTTTTAACTATATTAACTTTGGATTTTCTTACCAATTCGTAAGAATTTCTTAATGACAATTTATAAATCGTTTATATTTGTTTATATTCTGTATATTGAATCTCGAAATGGAAATGATTATACTATAACCATACCTCAAGGAAAGACCTAAAAGATAAGACAATAAAAGAATTTCAGGAAACATCCTACAGGTATAGTTTTTTCATATATATTTTTAATCCTCTCTTTTCAAAAAGGAAACCATCACACCCCAGATGGTTTCCTTTTATTTTTGTCAGATTTTCCCGCCTTGCTTTTCATTTTTGCCTATAATATAATGATGTTTGTTACTTTTTTATAGATTTTCAATAAAGAAAGAAAGGAACGTATGTTTTTACATACGGAAAAAAACTATGTTGGAAAACTTATTTAAATTAAAGGAGAATCATACCTCCGTAAAAACTGAAGTCATTGCTGGTATTACTACATTTATGACAATGGCTTACATCCTTGCGGTAAACCCAAGTGTGCTTTCTGCAGCTGGTATGGACCCTACTGCTGTCTTATTAGCTACATGTATCGCTTCCTTTATCGGAACTTTATGTATGGGACTTACTGCGAACCTTCCATTCGTACTTTCCGCTGGTATGGGATTAAATGTTTATCTTACCTATACCGTTGTTGGTCTGATGGGTTATCACTGGCAAGTTGCTTTACTTGCTGTATTCGTTGAAGGTATCATCTTCATCGTCTTATCTTTGACAAATGTTCGTGAAGCAATCTTTGATGCGATCCCTTTGAATCTTAAGAAGGGGGTTTCTGTCGGAATCGGTATCTTTATTGCCTTTATTGGTCTTCAGAACGCAAAACTTGTTATTGGAAATGACTCTACATTGGTATCTATCACAAACTTCACAAAAGATTTCCATACTGCTGGAATCTGTTCTTTACTTGCAGTTGTTGGATTACTGATCACAGTCATTCTTTACATTAAAAAAGTACCTGGATCTATCCTGATCGGAATCCTTGCTACATGGGTGATCGGAATGCTCTGCCAGGTAACAGGAATCTATGTTCCTGATTTCAAAACAGGTTATTACAGCCTGTTCCCTACATTTGCAATGACAGATTTTTCAAAATTAGAAGAGACTTTCGGTAAATGTTTCCAGTATGACTTGGGCAAAGTCGGAATCTTTAATTTTATCACCGTTGTATTATCTTTCTTATTTGTCGATCTGTTTGATACACTCGGAACTTTAGTCGGTGTCAGCACAAAAGCCGGAATGCTTAACGAGGAAGGTAAACTTCCTGGAATCAAACCTGCATTAATGGCAGACGCCGTTGCTACAACAGCTGGTGCGGTTCTTGGTACTTCTACTGTTACAACATTCGTTGAATCTTCTTCTGGTGTTGCTGCAGGTGGACGTACTGGTTTAACAGCTGTTGTTTCAGGATTCTTATTCCTGATCTCAACATTATTTGCACCGCTCTTTACAGCAATCCCATCATTTGCGACAGCCCCTGCGCTGATCATGGTTGGATTCTTAATGTTTGGAGCAATCTCTGATATCAAATTTACAGATGACAATATGACAGAAGCCGTACCTGCTTACCTTTGCATCATTGCAATGCCATTATTCTACAGTATCTCTGAGGGAATCTCTATCGGAATCATCTCCTATGTGATCTTGAATGTAGCTTGTGGTAAAGCAAAGAAAATCACTCCTTTAATGTACGTACTTGCAGTATTATTCATCCTGAAATATGCCGTTTTATAAGTATAGAAAAACAGCCGTATCATGATCGATACGGCTGTTTTATTCTTATCTCATATTAAATTAAAATGCTTGTCCTACTGAACGATTCTTCTGACACCCCATACAGCTCTGTAATCAGCATTCCGCACATTGATTCCTGTGTCTTTGCTTCCTGCATGAATGATCTGGTTATCTCCAATGTAGATCGCTACATGTCCTACACCGTTCACTACCTGATAGCAGATCAGATCTCCTGGCTGCTTCTCATTCCATGATACTGCTGTTCCTTCATATCTCTGTGCTGTTGAACTGTGTGGCAGTGAATATCCAAAATGTTTATATACCTGCATCGTGAATCCAGAACAGTCAACTCCATTCGTAAGGCTTTCTCCACCCCATACATAAGGATTGCCTCTAAACTGCATTGCGTAGTCTACAACACTTTGTCCTGTTGCCGTTCCATAAACTTCCCATGTATCTTCTTCCGGTTTTGACTCAGATAGATACTGTGAACTTACATAACAATAAACTCCACTATATCTTACCGTTGTCCATCCAGACCGTTCTCCATAACAGGTGATCTGCGTACCTTTCTTGTATGATCCTGCCTTTGCTGCACTTGTCGACGCTTTCTTACGGATCGTCAAAGAACTTGCCGTTACATATCTTGTATATGTATCTGTTGTTATATTCGCTGCTTTCTGTGCTGTTACAACAACTGGTTTCTTCTTTGACAGATATCTTGTTGCGATATATCGATAATATCTTCCATATTTGATCTTCGTATAAGATCTTTTCTTCTTGTAGCAGCGAACCTTTGCTGCTTTCTTGTATGATCCAACGATCTTTCCCTTATTTGATGCTTTTTTACGAACCACTACGTTATTGGCTGTTACATATCTTGAATAGGAAGCATATACATCATGTGTATGTGAACTCATGGATAAGACCACCATACAACATATACTTACTACACAGGAAATGAGGATTCCAGTAGTCTTTCTCTTCATATTTCCTCCCTTTAGTTCCATTTTTTACCGACTACTTCTAGTTTACTACCTCATTTTTCATATGTAAACCATTTCGTAATATTTTTTTCATAAATTCTTATGAAAAATGTACCTATTTGCAACATTTTTCATCGTTTTGAATCAAATCTTTGATCGTCTGCATGGACAAGTCAATCGATGCGATCTCGTCCGCACATCGTTTTAATTCGGAGCGGATCATTATTTCATCCTTAATATTTTTCTTATACTTCATCTGGTGTTCAAGATTTGCCCAGAAATCCAGCGCGATCGTGCGGATCTGAATCTCCGCATTTAAGCTCAGGTCATTCAGATGAATGATCATATGATAACTTCGATATCCATTTGGCTTTGGATATGCAATGTAATCTTTAATGTTAACCACTTCTATATCATTCTGTAAAGTAATCCAATCTGATACTTTGTAAATATCATCTACAAATGATGTGATCACACGGATTCCTACTGCATCATTTACTTTTGAAACCGCATTTTCAGCATTTGGTTCTTCCCCCTTTTTCAAGAGTTTCTGCTTCATGCTTTCCGGACTTTTGATTCTAGAGCTGCAGTATGCGATCTTTTTCTTATTTTCGTTTGTTTCAAACTGGGTGATCAGATTCTTCAATTGTTCTTCTGCTTTTAATAAAACCGGATACTGTTCTTTATAAAACTCTTCGTATGTCATAAATCCTCCTGTTTTTCATATCTTTAAGATAACCGTGATCAAAAGAGAGTTCCCATCTTCACTTGATGCCACGATCTTCCCATGATGTGCTTCAACCGCAGCTTTTGCGACCGATAAGCCAATGCCATAACCGCCGGTCTTGGAATTTCTTGATTCATCCGTTCTGTAAAACCGGTCAAATAAATGATCAATATTTTCTTTTGTCAGTGGCTGTGAGGTATTGTATATAGATAAAATAATATTTTTCCCTTTATGTGCAGCTGTCAGTCTGATCTGTCCCTGCTCGGTACAATATTTGACCGCGTTGTCCAGCAAAATGGAGATTAGCTGCCGAATTGTTTTTTCATCTCCTTTAAGTGACAACATCGGTTCAATATCTACCATAAAATTTTTTCCTTTGACCTTGGCAAGTCCTTGAAATGACTGAGCTTCTTCTGATATTACTTCCGAAAATGGGAATTCGATCATCGTTGTTTTTGTCTGTTTTTCTTCCATCCGTGACAAATAGATCAGATCATTTGTAAGACCTGCAAGCCGCTTTGTCTGTACCTGAATATCATCAAGCCATTCATTCTCTCCGTATTCCATCTCTAAGATCGATGTATCTGCATCAATGATCGTAAGCGGTGTCTTGATCTCATGTCCTGCATCTGTGATAAAGCGTTTTTGTTTTTCATAGCTTTCTGCCACTGGCTCGATTGCCCGTTTTGAAAGCAACACCACCAAAATAAAAACGGTGCTAACACCAAAAATAGAGACAAAAAAGCTAGTGACAAGAAAATTCTGAAATGACATCATAGATTTTGTACAATCCAGAAAATATATTTTTACTCCGTTTGAAGTATTTTCTTTCATATATCTGTATTTTGAAATAAATCCACAGTTCTTGTTACTTCTATTGATTTTTTGTGCATATTTGATTGCTGTTTCTTCATTGATCGCTGAGATATTATCGGTATCCGCTTCACATATCTGTCTGTTATTGCTCAAAAATACAGAAAAATAGCGGGACTCAAAGGAAGTTTCTGGTGATATCCCATTTGTCTTTTTATGTTGAGATTTATAGAGATTTTCTGGCAATTCTCCATCATTCTCTTTCAGGAAATCTAAAATCATATCTGCATTATGACTCATTTCCCGGTAATTCAGCAAATTGATCGATCCAAGAATCAGAAATAATACAATGATCGTTGATGTCATAGAAATCGCTATAAATTTTATTCGAAGTTTTCGGATCATCCTCCCACCTCCAAAATATATTCTGCGTGACTTGCCTCTGTAATCTGAAGATTTGCGTGGAGTGCTTCTAATTTCTTTCTAAGATAAGAAATGTACATCCATACAACGTTCGTCTGTACCTGTTTTTCATCTCCCCAGATTTTTTCCATCAGACGTTTGTGTGTGATACTATGGCCCTGATTACATAAAAACAACTCCATCATCTGAAATTCCTTATTCGCAAGACGAAAACTTCCTGTTGGTGATGTCAGTTCAAATGTCGCCCTGTTTAATGTGATATTTCCGACATGCAAAATTGATTCTGTTTGTGTTGTCTGCGTTCTGATCATGGTACGGATTCTTGCCAACAATTCTTTTGCCGCAAATGGTTTTGTGAGATAATCATTCGCTCCAAGATCCAGTCCTTCTACTTTATCGTCAATCTCTGCTTTCGCTGTCAGCATCAGAATTGGAATCAGATTTTTCTTATCTCTGATGGTTTTTAATACTTCCTCGTAACTAACGCTCTTGATAATGATCTTTCATCTTCTGCAAGTAATAACCGCATTGTGGAATTCCTCCTTTTTTGCATACTTCTCTGATTTTTGATTTATTATAGATGGAAAATGTTATGAATTTGTGAGAAATGGAATTGTTCACAGAACTTTGACATTTTTATGTATCTATCACCAGAAAAAGGCATCCAAACTTAGAATTTCTATGCTAAGCCTGAATACCTTCTTTCTTATTATTTTACTTTTATTACTTTTCATGTCCGTTCTGGATAATATTTACTTTTCAAGGTTCATCCGACCAATGCATCTTAGTCGGAAGGCTCATGATTCCGAGAGCCTATTAAAATATAAAGGGCAGAATTCTATCTTCTACCCCTTATATTTTTATATCATTATTTCATATCCTTACTAACAATAAAGACAATCCCTATTGGTATTTTCACTTTTCCTGTTGTAATTTTATCATCAAAAAATAAGTCTTTTTCATAAAGTTGAATACTATAGCTTTGATAAAAAATACATGCTTTGATATTTTTCTTATATCCATTTTTCACATTGACATATTGTGAGGCAGAAATAAGTACTTTATTTTTTGGATGAATATTTTCTTCAACAACTTTTTTTAAAATCCTCAGATTTTTATTATTATAATCTTTATTTACTTGGTATTCTATTGATAATTTTTCACGAAATTGCATGCCACCTTTCGGTGCCTCATACCAAGATGAATAACTTGGTTCTTGTAGTTCCTTTTTTTCATCTTTAGCTTTAATATAATATTCTCCAAATCCAATATCTACAACGTTTGATTTATCCGTTATTCTTTTATTTCCTATGATTTTTTTATCCAATGGAATATATTTAATGCTTTCAACATTTGATACATCTTTTATATAGAAAGATAATAAGCTATTTTCCATATCTTTTGATTTTTTATCATTCGCAAATACATTTTCTGTCTTTCCACTTAATATCAACATACCTAATAAACATATAATTACAACTACATATTTTTTTATCTTGTTTTCTTTTATCATGATTTTTTCATATCCAATCGTATGTTATCAAGCAGAAAATATCTCAAATAAATTCTCTGCTTGATTAAAATCCTTTTATTATCTATTTTTTATAAACCTTCTAATATTTTCCTCACATCTATATCCTAAAACACAAAATAATAATGCTTGTATTCCTCTTCCTACTGCATTATTAATGTCTGGAGTTAGAACAATAAAAAATAAAATAAGATAACCAATTCCTATAATTAAATATCTATTATTTTTTTTATTTTTCAATTCATTTCACCTACCTAAAACAAAACAAATACAATTAATCTTGCTCCTATTCCAGCAAATGTTTTTAAAATTCCTACTTTTTGTAATGCATGCTGAGTTGCGTCTGTAATTGTCCCCTCTTCCATAACCATTACTCACATTGATATTATCTTCCTTTAATGAAAAAATCCCGAAGCCCGCATAAATGCGTGGTTTCGAGACTTTTAACCGAAAGCGATAGACGGGGCTCGAATAATCCTACGTGTCGCTAAATCACGTAAAAAGGAGGGTTTCAGGGTTCTCTTTTTTCGATTTATGCAAAATTTATGCAAAAATTGCTTATTGGCTATGTATAGCATTGTACTACTATCATTATCTTGATTAACCGTTTATTTTGGATATGCTTCATTGTCAAAGTTGCGTTAGCACCATGCAACGCATGGCATGACTTTGATAACGATGCTTATCCAAAATATAATTTTTATAGATAATGATGTTTTAAACTTATACGAGAATATTTTTTATAAAAGTTATTTATCAATCTAAGTCAACTCTTCTTCTCCTATTATTATTTGATACAAAAACTTCTGGATATACGTTTCTGGTATATTTTTCTTTAATTAATGTAATAATAACAGCTCCACCCTTATCTAATTTAGACAATATTTTTTCATATTCATCTCTATGAATAAAATCATCAGATTTACCAAATAATGCAAATAAGCAATTTGTCGCAAACGCAAAATTGTCATATTCTTCATCATTATTTTTTGCTTTTTTAAATTCTGATTCTTCAATAAAAATTTGTTGACCTTCATTTATAAATTCTACTTTCATAAAATCTCCTATTTATATCTGTAAATTATTAACATACTTAATTTTATAATATCATAAAATCATGTATATTTATATCTACACTTTAAAATCATATTCCAATATTATATTTATTATTTTGTCTTTCACAAATATTTGAACAGAATCACATTTTTCAATTAAATCTATATATTTCTTTTTTACTTTATCACTAATAATCATAAACTCAAATTCAAATTGAATAATTCCTCTTTCGTCGTTCGATTCTATTTCAATATTAATACATAATGCTTTTGCTATCTTCAATGCTGATTCTACAATTATTTCCTCGAAATTTTGTTGCAATTTTTTATCCTTTATCTTTTTTTCTTTACTTTCTTCTACTTTCATTTTTATTTTCTCAAATTTTTCAGAATTATATTTTTCCAACTCTTTTTTTGCTGTATCTGAAAGCAATTCTTCTCCCAATTTAAATTCTTGCTCTATTCTGGAAATCTTTTCTTTTTCCTTTAGATAATATTCTTTTTTTAAATACATATACTTTTGTAACCACCATTCTATTGTTTTATTTAGTGTCAATATACGCACACTATCCATAAATCAATTTTACAAGGATAATTTATTTATAGCAACTATAATCCATTTATTTACGAGATATTTTTTATGATTAAATACGATAAACTTTGGACAACAATGAAAAATAAAGGTATCACACAGTATGATTTGTACACATACTATAATGTTAATCGTTCCCAACTAGCACGATTAAGACATAATCAAAATGTACAGACCAATACTATTGATAAATTATGTAATATATTGGATTGTGATGTTGAAGATATTATGACGCATACTAAAGATGATAATATTTTTTGACAAACTGTTGTTTTTATAACTATCCTATGATATTATAGATTTGGAATAACTAATAGTAGTTATTTGACTTTATCAGACAGAATCCCAACGAGGGTTCTCTTTTTTTAGAATAAACCAATAAATATAGAATCTTTATCAAAGCAATCTTTTCTGGTTGCTTTTTATTTTTATAGAATGAAATCTTTTCTTGCGAAAACTAACAGGCTCACGAAAGGAGGTCGTTTTATGGAAAAATTCTTAGTAAAAAGATACATAGTTTTTAATGTTACTCTTAATCATACACTAAACACATGTCAACGCCTGTTAATCATTTCAAAAATCAGTGAATACCATTATTCATTCCGATTTTTTCAATGCAATCGCACAAAATTATAATGCAAGAATGCAAAATGTAGAAAAAACTATACAGACTATGCCTCGATATAGCTGTATAAAAAATGAAGAAAGGCAATATTTACGGATAAGTTTATATTATCTAATCAAGCAAGGATATCATGTTTATGATATTCCTGAAGATGATACAACTTTTTATCGTTTAAAAGAAAAACAAGATATCGTCACTCGTGCTGATATTAATGAAGGAACTAAGTCGTTGAGAACATTATTTAAAGGATATTCTTTTCCAATTAACTATCCAATTCTTTTTCGACTATCCATCGCATTATCCTTAACAATTGAAGAAACATATGATTGGTTTCGGAAGTCTGGTATTGATTTAGCATCGGATATTCCAGAATTTGAAGCACTTGGATATGTAATAAAACAATATTGCAGTAGTAAAAATAAAACCCTCTCAAACAGTAATATATTAGATATTTATTATAAGGCAGATAACTATTTTCATGTACAACATGGTTATAAATCCTTATTAGGTCCATCATGTCGAAAGAAATAAAATTGACTTAATTTATTTCAAAAAGAGGAAATATCGAGATGTCACATTTTTGTGGCATCTCTATTTTTTTGTTTTTTAAAAATAGGTTTAGTAAACCCAATATTCCTTTTCTAAATCCGCTAAAATAAAGCCAACATCAGTTGATTGATGTTAGTAACTATCAACCAAAACAGAAAGGAGGTTAAAAACTATCAACCAAAACAGAAAGGAGGTTAAAAATGAATCTATTAAGCTTAGTCATTGATTCTGATAAAACAGTTGGACATAATCTACTTCTAACTGATATTCGTCCATTTTATGAGTATGATGGAAACAATCAACGACTTGATAAGATTTCCGGCTACAAGTACGAGGTAACTCTTCCAGAAAGAAAATTTGAAAAAATTTCTGTAAAAATCGCTGGAAATCAAAGAGTTAGTATGGATGATTCTTGCGATTATATGCCAGTCGTCTTTGACGATTTGCAACTGAAATTATATTGGACACCTAGCGGATATAATATTTCTGCTACTGCCAAAAACGTAAGAGTCCAAAAAAAAGAATAAGATTGTAGGGGCATTGCCCTACAACTCTTATTCTTTGCACAAAGGGTAGTATTACCTTTGTGCAACATGTAGCATGTAGCTAATAATACATTAGTTTAATTGCTTACATAACTATAAAATTAAGAAAGGAGAACACTTGCTGTGTATACAAAAAATACGCAAAGTAGAAAATGGTTGTATACGATTCAGAATCCAACTCAGCTTAAATTAACACCTGAATATATTCAAGGAAAATTAGGTGAATTGGTATCTGTTGAGTATTATTGCTATTGTCGTGAAATCGCATCCACAGGACAAGAACATCTACATATATTTTTATATAGCAATGCACCGATTCGTTTTGGAACTCTAAAAAGGAAGTTTCCGACAGCACATATTGATAAGGCTATTGGTTCATGTATTGAAAATAGAACTTATTTAAAAAAAGATGGTAAATGGGCATCTACATCTAAAGCTGAAACATCCGTTCCTGGTAGCTTTTTTGAATGGGGAGAACTTCCAAAAGAAGGAAAAGAAAAAGCTCCTCAAAAAGCTGAATTATTAGAATATATTCAATCTGGTATGAGTACAGCTCAAATCATCATGAATAATCCTAAGTATTCTTTTAATAGTAACGACATAAATGTCCTTCGAGAAACTTTATTAAGTGAAAAGTTTTCTAAAGCAACTCGTGAAGTTAAAGTAACTTACATTTATGGCGAAACGGGCACGGGAAAAAGCCGATATGTGTTTGAAAACCATTCTTACCTTGATGTTTGTAGAATCACGAATTACGGTTCTAGACTTAATTCAGTCAAATTCGACAATTATCACGGTCAACCAGTATTGGTTTTCGATGAATTTCACAGTCAAATACCGCTTCCAGATATGCTAAACATATTGGATATATACCCACTGTATCTGCCTGCCAGATATAGCGATCGAGTTGCATGTTACACTGATGTATACATCATATCTAATATTTCTTTAGATGCTCAATATACAGAATATCAGCATGATGATATCCCTACATGGAACGCTTTCTTGCGAAGAATTTCTTCCATAAAAGAAATCAAAAGCAATGGTGTATCTTCCATAATAATTGAACACGAGAAAGGAGATTTTATCAGATGAAAAAGACCTCTGCTGAAAACGAAAATGCTAACGGAAATATCTACGTTCCAACAAGACTTAGATATCGCTGTAGCACCTTTTGTGAACGGCTAAAAAATGATGGTTTTTTTCAAAAATTACTACTACTAATTATTGTAGTAGTAATTTTTGGGAATTACATCGTTTCTAGAAATCAAGATTCTTTTGAACAAATACAGTCTAACCTTTTAATCCTGTCTTTTGGAATTTTAAGCTTAGTAATATTAGTCGGAATATACAGCGATGGTTTCTTGGATGTTAAATATTACGATGCTTTTTTATCCATTGGATTCAAAAATTCAATTGGAATTCCGCCTATTTTAATATGTCAACAAAAAATTGATAATTCAGTTATCATACTTTTTGATAATGTCGGAATTCCATTGTCTGATTGGGAACGGCATAAAGATGATATTGAAAGTACTTTGAATATTTCAATTTCACAAATTCAATATGGGAAAAATTATCGGCAAATAATCATCAAGGGTTGTCAAGGTAAATTTGATTTTTCAAAAAATTTTATCTGGTCCTCTAAACAAGAAAATGATAATCAATCAAAAAATGACTCTCTCTTAATACTGGGAGAGTCAATTTTTGGGGGCTTATCTATCTCTTTAAATGACTATCCTCATATTCTTATTGGCGGAGCAACAGGTTCTGGTAAAACATTACTATTAAAGCTTCTATTAATGCAATGTATCAATAAAGATTATATTGTTAATATTGCAGACTTCAAAGGTGGAGTTGATTTTGGGCGTATCTGGGAAAATCACTGTACATTTGTTACTGATATCTCAAATACGACAAAAAAACTAGATGCCATCATTGCCGAACTAGAAAACAGGAAAAAATTATATGCCAAAAATGGTTATAAAAACATCTCTGACTACAACAAGCATGAACTCATCAAACATAAGCGAATTATATTCGCTTGTGATGAATTGGCAGAACTTCTTGATACCACTGGATTATCATCAAAAGAAAAAGAACCAATCAAAAAAATCCAAAATCAGCTAAGTAGTCTAGCACGTTTAGGGCGAGCATTCGGAATTCATTTGATTCTTGCCACACAACGTCCAGATGCTAATATCATTAGTGGACAGATTAAAAACAATATCAGCTATAAAATCTGTGGACGTGCTGACCAAGTGTTAAGTCAGATTATCCTTGATAATACCGATGCTTCAACATATATTCCATCAGATTCAAAAGGGTTGTTTCTAAATCAAGACGGCACATTATTTAAGGCATATCTTTTTGATGAAACAACAGACATACAAGGCGGTGGTCGTATGCACACGGAACAATAACATCTAGAGAAGAACTTTTATCAATCCACTTTCGCCAACTGTTTAGACCTGTTATAATCATACCTAAAGAGAACCCTGTTAAAAAAGAAATGCAAACTTTAACAGAGAAAAAATTTTTAGAGGAATTTTATAATACAAAAGGTCACAACTGGCGAAAGGATAAAACCTCTGGAAGATATCTTGTATATGTTTATGATGAAGCATATAAAAATCATCGTAAACTACTATCTAAACCAACTAAACAAGCATTAGATAAAGCAGTAATTAAACATTACCATGCAAATGAATCTACCTTTGAAGATTTATATTTTGATTATTACTCATTAAGATTTGGAACAGAAAGCAATTCAACTCGTGACAGGTGGGATTGTACATGGAATACTTATTTTGCGAATAATCCTTTTATTCAAAAACCGATAAGTCAATATTCTTTGGGCGACATTGAAGATTTTGTTTACCCTATCGTAAATAAAAAAATGACTCGCAAGCAGACTCAAAAAATATTGAATATCTTAAAAGAGGTATTTCATCGTTCTGTTTCCAAAGATTATCGTGTAAATAATCCGATGATTGAATTTTCAATTCCTGACTCTTATTTTGTCCGAGAGTATGATAAAGATGTTGAAGAATCTGTTTTAAATTCCTTTGAATTTAAACTTATTCAAAAGGAACTTTTTCGAGAAATTGAAGATTTTCCAAAATATTCAACAGCTTTTGCCATCTTACTGGATGCTTACACTGGTGCTCGTGCTGGCGAGGTAGTCGCATGGAAATGGTCTGATATTTCTTTTAAGAAAGGAATTATTTCCATTCGTCGTGCAGAGAGTCGGCATTCCAAACGCAATGAGCAAGGCGAGAAAATCAAAGGGTATGCTTATATCATTGGAGATGTCAAAACAAAAAATTCAAGACGTAATCTTCCATTGTCCAAAAATGCTTTGAAAGTCTTACATCTATTAAAGGATTGGCAAAAAGAACATGACATCCATACAGATTGGCTTTTTGTCAACACTGATGGTCAACGTATCACTGCCAGTATCCTTGAACAAAAGTATCGCAGATTATGGAAACGTCTTGATTTAGATTCAGGTAATGGCGGTATCCATTGTTTACGAAAGACTTTTTGTACCGAACTTGCATTAAAAGGAATGTCTATCTATGAACTACAAAAACTGATGGGACATTCAGACATTGCCACAACGCAAAAATATTATATAAAGATTGGTATTGATAACGAAAATTCTTTACAATATCTGGAAGCTTTATAGAGTTTATGCAAATTTATGCAAAATCGAAAGAAAACATAGAAATAAAAAGGTCTCGAAACCCGCATAAATGCGTGGTTTCGAGACCTTTAACCGAAAGCGATAGACGGGGCTCGAACCCGCGGTCTCGACCTTGGCAAGGTCGCGCGTTACCAACTACGCCACTATCGCATATAATGACTGTTCCTTTTCAGAACAGTCATTATTTTACCTTATTCACAGTTTGTTGTCAATCATTTTTTACTAAAATTCCGCAACAACTGTTTTTCCTGCAACTGTTTTTTCTCCAGTTTTATAAGCTACTTTTGGCAGATTAGAATCTTCTAAGACAACAACCATAACATCTGGGCTATATCCTTCTTTCTTGATCAGATCGATATCAAACTCTACCAACTTATCTCCTGCCTTTACTTCTTGTCCACTCTTGACAAAAGACTTAAATCCTTTTCCATCTAATTTGACTGTATCAATTCCGATATGAATTAAAAGATTTAATCCTTCTTTTGTCTCGATTCCAATCGCATGTAAAGATGGTTTCATTAATGCTGTGATCTTTCCATCTGCTGGTGCAACAACGACACCTTTTTCTGGTTCGATCACAACACCATCTCCCATAGCACAAGTTGCAAATGCCTCATCTTTTGCCTGTGTCATTGCAAAAACTTTTCCTGTTGCTACCGCAACTAATTTACCATGTCTGATTTCTTTTTTCTCTTCTTCTTTGGAGGAAACTATGGGTGTTACTTCTTCTTTGGAAGGATCTGTTCCATGCTGTGCATAATATTCCACATATTCTTCAAAATTACTCTTGATCACAGATACCTGTGGTCCATAAATAATCTGAATTCCTGTTCCTTTTTTGATGATTCCTTTGGAACCAGATTGTTTTAAGTACTGATCTGTCACCTTAGTTTCATCTGTTACTGTGATACGAAGTCTTGTAGCACAGCAGTCAATATCTTCAATATTTTTGATTCCACCAAGTCCTTTTAAGATCATAAAGGAAATTGGATCCTCTGGTGCGTCTGTATCTTCATTTGCTGCACCTTTTTTTGCCTGGTAATCAGCTTTTGTATATAATTTTACCTCTTCTTCGTCATCATCTCTACCTGGTGTTGGAAGATCAAATTTCTCAATGACAAATTTGAACACAAAGTAATATAATACTGCATAAACTGCAAATACTGGAAGGATCATCATCCAGTTACTCTTTGTCTGTCCCTGTAATACACCGTATAACATAAAGTCGATCAATCCACAAGAGAATGTTGTTCCGATACAGATCTTTAAGATATGCATTAATGCAAATGACAAACCTGCTAATCCACAATGTAAGATAAATAATCCTGGTGCAATAAATAAGAATGTAAATTCAATCGGTTCTGTAATTCCTGTAAGGAATGATGTTAATGCTGCTGAGAATAGTAATCCTCCAACAATTTTTCTTTTTTCTGGTTTTGCACAACGATACATTGCATAAGCTGCTCCAGGAAGTCCCGCCATCATGAAAGAATATTTTCCTGTCATGAATCTACATGCTTCTACTGCAAAATGTTTTGTATTTGGGTCTGCCAGCTGTGCAAAGAAGATATTCTGTGCACCTTCTACCATCTTTCCAGCAACTTCCATTGTTCCTCCAAGAGATGTCTGCCAGAATGGTAAATAAAATACATGATGTAATCCGAATGGAATTAATGCTCTCTCTAAGAATCCAAAGATTGCTGTTCCAAAATATCCAGAATGCATAACCAGATTACCAAGTGCAAAGATTCCACTCTGAATCGTTGGCCATACAAAGAAGCAGATAATACCTACACCGATATGTGCGATTACACTAATAATTGGCACAAAACGCACTCCTGAGAAAAATGCTAATGCTGCTGGTAATTGCTGTTTATAAAAGCGATTATGTAATGCTGCTGTTACAAGTCCTACGATAACTCCAGCAAATACTCCCATCTGAAGAGAATCAATACCACAGACACTCGTGATCTGTCCGTTTAAGACACTCTTTGCATATGTTCCGTCCGCTAAAATCTTTCCTGATAATTTTAACATCGCATTAATTGTTGAATTCATTACAAAGAATGAAATACCTGCAGAAAGTACTGCGACTGCTTTTTCATTTTTTGCCATTCCTAATGCTACTGCTAATGCAAAGATCAATGGTAAATTTCCAAAGATTGTATTACCGACCTGTGACATGATCGTTAAAAGCGCATTTAGGATAGTTCCCTCTCCCATGATTCCTTGTAAATGATACGCTGCGATCGTATCAGCATTAGTAAATGAAGATCCAAGTCCTAGTAAGATACCTGCAATTGGTAACACAGATACTGGAAGAAAAAATGATTTTCCGATCTGTTGTACTACCGCAAATGCTGAACTTTTCTTTTTCTTTGCCATTTTAATCCTCCTTTGTGACAAATTGATACATGGTTACTGTCTGATACACTTCTCCTGCGTCAAATACTGGTGCATCAAACTCTTTTGTGTTAATACTGTTTGGGAAATAATGTGGTTCCATGCAAAATCCACATCCTTTTCCATAGATCACTCCCCCTTTCCCTTTTGTTGATTTCATTGTATTTCCAGTGTAAAACTGTAATCCTGGAAGATCTGAATAAACTTCCATTTTAATACCCTGTTCTTCGTCCAATGCTTCCGCCATTTTTCGGAAACCACAATCTTTATTCCGAATTACAAAATTATGATCATATCCTTTGCCTTTTTCTAGTTGTTCATCTTCGGCATATAGATCATTCTTGATCTTTTTCCATTCACGGAAATCCATCGGTGTATGTTCTACTTTTCTGATTTCTCCTGTTGGGATCGTATCTTCATTGATCGGTGTAAATTCATCTGCATAAATCCTTACTTTTGTATTTTCGATCGTTCCGCTTTCATGTCCACCCAAGTTAAAGTAATTATGATTTGTTAGATTGATCAGCGTTTTCTTATCGCTGACTGCATGATAGGAAACGATCAATCCATTTGTTTCCGTTACCGTATAAATGATATTTGTTACCAATGTTCCCGGAAATCCTTGTTCCCCATCTGGACTTACATAAGTAAACTTCACTGCATGATCATCAATGATCTCACTATCCCATAAGACTTTGTGAAATCCATGTTCTTTGTCACTGTGAATGTTATGTTTTCCACGATTTTTTGCTACATGATACTCTTTCCCATCAATTTCGAATCTGGCATTTGAGATACGGTTTACATTCCGTCCGACAGTTGCTCCAAACATAATTCCATTCTCAAAATATTCTTCCAAGGTGTCATATCCAAGGGCTACATCTTTGATGTTTCCCTCCTTGTTTTTTACAAGGAGAGAAACAATATTTACACCAAAATCAGTAACTTTGACTGCAAATCCATTTTGATTTTCAATCGTGTATAGAAATGCTTCTCTTTTATCTTCTAAAAAGCCAAAACTTTCTTTTGTTACACCCATATCAGCCTCCTGCTTAGTGTCCATGTTCCATTAAGTCCATAACAACAGGATCTGTAGAATGAACTCCTTTTGCTTTAAGTTCTTCAATCTTTTCTTTAAACTGTGGCAGATATTTTGCATGTGCAACTAACAGTTCATCTAAAACTTTTGTTGTATTTTCATTATTTTCTACTAGTGGATTTAATACGAATGCTTCTAATGCTTTTCCGTAATCTCCTGTCAATGCCGCTTCAATTGTACATTCTTCCATTGCTTTCATCATCTGAAGCCATCCTTTTTCTGCTGATGGAAGCTTTCCAAATGCCATTGGCTGTGCTCCTGTCGCTGAAATGATGCTTGATACTTCCACGATAGAGTCATCATCTAAGCATGAAATTGCTCCATTGTTTTGTGTACTTACTACCATATGGATCTTCTTATTTGCATAAATTGCACGGATACATTCGCAAGCTGCATCGCTGTAATATGCTCCTCCACGTTTTCCAAGTTGTTCTGGTTTTTCATGAAGTTCTGCATTTTTATAAATTTCAAACAACTCATGTTCTACCTGTTTCATTTGCTCTGCTCTGGTACCACCTTCATTGAATTCTTCAATCGCATGCTCAAGCATTGCTTGTTTCATGTAGTAATATCTGTGGTATCCACAAGGCACCATATTCATGCTGTGAAGTAATTCCAATGGAAATTCAGCTTGATAGATATTGGCTGGTGTTCCACCACCTTTTTCATTGATATGATCGATCAAAATTGGTGTCATATCATTTCCATTTTCATCAAATACTTTATGCCAGTGAAAATGGTTAATTCCTGCATATCTGTAATTTAACTGGCTGATATCCTTCCCAAGGAGCTTTGGTTCTGCCATCATTGCGATCGTTGGCACGTTGCAAAGTCCGATACATTTTTTCCATCCAAAATGTTTAATTACAGCTTCTGTTACCATTCCACTTGGATTTGTAAAGTTGATCAGCCATGCATCTGGGCATAATTCTCTCATATCTTCTATGATCTGTCCGATCACTGGAATGGTTCGAAATGCTTTAAACATTCCTCCTGCTCCATTTGTTTCCTGACCAAGCATTCCATACAATGATGGAATTCTTTCATCTTTAATTCTGGCATCTAAAAGGCCTACTCGAAATTGTGTTGTAACAAAGTCTGCATCTTTTAATGCTTCTCTTCTGTCTAATGTTGTATAAACTTTTACATCATATGGAGATGCATCCCACATTCTCTGTGCCAGTGCTCCTACAATCTCTACTTTTTCTTTTCCATCTTCGATATCGACCAGCCAGATTTCTTTAATTGGAAGTTCTTCATATCGTTTGATGAAACCTTCCATCAGCTCTGGTGTGTAACTACTTCCTCCACCAATCGTTACGATCTTCACTGTACCTTTCATTGTTCTATGCCTCCTCAAATATGTTCGTTTTCTTTGTTCTGTTTACATCATATAGAGTCAGCTTTTTTCTCACAATGGATTTAGTAGATGCGGATATTTTTTCCCAAAAAAAGTTTCAGAATCATGAAAATTTCTGAAACTTTTTGAAACTTTATTTCAATTCCAGCCAGTATTCTTTGTTTGCTTCGATCATTTCATCTAAAATTTCTTTTGCCACATTTGCAGATGGAATTGTGCGATTTAAAGTAAATGCCTGCAATGCTTTTTTATATGATCCTTCGATCACTGCTTCTACGACCAACCCTTCACAAGCATCCTGCTGTTCGATCAGTCCTTTATAAAATCTTGGAATTTCTCCAACTCTTACTGGTTCTGGTCCGTCTTTTGTAATATATGCAGGAATTTCAACCATGGCATCATCTGGAAGATTCTTGACTGCTCCGTCATTTTTTACGATGACAAGCTGCCTGCTTCTCGTGTCATATGCAAGTGCTTTTACCACTTCTACAATAAATTTCCCATGAACTCCTACATAAAATTGTGTCAAATCGATTTTTTCTCCATTTTCTAGTTTCTTAACTGCCTCACGAATCTTTGTTTCTCTTCCATGAATAACCTGCATTCCCCTTGTATTATTAATATCCATGTAATCTACAATGTCATCTCCAAGAAGATAATACTGCCAGTATGTATTTGGCAGATAATCTGGAAAATAGTTGACGATCTTCTTTGCATTCGTAAATGTATGTAACCAGTCTGGATCTTTGACCAAGTCATCTTCATAACTTGCCTTTGATACATAACCATACTCTGCCACATGTTTCTTTAATTTTTCTGTGACATCTTCGCCATTACACTGTACTTTTGTAAACCATCCATAATGATTCAATCCAAAATAATCCACTTCCAGATTGCTAAGATCTGTGTCTAGGATTTCTGCCATTCTTGCCTCTACCTCAACTGGCATATCACAGATATTTAAAATTCTTGCATTTGGACGTAATGTCTGTGTTGCCTTAGCAACAATCGCAGCTGGATTTGAATAATTAACGATCCAATAAGTTTTTGATGCATATTTCTCACAAACATCGATCAGATGTACCATTGGTCCGATCGTTCTCATTCCATATGCCATTCCCCCGGCTCCACATGTTTCCTGTCCAATGCATCCATGTTTTAATGAAATCTGTTCATCTTTTACTCGCATTTTCAGTCCACCGACTCGCATCTGTGCCATAATAAAGTCTGCATCTGTAAATGCCTCTTCTTCATCCGTACTAATTTTCAATTCCAAAGAAGGTCTTAAATCTTTTACAACTTCTTTTACGATCAGTGACACTTTTTCTTGTCGTTCCTGATCAATATCATATAACCATAATTCTTTGATTTTTAATTCTTCCTCTTCCAAAAGATTTTTTACAATCCCTGCGGTATAAGTACTTCCACCACCACATATCACAATCTTAAATTCTTTTTTCATTGATTTTTTCCTCCATATCCGTCATATTATTTCATGTGCCCTGATTATATTTCTTGAAAATTTCAGACTCAATAGTTCACGCTATTTTTGGAACATCACAACTATTTCATGGACAATCTGCATAAATTTATTCCGGTTATTTGTGCAAATTCACAATAAAAAAAGAAATATTTGAAAACTATACTTTTTTAGGAGAATGATTGATATGATACTAGAACAAATTAAAAATCCTGATTTTTTTAATAATTCTGAACAGAATATGATTTATTTTTTACAAAACAATTTAAACTCTTTTGATCAAGTCACTTTAAACAAAATGGCAAAAGAATCCTTTTCTTCGACTTCTTCTGTTTTACGTTTTTGCAAAAAATTAGGATTTGATGGATTTAAAGATTTCAAATTACAACTGATCCGAGAAGCATCTATTTCTGGTCAGGATCTTAATTTTAATCTACCTTTTTCTCCAGATGATTCTGTTGAAGATATCGGTCTTCATTTATCTGAAATTCTTGCAAATGGAATTAAAAAAACACGGAATCTGTTAGATCCCGTGCAATTAGAAATGACTGCTTATAATATAAAAAAGAGCCACCGTGTATTCCTGTTTGGAAAAGGTGACTCCAGAATTTCTCTTGAGAATTTTAAAAATAAAATGATCAAATTAAATGAATATTTTATTATTGGTGATGAATATCAGAATAATTTTTATACAGTCGGCAATATTACCTCTAATGACCTTGTGATCTTCTGTACTTATAGTGCTATGCATCATGATTACAATTCTTATCTTCCAGTTTTAAAAGATCATAACGTTCCGATCATTACGGTTACAAGTAATATTCATTCCAAACTGGCTGTGAATTCTGATATTGTATTACAACTTCCTGATGATGAATCCTTTGATGAAAAAGTTGCCAGTTTTGCCTCTCAAACAAATATGGATTTTATTTTTGATTACATCTATTCTATCATTTTCCAGAAAAATTATATGGAGAATTATCATTCGAAACATGCTAAAGATGTATATACAAATTCCATGATCTATAACAAACTATAATTTAGTATCATTCATCCTGAATATCTCGATCATCCATAAATCCTATGGATTCTTTGAGATATTCAATATTCTTTTCACGGTCCATATTGTAAATACAGCCAAAAACAACATCCATCATATACTGCATCGCAATATGAGATGAGAACTGAGAGATACGATCTCTTAAGTTTTCTCTGCTGCTGATCGTTAATGCACCGGCAACATACTGTGGATATAAATTCCCACCTGCTTTCCCAACATACACAACAGGCACCTTCTTTTGATGCAGCACCTTTAAAATTGGCTTTACAAAGGTTGCTTTTCCAGAATATGAGAGAATGATCGCTGCATGTTTCGGATTACTTGCTAATGCTGTCAGTCTTTGTTTATAAAATCCATGTGGACATTCTACACTACTTTTGCCTGCTGTTAACATCTTATCCTGAAAATTTTCTGCAACATTCATGTTATGTGAATGGGTATAAATGTCTATAACTTCCGCTTTATGTAATAATTGTGCCACTTTATGCAATTCTATAAAATCCATATAATCATAGGTATCATAGATTGCTGTTTCATATAACTTACTCAGTTTCTTTGCGATCATCTGTGGTCCATCTTTTCGTTCAAATGGATAATTTACATCGATCATCTCAATATCTGATTTCATTTCTGAGATATCTTTTGCCAATATGACTTTCAATTCATTGAATCCTTTTAACCCAATCTTTTTGCAAAATCGATGAATGGCTGATTTTGACACAAATGTTTTTTCTGCTAATTCAATAACCGACATATCTAAGATATCTTCTTGATTTTTTAGAATATAATATCCTATTTCTGTTTCAATTGGTGTTAATCCATCTGCTAATTCAATCATATTTTTAAGTGTCATAGGTAGCACCTCTTTATTTTTGATTTATTTCAGTGTTCCTTATTATTTTAACATTGCTATTTTATTATCTCAAATAATTTATTACTTCTACCCAAAAACTATATCTAATTATCAAAAACCAAACATGCAGCTCCAATCAAACCGCAATCTTCTCCCAACGCCGCTGGCACAATCTTCACATTGCTTTTTAGCGCATCATATACTTTCTCTTTTGCGCGTTTTTCAATCTCTTCGATAAATCCAGGAATCTTTAACGCAACACTTCCACTTAGGACAAATAGCTCTGGATCAAGTACACCATAAAGTGTTGCAATGAAACTTGACAGATATTCATAAGCATCTTCCATGATCATTGCCGCAGTTTCATTTCCTTCCTGTGCAAGTTGATACACTTCTCCTGCATGGGCAGCTTCTAACCCTGCATCATTTGCCCTCTTTGTGATGGCTGTTCCACTGGCAATTGATTCAATGGAACCTTTCTTTAAATCTCCCTGTGATGGACCATTTTTCCATAAAATGCAGTTTGCTACTTCTTGTGCAAATCCTTTTGCTCCACGATAGATTTGTCCATCAATACATAATCCTGCACCAACTCCTGTTGAAATGGTCAGAAATTCTACGATCTTCTTTCCTTTTCCAGCCCCGATCACAGTTTCTGCAAGTCCTGCAAGGTTCGCATCATTTTCTAACTGCACAGAAATACCTGTAATCTTTTCTAATTCTTTTGTCAGTTCAAAATTATGCCACCCTGGAAGGTTTGGTGGTGTTAAAATAATCCCATTGATCAAGTCTAATGGCCCTGGACAAGAAATTCCAATCCCTTCGATTTTTTCTCCAAACCCTTTGATCACATCATTGATCTGGTTTAATGTTTTTATAGGATTTTTTGGATCTGATCCAAACTGAACTCTTTCTTTGATCTCATATTTCTCGTTGATCAGCGCAACTCTTGTATTTGTTCCCCCAACATCAATTCCTACTGCATATTTCATGATTTTCTTTCCCTCCTATATAAACGAAAAGGGGGACAACCGAAGCTGTCCCCTCTTTATGTTGTTGTTTGTAAATATCTTATTCGTAGTAATATTTAACTTTGTCTGCAGAATCAAATAAGTTAACTTTGTGAGCAATAACTTCTCTACAAGCTTTGATTGGTTCTGGATAGATTTCAAGAGGCTCTCTGTATTCTGGATGAGCATTCAATACTTCTCTACATTTATCATAGAATGCAACCTTGATATCACTTGAAATGTTAATCTTAGAAATACCGATTTTAACTGCTTTTGCGATTTCTTCATCTTTGTTGCTTGATCCACCGTGTAATACTAATGGAATATCAAGAGTATCTTTTAATATCTGTAAGATGTCAAGACGGAGTTCTGGTTTCATATCGCTTGGGTAGATTCCGTGAGCTGTTCCGATTGCTACTGCTAATGTATCAATTCCTGTTTTTTCAACAAAATCTTTTGCCTGATCAGGATCTGTATAGATAATTCCTGTTGTTCCACCTTCGATAGAGTTTCCTGTTGTTCCGATTGTTCCAAGTTCACTTTCTACAGATACGTTTGCAAGATGTGCAACTTCACATACTTTCTGAGTGATCGCAATATTTTCTTCATATGGTAGTTTAGAAGCGTCGATCATAACAGATGTAAATCCTGCCTGAATTGCTCTTACAACTGTTTCATATTTATCACCATGATCTAAATGAATAACAACTGGTACATCTGTTTTAGATGCTTCATAAATCATGCTCTGTATTAAACTGTTTTCAACAAAGTTAAATTCGTCTGGAGACATCTCTAAGATGACTGGGCTCTTCATTTCTTTTACCTGCTGCATAACAGCTTTTAATAACTGATCACTACCGATATTGAATGCTGGTACTGCAAATCCTTTTTCATCTGCTACTTTTAAAAGTTCTTTCATGTTCATTAACATAGTTCTATTTCTCCTTTTTGATGTTGATATCTTATAATGATTTTCCTTCTGATCCAGACAGGTGGATATATTTTTTTACTAATTCCTGGCTATCAATCTCCACCTGATGCATCATTACCCAATAATTGATGTCTGGATCTTTTTTAAGATGCTGTTTAATGCTGTCTACATTGGCATTCATAAAATCACATCCTACATTGATCTTATTGATTCCAAATTCAACACATCTTTTAATATTTTCATCACCAGAACCGCTTCCCCCATGCAGTACCAGTGGCATCTTTGTTTTTTCTTTGATTTCTTTTAGTCTCTCAAAATCAAATTCTGGTACATATCCTTCTGGATAGTTTCCATGAGAACTTCCAAAAGAAATTGCTAATGCATCAATTCCAGTTTCTTTTGCAAATCGTAATGCCTCGTCAGGATTAGTTTTCATATCATCGTCTGTATAATTATCGCCTTCACTAGCACCCATACATCCGATCTCTCCTTCGACACTTGCATCGAACTGTTTCGCAAATTCCACGATTTCTCTTGTCATTCGGATATTACCTTCCAAGTTGTATCTGGAAGCATCTACCATAACACTGGAATATCCATCAACTAATGCTTTCTTTAACAATCCGATTTCTTCCCCATGGTCGAAATTTAAAGCTACTTCAACACTTGCTCTTTGTGCCAGTTTCTTGACGATCGGTGCGATCAAATTGCTGTCACAATGATTTACCATATGTTCCTGTACGATATTGATGATGATCGGTGCTCTTAATGACTGAGCTGCATTGATCACCGCTCTTGCTGTCTCAATGTTAAAGCAGTTGATTGCCATGACTGCATAATTGCCTTCATTCGCACGTTTTAACATTCCCTTCATTGATACATACATAGCTTATCTGTCCTTTCTGATTTTATGAAATAGTGAATCCTGATAAATCAAGATCTTCTTCTTTTTCGTCAACCATTGGTTCGTCTTCTTCTGTTTTCTTTTTCTTGATCAGTACAAGTAAAACACCTGTAACTGCTGTTCCTGCTAACAGTGCGATAAGTGCTGCAAGTGGATTTGACATTGCTGGGATTACAAATACACCACCTGATGGTACTTTACTTCCTACATCAAGACTGAAACTGATCGCTCCTGTAACACCACATCCTGTTGCTGTACAGATAACTGTACGAATGATATCATTCATAGCGATTGGAATAACTCCTTCAGAGATCATGCAAAGACCCATTGGGAACGCAACTTTAATATTTTCTTTTTCCTGTGCTGTATAAATGTTCTTTTTCAGTAATTTTGATAATACTAATGAGAATGTAATTCCAAGTGGTGGAACCATAGCTGCTAATACTTTGATCGCTTCTGGTCCTGTGATTCCTTCTAATAGTAATCCATCACAGATTAAGTTAGGTACTTTACTGATTGGTCCACCAAAGTCAATGCATCCAAGAGCTCCGATGATAAATCCATAAACTGCTTTTGAAGACTGATCAAGTCCTGTAATGAAGTTTGTTAAGGCTTTTGTTGCCATTGTAATTGGTGTTCCTACTACGAAGAACATGATAAGTCCAGCAATGATCGCTGATAATGTTGGTACGATCATCATTGGCATTAATGCTTCTGCCCATTTAGGTACTTTTAAGTTATTCTTAATGAATAATGCGATGTAACCTACTAAATAACCACCAACCATTCCTCCTAAGAATCCAGCTCCTAAGAATGAAGCTATCTGACCCATTAAGAAACCAGGTGCAATACCAGGTCTATCAGCAATTGAGTAAGCAATATATCCTGCGATAAAGGATGGTAACAATCCCATACCCATAACACCAAGTGTTGTTAATGCACTAGGAAGTGTCATCTTAGATAATTCAGTTACGTTTTCTCCTCCCATTAAGTTACCGATCGCAATCAGTAATCCTGATGCTACTACTAAAGGTAACATATAGGAAATGGCCGTCAACGCATGACGTTTTAATTCCGCTCCAAGTTTTTTCATTGTTCTCTTCTCCTTTAAGTATAGTTTTTTGTTTCTCTCTTATTTACCTAATTCATTTTCGATCTTTTCGATCAATTTCTTAGGTGCTTTTACACAAACATTTGTAGGAACTTTGATCGTAGGTTTTCCTTCAAATCTTTCTGTTCCTGTAATAGCAATATCGACTGCAAGGATTACAACATCTGCTTCTTTGATTTCTTCTGCTGTTAATTCATCCTCTGTTCCGATTGTTCCCTGTGTTTCCACTTTGATTGTGTGTCCCATGCTTTCAGCTGCACGGATTAATTTTTCTTTTGCGATGTAAGTGTGCGCGATTCCTGATGTACATGCACATACAGATACGATTTTCATAACTTACAACTCCTTTCTTATTTTTCTTTTGGTTGTTTATTACCTCTTTCTTTATGTTCTAATCATACACCAGCTTTCATTACTGTGTTCATTAAGAGAGGGCTTTTTAATGTGGCATTTTTTCCATTTAATTATGACATTTTTTCAATACGGGCATTTTAATTAGGGTAGTTTTTTGTTTCACATTCCACAACGGAAGTATTTAAATGCGGTAATTTTTTATTTATTTTTAACATATAGAAATGCAAAAGATCCCTGCTCCTATTGGAACAGGGGTCCTAAGAATTATATAGAGTGTTAGGAAACTTATTTATGCAAATACAGCTTTTAGATCTTCTACTGTGCTAGCATTCAGCAGAGCTTCTACTGCATCGTCATTACCTAAGGTTCTTGCTACTTCAGCCAATAATCTTAAATGTGTTTTTGCATTCTCATTATCATTTCCAACTGCGAATAAAAAGATCAGTTTTACACCATTTCCATCCAGTGTCTCCCATTCGATCTCATCCTGAACTTTACCAATCGCAATTCCTACCTGTGTTACAGAATCACTTTTCCCATGAGGAATTGCCACATAGTGTCCAATTCCTGTCTGTCCCTGTGATTCTCTCAAATAAATATCTTCTATATAAGAATCAACATCCGCAATATATCCGGCATCTTTTAATTTTCCTGCAAGATGCTCGATCGCTTCTTTCTTATTCTTTGCTGTCATATTTAAGTCGATAACTCTTTCATCTAATACACTTTTAATATCCATTTTTAATTCTCCTTTTAACTTTTCTTTTTACTTATTGAATCAGATACTTATATAACTCAATGTTTGATTTCATACTCTTTAATTTCTCTAATTTTTCCTCTGAATCGATCAATGTTACATATTCTTTATAAAACATCTGAATCCTGCTGATCTCATCTCTGGTACTTAAACGGAACGCCAGTAAAAATACGACCTGAACCTGTTCATTGTCCCACATGATCGGATTTTTTAAGATTGCTATCCCAACTTTTGATTCATTAACCGCTGTCGGCGAACCATGCGGGAGACTGACCCCATTTCCAATCGTTGTTGTTGTTTTACTCTCACGATCCATAACTGAATCATAAAAATCTTCTGTAACAACATGCTTTTCTTCCATTGCCTGGCTCATTATTTTTAAACATTCTTCTTTTGTTTTGACTTCCAGATCAGTAAATATAAATTCCGGTGAAAATAAAATAAAACATTCTGGTGAAAATGGTGTTGCATTTTCTATCATTATAGAATTCATATTGTCTAAATGTGCCCTCAAAGTAGAAATTCCTGTTTCATTTAAGATATTTGGAATGACTACAATTCTCTTATCTTTTTCTTTTCTCTCTTCTGTCGAAATGATAATATCATAATCTTCATAATCCGCAATATTAAAGTCATGAATACTTACAAATTTAATTTCATCAATCTCTGGCACAGATTTTTTAATCTTTTCTTTTACTAATTGTGTATGACCCATATTAAAATTAGAAACCATTACCGTGCGGTACTGATGTTTTTTTCTTTCGATCGCTGCCTGAATATATAACACGATATATCCAATTTCATCTTCTGTAATCTGAAGTCCATAATATTCTTCAAACAAAATACTGATCGCCCAGCTTGCACGAAATACATTCTTATATTCTTTTTTTATAAAATCAATCAATGCATTTTTTTGTGGCGTTCCATAACGAAGTCTGAAAATTGTTGGTCTTAAATGAATGATCAGGCTTTCTTTTACTTTCTCATCTGAAGTGAGATCAACATCTAAAATATCTCTGATTACCTTTAACATGCGATCTACAAAATCAACCAATTTATTGTCATATTTCTTTACCTGACTTAATGTCACATCTACATCTGATATTCCAATAAACTTTGAACACAAAATCTGAATTGATAAAAACAAAACATCTTCTATCAAAAAATGTACATGAAATACTTCTTCTAATTTTTCAAAGATTGCTACCGTAAATGCATATTCATTATATTTCTTAAGGATTTTTAATTCCTCTGGAAAATAATCGCTGACTAATGGTAATGCAAGCTCTTTTCTCTTATACGCAATGCAACAATAAATTAAGATCTCATAAAATGATTCATCTGTGAAATGGTAATCCCATTCGTTTTCTGTTTGAATGATACATTTTCTGATCGCAGAAACATCAATGTTAGAAAAGAAATAATCTATATTCTCTTTGATCTCTTCTCCTGGTTTCTTCATCATGATCAGATTCTTTAATGCAACCCTGTATTCATTTTCTTCACTTTTGAGCCGATATCCCTTTCCTCTTTCATTAACAAGAGAAATGTGGTATACTTCCAGCCATTCTTCGCATTCCTTTAATACTTTCAGCATTGTTGGGACACTTAAGAATAACTTCTCAGCTAGTTTCTGTGTTGTCATTGTCTGCCATGGACGCAGATTAAAAAATACCTTTAATGTCTCATTTACTCTATCTCTTGGATCATAATTTCCTACTTGCAGATTTTCATCTGATAATATTTTCTGTATTTCTTCTTTTTGATTTTCATTTGCTTCTAGCCAAATTCCAACTCGTGGTTTCCGCTGTATTTCTCCAAGCTTATTTTCTAATAGGAAGTCACTCAATTCATTTAAGCGATTTCTAACTGACTTCTCAGACAATCCGATTTCTTTGGCAATCTTTCCAGTTGCAATGATCTCTCCATCTGAAATACAATCAAAAATCTGTTTCATATAAAATTTGTCTTTTGAACGTTTCATATTGTTTATCCTTTCAAATTTAATGACTTTCTTTTTTGCACCTCCTGTTGTTTAACTTGAATTTAGTATAGCACGAAACGATTCTTCCAACTTATCAAGAACAGGCTTTTTAATGTGGTACATTTTATCTATTGCAAAAAAAATACGGTAAAAATTCTTTTTTGAAATGTGGTAATTTTTAATTAAAAAAGAAGAACTTCTGTTTATTTTCTAGTTCTCCTTTTGTATAAAATATAAGGGGGCAGAATTCTATCTTCTACCCCTTATATTTTTCTATTAATATTATTGCACCGGGCAAGCCGCCCCGACATATTCCATCCGATTTTCTTTCACGCTCGTAATATCCGCATGTTCTCCACAGACACGGCAGTTCTTATTCTTTGATGGGAATTTAACTACTCTTGTATTCATCGTTAATCCATCCATCACAAGCATCTTGCCTGTCAGCAATTTCCCGATTCCTAACAGATACTTGATCGCTTCTAATGCCTGAATACATCCAATGATTCCTGCGACTGCACCGATAATTCCTGCCTGACTGCAGTTTGGCACAGAACCGCTTTCTGGTATCTCCTCAAAGATACATCTGTAACATGGCTGGTCTTCTTCTGGAACATAGGTCATAACCTGACCCTGGAACTGTAAGATTCCTGCATGACAAAATGGTTTCTTTAACAACACACATGTATCATTGATCAAGAACTTTGTCTCAAAGTTATCCACAGCATCAATAATAAAATCGTATTCTTTGAACAATTCTTCTGCGTTATCCGCATATAAATATTCTGGATAGGTGTTTACCTTGATATGCTCATTTAATTCAAGTATTGATTTCTTTGCTGATTCTGCCTTATTTGTTCCTTCTCTTTTGCTTGTGTGAATGATCTGTCTCTGTAAGTTTGACACGCTGACATCATCTGCATCCACAATTCCGATCGTTCCAACGCCTGCTCCTGCAAGATATAAAGCCGCTGGTGCACCTAAGCCGCCAGCTCCGATGATCAGAACTTTTGATTTCTTTAATTTCTTTTGTCCGTCACTTCCTACCTGTGGCAGGATGATCTGACGATCATATCGTTTAACCTCGTCTGGTGTTAATTCTTCTGTAGACGAAAACAGATGCAGTCCGTCCTTTGAAACGTCCTGCATCTGTTCTTTTTGGGATGTCACATGTAATAACCATTCTCGGTAACCGCCGGATAAGTTCAAAGCTTCATACCCTTCTTGTCTTAACTGTTCGGCAATTGGGGCGCTTTTCTCTCCATAGTTGCAATATACGATCAGCCTCTTATCCTTTGGAAGTTCCTCGATGTGAGAGAAATCACCAGCCCATTCGTAAGCCTTCGGTATATGTCCATGCTGGTATGCGATCTCACCTCTTACATCTAGGTAGATATAATCATCATCGGACAGTAATTCTACTTGCTGTACCGTGATTTCCATATTCTTTCCTCTTATTCTAGTCTTCAGCGAATAATGCTGTAGATAAGTATCTGTCTCCTGAATCTGGAAGTAATGCTACAATTGTCTTTCCTTTGTTCTCTGGTCTCTCTGCAAGGATCGTAGCTGCTTTTAATGCTGCTCCTGAAGAAATACCAACTAAGATTCCTTCGCTGTGTGCGAATGCTCTTCCTTCTGTAAATGCATCTTCATTCTCGATTGTGATAACTTCATCATAAATCTTTGTATTCAGTGTGTCAGGTACGAATCCAGCACCGATTCCCTGAATCTTATGTGCTCCAGCTGTTCCTTTTGATAATACTGGAGATGTTGCAGGTTCAACTGCTACTATTTTAACATCTGGGTTCTGTTCTTTCAAGTATTCACCAACACCTGTTAATGTTCCTCCTGTACCAACACCTGCTACGAAGATGTCTACTTTACCGTCTGTCTGATCCCAGATCTCTGGTCCTGTTGTTGCTTTGTGTACAGCTGGATTTGCTGGGTTTACGAACTGTCCTAAGATGACTGCTCCGTCAATCTCTTTTGCAAGTTCATCGGCTTTGGCGATAGCACCTTTCATTCCTTTGGCACCTTCTGTTAATACTAATTCAGCACCATAGGCTTTTAATAAGTTTCTTCTTTCAACACTCATTGTGTCAGGCAGTGTAAGGATCGCTCTGTATCCTTTTGCTGTTGCAACTGCTGCAAGACCGATTCCTGTGTTACCACTTGTTGGTTCGATGATCGTTGATCCTGGTTTTAACTGACCTTTCTTCTCTGCATCTTCGATCATTGCCAATGCGATACGGTCTTTGACAGATCCTGCTGGATTTAAGTACTCAAGTTTTGTAAGGATCGTTGCGTCTTTCACTCCTGCTTTGTCTGCATATCTATCTGCTTTAAGAAGTGGTGTTCCTCCGATTAATTCTAATGCGCTTGCTGTAATCTTACTCATAATTCTAAACCTCCATAAAAAGTTGTTGTTTTTATTTCGTTTTATTTCCTATTTTTCTACTAGGTTTTCTATGTTTTAGATTATACAACCACATATCTTTATTGTCAACATCTTTTGCATTATTTCTGTTATAGGTTTTTCTTTTGATTTGCTATAAGTTCTCTTTATATTTTTAATCCACAGATTCTTATGATCTGGAGATCAAATGTTCTTGCAGAAACACTCCAATTCCATCGTGATCATTATCTTTGGTAATATAATCTGCAACACTTTTTGTTTTTTCACTTCCATTTGCCATGACGACTCCGACTCCTGCATGCAAAGTCATATCAAAATCATTATCTGCATCTCCAAATGTGCAGAGATTTTCCATTGTAAATCCATGCATCTCCATCAGTTTTTGTAATCCAAAGGATTTTGAGATTCTAGGATCCATAAATTCAAACAGGTGTTGCGTCGTTTGAAGACTTGCACATTTGAAACGTTCATTTTTAAAGGTTTTTGCTCTCTCGATAACTGCCGGCATAGTTTCTGGTTTGCAAACAATAAGAAGTTTTAAACGATCTTCTTTTAAATACTCGTCAAAATCAATGACTTCATATGGAAGCTGATCACCTTTAGATAAAATTTTAATAAGTTCATCTTCTTTCGGAGTATACAAAACTCCATCCCCATGAATTGCAAAATTCACATCCATATCTTTATAATGCTCCATGATATTTGCGATCAGGTTTCCTGGAAGGGCAAAATTTTCTTCATAATAATCGGTTTTGTAATCATAAATCTCACCTCCGTTGCTTCCAACGACCATATCAACAAGCCCGCCAATTCCCCATTTTCCAAACAACCTTTTTACACTTGGAACATCTCTTCCTGTTGATATTCCAAACAAGATTCCTTGTTCTCGAACTTTCTTTATCGCATCAATTGTTTTGGAGGTAACAATTCCCTTGCTATTTAACAGTGTTCCATCAATATCACACATTATAACTTTTATATTCTTCATAACGTTTCTCCCTTGATTTTGTCCATAAATATTATTTTCTACCAATTTAACATATTCTTTCAAAATAAATAAGTCCCAGAACAAAACTTTTCGCTTTTTCTAGGACTTATGAATTTTATATATTTAGAAATCAGATAACAATTATTTTAATTGTAACATCGCACCTCCAAATTTTTGAATCTTCTGCATCATTTTTCAAATCACTCCTTTTCAAAAGTTTATTCACCTCGTACTTCTGCAAATACCTCTTCCAGTTCATTTAATAAATCTTTGACATTCTCAATTCCGACAGACATTCTTAACACACAATCCGTGATCCCGTTTTGTTTGCGGATATGTTCTGGAACGTCTGCATGTGTCTGTGTCATTGGATATGTGATCAGTGTTTCCACCCCACCAAGACTTTCTGCGTATTTGATCATTCTTACTTTTTCAAGGATATTGATCGCATATTCTTTCTTCGTAAGTTCAAATGTAAGCATTGCACCAAATCCTCTTGCCTGCTTTTTCATAATCTCGTATCCCGGATGTTCTTTGAATCCTGGATAAACAACTTTCTTTACGATATCCTGTTCTTTTAACCATTTTGCGATCTCGATCGCATTTTCCTGTGCACGGTCCATGCGGACTCCTAAGGTTTTGATCCCTCTCTGGATTAGGAAACAGTCAAATGGTGCTAATCCGGCTCCTGTTGTCTTGATCAGGAAACGAAATCTTTCACTGATATCTTCTCTGTTTGTAACTAAGAATCCAGCCAGTGTATCGTTGTGGCCTCCAAGATATTTTGTTCCGCTGTGTACAACAATATCTGCTCCGAGATCTAATGGATTCTGGAAATATGGAGATAAAAATGTATTGTCAACAACCAGAAGGATGTTATGTTTCTTTGTGATCTCAGCTAATGCTTTGATATCTGTGACGTTCATCATTGGGTTGGTTGGTGTCTCGATATAAACTGCTTTTGTATTTTCTCTGATATATGCTACAACATTTTCATTGTGGCAGTCTACACTAGAAAATTCGATTCTGTTTTTCTCAGATACGTGATTAAATAGACGGATGCTGCCGCCATATAAATCTGCATCCACGATCAGATGATCGCCCGGTTTGAATAATTCCATCATCAATGCGATCGCTGCCATTCCTGATGAAAATGCCAATGCATCGATTCCATTTTCCAGAGAAGCAACTGTCTTCTCCAGATGTTCTCTCGTTGGATTCTGCAGGCGGCTGTAATCATAACCTGTACTTTGTCCGACTCCTGGATGTGCGTATGTTGCTGACTGATAGATTGGATATGCCATTGCACCAAAGTGGTTTAGTGCCCCTTCTGCTTCTTCTAAATGAATACATTTTGTCTCTATTTCTCTTGCCATATATATCTCCTGTTTCATCCTATGTTTTATTCTATCTCAAATCTGTTCTATCCAAAAAAATGTAAGAACAGCATATAACTCACTGTTCCAAGTAAAATGCTGATCAGCGTATTATGTTTCCATTTGTAACTGACTGCAGTGATTGCTGCTGCGATCAGTTTCCATAAACCATCTGCCATAAAGTCATCCCCGACATCTTTCAGGCAATACACGATCAGTACTGCCATGATCGAAGATGGCAACACCATTCCTAATCTTTTTATCTGATCTGGAAGCTCTTTTCCTTCCTGAAATACAAGAAAAGGGAGGGCTCGAAGTCCAAATGTGATCACGGCAGAAACGAAAATCGCGATCAATGCCATTTTTGTGTTCATTATTTTCCCCTTTCTGTCTAAACTTCCTGTTGTTTGCTATTCCAGAAGATTAAAACTCCTGAAACGATCACCAATGCTGGCAGCATAAATGCCCGCTGTCCAAAGATCATCAAGGCGATCACTGCGATCAAGACTCCTGCAACCGCTGGAAAATGCTTGTCCGCTTTCTCCCATTGATCGATAAAAATGATGATAAATAATGCAGTCATACAAAAATCAATTCCTGTTAATTCAAATGGGATCAACTGCCCGATCAGACCGCCCATCACTGCTCCAAACATCCAGTAACATCTGCTGAAGAATGCAACGAGAAACATCTCTTTTCTGCTGTTTTCATCTTTGTCTTCGATTGTGCAGTTTACCGCATATGTTTCATCTGTCATCGTATGGATCATATAAAGTTTCTTTCTTCCCATCTTACGGAATGTCTCCAAAAATGAAAGGCTGTAGAAACTCTGTCTGCTGTTCATCAACAATGCCGTCACTGCAATCGTAACGATCGATGCCCCGCTGCTTAAAAATGTGATCAGGACAAACTGAAAAGCTCCTGTATACACGGTAAGGCTTGTAAGAAGCGAATAATACCACGCAAATCCTGCATTCTCCATCATCATTCCATATGCCATACTGACAAATATATAGCTGCACATGATTGGTATGGATTTCATAAATGCTTGTTTTGTTACACTTTTTACGCCTTGCATAAATCCTTCACTACTTCCCCTGCGATGATCAGTCCTGCGACAGATGGTACAAATGCTGTACTGCCTGGAATCGCTCTTTTTTCTGTACATTTGTGCTGTGCTCCTGGAGGGCAGATACAGTTTGTTCTGCAACTGTTTGCCATATCATCTTTTGGTTTGATCGGCATTTCTTCTGAATATACAACTTTTAATTTCTTAACTCTTCTCTTCTTTAATTCTCTTCGCATAACCTTTGCAAGAGGGCATACTTTTGTCTTATAGATATCTGCCACTTTAAACTGGCTTGGATCTAATTTATTTCCAGCTCCCATACTGCTGATGATCGGTACATTCTTTTCCTTTGCTGCCATAACTAATGAGATCTTTGCTGTCACTGTGTCAACGGCATCAACGATGTAGTCATATTCCTCAAATGGAAATTCCTCTGCATTTTCAGGTAAGAAGAAGCATTTGTGAACGTTGACTTTCGCATCTGGATTGATCTCTAAGATACGGTCTCTCATCACTTCTACTTTGTATTTTCCGATTGTTTTTCTTGTTGCAATGATCTGGCGGTTTAGGTTTGTTAAGCAGACTTTATCATCATCAATAAGGTCGAACTCACCGATACCGCTTCGTACTAAGGCTTCGCATACATATCCACCAACACCACCGATTCCAAAGACAGCAACTCTGCTGCCAGCTAATTTATCAAGTGCTTCTTTTCCAAGTAATAGTTCTGTTCTTGAAAACTGATTTAACATTTCTTTCTCCTTTTATTTAGAATAAAAAAGCGGATGCTTAGCATTTCTATTCTTGTTATGCTGCGCTTCCGCTGGTATTTTTGTATTTCCTACTATTTCTATTGGTTTTATTATATGCAAACGATGATTGGATGTCAAGACTGGTGTTGTTATTTTTATGTGTCAACAAACGATTGTTAAACTCCTTACAAATTCAACATTTTGTAGATTTCTTCTTTCTCTGCCTCTGGATTCTCTTTTATTAATGTATAAATAGGTTCAATTACTATCGTATCTTCTTCTGATTCTTCTGCAATCTGTGGCAAAGTTTTATTTTTCAAAATTTTCTTTTGAACTAATGAAATTAATTTTAATATTTCTCCTTCCTTACGTCCAATCCTCTGTGCACTTTGTATCTGACTTGCTCTGTCACTCTCTGCCATCTCTTCTCTCAGATACAAATATCTTTCCCTCTCATCCTGACTGATCTTTATCATCTCTTCCAGCGCCCTTTCCATATACTTATTACCTTTTGATTCCTGTTCCAATTCTTCCCATGTCTGTGCAGCTATCAACTTTGCCCATCGATATAATGGTTTTTTCTTTTGTTTCTCTTTTACGTACTTTAGTTTCTTCAATTCTATCATATGAAATTGAAATTTTCTACTATATATCTCTTTGGTTTTTTCATCCATCAGACTAAATTTATGGTAATAATTCGGACTTATCATTTGATTAAAATTTAAAATACCAACATGAATACATGGTGGAATTTCTCCATAAGGATGTCCTTTTTTTAATCCATCTGTAAACATTCGACAATTATAAAAAAGGCTTCTCTCTGTCCAATCATCTTGATAGGTGTTTTGCATTTCAATGTTAATCTTTCTGTTTTGATTTAAAATCAATTTGATGTCCAGAATTCCTTCTTTTTCTTCATCATTTTCTCCCAGTGTAAATGGATCTGTAATTTCAATTTTTTTGATTTCATATTCTTTTAAATCCAGCAATGCCATTAGAAATCCTTTTACAATTTTAGTATTTTTAAATATTTTTTGAAATGCATAATTGTTTGTTAGTTTTACTGTTATTTTTTCATCACTAATCGCTCTGATCTTTAATTGTTCATCATTGATTTTATTTTTTAGCTTTTCTGTCATATGTATCTCCTTATGTTTCTTTTATTTACATGGATTTATTTTACATTATTATACATTTATTTACAATATGTTTTTACATTTTATTCCATATATTTTAAATTCTTATTTGTAAAACAAAAATAAGGATATGAGTGTGAATTCACTTTCACGCTCATATCCTCATTTCTCGTAATCATTTCAAAAAATTCGATCATCTATGATAACATACTATCTCAGAAAAAAGCTACTGATATATCCATCCTTCCAAGATCCTTTGAAAGAGATTTTACTGCTTGCTTCTAAATGCATTTTTTCTCCATCAAATTTATATTTATAGATACTATCATTACTTAGTATATACAAATAGCCCTCTTTTGTTTGACATTGAATTACATTATGCTTGAATTTATAAACTTTGCTTTCTCCTGTTTGTGGGTTTAACAATGAAATTGCTTTTCCCATTCCACTGGTTAGATCACAGTGTGTAACAAACAATTTATTTTTATACGGTAAAATTTGCTGTGGATTTATTTCTTTTAATTTGAGCTTGCTGATCTTGTCTTTTTTTAAATCCATCTGATACAAGATTTTGTCTGTATTTCCTGAAGAAAAATAGAGATTTTTATCATCCGAATAGAAAAACACGGATTCATCTTCGCTGTGATTTACCTTTATTTCTTTTACCTTCTTTAATGTTTTCCGATCGATCTTCATTAAATAATTAATCGTTCCTTCTTCCTGATCGACCTGTTTTTCTACATAAACATAATTCCCTGCACAATGTAAATATCCAAACATTCCAACAGATTCTTCATATCGCTGTATCTTCCCCGTCTCTTCGTTATATTTTGTCAGAGTCGATACACCGTTTATCCAGTTTGTTGTATAGATATCACCATCCTTCTCATCAAAAGCAAAAAGTCCCGGCCGTCCTATTTTATATAACTTTATTTTTTGTGTATTATGATCAAGCTCCATTACTTCTTCTCGCTCATTTACATATGGAACTCCTTTTGGGATCATATACACTTTATCATTCACTGTCTTTGGAATATCATACTGACTCGCAATATTTCCGATCTTCAACTTCTTTTGTCCTGTTTTTTGAAGTTCGTCATTATAATATAAAATATTGCTTTTATCTTTATTCCCTATTGAGATAATGACTCCAAGTTGATAGGAATTATTTTGTTCTGGTTTGTAAAAATATATGACAGCCGATACAATGATTAGAATACTTATTAGAATTATGCTTCGTTTTTTCTTCATATCAAATTGCTCCTATTTTTCATATTCTTAAATCAACTAGCCTTGTTTTTTCTCATTGATTATATCAATTACAATACTCAAAACCAAATACAACAAAAACAGAACTATATCCTGCACTATAATTTCTTGTCTTGTATACGGAATATATTTTTGTGAGCTACTTAAAACGGTAACAATTCCTAGAAATATTACCAATTGAATTATATTTTTACGAAATGTTTTTAATCGCAATTTTTTTTTCATCCTTTTGCTCCTTTCTCTTAACCAACAACATATCTTACTTTATTCATACTCATTACTGATTTATGAATTTTATAATATACTTTTATTCCTTTCTTTTTATAATAAGCTTTATGAACCGCCTTCTCTAAAGCTGAATATCCTCCATAGGATGATGCCAAGGAAACTGCTGAAAGCCCCCATCCACATCCAGGTACTGCTGATATCATTAGAGAAATTGCTGTTGTTGCAACTTTTGTCTTTTTTAACCCCTCTTTATACAAATACTTTACTCCTGAATATTTTATATATCCACATTCAACTTCTGGATAGTAAGCGCTATTAGCTTTTCTAACTTTACTTCCCATGTTATCATTAGAATTACAAACCCTGCAAATTATTGCTATCGCTGCGGTTATTCTTTTAAACTTCTCATGACTATACCTCCTATATCATACAAATCATTAGTTACCGTTTCTAGTTACCATTTGCAATAATATAAGAATTCATATGATACGATGCTCTTTTATGAACACTGGCTCCACCCAATATATTACATGAACTCTTGCTATTATTTTTCTCCTCCTTTCCTTTATTATTTTGTATAATTTCCGACTACATGTATTGTACTGTCGGATTTATTTGTAACAAAAACACTGTATTCCCCTGTTTTTTTTATATTAAATGTCTTTTTTGCCATATCTGTTGTCTCTACATACATTCTTCCTATACTTTTTGCTACAATTCCTATACGTATTTTCTTTGTTGGAAACACACTTGCCTCTACAGTAATTTTACTTCCTGCATTTTTATGAAATGTTTTCGTTTTCTTTTCTGTTTTTAGTCCAACTTTCCAGTTTACATTAACTCTTGTAGCAAATGGTAATATTTCTTGATTTTCCTCTACTTCTTCCTTATATCCATTTTCTAACATCCAATTAGGTGAAAAAATAATATCTTGTTCATTTTCTTCTGCAGCTACTGGAATATTTAAATTAATTAAATATATTACACTAACAAGCACTATCATTAATACCTTTTTTACAAACATCTTTTCTCTCCTCTACTCTTCTTCCGTTATCACCATATAATGTCCACCCGCTATCGCTTTTTTCGCCCCTAGATTTTCTAAAAATACCCGATACCGTCCATCTTTTTTTACCTTTAAGTGGCTTACCAGATTTACCCCATTCTCTATATAAGTTTCCTCTCCATCCTCATCAATAATTCCAATTGCTATATGTGTTTCAGGGTGTTCTTCTTCAAACCCCATACAGGCAGCCACTTGAACACAAGTTCCCTTTTTTAAGTGTCCTTCTTTTGTCTCTATTCTCTCTTTCGGCTTGATCTTCCATGTAAATGGTTTTCCATCATTCTCTTTTAATCTTTCATTTTTTATCATGCACTTTTTGATTCTGGTTTTATCATACATTCTATACTTTGCTTTCTGATCTTTTATATCACCTTCCGTTCCAACATTGATCTCCTCTCTTGTTTCATCTGCAATCTTATCGTATGCCTTTACAAATCCTATCCCTGAAGCAAATACCGTAGTTGCACTGAGTATGATCATTCCAAATAAGACACTTACAGAAATTCCTCTTCGCAGCCTTCTTTGTTGTCGATAAGATTTCATCCGTTCCATTCGTAGCTTTAATACTTCCTTACTCTCATATAACCCCGCTGTTGTATATCTTCCGTATCTGATCTCTTCCATAGAAATATCTATGATCGTAGAAAAATATCCTTTTACATCTGGCAGATATTCACATACTGTCCTGTCACAGTATGTTTCTCCCCATTGATCTAATTGATAAAAAACATCCTTTAACGCAGGTTGAAACCAGTATATACAACAGATAATGTTCGCCAAGTGTTTCCAAATGAGATCATGATGTTTATAATGAATCAATTCATGTGTAAATATCATATTTAGCTGTTGCGGATCATAAATTCTTGACAGAATGATTCTTGGTTTCAAAACCCCATATAACATTGGTCCGCCTGCTTTTTCTAAGATCACTACTTGAATTTCTTTATGAACCCCTAACTTTTTTGATATGCTTTTTACCATACTTTGAATTTCATCTCCACATGGATCTGCATTTAAAATATCCTTCCTTATTGCTCTGTATTTCTCTAGAAATCTGATCGTAAAAATGATCGTTCCAACCAGCCAGATGATCATCAAAATTCCAATGACCCACTTGATCGGACCTGTAACTTCAAATACATAAGTACTCTTCTCAAATCCATTTGCATAGATCAACGTGATTGGTATGGCAAACATCAATAATACCATCTTCCATATCAGATAATTGATATCAATATATCCCTTGTGTTCTATCAAACGTCCTACAGCCTTCCAAAAAAGATATAAGATCGTTCCAAGCAGTGTACATAAGAATATTCCGCTAAATATTTTTATTATGATTATCATCAAAATCAAAGTCATCTAAGATCCCTCTTAACTCTTCCCCGTCTTCTTTTGTCAGTTTCTCTCCTAATGCACTTACTAATCGTTTTGCAGATCCGTCAAACCAACGATCTAAAACTTTCTCAGCTTGATATTTGCCATATGTTTCTTCATCGATCAATGGCTGCACATATGCTTTTCTTCCTTTCTTGGTAACTTTGATATATCCCTTCTCTTCTAGCCGGAACAGATATCCGCGGATACTTGTTCTTTTATAATCTTTATTGAGCTTTTCTTTGACTGTCTCTATCAGATCAAGAAAAGGAACTTCTCCTTGATAATCCCAAATGCACTGCATGATTCGTTCTTCTAGTCTGGTTAATTCTTCCATTTTCGTATTCCTCCTTTCTTTTATGATAATCTCTCGGAATCTTCATCCCAGTAAAATCAAGGGTTTTAGATTCCATTTTTATTAAAATCCCCCACTTTTTTATCAAAAATCACTTGACAAACCGCTCAAATTTTGCGGCGAAGCCAATTGAATATATTTTATTTTTTGATTGGAGGGCGATTTTTATGTTACCTGTTAACTGTGGCAGTCATGCTGACTACCAAGATTTTGTTGTTACTCATCTTTGTAAATATTATCCTGATCCTGATGCTCTTGCTCGTTCCACATGGGATATCATTGAGCGGTTTTGGAATCTCGATCTATCTTTTACCGATACTTTTATGGCTGATAAATATTCTAAATTCGGACCAGCTCCACGAACTCCTTCTTGTATGCAGCGTTCTTACCTTCTTTCCATTGACTTTAAAGTTACTTCTTTAACGGAGTGGGCTGCCCAGCTTAAAATGAATCCACTTTATGCGATCCTTAGCGGATTTGAAGTAGGTAACACTCCCGGTGTTGGTACTTTTTATGATTTTTTTAACCGCTTATGGGACTCTGATAATGATCATATGTCACCACATATCCATCCACTGAAGACTAAGGTTAAAAAGCCTAAAACAAACGGTACAAAAGCTGATCCCGTGGAAAAAGTTACAGTTGCCGATCTTCTTCCGACCTTGGAGGAAACAGATTTTAAACTTGATGAACAGCCTTATGCTTCTCTCTTTCAGATCTATCAGAAAGAATTCCTCGATGTTTCCGTTTCCCAAGGACTTATCCATGCCGATTCCCTGGCATTAGCAGGTGATGGCACTCCTGTTGTTACTTCTCACAGGGAACGCAAAAAGCGTATCTGTAACTGCAAAGAAAATGGCATCTCTAACTGCAGATGTGACCGTTACTTTTCCCAGCCCGATTGTGACATCAGATGGGATTCCTCACGGAACTGTTTTTATCACGGATACGACCTGTATATGCTTGTTGATTCACAAAGCGACCTGCCTGTATCCCCTCATTTTTCCTGTGCTTCAAAACATGATTCCCACGGATTCCTGCACACTTTTTTCAGAATGAGATCCTTTCTTCCGGATTATACAGTCTCCAAAGTGCTTTTAGATTCTGCCCATGATGCCATGCCCTATTATCAATACTTTCAACGTGAAAATATAACACCTTTTATCGATCTGAATGGAAAAGGTGGAAGACCACCCGTTTATAAAAATGACTTTACGATCGATGAAGACGGTGTTCCCGTCTGTCCTTCCGGACATCGTATGCGTCGGGATGGTGTTGAAGTTGCGAAAGACAGGATGAAATTCAGATGTCCAAAGATCAGTCGTAAAAACGGCTGCATTTCCTGTACTTGTGAAACTCCATGTTCTGATGCCAAGTACGGACGTACGGTTCATTTGGTCATGAAAGATAATCCAAGATTATTTAACAATCCGCCAAGAAGCAGTAAGGAATGGAAACTGGAATATAATGCAAGAACTTCTGCTGAACGTTCGAATAAACGTGAGAAATTAGATTTTAAATTAGAAGACGGCAGACACCGCTCAACTAAGATGTGGTACTGCCGCCTCTATCACATCCTGATGTTACAGCATCTGGATGCACGGGATCTGCCTTCGGAACCCACACTGAAAAAAATGATTCTACAAACAGCATGATCCTGTAGATTATTATATCTCATTTTTTGAAACATAGCGACAGTTATGTTTATTTCTTATGCTTATTTTTACGTTCACGAATAATATTTATTTTTCAAAGTACAGTACCAGTATTTCTCTGGTATGATCACTCAAAATTCCGAGAGATCATTTTACTTTTAATTGCTTTTTATTTTATGTTATACTTTTTTATATCCATATAATACTTATCCTTTTGAAAGGATTTTGGTTGGTCGCCATTCGTGTTATATGGATTTTTTCTAAATCATAAGCATCACCTGATTTTTCTAAATACAAGAATTTAAAACGGCGTGAACTCTTATAAAATATGGAATGAGAAAATATCATGTTGACAGAAATCATTTTCTTTTCAAATTATCTAAAAGAGCTACAACACTTGAAATAATAACAATGGGTATTATCATTTCTTTTGTTATAAATCCTGTTAAAACTCCCACTCCATTTATAATAATATTCACAATTATACATCTACACATCCATCGAAAAATCCAATGTTTTTTCTCTTCCATATTTTCTTTTCTCCTTTACCAAGTTAAAATAGAACTTTTTTTCGTTTGAGTTTTATTCTGTCCTGATGTAAATTTTTTATTTTTACTCGTTGTCATCTTTCTTTTCAATTCATATTGTGGTATTGCATTTCCATTTTTATCAAATTTCGTAGGTCCTACGATTCGATAATAATATAAATATCTAAAATACACATTACATTCATCTGAATTTACAAAATAATATGTTACATATGCAGAAACAGCAGCCCCTACTATTATTTGCGGGCTTGGTATTTTAGTTGTCAGCCAACTAGTCATAGCTGATGCAAATGCATTTTTAGTTGCTTTTTTAAATTTTTTGCTAGAATATACAGAATAATTTTTTAAAGGATACCATTCCGTTGGATATTTCTTTGATTTCAGCAAAATTTGATTTGCTTCATTTATTGTATTTTGACTTGTATTCTTTAATTTTATATTTCCATTTTCATCTGAAACCACCTGTATATCTTCTTTTTTTAACAATTCCTGCTCTTCGTCTGAAATTACTTGTGTTGCTTTATTTTCTTGCTTTTTGCTGTCTCCTTGCTTTTCACTTGCTTGTATAGGAACAGCCGTAATTCCCATTATTGCTACCATCAAAATAACAACTACTTTTATTTTTATCATATTGTTTTTTTTCTCCTAATTTATCTTACATATTTTTAAATTATGGTGTATTAGATATATCCATATAATACTTATCCTTTTAAAAGACTTTCTTGGTTGGTCGCCATTCGTGTTATATGGATTTTTTCTAAATCATAAGCATCACCGCCCTTAAATAAATAATTCGTTACCTCTGACCCATATGATATTCTTTCCCTATATTCCTCTTTATTTCTTCCACCAGCTCCTGTATTGTTACTCTGCCCTGTCTCTTTTCAATATTCCAAATAGCTTTCATTACGATTGCGTTTAATCTTTGATGCATTGTGTCATATTTTAATGAACTAAGGAAAGGGCTGCAACACTTGAAATGATAACAATGGGTATTATCATTATGTTCTATTTTTAGGTTACTTTTATTTTAACATTGTTTTGTACTTAACACAATATATTTACAGGTTATTTTTTTCAATAAAATAATCATTCTATGAAAAAATCACTGAATCCATATAATTCATATGAACTCAGCGATTTATCTACTATTCTCCGATCAAAACCCTCTTACCTTCAAAGGCAAATCCATAATGTCTGATCTTTGATTTTGAAATTCCTCTCTCTATTAACTCTGTATCATAATCCTTTTCTTCTATCTGCACTAATGCAGACTGCACAGTATCTTCTAATTTCAGTTCTTCCTGTGCATCGTAAACTTTAAATTCCAGCACAAATGCAAGTTGATTTTTCTGACGTGGAATCAACATAACGTCGTATCTTCCATATCCACTTTCCCTGTTTGATCTCACTTCATATTGATCCCGCAATTCTACCAATAATCCTAATACAAAACCATGATAGAATCTCTCTGGCTGTGTTCTGCCAGAAGGATGGCTTCCTGTATCGAAACTGCTGAATGTGGCTAGTGCAACTTCATTCATATAGGCATTCATTTCTTTGATATTTCCACAGAGCATTGCCTTAATAAATGCATTATAATTCGACCTTGTATTCTGAAACCATCCCACAAACATCTCTGAAAACATTCCTAAGGTCTCTAGATTCGTAATCTTTAAATGATACCATGGTACATGAAGGATTCCTCTGTATTCGATCTTATCGATCTTCAGATAACCGCTTGCAACCATCAGACTCCAGATCGCATTTTCTTTTGTCTCCAACTGATCAAATACGATCTGCTCATCAAAATTCAACACGATTTCTCTTTCATTTAAAAGTTCTTCCATGAATTCTTTCACATCTGGCTTGGACGTCTGAATCAATCGATTTATCAGATCATTGGAACTTGTAGATGCCCAATAAGCAAGCAACTTCTTTTCTTTCAGATAATTTGTAATGGACCATGGATTGTAAATATCCCTCTGTGAACCAAAAGTAAATCCATCATACCATTGCTTTACGGCATCCTTTTGACCTGCTAATTGAAACTCTTCCAATGCTGTAAAGACTTCTTCTTGTGTAAAGCCAAAACATGTTGCATATTCTTCTGATGTTGTTGTCACAACTTTTAAGTTATTCAGATCCGAAAAAATAGATTCTTTGGAAACTCTGGTAATCCCAGTCATCATTGCTCGATTTAAATATGGATTTGTCTTAAATGCTGCATTAAACAAACTTCGGATAAATGCAGTAAACTCATCCCAATATCCATGAATATACGCTTCCTGCATCGGGGTATCAAATTCATCCAAAAGAATGATAACTTTCTTTTCATAATATCGATAAAGATAACCAGAAAGATCTTTTAATGCACATTGTGCTGTCACATCATCCATATATGGATCAACTGACTGGAATTGTCTTACCTGGACTTCTGTCAGTCCTTCCCATCCTGCCAACTCAATATATTGCTGATACACATCCGTTATGATCTTCTTTATCTTTAATACTGCATCCTTATAATTTGTCTGCTTCACATCTGCAAAACTTAAATAAATGACTGGGTATGTTCCTTGTAACTGTTGATATTTTTCCTCTTTCCAGATATTCAGCCCTTCAAACAGCTGTCCCTGATCTCGATACTGGTTGGAAAAAAAACATTTTAACATATCCATATTTAACGTTTTTCCAAAACGTCTCGGTCTTGTGATCAACGTGATATCGTCTTCTGATTCCCACCACTCTTTGATCAGACTTGTTTTATCTATATAGAAACAATTGCTTTGTATGATATCTTCAAAACTTTGTTTTCCAATTCCTATTACCTTTTTCACGTCGATCACCTTCTTTCTAATTTATATATCTCTTTTTTCTTCTTTTAGTATACAAAAAATGGGAATCTCAGGCAACCTTGAGTATCTGTCTGATCACGCATCCAAAACCGTCAATGCCGTCACTGCTCCAACAATACATAAGATTCCAACAACATCGATCATTCCAAAGGCCTGTCCAAGCACGGTTGCGGAAAGAATCGTTGCAACCAGCGGTTCCACGCATCCAAGCATACTTCCCTGAACTGGTCCTAACATGGAAATCCCATGGAGATAACAGGAAAACGCCACGATCGTTCCTAAGAATACAACTCCAATTGTCATTGCAACCGTCATGATATCCCAATGTCCTGGGACACTCCACACTTTTGTAAATGGAGTTACCAAAACTCCACCGACAAACATTCCCCATCCTGTTGTCTCTAAAGTACCAAATTCGTCTAATAATTTCTTTGGCTGCACGTTATAAACTGCAAAAGCAAAAGCGGATAACAATCCCCAGAATAATGCTGCATTGGTGATCACTAAGTTTTTTATACTTCCATGTGTTGCAAGCAAAAAGATACCTACGATCACAGCTGCCAGAACAAGCACTTCTTCTTTCTTTGGAAATCTTTTTTCCACTAATACAAAGAACACCATAATTAAGATGGGGGCAGAATACTGAATAACTGTCGCAGTTCCCGGATTTGACTCTTGAATGGCAAGGAAGTACGTCATCTGACACATAGCCATTCCAATCATCCCGAAGATCAGCTGATTGACCGCTGAATCTTTTCTTTTCCATACACGAAAAATTGAATTTCCTTTTCTCTGATACATAAGCAACAGCAAGCAGATTCCTGCCCCTAATAATCTGACTGTCACAAGCCACGTAGCCGTCAGATCTTTTGCATCAAATAAATATTTCCCCATCACACCAGACATGCCCCAGCAGCATCCTCCTGCAACTGTGAAGCAGATTCCTTTTAAACTTCGATTCATAAATACATTTCTCCTCGTATCTGTATTTTTATCTATTCTTCTGTGAGTAAATTATCAAATTCACATTTTTCAAATTCCTGAATGGAAATATTTTTCTTGTTTGGATTGGCGTATACAAAAGTCTTATCTACATTTTCTAGGTAATTTTGAATCTTATCATTTGTCGCACTGATGATTGCCTGGAATCCTAGATTCCTGATCAGGTCAATACAACTTGCAACTTTCTCTGCATCCATCTTAGAGAACGCTTCATCTAAGACAACCAGACGGATGCTTGGATTTCTTCGTACTTTTGGTGAAAGATGAATTCCATAGGCCTGTGCAAAACTTGCGAGTAATGCAACATATAATGGGTTCTGTCCTTCTCCACCAGAGTTTTTCTTGATCATCTTACTTAATCCGATCGTCAGTTTTTCATCACCATCCACAATCTGTTCCATATCAAAGGACAGATACGTACGATAATCAGAATATTTCTGCATATCACGTTTCGCATTCTCAAGTTCTTCACCGGTTGCACCTTCTGGCGGGATAAAGATCTCGATCAATTCATTCATCAGTTCCCCGTATTTATTCTCATGTTCCATAGAGAAGAGATTCATCTGGTCATCCATCGTTGTATTTAAGACAGATGGATCGATATTCAGAGAATCATCCATAAACATTGGATAATATTTTCCATCGGCTCCTGTATTTCTTGTGATCTTAAATTGATATTTGTCTTTCCCAAAGTCGAGTCCACTAATCATGCGGTTTAATTCATCCCTGCGCTGATAAGCTTCCCTGATCGCGCTTCGAATCTTGTATACAAAGTCATCTTTGAAATGTTCCATTGCTGTTTTGGCCTGTTTTGCAGCTTTTTCACGATACATTTCCATGTGATCAGATGATAATTCCTTATAAAGCTTGTCATACACATCATTATTCTCATCTACTGCTGAGAATGTGCGGTTCGGATATTCCCTTAAATATGCAGTTCTGACTTCCACAAGCTTTCTATATTCTTCTTCCTTCTTCGTTCCGGCATCATAGTATTTCCTTGCTGCACGTTTTTTGAGACGTTCATAGTCTTCTGTGTCTGTCTTCTCGATCTCTTGTGCAAACTGCTGCTCGTACTCTCCATTTTCCGGTAATTCATTCTGTGCACGGATCAATGCTTCATTCTGGTCAATGATCTGCTGTCTGCATTCTTTTAATGCATTCTGTGTTGCCCAGATTGCTTCTTTCATTGCATTGATCTCTTGTTTGCAATCTTCCTGTTTTAACCTGTTCTGGTCTCTTTCCTCTTCCAGACCTTTTAAGGCACCTTCTCTTAATTTTGTCAGCTGATTTTCTAAATCTTCGTATTCTTCCTGACGTTCTTTCGCACGTTCCAGTGTTTCTTGCTGTTTTAAATATTCTTCGGCTGACTGTGGAAGATATTCATAGTCTAAAATAACAACAGCACTTAAAACTTCTTTTTCTAATGGATCTTTTTTATCAAAGATCTTATCCTTTTCTTTCTCTAATTCTTTGATCCTGTGGCGTAAACTGTTGTCTCCAATGTAGGAATTTCTTGTGTACTGTTTTGGATCTAATCGTTTTAACTGGAAATTTTTATAAAGCATTCCATCTGGTGTGATACCAGTACGGCAATTTCTTAATTCATCGATCGTCTCACATTTGATCACACGCCCGATCAAGGATTCTATCAGCTTTTTCACATAAGACTGTTCTGCAAGAACTTCTTCTGACAATGCATTTTCCTCAACCTTCATGTCCTGCTTATCAATCTTTTGTGTGTCTGCAATCGAAATTCTCCAGTATTTCTTCTGATCCATATCACGATAGATTTCCATGGCATCCTTGACGTATTTTGGTTCCACGATCAGTGTTAATTTATTCGATCCTAAATATCCTTCGACCGCTTTATGCCATCTCTCATCTTTCATATCTAACAGATCGGCAAGCACATTTACCTTTACAAAATCACCACATTTTTCGCTTAATTTCGTCTGTAATTCATATCTTGCATCCAGAACTTCTTTTGGATACGCTTTGTTACCCTTTTTCAGTTCTTTCAACTCATCAGAAATGGATTTTTCCTGTTTCTTTAAGGTTCTTAGTGCAGACGCATTATCTTGTCGTTCTTCCTCAGTTTCTTTTCTTAAGATATCCAATGTATGTTTTAATCGGTTTAGATCATCTTCTGTGATATCTCCCTGTTCAAATTTCTCGATATCCCAGATTGCCTGATTTGGCGTAATATCGAGATCACACCATTTTTTTAAGTCTTTTGATGTCTGTTCCCAACGCTGTACGGAATGATTTAACTGTCCTAACAACTCCTGAACATCCTTTTTCCTTGTTGCGATCTGATCGTATCCACTTCCTGCGATCTGTGCTACCAATGCATCGTATTCTTTGGCGAGTTTCTCTAGTTTCTTCTCAAGAACTGTTTCATTCTCTTCCTGTGTCTTTAGATCTTTCTCTCCATCTTCAATCTTTTGCTGTAATAGATGAATATCTGTTTTTAATTTCAGGACATCCAGTTTGTTCATGCGGTACTGACAATAATCCTGTTCCTCTTTTTTGGTCTTGAATTTAACGAAACTTTCTTTGATCTCTTCTAAGCTCTTTGCTTCCTTTAATGTATCTTCGATTCTCTGACGCATTCTTCCATACTGCATCACGCTTTCCTGCATATCTTCAATATGAATGTCCTGCTCCATACAGATGTATTCTTTCACAAAATCTTCGAGCTTGATATTCATTTTAAATGGGATCGCGCGTTTAAACAGTCTTGGGAATTTCTCCATATCAAGACCGCCAAGATAGATGTCATACATCTGTTTTCTAAATCTCTCGTTGCTTGTTCCAAAATAGAAATCTTCTTTTTTGAAGTTTTTCTGCATATATTTGCGGAGTTCCGAAATTGTCATCGCATGTTCTTCCGTACGGTAAGCATTCTCTAAAATGCCACCTTTGTGCCAGAAAAATAATCTGGATGTATCATTTCTTGCTGTATCTACGTCAAATACAACTCCCAGACATTCTTTTTCGTCAGATTCTGTCTGTGTAAATTCAAGAACGATCGTTGTGGAGAAGTTTTTATTTCTCAAATAAGTAACTTCATCTTTCTCTCCAACCGCAACCATTCCTCGCAGGTATTCGATCAGATTTCGATCGGAATCGTCTGCTGCCGCCTTATTAAAGAATCCACGACCATCTGTATTCGCATATAAAACGATCTGCATCGCATCGATCACTGTTGACTTTCCACTTCCAGAATGTCCGGTAAAAAAATTGATTCCATCGTTGAAACTTAATATTTTCTGATCTATATAATGCCAATTATTCAGGCATATCTTCGATAATGCCAGAAATGGCTGCTTCGTCTTCGTCAAACTCACTGTCTACTTCCTCCTTGCTGAAACTTTCGATCAATCTGCGGATGTCATCTCCTAGTAACACGACATTCACGCATGGATAGATCATCATTCTTGTCTCGTCATTTAACTCTTCTAATACATCGAGTGGTTCGATGATCTGATATTTCTTTAATAATGCGATGGAACGACGCATCTCAGTGATGGATGGCAAGGTTCTCATCAGATGGAAATCATTGATCTTTTCATGGATTTCTCCTAATGATGTATACACACTTGTATTCGATGAAGCCTCTGCCATATGTTCATCGTATAATAATTTTAAGATCAGAAGATAAATGGTTGATAATCTGGAAATCTTCTCTCCGATCAAAGTTTCTCCTTCAATATAAAAGACTCCAAGATGCAGATTTTCTCTTAATTCGATTCCTGAAATCTTAAAATATTCTCTTAAAAATTCCTGATGCAGGTCAATGGTTCTAAATTCTTTATTGTATACAAGTCTTCCGCTCTTTTTATCATATTTTCTTTCTAATACAAATGTCTGTTTTAACAACGTACGGATCACTTTCGTGACCGCATTTTTTTCTTCGTCATTCAATTCTTCATAATACGGTATCATGATTTCGGTTTCCTCCTTACAAAAGTTAATGCCGGATAGCGGTAACTTCCATTATCAATCAATTTATCGTCTCTCTCGATCACTTTATATTTACTGTTTCTTCTCGTGCTGTAATCGTAGGCAAGAATTAATTTCTCAAAGGACTCTTCATCCCTGATATCAATATCCTTAACTTCCATATGGTCATCCTGCATATAAGATTCAATGAAATCTTCAATCTCAGCCTGTTGGTATCTTGTATGAATCTTATTTAATCTTAGGACATCTTCTCTTGATAATTCTTCCTGCTGCTTTTCTTCTTCTACCTGACTTGCAAAATCTCTTCGTTTTCTCTTCTTATACAAAGACTTCTCTGAAAGCACTTCAAAATGAGAGAGATTCATACTCTGTCCGACCTTCTCGATCTTTTCCTCGCTGTCCTTAGAATCCCCGATCGTCTTTAACAGCTGGATCATCAGACCTCTTGTGTCGGATTCTCCATTCAGCATGTAATTCATACGTGTTACAGTTGCCCTGATATATTTGGAATGTTCTTTATCCATGTTAGAAATTCGATGTTCAATATCATCAAATCCACGCTCGATCGCATTGATGATACTTAAAACATCTTCGCCTTTTTCTTTATCTGCTTTCTTCTGTACCTGTTCCATCCATGGAATATCTTCTCTCATTTCTCTTAAACATCGTTTGATATCATTTTTATATAAATAGAAGTTATCATTTGTCTTTAAGATATGATATTTCTTCTCAACGATTTCCTCAACATAACCTTCCAAATGTTCTGCCAACACTTCTTCATATGATTTCTGTTTTAGCAGTCGGCTAAAGAAATGGTCCATGTTGTGTAACATATCCTGCAAGGCTTTATTTAATTTCTTTGTATTAACAAGCGCTGTTTTTAACATGGCTAAGTTCATCTTCTTATCATGCCAGAATGAAAACAGTGTTGCGTATACATTCTGGATATAGATCTCTGTGTCATCCGTTGATGGGTTGACTAATTCTTCAAATGCTGTTAAAAATACGGCTGCGTAATCAGGAATGATGATATTGGTGGTTAATGTTGAGAAATCTTCGATCCTCTTTAACCAGCCTGTCTTGATCAGCCAGTTTAAGATCCTGTTTGGCGGTGTCTGGCTTGCATCATTTTCTGATTCAAATTCTTCAGGAGATAACCAGATCCGCTGACTTTCATTCCAGTCTTCTAATACCTGAAGGCATACTTCTTTACTTAAATAATAATTGTTATATTCATATTCTTCGTTGATCTTCAGCAAGGCTTCCATATAAAGTTCTCTGTTCATCGAACGAAATAAACTCCAGAATGAATCTGGGATATCATAGGCAAATTTCATAGGTAACTTCCTTCTTTGGTTGTACTTTATTCTCTGACTCTTTATTTTAACTGATTCGAATGACCTCGTAAAGTGATTTCCTATGAAATAATAATTGACACAAGTCCGAAATCGGACTATAATTATCATAATCTTGTAGTCTGATTTCGGACTTGATATAATTGTTATAAGAAAGGAAGTCACTATGGAATCGAAACAAAATCGTGCCTTAAAGGAATTTGATTCTCTCTATAAGATGATCGATGATGTCTATCATGAGATTGCTCTTTCCATGCATCTTACAGATTCCGCATTTCTCATTTTATATTGTCTGTTAGAACTTGGAGATGGTTGCTCTCAGAAAGATATCTGCAAACTTTACTCCATCTCAAAACAAACGGTGAATTCTTCTGTAAAATCATTAGAAGATAAAGGAGTTTTGATCCGTAAAGCCGGCGTCGGAAGGGATATCCACTTATTTTTTACAGAGTTTGGACGAGAATTTTCTGAAAAACATATCGGTCCTGTCTTTGATATGGAAAATGCTACATTTGAATCTATGGAGCCTTCGGAGTGTGAACAGCTGCTTTCTCTTACGAGAAAATATGTTCAGATTTTAAAGAAAAATATGAAACAATATGTCTTAGAGGAAAAGGAGTTTTAGTTTATCATGAAAATTCAATTATCGGATCATTTCACTTACAAACGTCTGATCCGTTTTGTATTTCCATCAATCATTATGATGATCTGTACTTCGATGTACAGTATTATTGATGGATTATTTATTTCCAATTTTGCAGGAAAAACAGCATTTGCTGCGGTCAATCTGATCCTTCCTGTTGCGATGGGTGTTGGAGCAATTGGATTTATGATCGGTTCTGGTGGAAGTGCGATCGTTGCAAAAACGCTTGGTGAAGGTAAAAAAGAAAAAGCAAATGAATATTTTTCTATGCTGATCTTTACTGCTTTGATCGGAGCTACGATCCTGTCTATCTTTGGATTTATTTTTATAAGGCAGATCTGTATGGCACTTGGTGCGCGTGGACAGTTGCTTGAATATGCGTCTACTTATGGACGTATTATGTTTGTATCACAGCCAATGTTTATGATGCAGACGATCTTTTATAACTTCTTTATTACATCTGAGAAACCTTCTTACAGTCTTCGTATGTCTTTGATCTCTGGCGTGATCAATATTGTGTTTGACTATCTCTTTATCGGTGTCATGCATTATGGTGTTGCCGGGGCTGCGGTTGCAACTGCCATGGGTGAGTATGTTGGCGGGCTTGTACCGTTGATCTATTTTGCACGAAAGAATAACAGCAGCCGTCTTCGTCTTGTGAAACCTGTCTGGAGAAAAGATATTTTATTAAAAACCTGTTTAAATGGTTCTTCGGAATTTATGACAAATGCTTCTTCTTCCATTGTAAATATGCTTTATAATACACAGTTAATGCGCCTTGCTGGTGCAGATGGTGTTGCTGCTTATGGTGTGATCATGTATGCGAACTTTATCTTTGCTGCGATCTATCTTGGCTATTCTATGGGAAGCGCTCCGATTACCAGTTATAATTATGGGGCTGGAAATCATTCGGAATTGAAGAATATGTTGAAGAAGAGTTTGTCTTTAATTGCTGTAACTGGGGTTTGTCTGACTTTGATCTCTGAGTTTTTTGCCCATCCGCTGATCAATATCTTTGTTGGATATGATGCTGATCTGTTTGCTATGACGTTACATGGATTCCGGTTGTATGCATTTGTGTTTTTGATCAATGGATTTAATATCTGGGCTTCTTCGTTCTTTACAGCTTTGAATAATGGGGTTGTTTCTGGGATGATTGCATTCCTTCGAACTTTGTTGTTCCAGATTGGGTGTATTATGCTGCTGCCACTTGTGCTTGGATTGAATGGAATCTGGATGGGAGTTGTTGTGGCGGAGATGTTGACTTTAATTGTTACGATTTATTTTTTACGGAGTAGAAGGAAAGTTTATCACTACTAGATTTTGTAATAGCGTTCCTTATAAATCTACTTTTGAAATTCCTTCCGCAAAACCTCTTTCGGTGCCTCAATCTCATTTGCCAATGTATGTTCCGTTAATTCTGACAAAATTTTTAATTTCTTATTGATCATCGGGCGCATGCAGTTTGGAACGTGTTCCTGATGGGCTCTGTGAATTGCCACACATTCTTTGCAATTTCCATGATATCTACAGGCTTTTTGACATGGGCAGTGGTCTTTGTCTGCATATTCTTTTCGAAATTCTGATGCGAATTCTTCTTGTAATCTTAAACCTTCTGCTCTGTTTCCTTTGTGGAATTCTGCCATTGCTGCGATTTCTTTTTCATTATATTCGATTTTCATATACTATACCTACTCCTTTACCCATATAGATTTTCTTTCAATTTGTATTATAATAGAATAAATGAAACGATGCCATGATAAATAAAAATATAAAGAAACTGGAAAGAGATGATCTTAAAAATGAAACGAATTGATTTTGAAAATGGGTCTGTAACCCAAAATATCTTTGCAGCTGCACTTCCTATGCTTGTTGCTCAGATCTTAAACTTATTATATAACATTGTTGACCGTATTTATATCGCACGAATCCCGCATATCGGAACAGCTGCACTTGGTGCTGTTGGACTGTGCTTTCCGCTGGTTGTGATCATTACTGCATTTGCTAACTTATTTGGAAGTGGTGGAGCTCCTTTATTTTCGATCAGCCGAGGGCAAAAGAGAAATAAACAGGCTGTCCATATCATGAATACATCATTTACTATGGTTTGTTTTAGTGCTGTCGTATTGATGATCATTGGACTTTTATTTGCACGCCCGCTTTTGGTATTATTCGGAGCTTCCAAGGATGCTCTCGTTTATGCTTTTCCATATATGATGATCTATCTGATCGGTACACTGCCATCTATGATCGCCATTGGAATGAATCCATTTATTAATGCACAAGGATATTCAACCATCGGAATGTTTTCTGTTGCGATCGGTGCCGTTGCCAACTTACTGCTTGACCCATTCTTTATTTTTGTATTAGGGTTTGGCGTTCGGGGTGCTGCGATCGCAACTGTGATCTCACAATGTCTTTCTGCTTCTTTTGTGTTATTTTTCCTTACAAAAAAAGCAGAATTAAAGGTACGTTTTCTTCATAAAAATGAGCTGTCAGAAAGTTTAGGATATGCAAAGAATATCATCAGCCTTGGAACTGCCGGATTTATCATGCAGTTAACTAACGGTCTGGTAAGTATTGTTTGCAACAATGTACTTTCTGTGACTGGCGGAGATATTTATATCTCTGTCATGACGATCGTATCAAGTGTACGACAACTTGTGGAAACCCCGATTTATGCCATGAATGAAGGCGGTTCTCCGATCTTGAGTTATAACTATGGTGCCAGACGTCCAGCTCGTGTAAGAAAGGCTATGATCGTTATGTCTGCTATGATCCTATGCTATACAGCCGTTATGTGGAGTGTTATCATTTTTGCTCCTGGTACATTGATCCGTGTATTCAGTTCTGATCCTTCACTTGTAAAAGATTCCATTCCTGCATTGAATCAGTATTTTGCTGCTTTTATCTTTATGGATCTGCAGTATATTGGACAGACAGTATTTAAATCTCTAAACAAAAAGAAACATGCGATCTTTTTCTCATTGCTTCGTAAGGTATTTATTGTTATTCCATTAACTTATTTTATGCCTTATGTATTGCACATGGGAACTTCCGGAGTATTCCTTGCGGAACCTGTTTCTAATGTGATCGGTGGAGGCTTTTGCTTCGTTACGATGCTTTGTACTGTGCTACCTGAACTTAGAAGAATGGATAACTGTGATTGATCTTTTTAGTTTAAAATTTTCTCTCCAGCTCATCCATCTCTGCCATGATCTCCGCTTGCTGTTCATCAAACAAAAGCCCTTTATTATATTGATAATACTTATCACATCCATTTTCCTTGATAAACCAGACACTGTAATAATTAACATTCAGTTCTGTCACAAATACAACCATTTCCTGACTTTGTCCAAAGGCTTCTTCCATGAAGTCAAATGCATTGTCTAGTGCTTTGGTTGTATTCTCTATCTGCTGTTCTAATTTTGCTGGTTCTTTCTTGAATTCTTCTCTCACACGTTCAAATTCTGCTTCTGCTTCTAAATGTTCAGCTTTGCTGATCTGTTCGTATGACTCCAGAGTCTTGATCACATCAAGCAGCATATGTTCCTGTGCTTTTCCAAGTTTCTCTGTCTTTTTCTTTTCGTCGAAGTCCTCATGGATTTCTTTGACTACCTGACTTAATGTCTTGCCTGTTTTAAGTTGTTTTAGCCAGCCAAATAATTCCGTAACATAAGCATCCTGTCGATAAGATTCAGCAAACATTTCGGATAATTTTCCATTTAACAATCCGACAACACTTAATTTCTCATCAAATGCTGCGAATTTTAATCTGCCGATCGTTTCCTGATTCCATTGTCCTTTTAAAATACGCTCGATTCCATAGTCTTCTTTGTATTTCTTATATAATTCATAATAGTTGGCAAAGTCTTTGGCGATCTTCAGGTGCTGTAAGTACTGAAATACCACTTCTCTGTCAATATCTTTTCCAAGTTCTTCGTAAACTTTTAATAACTGAGACAGATCTTCCCATCCTCTGGCTGTAACAAACGCCTTTCCATCAACTGTTGTTTCCATACGATAGAAATATTCTTTACGGATTTCAAGATATGCAAGGATTGCTGGGTGGATTCCTGCCTGATATGCGTATTCTTTCCACACTTCATAGTCTGCTTCCACATCAATTTTCTTCATACGGTCCAAGGTAACTACGTCAAAATCTCTGACAGATTTATTGTATTCTGGTGGATTTCCTGCCGCTACGATGATCCAGCCATCTGGTACTTTCTGATTTCCGAACATCTTACACTGCAAAAACTGAAGCATTGTTGGTGCCAATGTCTCAGATACACAGTTGATCTCATCGATAAATAAAATACCTTCTTTATTTCCAGTCTGTTCAATCTTTTCATAAACAGATGCAATGATCTCACTCATCGTATATTCCGTAACAGAATATGTTTGTCCACTATATTCTTTTTCTCTGATAAATGGCAAACCGATCGCACTCTGTCTTGTGTGGTGCGTGATCGTATAAGCTACCAATCCAATCTCACATTCTCTTGCGATCTGTTCCATGATCTGTGTTTTTCCAATTCCTGGAGGGCCCATCAAAAGGATCGGACGCTGTCTGATGGATGGTATTTTATATTCTCCATAATTATCCTTTGTAAGATAAGCTTCAATGGAATCTTTGATTTCCTGTTTTGCTCTTTTAATATTCATGTTCTTCTTCTCCTTCATCAAGATCTTCGGCATCGACGATCAATTTAACTGCCCATGGCGGTACATCCACATCTTCGTATTCTTCCTGCATAAAAATAAATGCTGTCTGATATGGTGGTTTCTTCTTTGGATAGGTTCCTTTTCCATCTGTGAAATAGATCAATCCCTTCAGATGATAAAATTCACCCTGTTCGATCAGATGATTCACATATTCAAATGCTGGGCGGAAATCTGTCCCACCTTCTCCGATCAGTTCCAAATGTTCCATATATTCTTTTAATTCTTTTTCGTCTGTGATCTTCTGGTCGTTTTGTACCATCTCATCACACTGAATGATATGAATATTTACCTTATGAAAAAAGCTCTCTGCTTCCGTTAACACACCATATGTTTCTTCCAGAAATTTCTTTACCAGATCACCAGAACATGACATTGATGTATCGATCACGATGGCAAAGTCTTCAACTTTCTTTACTTCCTTCCACTCCTGCGGCTCGATCAATGGCATATTTCCATACATAGAAAGCCCATAACTGTAAAATATATAGTCAAACGAATCTGGGTCCACACTGACTTCTTCTCTTAAAACCGAAAATTTTCTTAAAAATTCACGATAATCATAACGGTCTCTGTTTTCTACCTGTACCTGTCCGATCAGATCCCCTGCTTGTTGTGACTCTTCACTGGAAAATGTCTCCATATCTGTTTCCGTTTTTTCACTGATATTCTTCCATTTATTTTCTACTTCCTGATGAAGATCTTGTTTGGGATCTTCGGGCCAATACTGGTGGTCATCTACCCGAAATTCCATCTGCAGTTCTTTTATTTTCTTCTCTTCTAATCCAAAAGAAACCAACTGTCGATAAATCCCCTCGGCTGTCAATACTTTGAGGTTCCTCTCAAGCTGCCCGTAAATGTCTTTACGCAGCCTTGTTTGCACCATATGGATACATTTTAAATGCCAGTGATCAATAATTGATTCGACTGCGATATCACAAGAAATATTCCATAGAGTCTTATCTCTTCCTTTTCTTCTTGTCACATGATGTAAAATGCAGTGAAGCACCATATGAAGATATGCACGATTCATCCGGACTCTGTTTTGCCTGTACATGCCTCCTAAAGCCCCTGGATGATAAAACATACACATTCCATCCGTTCCAACACCATTTACAGAAGGATCGATCACATAAGCAAAACTGCTTAATGCCACATCTAAAAAACGCATATGGATATATAATTCATTTCTTGTCGTCGCAAGGATCTTTGTTCCAAGTTCACTGAGACGCTCATTGATATTTTCTTCCATTATTCATTTCCCTTTATCTTATCTATAATTCAAATGTTTTCTTTTTCTTTGGAAATCTCTTATGCTGTTCGTTCATCAAAATACTTAAAAGTTCTGTTTTCTGCTTTCTGGATGCCCAGTCGATCGCTGCTTCGATTCCTTCTTTACTGAAATAATTCTTCTCTGCCATCAAATTGATAAATGGCATCTGATCTTCTTCTTTTAAATAATTCATCATCTCGCATTGGTTCTGCTTTATATATCCCTCGTATTGCATCCATGCAAAATCTGATACCCCGTATGGCATTAACATACGCCCAGCTAATATCTCCCATACAATGTTCAGATCTTCCTGAACTGCTGCCACTGGAAAAATATCATCATATTTACGATAGTCGATCTCTCCTCGCAAAAAACTTTGGCGATATTGATATCCTGTTCCATGAAAATGTGTCTCCACAATTCTTGCTGGTGTATTTTCCACAGCCTCTTCATAATACTCTGGATAAAATAAACGACTTTGTTTTTCTTCTTCTTTATAACGGATATTTACCTGCAATGGAAAACGAGTATCTCTTACAACGTCTCTTAAAGCACTTTTTTTATCCTCATAAACATCATAGTAGATCTTTTGCAGCTTGCATCCTGTAAAAATTCCTGCTCCTGTTCTTAAAAGAGAATCTGAAAACCCAAGTGTTGTCAGATTTACACAGCCATAAAATGCATATTTCCCTATTTCCACAGTATCCGGCGGCAGATAAACTTCTTTTACTGCCTCCCCGCAAAACATCGGTTCATCTTCACTGCCCAAAAAGTCTTCGCCGATCATAATCTCTTTTGCTTCGTCTTCTTTTCGTTTATGCGCAGAAAATGCATAATCACCAATCTTCGTAACTCTTTTTCCTTCAATTTCCGAAGGAATCTCTACTTGATCTTCTTTGCTGAAACAACGAAGAACTTCGATTCCTCCATCTTTTGCATCTCTGTATTGTATCTTAAGCATCGTCTTTTCCTTCGCCTTTCTCCATGTATACACTATCCTTATTATAGCTGACTGACAGGAAATATCAAGAATCGTAAAAAGGAATTTCCCATCTTCATAAAAATGTAATATAATGCAGAAAGATACGATGATTTTATACACTTATGATGATATATAAAGGAGATTTTTATGGAACGACTGATCGTTTTAGGAACTGGAAATGCACAGGCAATTCATTGCTATAACACTTGTTATGCCATGCAAAAAGGTGAAGAATACTTCCTTGTCGATGCCGGCGGCGGAAATGGAATTCTATCTCAGCTTGACAAAGCTGGAATCCCTCTTGAAAGCATTCATAATATTTTTGTGACACATGCTCATAATGATCATATTTTAGGAATGGTCTGGATGATCCGTATGATCGCTACTTCTATGAACAAGGGAACTTATGATGGCACTCTGACAATCTACTGTCATGAAGAACTGGTTCATACGATCAAAACACTGACAAAACTTACCGTTGGTAAGAAATTTTATAAGCATTTTGATGAACGTATTGTATTTCATGTCATTGCACATGGAGATACGATTCAGATTCTTGGAGATTCTTTTACATTCTTTAATATCGACTCTACAAAGGAAAAACAGTTTGGTTTCACATCGGTTATGGAAAATGGATTAAGGGTATCCTTTCCTGGAGATGAACCTTATCGTGAATCTCTTTATGATTTTGTGAAAGATTCTGACTGGCTGCTTCATGAAGCATTTTGTGTATATGGTGAGAGGGATATTTTTAAACCTTATGAAAAACACCATAGTACGGTAAAAGATGCCTGTGAATTAGCAGAACATCTAAAGATTCCAAATCTGGTTCTATGGCATACAGAAGATAAAAATATGCTGCATCGTCAAGAAAAATATATGAAGGAAGGCAAGCAGTATTATACTGGAACACTTTATATACCTGAAGATCTGGATGTATTGAAATTGTAATTTGGAAGGTTAATGATCAACCTTCCATCAAATGATAAATAATCGCAGCTACAACATCATAGGCATTTTCCTGCAAATGTATTCCGTCCACGGTATACTCTCTTGACAACTGCCCATCTTCTCCGATCAATTTATCAAATACATCAACATATTCAAAGTTATCTTCTTTACACAATCTTTGTATTTCTGTATTGATCTTTTGAATCTCTTCATTGGATTTTCCTTCTGCCCAGGACGGCATCAATCCAATCCTTTTGGTATATGCCGGATACATAGATTCAATATAAATCTTTGTATCTGGCAATTGCTGCCGAATCCTTCGTGCAAGTCTGATCAATCGTTCTGCTAACACTCTTACTCCTGGATACAATGACATCAGGAAATCATTTGCACCACCTTGCATGATAATGATATCTGGTTTATATGGAAATACGTCATAAGCCAGTCTTGCACCCATCTCTGCAATCGTATCCCCTGCAACTCCACTGTTAATGAACTGTGCATCTATATCTTTTAATTTTTCCATTGGGAAATAGTCGGTCAGGGAATCCCCAAACATAACAATTGTTCTCTTCTTCTCTTCCATTGTCTACTCCAGTACTTTTTGTTTAAAATCCTCTTTTTGCTGCATGGAAATATTTAATCCCTTGATCATAAACTGATTAATAGAACCATATTCTTCTTTCATCGTTTTAAGTGCTGCATTTAAAAATTCTTCTTTTGCCACAAAATAGCCCTCTATTTTTTCGATTTTTTCGCGATGCAATCCTGCTAAATGAAGTTTCTTTTTTAATTTTTCTACTCTTGTGATCGCAGCTTTATTGGTCTTTAGATAATCTTCCATCACGTCATCTTCAGACACATCAAGCAAAAATAAAATGGTTGCTGATAACAATCCACAACGGTCTTTTCCTTCTGTACAATGCCATAAAACCGCACCATTTTTTGTATTCATAATCTCTCTGACTGCTTGTGAGATCTGCTTTCTGCAAAATTCTTCTTTGATCATCATCTTATAAATATCTGACATCTCTGGAAATTCTTCCATATGTAACATCTGTTTTCTTGTTTCCTGCTCCCGGCTGACTCCCACCATGCTTTCCATAAAAAATGGAATATTCTCATAAACAGCTCCCGCCACTTCCAGATCTGGCTCTTGTTCTACTTCCATTGGTGTTCTTAAATCCAGAATTTTCTGTAAATGATATTCTGTTTCCAGTAAAATCTTATCTTTCTGCGTAATCCTTGATAAACGGTTGCTGCGGATCAGCTGTTTATCTTTGATCACTGCACCTTCTGTCGTTTTTAATCCGCCAAGGTCTCTCGTATTATCTGCACCTTCCAGATAAATCTTCCCCATGTTACCGCCTCCATTTTTGTATGATCAGTTTTCCTTCTCTGGCTGTTCTTTCTCCAAGGATATTCCATCCATCATATAAGTTTTCTCATTTTTCTGATTCTCCAGATATTCTGTTCTGATCTGTGCTTTTGCTTCTTCATAGTCTCTCTTTAATTCTCTTGCAGAAAGCAGACGGCAGCCTTGTCCGCGGATAATGATCTGTTCCAATCCATCGGATGTTGCAACTGTTACATCGTATTTTCGTCCATGGGTATGAGCAAATTTTTCAATATACTGATCTGCTGTTTCTGCTTCTTTTGTGTAGACTACATGAATATTCATGTAATCTGTGATCTCTGTTTCATGTCCTTTCACACGATATGCATCAAACACAACGATCAGCTCCATGCCCTTCATTCCCTGATAATTACTCATCTCATCAAGTAATTTTCCTCTGGCTGCATCTACATTCGTATCTAATAATTCCTTCAGATCATCCCATGCGTAAATGATATTATATCCATCAACCAGCAGGTATTTCTTGGACATATCTCTTTTTACCGATGATTTTTCTGCAGATGTATGATAATCTTGCACAAGTCTTGCTGTTTTCTTCTTCTTCCATTTACTTTTATTATGCTGGTTTGCATAAAATGTTTGTTCAAGAATCCGATCGATTTCCTCTGTATCAATTGATTCTTCTTCAATATAAGCCCTTCGCTGTGTCAGTTCATCAAATTCCTCTTCCTCGATTTCTTTCGCAAGAACGCTCTCTAAATGCATATGTTCTGGTACCTCATTCCATGCAACATTATACCCGGCTCCATGGGAACAGAAAACAGATCCACATGGATTTTCAAGGTCTCTATCTGGATCATATCCACTGTCTTCTATGATTTCTTCTTCATTATGGCAGATATCATATCCATTTAAGGTTGTAAATAATCTTCCCATACCTTTGGAATATGCTAATACTTCTTTTTGGTATCCTTGCATCGTAGAAACTGGTGCTATTCCTTGAAGCACTGACATCTCTCCTGCAGTATCTGGTGTATCAAACGTACCTTGCATCTTTTCAATATCTGTCATAGCTCTTCCGATCATCTGCTGTGGAACTTCCAGCCGGAACTTATAATATGGCTCTAATAAAACACTCTGTGCCATACGAAGCCCCTGTCTTACTGCACGGTATGTCGCCTGACGGAAGTCTCCACCTTCTGTATGCTTCTGATGTGCCCGTCCTGCCACCAGCGTGATCTTGATATCTGTGATCGGTGCTCCTGTTAAAACCCCTCTATGATCTCTTTCTAATAAATGTGTTATGATCAGTCTCTGCCAATTCTTATCCAATACATCTTCGCTGCACTGTGTGTCGATAACAACTCCACTTCCCCTCTCCAGCGGTTCCATCAACAAATGTACTTCTGCATAATGTCTTAACGGTTCAAAATGCCCAACACCTTCTACAACATCTGCTATCGTCTCTTTGTATACAATATTGCCCTGTCCAAATTCCACATCTACATCAAAGCGTTCTTTGATCAGACTCTTTAGGATCTCCAATTGAACCTCTCCCATGATCTGCACCTGAATCTCTTGTAATTCTTCATTCCAGATGATGTGAAGTTCTGGTTCTTCTTCTTCCAGCTGACGAAGTTTTGGAAGTATCACGCTTGCACTTGTCTCTTCTGGCAATATCATCTGGTAAGTAAGTACTGGCTCTAACACAGGTTCATATCCGCCCTGCTCTGCTCCCAGACACTGCCCAGGTATCGTATCTGAAAGTCCTGTAACCGCACAGATTCTTCCTGCCTGCAGTTCATTTACTGTCTCATACTTTTCTCCCGAATAGATACGGATCTGATTGATCTTTTCATCACTTTCTGTAATAACTGTTTTTACCTTTAAATTTCCACCTGTTACTTTCAAATGTGTCAGACGATTTCCATTTTCATCTCTTGTGATCTTAAATATACGTGCACCAAATTCCTCTGGATATTCTCTTTCTTCTGTATAAAATGCAAGATCACTCAGAAATTCTTTAACTCCTTGAAGTTTTAACGCTGATCCAAAAAAGCATGGGAAAATCTTACGTTCTGCGATCATTTCCCGAATCTTGGATTCCGTGATCTCACCTGATTCCAGATAATGATCCAGTAACGCCTCATCTTCCATAGCGATCATCTCATAAAACTCATCACTGCCCTTTTCTCCAAAATCGATACATCCGCTGCTTAAACGTTCCTGTAATTCCTTCAACAATTGATCTTTTTGTGTTCCGTCCTGATCCATCTTGTTAATAAATAAAAATGTTGGGATCTTATATCTCTCAAGCAAACTCCATAATGTCAAAGTATGGCCCTGCACACCATCTGCTCCACTGATCACAAGAACCGCATAATCAAGCACCTGCAGGGTTCTCTCCATCTCCGCAGAAAAATCCACATGTCCTGGTGTGTCAAGCAAAGTAAGATCCATCTCATTCATTGAAACCTCTGCCTGCTTGGAAAAAATGGTAATTCCTCTGGACCGTTCTAGTTCATAAGTATCTAAAAATGCATCTCCATTATCCACACGTCCGATTTTTCTCAAATTCCCTGCAGTATATAAAATTGCCTCTGATAGTGTTGTCTTCCCGGCATCTACATGAGCCAGAATACCAGTTACTATGTGCTTTTTATTCTTCATAAATTTCTTTTTCCTTTTTTCGTATTCACTGTAAATAAGTATAACACATATCCTGTTTTCATGTTAACCGAATACATCCATAAGATTATTTGACAAATTTTTCTTCTATGTTATAATCAAAAATTAGTGCTCTTCTTTCCATGTATACCAGAATCTGGTATAATGAAAGTTAATAAAGAGACGGCATACAAACCACAAGGCATACGAAAGGAGTTTCTTATGAGAGATGCTTTACGGGATGAAATGATCAAGAAAATATGCGTCAGAGATACAGATAATATATTAGATGTCGGTTGCGGTGATGGTACCTTTTTACATGAACTGACACGCTGGAAGGATGTTGAAGGATATGGTATCGATGAATCTGAGGATAAGATTCTTATCGCAAAGCAAACTTGGCCAGAACTTCATTTTGAGACAGGTTACAGTGATTTTCTTTCTTTTGATGATAACAGCTTTCGTGTGATCACTGTATGTGACGATTTCCACACATTTAAAGATCCACAGAAGTTTGTTAATGAAGCATTTCGTGTCTTAGTTCCCGGCGGAAGACTTTATGTTGGAGAATCTGCCCTTCCTGAGGCATTGCGAATTGTTTCTAATATTCCATCCTATCTGACTTCTGGTGATGATCGCAGACATTCTACTTATGAGACTTTAGAATATTTTAAGAATGCAGGGCTTACCAAATTCCGTGTATATAAGAAGAAACGTCTACTTCTTATCTCTGCAAAGAAACCATTAGAATAAATTCCAGAACTTAAAATGGAGCTGATACGATCTGTATCAGCTCCGTTTTTCTTATACTTTAAACAACCATCCAAGATATTTATCTTTTGTTATTTTTCTGATCGTTTTTTTCCCTAAAAGTTTCTCCATCTTTTTTCTTGCTGTATTGTTGATCCTTACCTTGTCATCTTTTGTTACGCATAGATCCGGGAACATGACACACCACCAGTTGTGCCCTTTTGCTGCTCCCAGATCGATTCTTACTGCATCGTAAATACCTTCTGGAAATGTATATTGGCCATAGTTTTTCTCTGGAAATTTTTCTTGTACAAAATGTACGTTTACCTTTTGTTTCACTCCCTCTTTCTTTAATATTTCCTGTGCTGTATTTTTTATTCTGTTTTTTTGCATTTTTAAGATTTTAAATGCTTCTTCCTTCGTTTTTGCTTCACTCAATTCTGGACTGATCTGATCGATCACGGCATCTCTTACTTTCAATTTATATGTCTGATCCATCCTGCTGTTACTATTAGCTCTCACATGAAACCGAATCAGATTGCTTTTCAGATTTTGCTGTATTATGTTATTGGATTTTCTTTGTCCTGCCACAAAAATCATACATGCTATGGCCAGAAACAGAATCCCTTTCATCATGTTTTTTCTACCCATATTCAGAGGATGTCCTGTTTTTTGCTTTTTATACACAACCTCTTTCTAATTGTCTGAAAATTTATACAATATCAATAACATTTTCTTAAAATTCAGGGTTGACGAATCTGACCAGTTATAGTAACCTAATATCCATGAGGTCATATGACTGACGGAGCACGTGGAATCAACCACATGGGAGTATGATCATTAATCGCCGGCCGTCTGGGCAATCTTGTCTGGACGTGCGGCGTTTTTTAGTTTGTTACTACATTTTTGACAGAAAAAATATCTGTCAGCCCTAAAAAATCACTCAATTTTTCTCTTTTTAAATTTTTCACTTGACACGCTCCACTGTCCAGATTTTCACTAAAAGATAAAAAAGAATCCTGATCGTTCAGGATTCTTTTTTAATCTACATCTCATAAATAACACATTCATACGGTTTCATTTTTAACGTATTTCCAATGACAGTTGTCTGTTCATAATTCACAAATACAACATTTTCATAGTCTTCTGATAATTCAATATCTTTTTCCTTAGAACTAAAGTTACAGATCAATACCAGTTTCTGACATCCATAAGACCTGCTATATGCAAAAATATGATCTTCTTTTTCATACATTGGTCTGAAATCACCATATGTTAGTATCTCATTATATTCTTCTGATTTATAAAATGCGATCAATCGCTTGTAAAAATTCAGGATTGATCCATATTCTTTTTCTTCTTCTGCGACATTCACCACTTTATAGTTCTCATTAACTGGCATCCACGGTTTTCCTTTTGAAAATCCTGCATTTTCTTCCGAACTCCATTGCATTGGTGTTCTCGCATTGTCTCTGCTGTGATGTCTTGCAATCTCCAATGCCTGTTCTTTGGACATTCCTGCCTTCAATGCGATCTGATACTGATTGATCGTTTCCAAATCATTAAATTCATCATATTTCCATTGACGATTGCTCATCCCGATCTCTTGCCCCTGATATAGAAAAGGCAGACCTCTCTCACAGAAAATGATCGTTGCAAGTGCTGATAAGCTGTAAAATCCATAATCTTCTTCTGGGACAAACAGACTTGCTCCTCTTGGCTGATCATGGTTCTCAATGATATTCGCTTCAAACCCTGCCTTAGCAACAATCTCTTGATTATGAAAAGTTTCCTCTCTCCATTCATCAAATGGCTGTGGCCAGTCATAGTTCATATAATTTTTGCCTTTTCGATAGGCATGACATGGTTCAAATGCAAAAATCGTAGAAAAATATCCGTCTTCACCGATAAATTGTGAAAGGATATCTTCTTTTACAAACATAGCCTCCCCAACGGTCAGTGCATCATATGGTTCAAAGCAACGATGCTTCATCTCCATCAAGAAATCTCCGATTCCTTCGACTTTTCCTGTGATCTTATATACATCTGCGAGTCCATCTGGACCGTCTGGTTTCAGATCACTCCATGTCAGATCTTTCTTTATATTCATGATCGCATCAATCCGAAAGCCTGAAAGTCCTTGGTCCATCCACCAACAGATCATCTCATAAATCTTCTCACGAACGGTCTCATTCTCCCAGTTCAGATCTGGTTGTTCTTTTGCAAAAGAATGCAAATAAAACTTATTGTCATACCCTGGGATCTTCTCCCAGACACTGCCTCCAAAATAAGATCTCCAGTTGGTCGGTGGCTGCCCATCTTTCCCGTCTTTGATATAAAAATATGATCCATATTCCCCTTCTGGATCTGCCATTGCCTTCTGGAACCATTCATGTTCACTGGAACAATGATTCACAACGAGATCCATCAGAATATACATATTTCTTTTCTTTGCTTCCTTGATCAATTGTTTCATCTCATCCATTGATCCAAACATCGGATCAATCGCATAATAATCGGAAATATCATAACCGTTATCCACCATCGGAGACTGATACATCGGAGATATCCACAAAATATCAACCCCTAGGTCTTTTAAATAATCTAACTTGCTGATAATTCCAGGAATGTCGCCGATTCCATCATCATTTGTATCCTTAAAACTCTTTGGGTAAATTTGATATGCAACTTTGTTATGCCACCATTTTTTATTCATCATAATTCTTCTAAACTCCCATTTGCGGTTTCTACTAACATCTTCATAGCTTCTACCGGATATCTGCCGTGAGCGGTTTCCCCCGTCAGCATCAATGCATTCGCTCCTTGATGAACTGCATGATAAATATCATTTACTTCAGCTCTTGTTGGATAAGGGTTTCGGATCATAGAGTCTAGCATCTGTGTAACTACCATGAAATTTTTGTTATGTTCTTTGCATACCTTTGCAATATATGCCTGCACTTTTGGAAGTTCGGATAATGGCATGACATTTCCTAAGTCTCCTCTTGCTATAACAATATAATCACAGTATGGAAGTAATTCTTCCAAATGCTCTACTCCTGTCATATTTTCTATTTTGGCAAAGATTCGAATATCTTCACTGTTGTTTTGTTTTAGTGCTTCTCTTAGTATGATCAGATCTTCTTTATTCCGTACAAATGGCAGCATAACATCAGTTACTTGATATTGTTTTGCCAAAGATAGATTCTTCAGATCAGCCTCAGTTAACGTCGGATTGTTGATATTACATCCTGGCAAAGCTATGCTTTTACATGCCGTCAATACTCCTCCACAGACAATGCGGCATCTCCAGGATCGTGGTGATATTTTCCGTTCTGCGATCAGTTTTATTTTCCCGTCATCTAATAAAATTTCCTGATCTCTTCTGATATGCGGCATGATTTCTTCTGGTACTAAAATTCCACCATGCCCTATAACCACATGTGCTCCTGTTGAAAGGCCCATATCTCCTTCCAGATATCCAATTCGAAGTTCTGGTCCGATCAGATCGATCATTAATTTCTTCTCGCCATTTGTCTGCTTTGCTGCCTCAAAATAATGATAAATCCATGCATGGCTTCCTTCTAATGAACTATGTGATAAATTCAACCGGATCCCTGTCATTCCGGCATCAAACATCTTCTTTAAAATCGTTGGTTCGCAACAGGTTGGTCCCAAGGTTCCGTAATATTCCATTGTGCATCACTTCCTTTGTGGTTATTTTAACATTTTGAGGAGTGGTTTCCAATGGATTTGATGGAATTATTTATCTGGAATTTGAATTAATATCTCAATTTCTCCATTTTCTATTTCTATATCTGTTATTCCCTCATAATTTTCTATGATTTCTTTTATGATCTTCATTCCAACTCCATGAGATTTCGGATCTTTTTTTGTCTTAAATGTTGAAGAATCGATGACTTCTTTCTCTGTTGTATTTTTTACTTCTAAAAATAAATTATTGCGGATTCTCCAGCCATGTATGTAAATTTTCTTATCTAATTTATCCTGAATTCTTTCGCATTCTTCAATCGCATTATCTAAAAGATTTGACAATAATGCCACCAGATCAATTTCTTTCATCTTCTTTGTCTCAAAACCCATCATATCAATGGTAAATTTAATATGCTTTTCTTCACATTGATGCGCTTTATTAACCAATACCGCATTCACAATTGGATTGGAACAATAAATAACTGGTTTCATCTCTTGATATACTTCTTCTAATTGCTCAGAATATAATTTAATCTCTGGGGTTTCCATTTTGCCTAGCATCTCATTCAATACATCCATATGCTTATTGATATCATGATGAAATTTTCTTACAACCTCTACTTGATTTTCCAATGTATCATAGTATTCTTTCATAACGGAATTTTCATATCTTAGATTCTTATTTTCCTGTTCTGTTTTCTGATTCTTTCGCCATCTCCAAAACCATAAAGTTTCATATAAAAACAGAGCTGAAATCACAGAGACCACTATAATATAACGACTTACCTCAAACGAATGATCTTTTGTCCAGACACTTCCATATGTAATCAAAACCATAACAATGATAAATCCCCAATACATCCCCTTTTGTTTTAACTCCCATTTTGCATAATTACCGAATATAATCTCTACAAAATATTTATAAATATAGATTGCAACCAATGTAAGCGCTGATCCAATGACTACATACCATCCAAGTGGTGCATACATATCATTTAATCCATGCCATTCTCCCGTATAAATACGATAGACACATAAATATAAAAATAATGGTGGAAAACTAAGTAATTCTTGTATCACGGAACCTAAAAATACTTTTAACCAGTCAAAGCCTGAAAATATTTTGATTACGATCAAAAAAGAAATCAAAATTGGAAGATTTAAAACCACCTGAATTCTTCCGTCTGGCACAATTTTCTGTGTCAATAACGCCATATCCACAACATTCCATAAACTACATTTACATAAAGACAAGACGAGAAAAACTTTCTTTCCTCGTCTTGTAAATTGAAACAAAATGCTTCCTACCATGTATATATTAATTGCCATCAATGTTTCCAATATCAAGTTATGTAACACATTATTATCAACCGTCATTCCTTATATTTCCTTTTGCTGCCCTCCTCCAAAAAATTTCTTAGACCAATGAATAAAATGCCTTCTGACATATGGCTGATATTTGCGGCTAATGGAAATATTCTCGCCGTCATCCATTGTTGCACATTCTCTTTTATAATTATCCAAATGTTTCATTGAAATAATAAAACTATTATGGCATCTTACAAAATAGCTGCCAAGAAGTGTTTCCAACTCATCTAATCGGAGGGATGTTTCTACAATATCATCATCTACTACATGGATATATGTTTTCCGTCCTTTTCTCTCCATATAACGAATACTTTCTTTGTGAAGCATCTTCTGCTGCTTGTTCTTTATTGGAATTATAATTGTGTCATTATGTTCCTGCTCCATCCTCCAGATCTTCTCTTTGATCTGTGGAAAATGCTCTTTTAATTCTTTCTTCAACACATAATACTGATGCTCTGTACTATATACATCCGTAAAATAATCCACATGATTCGTCACATATACAATATAACAATACGGCACTAAATAATTAATCTCTTTCGCCACTTCAATACCTGTCATATCAGGAAGTTCAATATCCATAAAAACAAGATCTGGGGTTAGTTTGCCAGATTTACAATCATCAATTAACTTCTTTCCTGTTGTATATAGAAATATCTCTATTTCTTCCTCAAAAATCCCCTGATCATCTTGCAGTATTTTTTGTATTTTCTCTGCTTCTCTTTCTCCATCCTCACATACTACAATCTTTCTCATTACTATTTTTCAATCCTCTTTGTCTTTATTTTAGCATATTATTAATAATTTTGTACATAAACTATATTTATTTTATCATTTTTAGATGGAGGAATTTTGTCTATTTATTACATATTTTTGTCTAATTGTGTAGAGGTTTTGGGGCGTTGAGAATATTTATTGGTTATTTGTGTTTTAATTGCTGATATTTATCTTTTAACTGACTTAGATATTCTTCCAGCTCCACATTTCCTTGATTTACTTGAATTAGATGCTCAATTTCTTTCATCTGTTTTGATACATCTTCCTGAAACTCTTTGTTTAATCTGATCTGTTCATCTAATATTTCATAATATTCTTGTATCAAGGATTTCTCACAAAGTAATTGCTCATTTTCCCATTGAATTTTTTCTGTCATTTTTTTGCGGTAAATGCAAGATATTATGTATAATACGAATACAGAAAACACAATCTGAATAATTCCACAAAACCATGCCCCAATACTATCTACCTCTTTGAAGTATGCAAAAATCAACCAAGCAAATTCTGCAATGACAATTATCATATACAACTTTCTATGTTTAATTGGTTTTCGTGCAAAATCTGAGAGAAATCTTCTGGCAACTTTATATGAAAGCCTGATCAGAAATATAATAATGACCATTGCCAATAAAACATATCTTTTTAACGGTTTATCAAGATAATTACTGATATTAAAATCATGATTATAAAATCCATAAATCAAAAGATATGGCATTCCAACTGCTATCATTGTAAACAATTCTTGTATCACTGAACCAAAAAATATTTTTAAATATTCTATCCCTGTGATTATTTTTATTACTGAAAAATTGAGCATTAATAATGCCATATTTATGATTCCAACCACCCACATGTCAATTCCTATTTTCTGCTCGTAAATGATAGTTGATAATACATTGTAGATCAGACATTTTAGGATGCTGATCATGAGAATGTATTTTCTGTCTTTGCCTTTGACTGAGAAAATGATACAGCCAGTTAGGTAGACTTGTGCGGTGGAGAGCGATTGTATGATCAGGGTGTGTAGTAGGTTGTTTGTTAGTTGCATTTTGATTTTTCCTTTATCCTGAATTATTCACGACTTCGTCGTGTTAGCGACTGAAAGTCGCATAGTTACTATATTTTAATCAAATTTTTCTCTTCATCTATCAAGTGAATAAAAAAAGAGCATCCATTTGTGGTAAAACTAAAGTGTCCAATCTTAACAAATACACACAAAGGAGCTCTTTATAAATATTTTTCGAAACTCATTTATACATGTTTTTATTTTCAATAGTATTGGATATTTGAGGTATATTTTTTTTATTTCTTCCACTTTAGAATTATCATTTGTCCAAAGAAATTTTATAAGATCTGTTTTTTTGATCGTAACCGTATTATTTATAACCTTTTTCAACTCTTTTTGAATGTCAAGTTTTGCCCCTTTTCTACATTTACTAATATTGAAACCATATTCTTTGGCAAATTTCACAGCATTTTTTCGTATAGTAGATATTGCTGAAGAACAACCTTCTTCTTTTAGTTTTTTTGCAATTCCAGTTGCATGATATCCTTCGGAAACTAATTCAAGAATTCTGTTTTTATAGTTATATATTTCTGTAGAAACATTTTCTGAACAACAACACCTTTTGGGATCACAATGTTTGTTCCTTCTAACAGTTCGGGAACTAATTCCTAAAGCTAAAGCAATATCTTTATCACTAAAATCTGATGCAACCATTTTTGTATATTTGTTAATAATTCATATCTTTTTCTTTGATAGTCAGTTAAATTATCCACATCAAATAAGCTTTTTTTACTACTGATCGCAGTGCAAGTTTCGTGTTTGTTATCTTTGTTCTCAATTCTTATAGTCTGTGGAAAACTTGTATTTATGCATTTTTTTATAACCTGAAGAAAATTTTGATGCTGGTGAAATCGATCTGCTATCTGCTTTGCATCTGGTATTTCTTCTTTTATGGCCTTGGCATAAGCCGATGCTCTATCACGTGTAACTGTTCTTACATGTTTATTGCTTTTAAGCCATTCTTTTAAAGAACTTCCATCTCTGCCATCCAACACAGTAATAGGGGTATGTGTATCAGTATTACATATAATAGTACAATAGGCAAATCTTGTACTTTACGATCATAGGTTCCGTGATACGTTTCTGATATACATGTACATTTTGGACACATGCAACTCTTGGATGTCAACTTCATTCGTATTAAAATTTTATTTTCTTGCTGCTTTATTTCGGTTATATCTAAATTTTCTTTTGGATAAAACTCATCTACGCATAACTTAGTATTTACATCATCCATTTCGAGATCTCCTAATATTTTAACATCTAACATTTCTGCTAATTAGTATAACATAAAAACGGATAAATGCGGAAGAACCCGCAAGTAAAATCATATCATGGACATTTTGAGAGATCACAAACACCAAGTACAAAAAGTTAAGTACTTAACTTTTTTGACTTTTTATATTTTGTATAGGATAATGATAGCAGAGTAATTTTAATAAAAAAAGGTACGTGCTATTGTGCGTTTACATATAAAAGGTCATGATTTTAGTTTTTACATTCTAAAAATCATGACCTTTTATACTTTTAAAATAACTATTATTTGTCTATATGTTATTTAATTTTAATTGTTACGGTTTTCTTCTTTCCGCTTCCATCTGTTGCCATTGCTGTAATCTTTACTTTTCTTCCTTTTCCAGTTTTCATTGTTTTTACTTTTCCATCCTTAGAGACTGTTGCATATTTTGTATTACTACTCTTCCAAATAAGTTTTTTATTGGCTCCTTTCGTTGCCTTCACTTTGGCTTTTAATTTCAATGTTTTTCCAGCTTTCACGGATTTCTTGCCAGGTATCGTAATCTTCTTTACGATACCTTTCATTGCTGCAATCTTATAAGTCGCTGTTTTACCGCTTCCATCATTTGCAATTGCTGTAATCGTTACAGTTTTTCCTGCTGCTTTCTTTTTAATCGTTACGACTCCATTTTTGTTAACTGTAGCAAATTTCCGATTACTAGATTTCCAAGTGACATTTTTATTAGAAGCTTCCGTAGGATAGATATTTGCTTTTAATAAAATTTTCTTACCTCTTGCAATATTTTTAGATATTCCTGTAATACTAATTTTACTTATTAGAGTCTTTTTTTCTCCAAAATGTTCTGTATATTTTGTATTGTCGTTCTCCACATCTTTTTGATGCTCTGTGTTATCCTTCACTACACCTTCTTTTTCCCAAAAGTAATCTATATATTTTGTATTATTTTCCACTATATCCTCTTCATTTGATATACTTATCTCAGCAATTAATGAACCTTTTCCTCCACTTTTAGTTAATTTATCTTTTGGAATAACACATTCCATTGTTTTTGCTTCTCCTACTTTTAATTTTTCTCCAGTATAAGTACATAAAGCTTCTGTTTCTTTGGAATCCATATACAATCTGATTTTAAAATCATCAATATCTTCATATCCATTATTACAAAAAGTAATTCTAACCTTTCCATTTTGTGATTCCATATCTGTTATCTCTGCATCAGCATATCCATAAGTCGTAGAACAACTATTATTGTTTATATTCTTTTCTTTATATGGTGCTTTTATGGTAAGAGCAACATCTGTTTTTTTGAGTTCATTCGGAAGCGTATACTCCAATATCTCCTCCTTTTTCTCTCCCGCTTTTATTTCGTGATCTATCGTATCTTCTAACAATGTATTTCCATTGCCATCTTTTAATTCAACTTGATATGAATTAATATCCCGTTGACTATTATTATAAACCGTATATGTAAATGTCATTTTTTCTGATGGTTTGATACTATTTTCATCATAAATAAGGCTATTTCCACAAACTAAATCAGCATAATCGTCTAATGTATCCACAACAAGATTTCCTTTATCAAACTGAATTCCATCTTTTGTGATCTCAGCCAGATTTCTTGCTGCTACAACAGAACCTTCTTCATTAATATTAATGCTCATACTTTTTACATAAAATTTATCATTTGTAATTTGTACAGGCTCACTCCATTCATCATCTTTTCCATGTATCATCCATAAACTTTGTCCACCATCTTCTGTTGTCTGACGATACACAATATAATAATCTTCTCCTGATTTTTTAATCTCATAATCATCAAGATTGATTGGAATTGTTTCATTTTCATTTCCTGTCTCTAAGTCTGTATACCCGATTCCTGATTCTGTCATATAAAACAATTGATGATCTTGTATTTTTAGATTAGAGCAATTTTCTGTAATCGGTAATTCTTCTTTTGTCTCGCCGTCATATTTATAAATTTTTGTTTGATCATCATCTTTTGAAACTTCTTTCCAAACAATCAGTTTGTTTTCTGGATCTGTGACTACATCTGATACGATATTCTCTGTTTCTTGAACTAGTGTTTTTTCTCCGCCTTCCATCATATAGATATTGTTTGTTCCTTCTGATAAGAAATAAGAATTTTCTGTATTTTCTACCCACGCATAATATACATTACCATTATCTAATCCCATTCCATACATCATTTCATACAAACTATTTTGTTCTGTTGAAAGCTTTTTCGGAGTTGTAAATTCTGTTCCATCAAATTCTGCTGTATACAAGTCCATCTTAGTCAACGTATCATCTAATAAACTTCCCTCTTGTATTTTCTCATTGGAACGAGAAAATAATATTTCTACCTTTCCATTATTTTCAATACATGAAACTGTACTGCACAGGCATCCATCATCTTCAAGTATTTTTTCTTCACTCCACTTATTTCCGTCATAAACACTGTAAAATACTGCTACATTATTTTCATTTGTTTTTTGTGGATCGTCATCATTCCATATCAATAATTTCTTTCCATCTGAAAGTGATATTAATTGTGGAGATGCATTAGAAAACGTATTATCCTTTTCAAAAGATTCATTTCCTGAATATGTGGCAATATTATTTCCTGCCGTTCTCTCTACCAATTTTAAGTCGGATGCTTTAATATCTAAATTATAATTTTTTATTCTTGATTTAGATGATGAAGTTCTTGGATAGAATTGATAATCTCCAAAATTATGCTCTAAATTATTCTCTGTCAGATCATAATTTAATACTGCTACATTAATTTTAGCTTTAAGATTTCCAACAATACTTAAACTGTTTTCTAATGTTTGCGCTGGGAATTTTAAAGTATTTTTCAGCGTTCCTGTCATTGCCCCTTCTGCATAGGTTCCACCTTTTCGTGTTCCAACTCCAATCGCTCCTGTCAAACTGCCATCTATACCTACACTTCCTGATAATGAAGCTTTTTTTCCTTTGGTATATTTTAGAGTTACTTTGTCTTTTGCATCAACACCCAGTGCAACTCTCGTATAAACCGCTGAAAATGGTGGTGCCCAATGGAAATTATAATCCGCTCCTGTTCCAAGTTCCGTGACAAGTCCACCTTCTGAAAACTTCACTTCTCCACTTCCACAGGAGAATTCCATATAACCAGCAATAGAAGCATTTACATTGATTCCTAAACTTGCGTTGTTCTGCTTCTTTAATTTACCTCTAAGCTTTGAATAATCATTCCATAATCTTTTCGTTGATACTTTGTTCCCTTTGACTTTTCGATAAAGATTTTTCACCTGTTTATAAGATTCGCTCCAATAAGCAGTTGTATTTCCATCCGCTGAAATCGCAGCGCTTTCACTCATTTCTTTGAATCCAATTAGGACTTCTACTTTATTCTCCTTAGGATCATAAACTGCCTGCACTGAATCTCCTAAAGGAAACTTTACATTTGAATCCATATCTAATAAAGAAACATTTTTTCCCAAAATCTTCATCTGTGGGGAACTTATTTTTCCACCATCTATATTGATATTTTGTAATAGCTTTTCTGGATTAAGCTGTTTTACATATTTATTATTTTGGCAAAATCCTTTTTTAGACATGTTATCATATTCTTTAATTCTAAAATATCCATTATCGAATATTATTTGTAATGGAATACTCTTATTAACATTTTCATCATAATAATCATCTGTTTCATCATCTATCCAGCGAAGACCAGGCTCCGTATGTCCCCACATCCATAAACTTTCATCTTTTTTTATTGCAATACAAACAGCGCCTATTGTCACACTTTTTACATTTGTTAAAACTTTTTGTGGCTTATGAATTTCATCATAATCCCATCCTATCCCTAATTCACCATTATCGTTATGTCCCCACATCCAAAGACTTCCATCTTCTTTTATTACTGCTATCCTATAATAGTGTTGATATACATTACAGCTCATGTGCTTTACATTTTCCATTATCTTTTTTGGTGTAGTTGAATAAAAATCATTATGTTCAAGAGTACTCATCCAGAGACTGTTATCCTGCTTTATAACCACCACACTCCAGGGTATATTGTAAGCACCATAACTTGGAAGATATATGCTTTTTACATTTTCCATTATTTTTTTTGGAGTATCATTATATTGAGGATTTTCTCCCCAAACATCATTTGCATAATTCCAAAGACTTCCATCTTCTTTTATTGCCAAGCATGTGTCTCGCGAAATTTTAACATCTTTTACATTCTCCATAATTTTTTGTGGGACACTCATTTCTTTTTTTTCAATACTCCCATTTCCTATTCTTTTTATATCTCCCCATATCCAAAGACTTCCATCCTCTTTTATTGCTGCTCCTGAAGAATCTTGAAAATTTACTTTTTTTACACTATCCATTATTTTTTGAGGTTTTTGAATATTCTTATGCGGCAGAGCCGCCTGTCCAGTTTAGACTGAGCCATCTGTCC
>ENA-ORTP01000191-ORTP01000191.1-human-gut-metagenome-genome-assembly--contig:-NODE-191-length-81236-cov-4.620120_pt1 | contig 81236 bp, 73 predicted proteins | sample MGYA00241913_ERZ509190 | MGnify/ENA primary metagenome ERZ509190 (study PRJEB26280, sample SAMEA2338839) | human gut metagenome | biome: human gut; feature: human-associated habitat; material: faeces...
TTTTATCATATCATTTTCAGCTTGTCAAGAACTTTTTTCAAAAGTTTTTTACCAGTCATTCGGCTGTGCTGTTCTTTTTTTCGACAGCCATACTAGATTATCACATCTGTATTGCTTTGTCAAGAACTTTTTAAAACTTTTTCCGCCAGTTAAAACTGACTTTTTACTGACTTTGTCAGTCCCTTGTTCCGAAGAACATTTCGCCGCTTCCAGAACCCTATCCCCCTCGCCTGAGTGATATCTTTGTTCTGTGCGACAGCTAAGTTAGAATAACATATCTTTCGACTCTTGTCAACAACTTTTTTATTTTTTCCAGCTCCTTATTACTCATAAGCACTGGCTGGGTATTACTATATCATTTTCTATTCTTTGTGTCAATAATAATAGCGGAAAAATTTTACAATTTTTCCGCTTATTCTTTACCGGCATTTTTCTCTTTTTAAAATGATTAATTTCTAAGACGATTACCTTCTTCCTGATAGAAACCTCTGCTTCTCATTTAACTGCTTTCTATTTATCTGGTATAATTCTTCTGCATCAATATAGCAGAAACTGATTTTTTCCTGTACCGGAAAGCAATTGCACCAATATATTGTTATCGTATAGCCATTTTGTCACTGAATTTTCCTGAAACATCATGGCTGCATTTTGCGCCCAGGAAACGTCCCAAAATAATGTAATAATCAAAAAGAGAATCCACACCACAAAAACCCCCTGTACAATACCAAGGACCGCGCCTCCTGCCCGATTGAGCAAACTCAGCACAGGAAGAGAAAAAATGCCGTCCAGAATTCCACCCAGAAAATTTAATGCAATGCTAATAAGGATTGATGTAAAAATCAGACTGACTGCAGCGATTGCTATTTGTGCAATACTACGGGACAGATATTCTCCAAAAGTATCTGCCAGAAGCTGATTATATCCTTCTGTAGTATTGTGTTCCACCAAAAAATCTGTCAGACTTTCCGGCAGAGGCAAATTCTGAATGTATGCATTCTGCTCTTCTTTTTTTATTTTCTGGTCAAGCTGTTCCTTCAAAGCACCGGAAATGCTTTCCTCACACTGCTTCTGCACAGTTTCATAAATTGGCGTTTTTTCCTTTAAAAACTCTGTAATATACGGATTCAGAATAAATCCCAACACCAGCGCCAGAACAACCGAAAACACTGAAAACGCAGTGCGTACCATTCCTCTCTGAATCCCTTTAAAAATATAGAGTACAGGAATCGCCAGTATGACAACACACAGCCAGTTCATTTTTATCCCCTTTCTTTTGTGCTTTTGCTATTTCAGCTTAATGGTATTAATACCGTTTTCCGAAATCATCATATAGCCTTTGGAAGACATCTGAAAAATATTTTTTACTGCCCCTTCCTCCATAACTCCGTCAAATTTCTTAATACCATTCAGATTGTACATCTGCACCTGATCGTCATGATGCATAATAATCATTTCCCGGCTAAGACTGACGCTCTCATATTCCTGGTCAAATCCTTTGGAAAATTGCTCTCTTCCGGAAGGGTCATAGAGTTCCATAAGATACTCATGTTTTTTCTCCTCTCCCTTCAGCACCAGACCAAAGTATTTATCATTGTAAAAGGTACTGACAATCTCCGCCTCTGTCTTTTCATTCATCTGCTCCTTTGGAGTACCTGAACCTTTAAAAATGGAATAGCCGTCATCACGGATAGCCACTGCAGACTGATTAGTAAGGTACAGAAGCTGGGGAACCACTGTGTTCTGATATGTAAATTGTGCCACAATGTTGTCTTCCTTATTCTGCCCTTCATCTCCAAAATTATAAAAAATCACCCTGCTGGATATATCACCTTTATTCACAAACAAAAAACTTACTGCTATAATTTCTCCATTTGGAGAAATTGCCATGTCCAGCGGATAGCCCGGATTATCTGCTCTTGTCTGATTTTCAGCAATGGTGCTTCCGTCTGAAGCATAATAATTAATCCAGGTCTTTTCGCCGTCCTCCAGCACTGCGGCTACAGAACCAACTTCTGTAATTTCCGCCTGAAGAATGGGAAATTTTGTTTCCAAAGGTCCTACAGGACCTTCTTTCCCTAAAATATACATATTTGTTCCCTTTTTATCAAAAATAACTGCTTTTTCGCCTCTGACTGCTGCACCCGGATTACTCATTTCAAAGGTCTGGTTCCACAAAACCTTCTCTGACTGGGACATCAGCGCTGCGCCGTCATCTCCGTATTTCAAAAGACAATCTCCCAACTGTACATAACTTGCAGACTGTGTATCCTCATTCTCCGCAGAAGATATCACTTCATATTTGTGATAAACATGATATTTGATTCCAAAAATCACTGCTGCTACCAACAGTACAACACCGCCTGAAATCAGCAGGGATTTTTTTATTCTGACCTGAGTCAGACGCTTTAATCTGCTCTTATAAAGTTCCACTACTTTATTATTTTCCGATGGTTCCTTTTTCTTTCTCTGCCTCATGTATTGTTTTAGATTCATAAATCTCTTCCTTACCGTATTTTTAGGCTAAGTATAACACAATTATTTATGGGAGTAAAATTTTTTGTCCCGGATAAATCAAATCTGTTTCTGCCAGATTATTCAGGCTGCAGATTTCTTTGATTTTCTTTGTATTTCCATAATTGCGAATACTGATTCTGGTAATGGTATCTCCCGGCTGAATGGTATAGGACTGGTGTACTTGCCCTGCGCTTTGAGCTGTATCTGTATCCGCAGCACTGCCTGCTTTATCTTCTGCTGTTTCCTGCTTTGATTCTGCAGAAGAACTGTCCTGTTTCGAAGCTGCTCTCTCTTCCCCTAAAACCGCCTCGTCTTTTTCTATTTCACCGGAGGTCTGTTCATCAGTGCCTCCCTGCCCGGAAGGTGCGCTCTGTTCTTTTCCGGCTGTCTGGCTATCCGCAGAGGAGGCTGTACCCTGATCTGCCCGGAAATTCTCCTTCTCTGCTTCAGACTCTGGATTCTCTTCCTTCTTGCTGCTGTCTGCCATTCCATTTACAGGCGTTACCTTTTGCAGCTCTTTTGCCTCCTGTTTCTCTTCCAGCCCTGCCATAACCTCTTCTGTACTTCTCAGCTTCTGATAATCATTTAAGTAAAGCACACCTACAGCCAATACGGCCGCAGCTGCACAAATGCTGGCTGTGCGAAAAAGAGGGAATTTCTGTTTTTCCTCTTCTTCCTTGCCTTTTTTCTCCACTTTTTTTCGGAAACTGGATACTGCAGAATCATCCACTTCTTCAGTTTTATGCTCTGCCTTCTCGTTTTGTGCAATAAGAAAATTCCGCATAGGCTCATTTTTCTCATAATACACATAAAATCCTGATTGACGGGACATTCTTCCCTCTTCATAACGGTAAAATGCCTCTTCCTTTTCCAAAGGCTCCATGACAAACAACACCTTGTCATTCCCGCCGAAATGGTTGAGATGAGTCTGGCAGATAACCTCGTGCAATTCCATGGCACAACCTGGAATGGACAAAAACCAGCCCACAACCTCCTGATCCGGGAAATATTCCTTGTTCTTTTCGTATACATGATTCCAGATTTCCTGGGTAAAGGTCAGATGCTCCTCCGTCACCTCCATATTGGGAAGTGCAACCGCACTTTTGATAAAAAGATACGCTGCTCCGTCCTTCCAGTTTGCCTGTCCCAGCAATATGGCAGCAATTCCTCTGTGTGAATTTTCAGAAGAACTTCTACAAAGATAAGTATACGCATAATCTTCTATATAGATTTTCTGTGTTCCGCTGATTTCTCCTATCTGGCGTATATTATTGGGAATCCGGAAAAATTCTTCATTCCCCTCGGGCTTTTGTTTTTCCTTTTCATAAACAATTTCTATCATAGAATCAGTCACCCCTTTTGAAAAGAGAATAACATACTTGCCCTGCGAAATTTATCATATTTCGGGCGTAATTCTATTTTTTTACCGACAAATTTTCTTAAAAATCCACAGGATAAAAGCAAAAGAAACGGACAGAATAAGAACATCATCGTCAGGAAAGGATAGAAATGTATGTCACAGATTCAAAATCAGACTTATTATATAGAAAATAAAAATACGGGAGCAGATACCCGGCTTGGCACGATTCTTTTTGATTTGTTCAGCTCCTGTGAAAAAAATTTCAGCGAGCTGGTGATTCTCTGCATTGGCAGCGACCGGATTACCGGGGACAGCCTTGGTCCACTGGTGGGACACAGCCTGTCCCGATTTTCTCTGGCACATACCTGTATATACGGAACGCTTACCCGTCCGGTACATGCCCTGAACTTAAATGAAACAGCAGAAATGCTGGATAAACGGCACCCTGACAGCCTTATTCTTGCCATTGACGCCTCCCTTGGTTCAAAAAAGCACCTGGGCTTTCTCACAGTATCGCCTACGGCCTTAAAGCCCGGTCTTGGTGTCCGCAAAAAACTTACGCCTGTGGGCGATATCTCCATCACAGGCATTGTAAATGTATCCGGAACCTTTGATAACTTTCTGCTGCAGACCACCCGGCTAGCCACAGTGGTACAACTGGCTGATTCCATTGTATCCGGAATCCTTCTGGCTCATCATCAGTATTTTGCACCCCGCTTTTTTCCGGCTGTGCCTTCCTTCCAGCGGTCTGAAGAACGAACTCGTAATTTCGCAAAATTTGCTCCTCTGTCCGCTGCTGCTACCTCTTTGCCAAAGGGCAGAACATAATCCTCATACTTATAGTCTTCCCCAAAGACACGGCGAACCAGACGTTTCATAAAAAGATACGCTCCCTTTGGGAACCAGACCTTGTAATAATACCGTCCGATTTCACAGGTGCCGCAGTACTTATCTGTCAGAGTAATAATCCAGGTTTCCCAGTGAGTCGGCGGTATGGGCGTTACAGGAAACATGTGCTTTACAATCATTTCTTCCTCAAGGGGATTCAGCTTAAAATACTTTTTTGCATTGTGAAGCGCCCGATGAGGGTGGGTCATGGCGTGAACGGGATCTCCTGTTTTCTTGCGGTGTCCCCGCCAGTCATACAAAAACAAATCGTGAAGCATACCTGCTCTTGCTGCACTTTTTGCATCCAGATTAAAGAATTTACAGATTCGGTAATTGTAATATGCCACATTCAGACAGTGCTGATAACAGCTTGTTTCACAGTGATGTGGAAATTTTTTCATTTGCAGTACATATGGGTGATGCACCAAATCTTTGATATATCCGTAAAACTCTTCATTTCCCGGATCTTTTACAGTACGTTTTCTCCCCCTTTGTTTTCTTCTTATCATATTTTCACTCCCCTTTGTTGACCTTTTTTGTTAGGTTTGATTCTACTCTATTTTTCTATATTTGTAAAGGGGGCCGGCACACAAATCCCATGCGCCAGCCCCCTTACAGGAGTTTATACAAAATCTTTAATTTTCTTATAAATGCCTTCTGCATCTAAACCGTATTTTTCTAACAGCTTCACTGCAGGACCGGATTCTCCAAACACATCGTTGACACCAATACGCAACATTTTTGTTGGTGCTTTTTCAGAAAGAACTTCTGCAACTGCACCGCCAAGTCCACCGATTACAGAATGCTCTTCTACGGTCACTACCTTACCTGTTTCTCTGGCTGCTTTTACAACCAGTTCTTCATCCAGAGGTTTGATGGTATGAATATTGATAACCTTTGCATCAACGCCGTCTTCTGCCAGCTTTTCTGCGGCCAGAAGAGCCTCGTTTACGCAAAGACCTGTAGCAAAAACAGTTACGTCCTTACCTTCTCTTAAAACGATTCCTTTTCCGATTTCAAACTTGTAATCCGGTCTGTCGTTAATAACCGGAACAGCCAGTCTGCCGAAGCGCAGATATACAGGGCCGTCATGGAGATACGCTGCCTCTACGGCTGCTTTGGCTTCCACATCATCAGAAGGATTCAGAATCACCATACCAGGAATCGTTCTCATAAGTGCAATGTCTTCATTACACTGGTGTGTTGCGCCGTCCTCTCCTACTGAAATACCTGCATGTGTTGCGCCGATTTTTACATTTAAATGTGGGTATCCAATAGAGTTACGCACCTGTTCATAGGCACGTCCTGCTGCAAACATGGCGAAGGTACTTGCAAAAGGAACCTTTCCGGTTGTGGAAAGTCCTGCTGCAATGCCCATCATATTTGCTTCTGCAATACCGCAGTCAATGTGACGTTCCGGAAAAGCCTTTTGAAAGGTTCCGGTTTTGGTAGCACCTGCCAGGTCTGCATCTAATACTACCAGATTGTCATATTTTTTGCCTAATTCTACTAATGCGTTTCCATAACTTTCTCTGGTTGCGATTTTCTTTACTTCTGACATAATGCTTCACCTACCTTTTCCAAATCTGCCATTGCGATTGCATATTCCTCGTCGTTTGGCGCTTTTCCGTGCCAACCTGCCTCATTTTCCATAAAGGAAACATCTTTTCCCTTTACGGTTTTCATAACAATGGCAACCGGTTTGCCTTTTACTGTCCTTGCCTCATCAAAGGCTGCTTTTAACTGGTCAAAATCATTTCCGTCTTCCACATTGATTACATGGAAATTAAATGCCTCAAATTTCTTGTCAATAGGATATGGAGAGCATACATCTGCAATGTTTCCGTCAATCTGCAGACCGTTGTTATCCACAATAGCAACCAGGTTGTCCAGTTTTCTGTGTCCTGCAAACATTGCTGCTTCCCAGACCTGTCCTTCCTGAATTTCTCCATCTCCCAACAGAGTGTATACACGATAGGAATCTCCGCTCATTTTTGCTGATAATGCCATTCCCACTGCCGCAGAAATTCCCTGTCCTAAAGAACCGCTGGACATATCCACACCTGGAATGTGTTTCATATCCGGGTGTCCCTGCAGATAAGAGCCGATATGACGCAGAGTCTTCAAATCTTCTACCGGGAAATAACCTCTGTGTGCCAGAGTAGAATATAAGCCCGGCGCTGTGTGTCCTTTGGACAATACGAAACGGTCACGGTCAGCTTTCTTTGGGTTTTCAGGGTCAATATTTAATTCTTCAAAATACAGATAAGTAAATAACTCGGCTGCAGAAAGTGAGCCGCCCGGGTGTCCGGCTTTCGCAGAATGGACAGCAGTCACAATACCCTTACGGATTTCATTTGCCGTCTTCTGAAGTTCTAACTTGTTCATTATTTTCCTCCTGATTGTTTTCGGTTCGATGTTATTATAACAGATGATACCAGGTCTGCCAACCTTGAATTATTCCCCGAATACAGCGATATAGTCCTTCTTAAATTTCTCAATTCCGGCATCTGTCAATGGGTGCTGTATCATTTTCTCTAAAACTCCATATGGTACGGTTGCAATATCAGCACCTGCTAAAGCGCACTGTGTCACATGGATTGGGTGGCGAACACTGGCTGCGATAATCTCTGTAGAGATATCGGCTACTGCAAACATGTCTGCAATGGTTTCAATCAGTTCTACGCCATCTGTGGAAATATCGTCCAGTCTGCCAAGGAACGGAGATACATACGTTGCGCCTGCTCTTGCTGCCAGAAGCGCCTGATTTGCAGTAAAAATCAGAGTTACGTTGGTTTTAATACCCTCTGCGGACAAAACCTTGACTGCTTTTAAGCCTTCTGCAGTCATAGGAATCTTCACTACCATATTCGGATGGATTGCTGCAATTTCACGTCCTTCTTTAATCATACCTTCTGCATCTGTTGTGGTTGCCTTTACCTCACCACTGATGGGTCCGTCTACAATTGAAGTGATTTCTTTAATTACCTCGTTGAAATCTCTGCCTTCCTTTGCAATCAGAGAAGGGTTTGTGGTAACTCCACAGATAATCCCCATATCATTAGCTTTTTTAATGTCTTCTACCTTTGCAGTGTCAATAAAGAATTTCATAATAAATACCTCCGTTTTCCGCATTTTCACGCGCTTTTCTTTTGATATTTACAGTGTAACTCTTAACTCTTTTCTCTGCAAGTGCTGCAATTTTTATTAATCATTTTATTTATTAATAATATCGGGTTTTATAAATAAAAAATGAATTTTTCTCTTTCATTTCTGTGTTTATGCCATTTACTGTCGTCTTTGACATTCTATTATTACTAATAATTTTTTAATTTTTATTTAATTAAAATTCTTTGCATAGGCTGTGGTTTTGCGGACAATAAGCTTTGGCTCATATTCAATATGATAGGTGCTGATTGGCTCTGTTTCGGAGTAAGCATTGCCCGCGGATTCGATTTTTCGCATAATAATATCGCAGGCATCTCTTCCTTTAAGGGGAACGAAATGTTCAATGGTAGTAAGCGCCATATGGGACATACCGGAAAAAATAATATTGTCACAGCCAATTACGGAAATATCTCCCGGCACCTTATATTTTTCTTCCTGCAGGGCATCAATAATCCCAAAGGCAATCATATCGTTTAAGCCTGCAATAGCAGTTACGGGACTTCCCTCTGCCAGAAGCTCTTTTGTGAGATTATAGCCGATGCGATACTCGGAATCAATGCGGGGAAGCACCTCGTCCCAGTGATCGTCCGCTGCCTTTATGGTAACGGAATCCTTCAGACCTGCTCGTTCAAATTCCCGGACAAAGCCACCTGCACGACGGGAACGCTGCTCCTGCCGCTTGGTAAGAGGCGGGGCAATAAATGCCACCCGGCGGTGTCCCAAATCCAGCAAATGTCTTGCCATAAGACGCCCTACCTTTGTGTTATCCTGATTAATGGCATCAACCTTTACCTTGTCCCGGTTGCTGATAACTACAAGGGGAATTTTAGATGCCAGTTCCTCCACCTCCTCCATAAAAGCATTGCTGGGATTGCAGGTATAAATAATACCTGCCGGAGATACGCTGTACATCATGCGAAGATACTGCTCTTCGATTTTTAATTCCCTTTGTGTATTGCACACAAAAACACCGTAGCCTTTTTCCTTTGCCACGGTTTCAATTCCCTGTAAAAGCATTACATAGTAAGGGTTTGTCAGGGTAGGACAGAACACCACAATCAGGCGGCTGTTTTTGCTGTTTTTCCGGCTTTTCCTGCCCGGAAGGGTATAACCCAGCTCCTGTGCCGCCTGCTCTACTTTCTGTATGGTTTCCTTTGAAAAGGATACGTTGTATTTTTTGTTCAGTACCATGGATACGGTTGCCTGAGATACCCCGGCAGCCTTTGCAATATCCGTAGAGGTTACCTTTTTTCTCATAGTTCCACTCTGCCTTCCAGCGCTCTTAACAGTGTGACTTCGTCAATATATTCCAAATCTCCGCCTACCGGCACACCGCTGGCAATTCTGCTTACCCTGATTCCTGTAGGTTTAATTAGCTTACTGATATACATGGCTGTAGTTTCTCCCTCCAGACTGGAATTAGTGGCAATAATCACTTCCTCAATCTCCTCTTTGGTAATTCTCTGCATCAGTTCTTTGAGCCTGATATCATCAGGGCCAATACCCAGCATGGGGGAAATGGCGCCGTGCAGCACATGGTAAACCCCGTCAAACTTTCCTGTTTTTTCATAAGCTGCCAAATCCCGGGTGTTCTCCACCACCATAATGACCTGATGATTTCTTTTGGGATTTTTACAGATAGGACAGATTTCCTGATCTGTCAGGGTATAGCAGCACTTACAATACTGCACATTTGCCTTGGCATTTACAATGGCATTTGCCAACTGATCCACCTGATCCTTCGGCATGTTTAAAACGTGGAACGCCAGGCGCTGTGCGGATTTCGCACCAATGCCCGGCAATCTTGAAAATTCTTCTATCAATTTATTAATATGACTGCTGTAATATTCCAACTCTTTCACTCCTTCGGCACAGGGTTTCCCTTAGAATGGGAAACCGCCGCCTAAGCCGCCCAGACCGCCTGTCAGCTTGGACATCACGGCTGCTGATTCTTCTTCCATTTTACGCAGCGCCTCATTGGTTGCCGCTACAATCAAATCTTCCAGCATTTCGATATCATCGGGGTCTACCACTTCTTCTGCCAGCTTTACTTTCAGCACTTCTTTTTTACCGGAAACGGTAACTTCTACTGCACCGCCCCCTGCTGCTGCTGTAAATTCCTTTTCCTCCAGAGCTTTCTGGTTTTCTTCCATCTGACGCTGCATTTTCTGCGCCTGCTTCATTAAATTATTCATGTTTCCCGGCATCATACCGCCTGGAAATCCTCCTCTTTTTGCCATAATGAAATCCTCCTATTCTTCATCTTCCATATCTTCTACTGTAATTTCCATATGCACATTTTGTTCTAATAATTCGTCTACGGAAATCTCAGCCAGACCGCCCTGGCTTTTGCCGGACTCGCTGTCTTTTAAAATCATTCTAATTTCTACATCTTTTCCTGTTTTCTTCTGCACTGCCTGCTTCAGCATTTCCAGATTCTCAGGATTGTCAATGCAGGTCTGTGCCAAAAAATTGCGAAATTCCACATAAAGCACAGGTTCACCTGTATTGCCGTCATATTTGGGTGTGGACTCCAAAAGCATACGCTGCAAAAGTCCTTTGGTTTCACGGATAATGGAATTCCAGTTTTTGCGGATATACTGCAAATCCTCCGGGGCTGCTTTTTCCGGCTTCTGTCCAGGCTGGATATTCTGCATAGAATTTTCCGTACCTATGCCCGCATCAAATGTTCCTGCTTCCGGGGGATAACCCGGCATCTGTGACACTCCCTGAGGAAAAGGCGCCTGTGCAAACACACCCTTTTCCAGTTTTTCCTCCAACACGCGCACCCGGTCATATAGGGAATCCAGATTGGTTTCCATAACTGGCTGGCACAGTTTAATCAGGGCAATCTCCACCAGAACCCGCTTCTGAGAAGCATATTTTATCTGGTTAGACAGCTCAGAAAAAATGCGAATATAGCGCATAAGGGTTTCCGCGTCTGCCATGCAACTCTCTTCCTTCATTCTGGCAAGAGTTTCTGCCGAGGCGTCCACAGCCTCCTCTGCATTATCTGATGTGGCAATCAAAAGCAGATTTCGCAAATACCAGATAAAATCTGTGACAAACTGACTCATTTCCCTTCCCTGAATAAGAATGTCCTCCAGGGTTTTCATTGCCCCTGCGGTATCCTGGGACAGAATTTTCCGCAAAAGACCGCTGAACACTTCTGTATCCACTGCCCCCAGATTTTCCAGTACCTTTTCATAAGTCAGGGTTTCCCCCAGATAAAAGGCAATACACTGGTCTAAAAGGGAAAGGGCGTCACGCATGGAACCATCTGCAACCTTGGCAATATAACGGATTGCCTTTTCCTCCACATCATTGCCTTCCTTTTTCATTAATTCCATAAGCCGGGCAGCAATGGTATCTGCTGTAATTCTCCTGAAATCATACCGCTGACACCGGGACAGAATCGTAATGGGAATCTTGTGCGCCTCCGTGGTTGCCAGTATAAAAATAACATAAGAGGGCGGCTCCTCCAGTGTCTTCAACAGCGCATTAAAGGCGCCGGTAGACAGCATATGCACCTCGTCTATGATGTACACCTTATACCTGCCCTGGGTGGGACGATAGGCAACCTCTTCCCGGATTTCCCTGATGTTATCCACACCATTGTTGGACGCTGCATCAATCTCAATCATGTTCATAGAAGTGCCTTCATTAATCGCCCGACACGCCGCGCATTCGTTGCAGGGACTTCCATCTATGGGGTGTTCACAATTTACTGCCTTTGCCAGAATTTTGGCAATGGTGGTCTTACCGGTTCCTCTTGTCCCGCAGAAAAGATATGCATGTCCGATTCTATCAGCTTTTATCTGATTTTTCAATGTTGTTACAATATGTTCCTGTCCTTTTACGTCTTCAAAGTTCTGGGGACGGAACTTACGGTAAAGAGCTGTATAGCCCATTTGTAAAATCTCCTTTTTTCCTTAATCTCCAAAGCTGATGCCAATGCGCTTTGCATCTTCTACCAGCTGGTCTGTGGGCGATACCATTTTCAGTTTGCCTGCACATTCTCCCAAAGGCACTTTTTTTACTTTTCCATTAATAATGCCCACCATATAGCCATAATCCTCTTCCAGAATCAGCTTGGCTGCCTCTGAGCCCAGACGGGTAGACAAAACACGGTCATAAGGACAGGGACTTCCGCCTCTTTGCATATGTCCCGGAATGGTAATACGAATATCCAGATTGAGCTTTTTCTGCAGCTCATCTTCCAGCTGGTAGGCAATAGAAGGGTATTTCTTTCTATATTCTTCCTGTTTTTTCTTCCATTCCTTCTTAGACAGCTTTGCATCTTCTTTGGAAACAGCGCCTTCTGCCACTGCCAGAATGGTAAAGCCTTTTCCGGCGCGGTTTCTCTTATTAATCGCTTCTACAACTTTGTCAATATCGTACGGAATTTCAGGAATCAGAATAATGTCTGCTCCTCCTGCGATTCCTGCATGAAGGGTCAGCCAGCCCACTTTATGTCCCATAACCTCTACAATAAAAACACGGCTGTGGGAGGCTGCTGTGGTATGAATACAATCAATGGCATCTGTGGCAATGTTGACCGCACTCTGAAATCCAAAGGTCATATCCGTACCCCAGATATCATTGTCAATGGTCTTTGGAAGATGAATAATATTCAGACCTTCCTCTCTCAACAGATTGGCTGTTTTCTGTGTGCCGTTTCCGCCCAGAATTACCAGGCAGTCCAGACGCAGCTTGTGGTAAGTCTGCTTCATGGCTTCCACTTTATCCAGACCTTTTTCATCCGGCACACGCATAAGCTTAAAAGGCTGGCGGGAAGTTCCTAAAATCGTACCGCCCCTTGTAAGAATGCCGGAAAAATCCTTTGCAGATAACATTCTGTAATTTCCGTAAATCAGTCCTTTGTAGCCGTCGTCAAAACCATAAACCTCTAACTCATCCAGATTCGCGGTGAGTCCCTTTACTACACCGCGCATGGTAGCATTTAATGCCTGGCAGTCGCCACCGCTTGTAAGTAAACCGATTCTCTTCATAAATTCCACTTCCTATTCTGTGTTTTTCTCTGTAATGGTGCTTCTACTTTTTATCTCTGATATTTTCAATTATATAATATTTCAGGAACAGGAACAACTGAAAGTTTTGGCTTTATGGAAAACAAAATTTCCCATAAAGTAAAGAAGCTGCCGCACAAGCGACAGCCCTTCCTTATTCCACACTCTTTAAAGATTCCACCATATCAATCTTCTTCAGTTTAAAATACATAACGCAGTTTACAAATACGGAAAATACACAGGTCAGCGCCGCGCTGTATAAAAAGCTCAGTGGTTCTATGATTCTGGTAAACATAACATCGTCAATTTCTACTGTAGTAATTACATACCTGTGAAGCACAGCCCCCAGCACAATTCCAACAATAACTCCAATGATGGTCAGAAGGATATTTTCTCTGTATACATAAGCGGAAACCTCTTTATCGTAAAAGCCCAGCACCTTAATGGTTGCCAGCTCTCTTCTTCTCTCTGTGATATTGATATTATTCAGGTTATACAAGACCACAAAAGCCAGGAGTCCGGCAGAAACAATCAGCACCACAATGACAATATCCAGGCTTTCCAGCATATCGTCCAGGCGGCTCTGGAAGTTGTAGGTATAGGATACGTTCAGCACCGCGCGGTTGTCCAATATCTTTTCTCCTGTTTTTGTCAGTTCTTCTTTATCCTCTGACTTCATCTGAAAATAGAAGTTATTGACTTCCATAGGTTTTCCGTACAGCTTCTCATAGATTTCCGGGGAAATATAGAGATAGTGTTCCATGTAGTTTTCGCAGATTTGAGTAACGGTCAGTTCTTTCTTCACACCCTCTTCTATTTCTACGGAAATAGTATCTCCTTTTTCTACATTCATCAGCCTGGCAGCCTTTTCTGTAAGAAAGACATCGTCTTTTCCCAGTTGATAAGCTTTATGTGTTCTTCTGTCCCGGAAACTCAGAAATTTCTCGTTTTCCTCTCTGTTTAAAGGCGCATACAGGTAAACCTCTTTTTCTGCATTTCCCTTTTCTGCATTTACTCTTTTCAGATATCCCTCTGAAACCGCTTTGACTTCTTTATCGGTCTGCAGATATTCTCTTAATTTCTCCTTGTCCTTCTTATCCCCGTCTTCGTCCAAAATGACCATTCCGTCATAGAGCTGCAATTCCTCATACTGAATCCTGGCAATGGAAAAAATAGAATCTCTCAGCCCAAATCCTACAATCATCAGCGCCATACAGCCTCCAATGCCAAATACGGTCATAAAGAACCTCTTTTTGTAACGAATCAGATTGCGAATGGTAGATTTCCAGATAAAGCCCAACCTTTTCCAGATAAAGGGAACTTTCTCCAAAAAGACTCGTTTTCCCTGCTTTGGCGCGGGCGGACGCATAAGCACTGCGGGCTGGGACGCCAACTCCTTGTAGCAGGCCAGCACAGCAGCCGCTACAGTACACACCAGTGCAGCTCCGGTTGCCATAATTCCGTACTCCCAGTTATAAGGAACCTTGACATCCGGCATATGGGTGTACATAATCTTATAGGCCGTTACTACAATGTAAGGAAACAGCTTTTCTCCTATCAGCACCCCTGCCATACTTCCTCCAAGTGTTGCCAGGAGGGCATAATTTAAATACTTTCCAGCTATACTGAATTTGCCATATCCCAAAGCCTTCAGCGTACCTATCTGGGTTCTCTGCTCTTCCACCATACGGGTCATAGTGGTAAGGCTGATAAGGGCTGCCACTACAAAGAACAAAAGCGGGAACACTTCTCCAATGGCACGGATACGGTCTGCATTATCCCCATATCCGCTATATTCCGGAAGAATACTTCGGTCTTCCACATACCAGTCTGCATCTTCGATATCTTTTATCTTCTCCTCTGCGTCCCGAACCTCATCTTCCCCGTCTTTTATTTTCTCTTCAGCCTCTTTTTTGCCCTCTTCATATTCCTTTTTAGCATCAGCAAGCTTTTGTTCATTTTCCGCAATTTCTTTTTCCGCCTTTTTTATCTCTGCTTCGCCTGCATAGACCTCGCTCCAGCCTGCATCAATCTGCTGCTGACCTGCATCTGCCTGGCTCTGCCCTGCGGCAAGTTCCTCCTCGCTGGCAGCAAGCTGGGCTCTGGCACTTTCAATGGCTGTTTTTCCTGCTTCCAGCTGTGCCTTTGCCTCGGCTGCTTCCTGCTGCTTTACATTCAATTCCTCTTCTGCTGCAGCAAGCTGATTGGCTGCCTCCATAAGCCTCGGCTCTGTCTGGGCAATTATCTGCTGCAGCGCTCCTATCTGCACCTGCACTTCTGCTGCCTCTTCCTCGGAAAGCATACCGGAATCCAAAGACGCCTGCAAAACAGCCAGCCAGTTTTTTCTTTCTGCAATCTGGGCTGCCTCGGCTTCATACTCTGCCTTTCTTTCATTCAATCCTTTCCAGGCTACGGCAAGCTGGGCTTCGCCTTTCTCTATTTCTTCCATACCGGCTTTGTACTGCTGATTAAACTCTGCTTCCTTTTCGGCGAATTCTGCTTTGCCCTCTTCCAGTTTTGCCCAACCCTCAGCAAGCTGGCTTCTGGCTGCGTCTACCTCCTCCTGGCTGGCGTAAAGCTGATTTCTTCCGTCCTTTACCTTTTTCTTTGCAGCGGCAAGAGCATTCTTTCCGTCCTGAAGCTGCTTTTCACCGTCTTCTATCTGCTTTTTGGCTTCTTCCAGTTCTTCCTTAGCCTCTGCTTTTCCCTCTTCCAGGTCTTTCTTTGCTTTATCTAACTCTTCTTTTGCCTCGTTTCGGATTTCATCTGCCCGGAGTTTTCCCTGCTCTTCTCCTATGGCTTCTATTTTTTTCTGTACCCCGGCAACCTTCTTTTCGTACTCATGGGTAAATGCAGTCAGCTCTTTGGCTCCTTCTACAGAAACATAACATTCTGTATATACGTCCAAAGCGAAATCTTCCGGCAAAACAGCCAGAAAGCCGTTGACCTCCCCGTTTCCCACCGTACTGCTGCCCCGGCTGAAGGATATATAGGAAGAACTGCTGCCGCTTCCTACAATCTCAAAAGTGTCGGTCTGAAAGGTATCGGTTACAGGGTCTTTGGTTCCGCTGATAAGCTGAATTTTATCTCCGACCTTCATGTCAGAATTTTCCAGAAAATCCTGGTCTATCAGACATTCTCCCTGCTTTTCGGGCATACGTCCCTGGGCTATGGTGTACTGGTTCATGGAATCCAGGACAGAGGAAACATGAAGCACCTTCTGATTGCCCTTTGTCTTTACAAGCACATCTGCAGAATAGCCCGGTTCAGCCTTTTCTACTCCTTCTATCTGACGGATTGCCCGGATATTTTCTTCAGACAGCCCCAGAGTTCCCATAACCTGAATATCCATAAGCTGCTTGCGGTCAAAATACGCATCTCCCGAATAACGCATATCCGGTTCAGAAGCGCGGATTCCCGAAAAAAACGCCACTCCCATTGCCACAATAAAGAAAATAGATAAAAACCTTCCCTTACTCTTTCGGATTTCCATAAAGAAATCTTTTCTCATTGCACGTTTTTTCATGAGCTTCACCTACCATTCAATGGTTTCTACAGGAATGGGATTTGCGTTCTTTTCCATAGAAGAAACCTTTCCGTTTTTAATATGAATGATACGGTCTGCCATAGGGGCTATGGCAGAATTATGGGTAATGACAATCACCGTCATTCCCTTTTTCCGGCAAGTGTCCTGCAAAAGCTTTAAAATAGATTTTCCTGTATTATAGTCCAGCGCACCTGTCGGCTCGTCACACAAAAGGAGCTTGGGATTCTTTGCCAATGCCCTTGCAATAGACACTCGTTGCTGCTCTCCGCCGGAAAGCTGCGCCGGGAAGTTGTTCAGCCTCTCGCCCAGACCAACCTCCTTCAGTACCTGAGCTGCGTCTAAAGGTTCTTTACAAATCTGCAATGCTAGCTCCACATTTTCCAGAGCTGTCAGATTCTGCACCAGATTGTAAAACTGGAACACAAAGCCAATGTCATCTCTTCTGTATCCTGTAAGCTGTCTGGAATTGTACTTTGCCACATCACTGCCGTCTACCAGAACTTGTCCCGATGTAGCCGTGTCCATACCTCCAAGAATATTCAGCACTGTAGTCTTCCCGGCGCCGCTTGGACCTACCACAACCACAAATTCTCCCTTTTCAATAGAAAAGCTGATACCGTCTGCTGCCCGGATTTCCACTTCTCCCATCTTGTATATTTTTGTCACATTCTCTAACTTTACATAATCTTTCATGATTTTTCCTCACTGTACTTTTTATTGAAGCTGTGTTGCTCCCTGAATCCCCTCTACCAGAAGTCTTCCGGTGATGCCTGCCATCTCCTCAGGGCTTTGTGAAAAATCCTTTTCCAGCCAATATCGCACAATTCCCAGCACCCCTGCCGTACAATATTGAAACTGCACCTGAAATTCCAGTGAATTTCGATCAAAACTTTTGGGATATGCGGCAAGATACCGTTCAAAAACGCTTTCCAGTAAATTTTTGCCGCTGGAAACAATGCTTCTCGTCCGAAGCAGTAGAATACACCATTCCCGCTTGTCATACAAATAGCGAAAAACCTCTGCTGTAACTGTTTCTACGTTATCCCGCAGTTCCTTTGGCGTATACTTCTCAGTAATATCCTTTACATCACAGCACATGGTTTTCTCCATTTCCGACAAAACGGAATACAGGTCTGTGTAATGAAGATAAAACGTATTTCTATGTATATGCGCGGCTTCTGTCAATTCCCGAATGGAAATCTCGTTTATTTCTTTTTCCTTTGACAATGCGATAAATGCCTGTAAAATATTGGCTTTTGTCTTCTCTGCCCGTTTATCTGTAGTTTCTTTTTCCATTTCTGTAAACTTCCCCATTGTTTCTGTGCAAATGCACAGTTTTATAAATTTATCTTACTTTCAGGAGGAAAAATTGTCAATAAAAGAAGTATGAAATATATATAAACAGAAAGAGGCTGTCCTCTAAAACAACCTCTTCCTTTACTCCTATATGTCTAAATAAAAAGTTTCTCTGAAATCTGTTTTCTGATTTTAATGGTAAAGCACACCATACCGTTTTCTGTAATATGACCGGTAATACCGCACTCCCCATCATAGTACATACGGATTCTTTCCCGAATATTATAAAGTCCATAGCCCTTTCCGGGCGTGTTCAGTATTTGCTCTGCCCTTTCCTTATCGAAACGGGAACCGTTATTATAAACATGAAAAATCAGGAAATCCTTTTCGCAAAGATATTCTATTTTGATTTTTCCCATTTCCTCTTCGCACAGTTCAACCCCATGGCAAATGGCATTTTCTACAATGGGCTGCAGCAGGAAATTTGGCATTCTGCATTCTCTGCCCTCTTCAGCCAGACTGTACTCCACGCAAAAACTGTTTTCATGAGATTTCAACTGTATTTCCAGGTAAGCCTTTATATTTTCCAGTTCATTCTGCACAATGGTTATCTGCTTCCCTCCGTTTAACGCGGTTCGGTAAAATTTTGCCAAAAGGCCTGTAATATCGGCGATTTCGTCCTGTCCAGAGCGAATTGCTTTCCACTTAATGCTGGAAAGACAATTATACAGAAAATGTGGATTCATCATTGCCTGCAGAGCCTTCAGCTCCTCTTTTCTTTTTTCCATACCAAGCTGATACATTTCCTGCATCATGTGATTAATCTTCAGACACATTTTGTTAAAACTTTCTGCCACGATTCCTATTTCGTCCGAATAATCCTCCTCCAGCTTCACCTGGAAATTTCCCTGTCCCACCTCTTCTGCACAACGCTTTAACTGCAGGATACGGGAACTTAATATCCTGGAGATAACAGTCATCAAAACTGCTGCAATTCCCAGACAAATGCCCATAACACACCCTGTAGTCGCCAGAATTTGAATGATTTGTCCTGATATTTCCTCTTTATCAAGGTAATAATAGATGCTCCAGCCATTACTTAATTTCTCTGAAACCGCCATCATAGCTTTTCCTGTTTCGTAAAAGCCAGGTTCTTCTCCCCCCTTAATCCGAAGTTCCATTTTTTTCTCTAAAGCATCATTTTTCAGGCTTCGCCTTTTCATAATTTGTCCCTGACTGTCTACCAGAGCAACGCCATTATTCAAATAATCTGATTGATAAATCCCATTAGTCAGCTCATCGGGAAATACTTCTAATTTCATTACTCCAATGGGCTTTGAAGAAGTTGCAGCATCAAGCAGCATTCTCAGGGCATAGATTCTATCCTCTCTGACTACCCATTGCGTCTTGTAATTCTCTGCATTTTCTTCATACCACGCTTGCATTTCAGGTGTCAGAGGCTTTAAAAAACTTCCCAGATCCTGTTCTACATATGGGGAAAAAATTTCTATTCCTTTTATATTCTTGTCACTGGATACAAAATACCAGAACGTCGGCTCTACGGAAGTATTCAACTCTTTTACCAGTGCATTTTTATCCCGTTCACTATTCTCCAGCTTTTCTCTTAGCTTTGCATTGTAAGATAAATATTTAATATTATCATTTTCTCTCTGAATATTACTCTGTAGATTATAAGCAATTGACTCCACATTGCTTTCCATTGTATGCCTTGTCTGACGAAGCAGATTTTCTCTGGACACACAGTAGGAATAAATTCCCAGCATCAAAATAGGGAACAGCACCAGCACCAGATAGCTGATAACCAGTTTTTTCCGAATCGATGCGCATCCATAATACCAATTCCATATTTTTTTCATATTTTTTCTCTCAGCTGCTTGGGCGTAATGCCATAATAATTCTTAAATAAGCGATTAAAGTAGGACTGATTTTCATAACCGCATATCCGTGCCACCTGGACAATTTTCAGATTTCCTTCCTCCAGCATTTTCTTTGCCTTCACCATTTTCATATCTGTAACATATTTCACCAGGGTCTGCCCTGTTTCCTTTTTAAATATGTAGCTGACATAAGCCGGGGTCAGATTTACATTATCCGCAACATAGTTTAAGCTGATGTCCTTTGTATATTCTTTTTCTATCAGATTTTTTATTTTTTGGATAATCCTGGAATCGTCCTGTACATCTCGCTCCAGAAAATTCAGCAATTTTTCAATCGCCCGCTCATACACCTCAAGCATGGCGTTCAGACTCCTCGCCTGAAACAGGGCTTCTGCCAGCGCCAGCGCTTCTTCAAATTCCATTTTGGGAATTTTGTCATAAATCGCCTTAACAATTGTATAGAGAAGATTCTGCAGATAAATCTTACTGACATTGTCCAAAGAAGCCACTACTTTTATTAACTGCCGGTTCTGTCTGCTTATTAATTCGGTATCCATGGATTCAATGGCCTGCAGCATCTGCTTGCCTGCGCTCTCTGCGTCCTGTGCGTAATGTTCTGTTTCACTGTAATAATTTCTGACACTGATGATTCGATTCCCATATCCGAATAACTCTGCCTGTATGGTATGGATTTTCTGCAGCTGTTCCCGCAAGTCTTCTGCCTGCTCTACAGTTTCGCTGATAATAACCACTGCTTCGCTTTTTGTCCGTCTTTGTAAATCACGAAGAAACTTTTCCATTTGTTTTTGCAGATCATTTCCTGACAAAAACCGGTTATCTCTGACAATCAGATATCCCTCATTTGGATACATCTCCAGATAAGAAACTCTTTCTCCCAAATACATTTTCAGAAATCTGAGAAAAATCTCCTCATGTTCTTCAAAAAAATTTTCTGTAAATTCTATATCCACGAAGCGACAGGCTTCTCCCTGCTCTACTCCAAGAGCCTGAACTACTTTTTCCTCCTCCTTTCTCTCTATTCTTCCGGAACTGAATACTTTGTAAAGCAAATTTCTGCGATTTTGAAGTTCTGCCGTCTGCAGCCTCTGATCTTCCTCACTCTCCTCATGAATGGACTGCATAACAGAAATCATCACTTTTTGGAATTCTTCTATTTCTATAGGTTTCAGCAGATAACTGACTGCATGAGCCTCAAGAGCCTGTTTCGCATAGCTGAATTCTCCATAAGCGCTGAAAATAATAATTTTCGTTTCCGGTCTTGTTTCATGAACCTTCTTTGCCAGGTCCAGACCATTCATAATGGGCATTTTCACATCTGTAAATAAAATATCAATCTTATGATTCTCTATGCATTTTAACGCTTCTTTCCCATTGGCAGCCTGCATAATTTCAAGAGGATATTTGTATTTCTCTATGAGCCAGGAAATTCCTTCCCGTTCTTCCCTCTCATCATCTACTAATAATATTTTCATTCTCCTCATTCCTTTTATCTGACTTTACAACAGTATCCTTTCATTGTGCAATTTGCATATCTATCTTTCCATTATACCTGTGCCAAAGACAAAACTCAACAAAATCCCAAGATTTCTATAAACACTCAGAAAGGGCTGACACACCCGACAGAATTTCTCTCCTTTCTGTCTGCTCCTGTGTCAACCCTATACTCTGGCTTTACTTTTGGAAATATGCGCTCTCAGGATTCGTTCCTAATTTTGTTCATGCAGAAATCCCAAAAACTTTTCCACACCGCCGCCTACCTCAAGCACTCCTTCCGGTCTTATCCCTGATGCTTCTGAAACATCAAAAAAATCTCCTTTTTGACTTCTTTCGGTCCTCATAAAACTGTCGCTTCCAAAAATACCGTCTTCAATTCCCAGATACTCATCACCCCAATAAGCACAATCTTCGGGTAAAATCTCACCGTCCCTGCAAATCTGTTCTAAAATACAGTCTACATTGTGGCTCTTGCTTGTGACTCCAACTTCCAGATATTTTGCGTCACAGGTGGGACATACCTCAATTCCGTATTTTTTTCCTGTTTTCTCAGCCAGCCTCATAAGACCCTGCAGCCCTTCCTCAATTCCATGTTCTTTCAAAGCTGTTTTCAGACGTCCCAGTTCATCTTCCTGCATAAACAGATTTTCGCCTCTCTGATTTTCTACCATAATATCTATTTTGCAGTAGTTGGGTCTGCTGAATACAATATCTGTATCGAAATTATATTTTTCTTTTAATTCCTGATGAATCTCAAAACAAATTCTGTGAATCTTTAAAAGTTCCTGCTTTGGCGGTACCATACTTTTGAAAACATAGGGCTTCCCGTCACGAAATGTATAATTATAAGCGCCTCTTCCCAATCCCAGATACAAATTTTCCAATTCTGCTTCTGTAAAGAAACATTCCAGCTTTCCGCCGGCAATATTTTCTATCGTGGTACCACTGACAATCACCAGTTTTATGCCTTTTTGAAGCAGAGGGCGCATAGCTTCTATCGCTTCCCTTGCCGACGCCTTTCTGGATAATACGGCTGTTCCGTCCCAGTCAAAAAATATTGCTTTATATTTTTTCAACATAACAATCCCCTTCCCCATTTAATGTAATCTCTTTTGTTCCTATCCGGAAGCTGATATTTTCCCCTTCCAGTATGGTAAATTTTGCCTCTTCTTTGGAAATGGAAACTTCCAGAAGCGTTCCTCTGTATTTCAGACGGAAAGAATAGGCTTCCCATTCCTTTGGAATGGCAGGTTTAAATCTGAGTTCTGACTCCTGACAGCGCATACCTGCAAACCCATTGACAATCGCCTGCCAGGTGCCCGCCATATTTGCAGCATGAATACCCGCGTAAAAATTATTATGGTAATCGTCCAAATCCATACGGGCGGATTGAGAAAAGTATTCATATCCGGTATCCAGATAACCGATATCACATGCCACAATTCCAAAAATACAGGTGGATAAGGAAGAATGATGCAGAGTTACTTCCTGATAAAAATCATAATTTCTTCTGATTTCTTCCTCTGTAAATAAATGACTGTGCAGATACATACCTAAAATCGCATCTGCCTGCTTGGACATTCGATGGCGCATAATGAAAAGAGGGTGGTAATTCTCGTAAAGCCATGCTCTCTTTTCAGGCGGTATCTTTGTTTCGTCCCATGGTTTTCTCATCATAAAGCCATCGTCCATAGGATAAATTTTTCTTTTCTCATCATATGGAAAATACATATTTTCTACAATTTTTTTCCACAAGCCTGTTTCTTCCACAGAAAAATCCAGCTTTTCTTCCAGCCTCTTCAGGCATTCCGGCGCATTTTTTTCAAGATATTCTACTGTTTCTACTCCATGGCGAAGATTTTCTCTTGCCATCAGATTCGTATAAAAATTATTATCCACCAATACGTTATATTCATCTGGTCCGGTTACGTCGCAAATACAGTATTTTCCGTCCCTGCACTCTGCAAAGCTCCCTACATCAGCCCATACTCTGGCTGTTTCAATAAGAATTTCCGCCCCTTTCTCTTTCAGGTATTCCACATCTCCTGTCACCTGAAGATACAGAGAAAGCGCATAGGCAATGTCTGCATTAATATGGTACTGAGCAGTCCCCAGGGGGTAATAAGTAGACGCCTCTTCTCCATTTATGGTTCTCCATGGATACAGCGCCCCCTTCTCATGCCCTAAAATTCTGGCTCTTTTGCGAGCCTGCTCCAGAGTTCCGTACCGGTAGTCCAAAAGCTGTCTGGCTGCCTGTGGTTCTGTGTACACCAATACCGGAAGCACATACATTTCTGTATCCCAGAAATAATGTCCTTCATAGCCCTCTCCGGAAAGCCCTTTTGCACCCATTCCGGTTTTTCCGTCCCTTCCGGCCGCCTGAAGAATATGGTACAGATTAAAATGGATTCCCTGCTGCAGGGCTTCATTTCCTTTTATTTTCACATCTGCTGTTTTCCAGAAACTTTCCATATATGTCTTTTGTTTCTCTTTCAGACATGCATAGCCTTCCTGCAGCGCATCGCTTAATTCCTGATTTACAAAACTTTCCAGTTCCTCCTTTGGCATATCCAGTTCTGTGGTATAGCAGATAAATTTATCCAGAGTAATGGTTTCTCCCTCTTTTGCTTCCACCTCAGCCGAAAGAACAGCCGACCATTCTCCCTGCTCGCCGTTCCATAAATCTTCTCTGTCTACAGATTGTGTTCCCCGGAAAATTTCATGGGCGCTTCCGCAAGCCATAGTTAAATGGCTGCCCTTTGTCGTACCTTCATAATAGCTTCTGTCTTGTCCTGTTCTGATACAGGTTTTTAAAAGCCTTCTTCCGAAAGGTCCGTAATCCACAATGGGGTTTGTTTTGCGCGTATGATTTTCCACATCTGCCTCCAGTTTCGATGCAAACCGGATTTTTCCGGAATAGTTCAAAGGCGTCACCTGATATTGAATAACCATGATATTTTTCCGCGCAAAGGAAACCAGCCTGCTGATTCTGATTTTTGTCTTATGCCCCAGAGAAGAAGTCCATACCAGCTTTCTCTCCAGAATCCCTTCCTTCATATGCAGTGTTCTGGAATATTCCTCTACACTTCCTTCTTCCATACTGAAAAGTTCTCCATCTAACATAACTCTGATTTCTTTCAGGTTGGGAAGATTTAAAAGGGACTGGCTCAATAAAGGAGAACCAAAATTTGCCTCTCCGTAGCGAATATGTTCGCTCTCGTAAAACCCATTCACAAAATTCCCTTCTAATCCCGTATCTATATCAAAAGGATACGCCTCTTCAAAGGTTCCTCTTGTACCTATGTAGCCATTCGACAACGCAAACGTTGTTTCATTTCGATAGTTATTTTCTCTCTTAAATTCCTGTTCCGTAATATCCCATACCTGTATGGGGTAAATTGGTTTTTTCTCTGTATTCATCTTCTTTTGCCTCCACGTCGAATTTGTTACCGCATTCTCCAGAAAATTTCTTCATTTTTAATAAAGGACATTAAAAATTCCCGGGCATCTGGCTCCAACGCAGTTTCATGCTTTAAAAGAGCCTGATATTTTAAGTTTTTGCTTCCTCTTTCCCTTCTCATTTCCTCCGGTATTTCCAAAATATAACGTCCGTTCCAGGAAACACCCTCTGTATCTCCAAAGCCCTCGGGACAGGTAAACGTATCTGTATCTCTGAGAGGCCAATTTTCATCTCCTGCACAGGAATGAATCAAACCGCAGTAAAGTTCCGGCATATATCCCTCCTTCTCTTTTAACTCGTCCAATACTTCACAGACAAAATCATACAATGCTTCATGATCTCCATGGGTGTCATACTTGGAGGTTGTAAAAATAAGTTCCGGTTTCTTTTCTCTGATAAAATAAGTTAAGTCTTCTTTAAAATTCTTCCTGTGATAAAGTCCGCCTTTTCCACATCTCTTCCTATGAAGTTCTGCTTTATCCGCAAGACTGTAGGTTTCCTGTCCACAAAAGGAAGAATATATTTTTTCCTCCTCCTTTTCCTCGTACAAATGTACAAGAAAACTGTCCTCCCGCGGCATTCCCGTGTCTGCATACCCCATAATTTCAAATGCTGTTTCCGGAAGTCCCAATACCTGCAAACCTTCTATGCTCTCTCTCAGTCTGGCGTACCCTTTTGAAAAGTCCTTACAGCCATAATCTCCATTTGTTGCCATAAGGACGGTGCATGCAACATCCGCCTTCACAGCCTCCCGTATGACACCTGCCGTCATCAGGATTTCATCGTCCTGATGAGGTACCACAATCATAATACTTTTAATCTTTTCATTTATCTCTAATTTCATTGACATCAACCTTTCACTGCTCCTGCGGCTACACCTGCAATAATATATTTCTGCATGAACACATAGAAAATCATCAACGGCGCCACACCCAGCATCAGCATTGGGAAGAGAGCAGTCCAGTCTGTTGCAAACTGTCCGATATTTCTGGTTACTTCCTGTAAAATCACATCATTCTCTCTGCTCTGTAAAAACAGCAGCGGTGTCATAAACTCATTCCATACATTTAAGGTTACAATAATTACCACGGTGGAAATAACCGGTTTTAGAAGCGGAAGAACAATGAGGAAAAACCGCCGTAAAATAGAACAGCCGTCAATAGAAGCTGCTTCTTCCAGTTCCTTTGGAACCGTAGATTCCACAAATTCTTTAAACAAAAAGACTGCCTGAGGCGTATTAATGGCTACATCTACCAGAATGACCGCCCATAAGGTATTCATTAATCCGAATCCTTTTACAATCTTGTATAAGCTGACAATGTTCATCTGAAATGGAACTATCAGTCCTGCCAGAAACAGAAGAAAAATTCTGGTTCCCATTTTTGATTTTGTTCTTGCCAGCGCATAACCTGCCATGGAGCCAAAAATGACAATGAACAAAACTGCTGTTGCAGTAATAAAAAGTGTATTTCCAAAGGCTCTGGGAAACTCCATATTAATCCATGCATTTACATAGTTGTCCAATCTCAGAACCTTCGGAAGCCCCAATGGATTTGCCGTTGCTTCCTGAGAACCCTTCAGGGTCGTCACAATCAGATAATAAATCGGTATAAACCAGATGATTGCAATCACAATCATAAAAATTTCGGTAAGAACAAGATTTCGTTTTTCTTTTCTCATTGTATCGCCTCACTCCATTTTCCCATAAGTTTTGTCACTACTGCACTGATAAGCAGTACAATTACAAAGAAGCACACACCAAACGCTGCACCTGTACTGTAAAATCCTTCCGAAATTCCCTTTTTCATCATAACGGTCATAACGGTCTGGGTCGCATCTCCCGGTCCTCCTGAAGTCATGGAATAAATAATATCAAAGACCTTCATTCCTCCAATCAGTCCTGTTACCACTACAATCTTTACAGATGGACACATCAAGGGCAAAGTCACATAAAAGAATTTCTGAATGCCGTTTGCCCCGTCAATTTCTGCTGCTTCGTACAGTTCCGGAGCGATTCCCTGCAGGTTTGCCAGGAAGATAACCATAGCCCAGCCTGTCCACTGCCAGATTTGTGTAAGGATTACAGAATACAGCGCTGTCTTAGAGGTGAAAAAGTTTACTGTTCCAAATCCCAACTGATGAAGGATATTATTAATTAATCCAAAATCAGATGAAGACATAATAAAATTCCATAAATATCCGATAATCAGAGAACTGAATACTGCCGGAAAGAAAAAGACTGCTCTTAACAGATTTCTGGTTTTTAATTTCCGGTTCAGCACAACTGCCAGAGGGAGCCCTAAAATAGTCTGGAATCCGGTAAGCAAAATTGCATAAATCACAGAATTCTTAATTGCTGTGAGCATAACCGGAGTCTGAAAAACCTTCAGATAATTTTTTAATCCCACAAAGCTCAGATGAATTGGATTCATATCTGTATAGTCCGTAAAACTGTAATACATGGTATAGAGAAAAGGGGTAATACTAAATACCAGATAAATCACCAATGCCGGTATAATGAAAATAATAAAATATTTCCCCAGTTCACCTGCTTTTAATTTCTTCTTTCCTGTCATTTTTATCCTCCTGATTGCAAAAATGCCTCTGCGCCACTTTCGGACGCGAGAGGCACCTCTTCCAAGTCTTTTTATTTTTCTAATAACTCTTTTGCAGCAGAATCTACATTCTTTAAGGTTGCTTCCAGGCTCTGCTCACCCAGGAGATAAGACTGCATTTCTGTTCCGTATGTTTCATGGGCGCTTGCCGCATCTCCCCATTCGTTCCATGGGCAATATACATTTCCTGCCCCAAGAGCTTTTGATGCACTGGCATATGCTTCAGGCAAATCAAACTCTGCTCCTTCTAAATAAGAAGAACCGCCCTGATTATCCTGCCAGAAAGCCTTCTGTCCTTCCACGGTAGAAATAGCCTCCAGAACTTTCATGGCAGCATCTTTCTTCTCGGAAGATTTGTTTACAGCAAAACCACAGCCCGGTCCGCCGATAAGCCAACCATCGCTGGCTTCTGTTCCGTAAAATGGCATCATATCAATCTGAAGCTCAGGATTTTTTTCTTTTATTGTTTCCAAATCCCATGGTCCTGAACAGAACATTGCCGCTTTTCCTGTTGCAAACTCCTCCAGCGCCTGGTCATGATCAATTCCTACCATATCTTCTGTATAAATACCTTCTGTAATCATTTCAGACCATTTTTCCAGATACGGATTCCAGTTTCCTTCCAGAGTTGTTTTTCCATCTCTGTACTCCTCCCCAAAATCCTTTCCTTTGTCTGTAGAAAGATATTCTGCAGTGACAAATGCCATGGAGTTCTTAAGCATTGGCTCCCAAGACTTTAATCCTGCTGCCAGAGGCTTAATACCTGCTTCCTTGAATGTTTTGCAGGCAGCAAGGTATTCATCAAACGTAGTCGGAAGTGTAATGTCATTTTCTTCAAACAACTGTTTGTTAAAATAAATCCCTTCAAACCAGCTGATTCCCGGCAGTGCATAAGTACTTCCATCATAGCTGTATACATTAGTACCTGCTTCTGAATATTTTGCGCCAAGATCATCTAAAGGTTCCAGATAGCCCAATTTAGCATGTTTTAATGCAGAAGCAGGAGATTCGCAGATAATATCCGGGCCTTCTTCTGCGGATAACTGCGTATCTACCACTGTGTCATAGTTGGAATTGTCAATAAACTGAAATTCTACTGTTACCTCCGGCACTTCTTTTTCCAGGTATTCTAAAAGTGTCTTTACTGTGTCTTCGCTGTTCCAGTAGGTCATTCTGATTTTTGTCTTTCCGTCCTCTGTTTTTTCTGTGCTGCTGTCAGAAGACTTTCCACAGCCTGCTAATAATCCGGCAGCCATTGCTGCACATAATGCAATACTCACGATTTTTTTCTTCATGGCTTTCTCCTCCTTGATTTGTCTTTATTATAAATTCAAAACAGAGGAATTAAAATTGCACATTTTTTCGATTTCTAATATTTTTTCTGGAAGTATGTTTTATACTCTCCTTAAGCTTTCCCCTTAATGTTAAATATATTTTTATTTTGCAAAATATAGTTGACATTTCTTTTACCCGGGCGTATTCTGAAAGTAGAAAAAGTAACCTTTCAAATGCATCTTCATACATGGAAAGGAGGATTCTTATGAAACAATCCTTTGATGAACGGCAAAAACAAACTCTGGAACACATTGGTTCTAACGGCTTTTATGTGATTTTTCTGGCTCTGACCGCCGCAATCCTCATACAGCTTGGCTTCTTTTCCACTCCTTTGAAAAATATACTGGGGGAAACCGTGGCGCTTCTAATTGGAGGATTTGTGTATCTGGGAAGCTGCATCAAAAATGGGCTGTGGAATCCCGCAAAATCCGCTGGTTCCTGGCAGAACAATCTCATAGTAAGTTTGGTTTGTTCCGGTATTTTCAGTGTTTTCTATGGGCTTTCCATAAGTCAAAAAGCCGGTGCCAACGCACCTGTGGGAAAATATGTCTGCCTTTTCTTTACAGGCATTTTCCTCCTGGGCTTTCTTGTTACCACACTTTTAAGCCTTGGTGCCAAAAAACAGGAACAAAAACAGGAAAGAAAGTATTCTGATTAAACGAAATAGAAAGAAGGGTTTTCTATGATGAAAAAAGAAGAACTGATTCCCCTCTATACTGCAAAAGATAATCTGGAGGCTGCTGTTATCTGTGACGCCTTAACGCAAAACCGGATTGCCTCTGTCCAGCAGGACGAAAGCAGCATGGGAGTTCTGAATCTTTATGGCGGTTTTTCCAAAACCGGAATTCGGATTTATGTTGCAGAGGAAGAAATGGAAAAGGCAAAAGAACTTTTAGAAGGTATGGGATTTTGAGAAAAAAAGAGCGTACAGAAAAAAAGACTATAAAAAATATGAAAATGAAAATTGCCAGAATGGAAAAAAATCTTTCCCAGATACAACTGGCAGAACGGGTAGGCGTTACCAGACAGACCATTGGTATGATAGAAGCCGGGGACTTTAACCCTTCACTGAAATTATGCATTTCTATCTGTAAAGAACTGGACTGTACTCTAAACGACTTATTCTGGGAAGAATAAAATGCTCTTAATCAGAAAAGGAGAGGCTGCTGCGACAGTCCCTCCTTTTCTATACGATTCTATCTAACGCCCTTTACGGATTACAGCTTCCGCAGCCTGTGTAACCATTGTCTTTTAACATTTGTAAATCACCTTTGTAATAAGCCCGATTCTTCTCCCCCATCTGTCTGACAGAGCCACAGTCCGGCTTGTGGATTTTCTTTGTATGTACATTAAGAACATAGTCACAATGCTCTGCATCACTGTTGTTAAACAGTTCCAGACTTTCATTTTTATCGTCCTGTCCGCCGGAATTTCCCCGCTGTCCGGGGGTGTAGTCCTGACAGGGCTGTTGCTCAGAGGAAATTTGACTGCCATCGCTGTGCAGAATCACAGTTCCCTGCTTGTCTGTTCGGAAAACCGGTGTCTTCTTTTCTTTTATCAAAGACATGGTATCTTTTCTGGGGTGACCGTAGCTGTTGTCTGCGCCGCAGCTTATCACACAGTAAGACGGAGCGACCTGCTCGAAAAACTCCCGGCTCACATGAGATCCATGATGATTCATCAGCATCACATCAGCCTGAATATCCGTGCCTGCCGCCAAAATCTCTTTCTCACTCTCCAGGCCTATATCGCCGCCAATGAAAAAGCGATTTTCTCCGTTTTCCAAAATCATTCCCACAGAATCCTGATTTTCGTCCTCATGTCCATAGGATACCGGAGAAATAATACGAAATTCTGCGCTTCCCAAAGTGTACTTCTCTCCCACCTTTGGGTGTACTGCTTCATAAGACTTTTCATTTACTGCTTTTTCATAAGAACGGTAAATTGCAGAATCTGTTTCGTAATCCGGTGTAAGCAGGGTATCTACAGGAAAATTATGCAATGCACCAATAGCCCCTGCCAGATGGTCTTCGTCAAAATGGGAAATCAGAAGATAGTCCAGCTTTTCCACTTTCTGCTCTTTCAGATAGCTGACTACAAAAGAAGAGCTTTCTCTTGCGCCACCGTCTATGAGCATATAATGTCCCTCTGATTCTGCCAAGATGGCATTTCCCTGTCCCACGTCCAGATACTGCACGGTCAGAGAACCCGTCTTCTGCGGATTTGATGTTTCCACCACATTCTGCTGTTGTGATGAAGGCGCTTCTGTGCGGTCTGCCTCTTGCGTATTACACCCCGTAAAACACAGACTCAGAAGCAGCAGAACTGTCAGCAAATGCTTCCACTTGTATTTTATCATCATTTTTCTTACCTCTTATTTTTCAGCCCGGCAAAGTAGTCTTTTGTTTCTTTTATGACAACAGGACTTAATCCCAAAAGTCCTATCAGATTTGGAAACGCCATGCAGGCATTGGTAATATCCGCCAGAAGCCAGATGGGCTGCAGTTCCAGATAGGGCGCTGCCGCTACGCAGGCAATATAAAGCACCTTGTATAAAACCACCCACTTGACACCCTTGCACAGGTAAACAAGACACCTCTCTCCATAATAGCACCAGCTGATAATTGTGGTAAATGCAAAGAAAATCAGTCCGACGGATACCATATACATGCCCAGATTTCCCGGCAATCCGGCATTATAGGCAGCATTTGACAGCTTTCCGCCGTCCAGATTTGTAGTATCCAGATATCCGGAGGTAATCACCACAATTCCCGTCATAGTACAAATCACAATGGTTGTGAAAAAAACGCTGGTCATGGAAACCAGACCCTGACGGACACAGGATTTTGTCTTTGCCGCTGCCACGACAATAGGGGAACTTCCAAGCCCCGCCTCATTGGTATACACGCCTCTGGCAATTCCTGTACGCATGGCAGTCATTACGGAAATAAATACGGTTCCTGCCGCGCCGCCTGCCACTGCATGAGGGGTAAAGGCAGAAGTCACAATCAGCTTCAATGCTCCCGGAATCGCCTCTGCATTCAGAATCAAAATCAACAGAGAACCCAGGATATAAAACATTGCCATAAACGGCACAATCAATTCCGCTGTACTGGATATAGACTTAATCCCGCCAAGTACCACGCACGCCACTGCCACTGCCACTACGATTCCGATAATCCACACCGGAATGCCAAAGGCTTCACTGGTGGATTCTGTAATGGCATTGACCTGAGGAAAGGTTCCGCAGCCCAGCATAGCAGTCATAATTCCAAAGAACGCAAAAAGCTTTGCCAGCCATTTCCATTTCTCTCCCATGCCGTTCTGTATGTAATACATGGGGCCGCCGCAGATTTGTCCGTTCTCATCTACGGAACGGTATTTCACTGCCAGAACCCCCTCTGCATATTTGGTTGCCATGCCTAAAAAAGCGGACACCCACATCCAGAAGAGCGCTCCCGGACCTCCTGCGCGAAGAGCGGTTGCCACGCCTACAATACTTCCTGTACCAATGGTCGCCGCCAGCGCAGTACACAAAGAGCCAAAGGCGGAAACATCGCCTTCCCCTTCCTCCTTCTGAAAAATGTATTTCATAGCCAGACCCAGCTTACTAATCTGAAGTCCTTTCAATCGCACAGTAAAATACAGCCCTGTGGCCAAAAGCAGCAGCAATGTAGGCGGTCCCCACACAATGGTCTGTATTTTCTCTAAAACAGGTACCAGACTATCCATTGTACACCTCTTTCTTCTATATCATTTGTAAATTCAAAAACGGGCTGCAGCAATTTTTCATGCAGCAGCCCTGTTATTATATCGTATTTTTCTGTATTCGTACAGTCCGAAAAGCCATATCAGCCAATTCCCTTATAAATCAGACCTAAAATAAACACGATTACAGCCAGAGGCACATACAGATATTTTGCCACAGGCTTAAACAATACAGGAAGTTTCTTTTCTCTTCCTGTTTCCAGTTCCTCTTTAATTCTGTCAAAGCCCAGAATGTAGTAAATAGAAACCGCACCTAAAACTGCGCCAAATGGAACGACAATAATGGTGATAAAGTCCATCCAGTGTCCCACTCTTGCTTCTTCTTCCAGAAACAGTCCCACAACAAGAGTCAGCGCTCCACATAGAAGAACTGCACGGTTTCTCTTCATCTGGAACTTGTGCTGCCAGCTTTCAATAACCGCCTCGAACATATTAATGAGAGAGGTAATGCCCGCAAAGCAGACAGACAGGAAAAAGATAATGGCAAACAGCCTTCCCATAGGCATCTGGCGGAAAATATTGGGAATGGTTACAAACATCAGGGACGGACCTGCTGTAGGTTCAATTCCGAAAGCAAAGACTGCCGGCATAATCGCAAGGGCAGACAGCATAGCTGCAATGGTATCAAAGAAAGCAGTCTGCAGGGACGCTTTGGGAATATTCTCCTTTTTGCTTAAATAAGAGCCATAAACAATCATTCCGGAGCCTGTAATAGACAAAGAAAAAAAGGCCTGTCCCATAGCCATAACCCAGGTATCCACATTTGCCAGCGCCTCCCATTTAGGAACAAACAGAAACTTATAGCCTTCTGCTGCCCCCGGCAGGAAAAATACCCGGATTGCCAGAACTGCAAAAAGCAGGAAAAACAGCGGCATTAAAATTTTATTTGCCTTCTCAATCTGTGTCGCCGCGCCAATGAGAAGAATCACCACGGTTGCACCAATGACAATCACATGCCAGGGAACGTTTCCCATCATGGCAGTGACTTCACCAAAATACTCTGCGGAATCTCGCTCCAGAACCGTGTTTGTCACAGAACCGCATAAAAACCGCAGTACCCAGCCAATAATAACAGAATACCCAATGGCAATGCCAAGAGAACCAAGAAGAGGTATCCAGCCCATAATTTTTCCAATCTTGCCTTTGTTTATGGAAGACCAGCAATGCTCATAAGAGCCAAGGGTTCCGGTTCCTGCCCGCCTTCCGATAGCAAATTCTGCGGAAAGGCCCACAAAACCGAAAAGACAGATAAAGAAAATATAGGGTATTAAAAAGGCCGCGCCGCCGTATTCTCCCAGACGGTACGGGAACATCCAGATGTTTCCCAGTCCTACTGCAGAACCGACACAGGCAAGCACAAATCCCAGAGAGTTGGTAAAACTCCCGTTTTTATGTGTATGCATTTAATTTTACCTCCTGCTGCGTTAATTTTCAAAACTATGCCTCTTCAATGTAGCAAAGTTCCCCTGGAAAGTCAACAAAAACTCTTACACTTTCCGATGTTTTTTTTACACATTTGTGGTATATTTATTTTTGATATACTGATACAGGGGAGATACATATGGATACTTTTATTTTTATTCTGGAAATTATAGGGACCATTGCCTTTGCTTCTTCCGGCGCTATGATTGCCGTTGAAAAGAAAATGGATATTTTCGGAGTGAATATTCTGGGCGCCACCACTGCAGTGGGTGGCGGTATCATGCGTGATGTCATTTTGGGAGTTACTCCTCCCACAGCCTTTGCAAAACCGGTTTATATCCTGTTTGCAATCCTTACCTCTACTCTGCTCTTTGCCATTGTATACACCACCCCGGATATCCTGCACTCTAAAATCAAAAATAAAATTTATGACAAGATTATGCTCTGGTGCGATACCGTGGGACTTGGAATTTTCACTGTGCTGGGAATCCAGACTGCCTCCCGTCTGGTAACAGAGGACAATCCCTTTTTCTTTATTTTCATCGGGGTTTTAACAGGTGTAGGCGGCGGTGTACTCCGTGACATTATGGCAGGGGAAACACCTTATATTCTGGTGCGGGAAATCTATGCCAGCGCCTCTATTGCAGGGGGAATTGTCTATGTTGTATGCCGCAGCTCTGTAGGCGAAGCCTCCGGCATGCTTCTGGGGCTTGGTGTTACCGTGGTTATCCGCGCTCTTGCCACGCATTTTCACTGGAATCTTCTGCGGATTCGTTGACGTGCTGTCAAAAAGTGCTATACTAATAGGAAACTATGTGAAGGAGATGTTAAAACATGAGCAAAATTGATGAAGTCAGAAAAGCTATGGTCGCTGCCATGAAAGCAGGTGATAAAGAACGAAAAGAATCCCTGTCTATGCTGCTTTCCGCATTGAAAAATAAAGCCATTGACAAACGGGAGGATTTAACAGAAGCAGAAGAAAACGAGGTTGTCTTAAAGGAAATTAAGCAAACAAAAGAAACTCTGGAACTGACACCTGCAGACAGAACCGATATGATAGAAGAATGTACCAAACGAATCGCTGTATATGAAGAATTTGCTCCCAAGATGTTAAATGAAGAGGAAATCAAAGAGGTGATTCAGGGCGTACTGGCAGAACTGGAAATCACAGCTCCAACCGGAAAAGAAAAAGGAAAAATCATGAAAGTGCTGATGCCTAAGGTGAAAGGCATTGCGGACGGCAAGCTGGTGAATCAGGTGCTGGCTTCTATGATGGAGTAAGACGGAAAGGATTCAAAAAAGCTGCTGCGCGAAAACATCACATTTGTTTCGCGCAGCAGCTTCTCGGTTATTCTGTTATTCAGAACTTTTCTATTTTCTCTGCCGCATATTGAAGAATTTTAGCTGCATCGCTGGTGTCTGACGTTCCGTTACGATTTACATCAGCTGCTTTTTCTTCCTCTTCTGTAAACTCCTGATATTCTGCGGCTGCCTTGAGAACCATTGCGGAATCTGAGCTGTCTATAACTCCATTTGCGTCCACATCACCTAAAAGGCGCGCCTTTAGAATCTCTTCCACCAATGTTTTTACTGCTTCCCCTACTTCCGATGTGCTGGATTCTTCTCTGTCATAAACGGCCTTGGCTATATCAACTGCTTCCTGCAATCCGGCAATACTGTCTTCTACATAGCAATCTGCATTTTTCAGAATTTCCTCCGCTTTATCCAAAGCATTTTTCAGCTCAGACTTTTCTGCCTTTCTGACAAGCCCTGCCATAGCCTCTGCCAGACGCTGATAAGACCGATTAATCGCCTCATCTGATGCCTGCTGATCTTGGGCAGTTTTCTTTGCAGCCTCCAGGGCGTTTTCCAACTCTTTCACACTGGAAGAAGTGTACTGCTCTTTATTCTTCAGCAATTCTTCTGCCTTCTGAATAAGGATATCCAGCCTTGTGTTTTCCCCTTTGAGCATAAGGGCAGTGACTGCGTCCATCAGCCTTCTGGTTGCCGCATTTACGGTTTCCTGGTCTGCGCTCTCCTCTTGCAGCACCTTTTCAGCTTCTGTCAGAGCAGCCTTCACCGCGTCCACACTTTCCGTTGTGTACTGTGATAAAGCTTCCGTATCCGCAAGGATTGCCTTTGCACCTTCAACAGCTGCCTGCAGGCCTATACGCTGCACTTCGCCTTCCAGCAGATTACATGCTGTGAGCAGTTCTAAAAATGCCTGATCTATTTCTTCCTGTGCGGCTTCCTGGTTTTCCAACAAAGCTCTTGCAATGTCCAGCGCTTCCTCTACCCTTTTCCAGCTTTCCTCTGTATAGCAATTATTTTCCTTCTGCTCCTGTTCCAGCTTTTCTGCCATCTGCACCGCCAGTTTTAGTCCGGTACAATCTGCTGTATCAGAAGGATTATCTTCGCCTTCCAGTTCCTGAAGCACCTTCTCGATTTCTGTGCAGGCTGTATCAATATCCTCCTGGCTGGTACTTCCTTTATAGAGAAACTCTCTTGCTGCATCTGTCAGGGTGTCCAATGCCTCCAGGGCGTTCTCTTCATATTGACTTCTGTCAAGATCTGCCACCTTTGCCAGCTGTTCCTTCAGTTGCTGCGTATCAAAAATCCTCTGCACTCTTATATAGGACAGTACCGGATCCGGTCCTTTGTCCGGTGCAACTGTAAACGTCACTTCCCCGTCAGCATCACAGGTAAACTCATAGGTTTCCTCACTCCATGGATTTCCGTCCTTCCAGGTGTTTGCTGCTCCCAGCTCCTGTGTGGTTTCTCCCATGGTCACAGATACCTTCATAGGTCTGTCCTGATTCCACCATTCTTTAAATCCCATATTAATTCTGTAATTTCCTGCTTCCAGAGGAATCTTATACTCAATACTCTGTCCTGCTTTTGCATACCAGCCGGTATCATAATTATCCTCTTTATCTCCGTTATATGCTCCGTACTCTTCGAGGTAGCCCCAGCTTCCCTCCTGATATTTCTGATCCGGCGCCTTGTTTTTTAAATCTGCGTAAGATTCTGTTTCCTCATAAACCGGAGAATCCGGGCTGTTGCAGTCTATAAAATACTGTACTGTTTCCGGCACAACCTGCACCCTTACAGATGCCCTTACCGAAGTGCCTTCTATGCTTCCTGTCAGAGTTGTACTGTGTGTAAAGTCTTCCCCTGCCAAATCCCATTCTACCTCTTTTTCAATGCGATTTCCCATATTGGTAACCGTATAAACACGGTCAGGCAATTTGGGCTGTACACCGTCTACTGTATAGAGCGCTGAAATTGGTTCCACACTTTCAATTCTCTCTTCTAATTCTCCTGTAACAATTCTTCCGCTGCTGATTTCTACCAGCTTATCTCCCTGTCCTTCTGATTTTGAAATGGTTAGCGTATGCGTGCCTTCTCCCAGATTTCCTGTATTATAAAGCAACGTATTTCCTGTTTTCTCTTCTGCCTCTAAAGAAAGCTGCTGACATGCTCCATTGTCTACGGAAACATCTACCATTGCTCCCTCCGGCGCTTTACTGCCGTAAATCATTGCCTGATTTCCTTCAAAGGTAAAAGTTACTGCCCCGTTTTCTTCTGTTGTATATTTTCCGTTTCCGAAGTCTTCCGCAGATTCTCCCCAGGAACCTTCATAAGTAAATTTGTTCACATCAGATACCCAATCCACCTCCGGTGTGGCGGTATCTGCTTCTACAATTTCACTGTAATTTTCCACATCGCATACAGCGCTTCCGTCATTCGCCCGGATAACATAAGTAGAAACAGAATTCTGAGGAAGTGTCACGTCCAGTACTTTATCTGTGACGTCCTGTGTTTCTACCAGTTCACAACTCTCCGTATCTGAGGTTCGATAAACTTCCGCGGTTTCTGCTCCCGGAAGCAGACCAAGATCTAAAGTCGTCTGTCTTTCCCCGTCAAAGTTCTGTGCAACAAGAACCAGTTCATCACCGGAAGGCGAAACTGCAGCACACATGTTTTCGTCGCCCACATCAACCATGGTATATCCGGCTTTTAAATATTTACTATACTGCATCATGGTGTAGAATTGCTTTGTAACTGCCCAGTATCCTTCTCCCGGCACACCGTCCTTTCTGTTTCCGTTTTCATCTACCAGATTGGTGTGATAATCCGGCACCGGCTGTCCGTCTTTTTCAAAGACTGTATGAAGCAGTCCCCAGTTGGAATTTGTCTGCAGACACTCATATTCACTATCTGCAATCAACCACGCAATCCATGCCGTAGGCTTCATATATTTCAAATCCGCCATAATCCCCTCACTCTGAGAGCGTGTATTTGCTGCTTCCATGGATTCATGACAACCCTCGTAATGACTTCCGCCTCCTTTTGTCACTTCTGACATCCAAAGCCCTTTATCATAGCTTTCTGCCAGATTGTGAAGTTGCCGTCTTTCTGCATTATTTCCGCTGTAGGTATGCGCGCTTATGGTTTCCATATTTTCCTTCACATCTTCGTCCAGACGGTCAAAGGATTGTATCGCATTCCAAAGAGCGGTTTCATCGGTTCCGGTAAGCTTTACATCTCCCAGGCTGCCTCCAAACTCTTCCGCGTTAAGGGCATTCTGCATTTCCCGGTAAGCCCATGACTGCAGTTCTCCCGTATTGAAAATACAGCCTTCCTGCTTTGTACTTCCTGCCTGCCAGTAATTTGTGTCCGGCTCATTTAATGGCTCGATATAAGATACTCCAACACCAAATTTATTCTTCAAATCTTCGTCGATCCATTTCGCAGCCCGTGCCATATACAGTGCAAAATCATCGTAACAGTCCTCTTTCAGATTATTCAAATCATCGCTGTAGCCCCCGGTAGAGGTACCGGACTTTGTCATATAATAAGGCGGCGAATTGGAAAACACCTTATTAATGATATCATTTTTCTGACCTGTTTCCTGTGCATAATCATATCGATACTGATTGGCAGCTTCCAGTATCCAAAGCTGTCCTGCATCGCTCATTTCTTCTGTACTTTTGCTATAGAAAGCTTCTGCATCAAATGCCTGACTGCCGTCCTTTGTTCCTGTCATGTCCTCTGTCCAACCCGGTACGATTCCTTCTATCCTCTTTATGGAGGTATCCTCCTTGTCCCCTCCACCCACATTATAGCGCACAATATTCAGGTTCAGATATTCCGGTGAAAATGCCAATTCTGCGATCTCCTCTCTGTCGGGTCTGCCATTTCCGTTCCAGTCTGCATCTCCCCAGGAACCAATCACATTTCCCCACCAGCAAAGAGATGTTCCCCAGCCTTCCAGAGTCTGATAATGAATGCCCGGATTTACAGAAATTTCTCCATAGGAAACATCGTTACCCTCAGCCATGACGGGAACCGCCATGGCTGAAAGCATTGCAGAACTGCCCATAACAAGTACAGACACACCTGCAGTTATCTTTTTATACACTTTTCTTTTTTTCATCTTCTTTTCCTCTTACCAGCTTCTGATTTTTCTAAAACTTTCCTATTTTTTCTGCTGCATATTTTAAAATTTCAGAAGCGTCGCTGCTGTCTGAAGCACCGTCACGGTTTACATCTGCCGCTTTTTTCTCTTCTTCTGTCAGTGCCTCATATTCTGCGGCAGCTTTTAATATTCTTGCAGAGTCTGCGCTGTCCACAACACCGTTAAAGTCCACATCGCCTAATAATCTTGCCTTTAAAATCTCGTTGACCAGATTTTTTACTGCTTCTCCTACCTCTGACGTGCTGGCATCTTCTTTGTCATAAACCGTCTGTGCCGCATTAACGGCTTCCTGCAGATTCGCAATGGTATCTTCTACATAACTATCCGCATTTTCCAGAATCTCTTTTGCCTTGTCCAATGCATTTTTCAATTCTGATTTCTCTGCCTTACGCACCAGTCCTGCCATGGCCTGTGCCAGATTGTTATACGCCTGTTTTTGTTCTTCTTCTGTAGCCTGGCTGTTTGCCGCTGTATCTTTTGCCTCCTGTAAAGCCGCTTCCAGTTTTTCTACGCTGGGGGCTGTATACTGATCTTTCTTTTCAAGCAGTTCTTCTGCCTTCTGAATTAAAATATCCAGTCTGCTGTCTTCTTTCTGCACCAGAAGTCTTGTCACTGCGTCCATAAGTTTTCCTGCTGCTGCATTTACTGTTTCCTGGTTCGCACTTTCTTCTGCAAATATCTTTTCTGCCTCTGCAAGAGCTGCTTTTACTGCTTCCACACTTTCCTGTGTATACTGGGATAAAGCTTCTTCATTGTCCAGAATCGCTTTTGCTCCGTCTATAGCCGCCTTTAGTCCCACTTTCTGCACGCCATTTTCCAAAAGGTTGCAGGCTGTAATCAAATCCAAAAATGCTTTATCTATTTCTTCCTGAGAAGCTTTCTCATTTTTCAGCACTTCTCTGGCTTTGTCCAGCGTCTTCTGTACTTCTGCCCAGGACTCTTCTGTATAACAGTGATTTTCTTTTTGCTCTGCTTCCAGCTTTTCTGCCATCTGCACCGCCAGGTCCAAGCTTGTCCTGTTCTCGTCCTCTGATGGCTTCTCTGTTTCTTCCCCTGTGATTCCAATCCAGCTCAATACCGGATCAGAGCTTCCTCTCTTACTTACAGTGACTGTTACCATTCCCGTTTCTGTCATTTCAAAGTTCTGATTAATCTGTACGTCCTTGTCACTTCCCCGCAAAGTAAAATCCTTCTCTGTCAGGACTGTTTCGCCGCACTTAACGGTAATCTTCATATCTCTTGTGGCATTCCACCATTCCTGGAAGCCTGTTGACACTGTATAAGTACCCGGATTTAACGCAAAGGTATATTCGATATTTTTGCCGCTTGCTGCCCACCAGCCGTTTTCCAGTTCATTGCCGCCAGCGTGTAATCCTATGTCAAAATTATCCGGCGCTTCTGTTTCTGTAGTTCCTGTATATCCGGCTTTTTCTCCCTGGCTATACTTCTGGTCTGAAACATGGTTGAGCAGATTCTCGCCTAACTGTTCTTTTACTGTATCAAAATATTGGGATTCCTCTGTACCACAGTCAAAGAAATATTTGGTATCAGGACGGACAATATACATCTGATGTCGGAAGCTGTTTCCTTTTTCCGTAAGGTTTCCGGTTACTGTTACTGTTCCCATTTTACTCTCGTCATAGGCTTCTACACTCCAGGAAACAGGGGTAAGTTCCTCTCCTGTTCCATAAGAAATTGTGATTTCCTTAGGAAGCTGCTGCTCAATATCTGCTACAGAAGAAGCGACTGTTGGAAGTTCTGTGATAACCTCAAAGCTTCCTTTGCCTTCCAGGTCCTCCAGTGTCCAGTTTTCATATCTTCTGAGGGCAATTTTATTGTCCGGCTGAAATTCTACCGGAAGCCATACGTACCTGGATTCACTTAAATCTCCTGCATTCCATCTGTCACCCATGTAAATGTATTTTCCATTTTCCGCATCGACCGGAAAAACACAGGTACTCTGTGTATCATAAGTTGTCTGACTGCCCTCATCTGTACAAGGGTCCCCCATATCGATCCATGGTCCCAGAGGACTGTCTGCTACTGCATATTTTGCCTGATTCGGACTCCAGCCTGTACAGCCGGAAGTAATCATATAATACTTATCCTTATACTTGAACATTGCGGGAGCCTCTCTGGAAGATTTGGCAAAGTTTCTTGTAAAGTCTACACCTTCCACGGCTTCTCCCGGTTCAGCTGAAAGCCCTGTATAATCTTCATTTAATTTTGCCACATACATGGTTTCATTGCCTTCGGAGGAATACATGATATAAGCAGTTCCATCATCATCTTTAAACACATTCATATCTCTGACAGAGCCTTTATTTTCCTCTCCGTCATAACCATAATTATCTCCTGCGTGATGCAGCTTGGAACTTCCCAACAGCTTAAACGGTCCTGTAGGACTGTCGCTGACCGCAACTCCTGCCTTGGCTTTTCCGTAATCTGCATCACTGTCCGGTGTACGACCGTCTGCGTGGAACCAGATAACATAGTTATCATTTTTTTCATTATAGAGCATTTTCGGCCGCTCCATAACCGCATTATTCTTATCCAGGTCTACAAAAATTGCCTCCTTCTCTTCCTGGGACAAATCTCCATACAACTCTTGGAAATAAGGATCTGTTTCAAACTGTTCCGGGTCTTCCATGGTCTGAAGCACAATTCCCTCATCGTCCCAGTTGTATAAATCAGAAGAACTATATACATGAATGCCTCCAACCGGACGGTAATCATTGGTCTTGTCCTCTCCAATCCAGTAATATTTTGCTTCTCCTCCTACAGTTAGTTTCTGAATCTGACCGCCATGAGCCTGAATCGGATTTCCGTTTGTGTCATACATGGTTTCCCCTGCAACACCTGTAAAGGAACTGTAGGAAGGAATTTCCTTCTGTTCTTCCTCTACCGCTCTTACCTTAATGTAATTCAAAAGTGGATCCTGCTTACTGTCTGTTCTTCTGGGCGCCTTAATATCTACATTTAGCTCTCCGTCTGTAACCTCTACCGTAAAGGTCTTACTCACCCAAGCTCCATAATTCACTGCCACATCTGTAGCTACAGTCTGGTCTTCCAGCAGAATATTCATGGTACGGTTGTCCCAGTAATGCTTAAACGCCACGGTTACTTCATAGGTATTTGCCTCCAGACCTTCAATGGGTTCTTCCGGTACCTGGAAAGAATACCCCAGAGAACTTTTATATTTATCAAACTGTACACTGTCTGACATATAAATAAAACTGTTTCCGATATCTGTAGCATCATCTGCATGCCCCACAGCCTGAGAATATTCCGTCGCAGGATTGCAGCCCCAATACATTCCGGTTTCTGTATCCTCTCCGTATTCCTGGTCTACCTTGGACTGCAAAAGCCCCATACGCTCGCTTTCCGGATTGGGAATCACAGATGAATCTGAAGTTCCACAGTTTACGGTATACAAAACATAATCATTGCCGACTACGGTATCATAATTAAGTTCCGGTTCCGCTACTTCCAAAGCCTCATCGGAAAACTCTGCTGCTGTTACCGGTACGGTTGGAAACAACGCTGTTGTTCCCATGGCAATTGCTGAAATTCCTGCCATAGTCTTTTTAAAACACTTTCTTTTTTTCATGGGTATCCTCCTTTTTATAAGATAAAATTATTTTTTCGTTTTTTTCCGCACTGCCAGTGTTCCGCCCAGAACTGCCGCTGCCCCGAAACAGCCTGCCACATACAGCTCTGTTCTGTTTTCATCCCCGGTTTTTACCTTACCCGGTTTTTTCCCGGAAGGACTCTTATTTGCTTTTCCGGAATCTTTCCCTGTATCTTTATCATTTTCTGTATTCTCAGATTCCTCTTTTGAACCGTTTTCCTCCTTCATGCCCTCTCCTACGACATAAACTGCTTCCCGGACTTCACACTCTACCTCACCGCTGTCGCCCGCAAGCTTTTCAGCCTGAATCTCAAATTTAATTTCTTCCCCTTGTTTTATCCCTTCTTTTAGCTGAAACTGCATATCCAGAAGACTGCCGCCGGTGGGAATATCCTGCGCAGAAGCGAAAACCTCCACAAGTTCTCCCTCCTCTTTATTTCCGGACAAACAATCATTAATTTCTGCCATGGCATCACCTAATACGGTTCCTGCTTTTGACTCCTTTAACTGTGCCTTTTCGTCTTCATACAAGATTCTCAGCTTCCCATTGGTAATTGCCTTTCCGTTTGCCAACATACACTGGATATCCACACAATTTGTTTCCTTGCTGAAATTTCCTGCTTTCAGAGCAATTTCTGCCTTTTCTGACGCCCACACTGGGATAGCTGTCTGCAAAAGAAAAACCGATGCAAAAATCGCGGTACATGCCCTTTTAAATTGTTCCTTTTTTCTCATAAGACTCTCCTTTCCCTTTTCCACTTAATATTTATGTTGATTTTATCATGGCTTTTCAGAGAATATTTAGGAGTATTTTACGAAACTATTAGAACTTATTTTGGCTCTTCCTGAATAAGTAGGATTTTCTTTGGAAATTATAAATTTTTCTGAATTCGATAAAAAAATCTGCTGAAAGAGATGAAAAAAATACAAATTTTCATTCTTTCAACAGATTTTTTATTCCTCCAGAGGAATCAGCAGCGTAATGGTGGTTCCTCTATTTTCTTCACTTTCTATCTGGATTCCATATTTTTCCCCATAAATCAGCCTTAGCCTGTCATCTACATTATTAATGCCAATGCCGCTGAAATGCTCTTTTTTAGAATCCTTGTCCATAAGACCTGCCAGCCTGTCCTGCTTCATACCAACTCCGTCATCTGCTACCTGAATCTGCAGATTTTTGCCGGTTTTGCGTACCAGAATCTGTATATTCCCCTGTCTTTCACAGGGAAACGCGTGGAAAAACGCATTTTCTACAAAAGGCTGTAAAAGCATTTTGGGAATCTTATATTCCTCACACCCAAAAGTAACGAAATACTCTACCTGCACCTTATCCCCATACCGGGTATTATTAATCAAAACATAGTTTTTCAGATTCTCAATTTCCTGCTCCACGGTAATATATTCATCTGTATTACTGATGGTATTTCTGAGCAGTGCAATAAACGCATCTATGGTCTTTACTGATTTTTCTGTTTCCCCCTGGAATATCAGCCACTTAATGCTTGCCAGAGTATTGTAGATATAGTGGGGATTAATCTGCATCTGAAGAGCGGATATCTCTGCCTTTCTCTTTTCCTTTTGTATGGCCATAAGCTCTTCGATATACCGGTTCAGGTCATCTATCATACTGTTATAAGTAATCTCCAACTCTTTCACTTCCCAGGTGCCGCCCAGTTTCATATGCTCGTCAAACCTGACCTTTTTGGCATTGGACATCTGCTTAATCACCTTTGAAAGAGGGCTTGTCGTCTGTTTTACCAGAATCACAATCACCACTGCAGCGGTCAGCATGATTCCCAGACACACAATCCAAAGCTGGGGAACATCGTATAAATCCCCTAATGCTTTTTCATTGTTAATAATTCCATAAGCTTCAAGCTGATAATAGGGAAGCTCTTTTTTCAAAACCGTATGCATGGGAGAATCCGTTTCCTCCAGTTTTGCATTCAGCTTTTCCTTTTCTGAAGAGGAGATAATAATCCCCTGTTTATTTACAAGATAAAACTCCGCGTTTTCAGAGGTAAAATATTCATAATAGCGGGAAAGCTCTTCTTCCTTCATACTTACCAGGGTAACCCCATACGCCTCCTTATTACCAGGGGACTTTAAGGCTCTTACCATCATAATGGTAGGACTTTTCTTTGTCGTAGAAGTATAGCCCTGCTCCAAAAACACATAGGAAACACTTTCCGGTTTTTCCATAGCCGCTTTTACAGCTTTTGAAGCCAGAATCTCCTCAACAGGTATTGTAATCCTTTCTGCTTTGCTTACATAGCTTTTTCCCTCTTTGCTTAATGCCAGAACACTGAAATTGTTCTTTTCAGAGGGAATCGCCCGATCCATATCCTCTTTTGCCTTATATGCGATCTGAAATTCCAAACTTGGATTCTCAATCTGATTCTGCAGGTACATTTTCAGATACCAACTGGAATTTATAGCATCTGTCATTTTCATCAGATCCTCGTGAAAGCCGTTCAACTCATTTTCAATTCTCTGAAACACCTGCTCCTGGGACTTACCGTAGGTATCTACAAAAATTTTTTCTGAAACATTGATAATAATTGCCGTAACCAGCAAAATAGCAATAAAGATACCGGACAAAACCGTAACCAGGATTCTTACAACCATGCTGTCAAAATGAAGACTTCTCCTCATATCCGCTTCCACCTTTCACGTCTGTAAACACTTGGCGTTTTGCCTGTAACTTTTTTTAAACACTCTGCAAAAATAACTGTGGTCAGAATATCCCACCATGGCGCTTACCTGCGCTATGGAATACTCCTTTCGTCCCAGGTAGCTGCATGCCTTTTCAATCCTTATCCGGTTCAGATATTCGCTGAACCCCTCTCCCATGTGGGAATTAAAATATGCAGACAGGTAAGAATAATTAAATCCGAAGGTTTCTGCCAGACTTTGGAGATCCATTTCTTCTTTATAATGTATCTGAATATATTCCAGAATCTCCTTTAGGTATACGTCCTGTCCCTCGCCGCGCAGAAGAATATCCTTAAGACGTACCGTCAATTCTTCCAGAACCTCCCGGAATTCCTCATAATATACTGACTTTTCTATTTTCTCAAAATATTCCTTTCTCAGTTCCTCCAATTCTGCTGTTTGTTCTTCTGTACTGCTGAGAATATTGTATAAAAGATTTTTTGCTTGATTTTTCAGTTTAAACTCCGGTACACGGCAGCTTCCGGCAGAAAGCAGATATTTGTGAAACAGCTTTATGGCGTCTTCATATTTATGCTCTCCCAAATACTCCACAAACCTGCGAAAATCAAACTTTCCGCAGGTCTCTCTCTTGTCCCATTCTTGCTGTATGTACAGATGAATCCCCTCATGATAAAAGCTTTCCTCTTCTAAAATACCGGATTTTTCAAAATCCTCTTTTAAACTCTCAAGATCTGTTCTTTTGGGTCCCAATATACCAAAGCACTGCTCATAAAGCACACTGAGCTGCTCCATCATGGTTTCCATACACTCCAGCATTCGTTTTTCATCTTTTACACTGTAATTAAAAACAATACACAGAGTTTCCTGATTCAGTACAAATTTCAGATATGTACCCCAGCCTTGTTCCTTTAACATCTCCTCTGCTTTTTCATACAAGACGGGCGACAAATCTGTCCCCCGCTTATCCCGTCTGCGCAAAGGAAGCACAAACAGTCGAAAACAACTGCCTGTAAAGACCTCCTGAAACTCCCACTGCTTTATTTTCTCATCATTTCCCGTAAAATACTGTTCCAGTCTGGTATCCAGACTGGAAAACTCCTTTTTCTTCAACTGAAGTCCCGGAATCTTCTGTGCAGCCTTAGACACCATGTTCAAAAGCATTTCCGGATTCAGTGTAGGCTTCAGTACATAATCCGCAGCGCCGTTTAAAAGCGCCTGCCTTACATAATCAAACCGATCATAACTGCTCAAAACCAGAATCTGTATATCAGGATATTTCTTTCGTACAATCTTGATAAAATCTAATCCGTCCATAACCGGCATGGCAATATCACAAAGGATAATGTCCGGCTTAAGTTCTTCCAGCCTGTCAAGGGCTTCCTTTCCATTAGAAGCCTCTCCTACCACTTCATATCCTTCCTGCTCCCAGTTCATCATGTAACGAATTCCCTGACGCATGATAAATTCATCGTCAATAATCATAATTCTGCAATTCTCAGTCATGTATCTTCCCCTCCTGCTGCCGTGTTCCTGTATGTCTGTTTTCCTATTTTCTCATATTTACCAGACCTTTGCAAGCAACTGTCAGCCTTTTACAGAGCCGGTCATACCTGCTACGAACTGTTTCTGCATGACAAAGAAAAGAATGGCTGTAGGCAATGTTGCAAGAACAACTGCGGTCATCATCATACCGTAGTCAGGTGTGTAAGAAGAACCCATTGCAGAAATTACCAACGGCAGTGTTCTTTTTTCCTCTGACTGCAAGGCAATCAACGGCCACAGATAATTGTTCCAACTTGTCATAAAAGTTACCACAATCGCAGCCGCATAAGTGGATTTCATGGTAGGCATATAAATTCTTGTGAAAATTTTAAATTCTCCAAGTCCGTCAATTCTGGAAGCCTCGATTAATTCCTTTGGAAAGGTCTTTGTATTCTGACGGAAAAAGAAAATCAAAAATGCAGTTGCCACTGCAATAATAACGACAGAACCGGAGGTGTTCAGTCCGATAAGCTTCAGCACAGGAATGTCATTAAACTTTCCGAATAAACGGAACAGAGGCACCATAAGCGCTGCAAAAGGAACCATCATGGACAGCAGCACAATATTAAATACCCGATCTCTTGCTTTGCTTTTATACACCTCGAAGGCATATCCTGCTGCTGAGGAAACAACCATTGCCAGCGTTGTTGTCACTATCGCAATTACAAGAGAATTTTTAAACGCCTGAAAATACTGTAAATCAGATTCCATTAAGTGATTGAAATTTTCCAGAAAATAGGTTCCCGGAAGCAATGTTCCTTTTGTTACATCTACGGATTTATTTGTTGCTGCAATTACCATCCAGAAAAACGGAAATACAGAAATCACAGATAAAATTGTCAAAATAATATATTGAAGCCCATTCATGGCTTTTGACTTCTTACTCATTCCTTGTCACCTACTTTCAACTGAATAAAGGATAATACTACAATCAGAACTACAATTACAAAGGATACAGCCGCTGCATATCCAAAGTTCGGCTGATACTTAAACAGCAGGTTATAAATATACTGTGAAATGGTAATCGTAGTATTGGCAGGTCCTCCCTGTGTAATATTCATGGGTTCGTCGAAAAGCTGCAACGTACCAATGGTGGAGTTAATGGTCGTAAAAAGAATAATCGGCTTTAACAGCGGCAGTGTCATATAACGGAATTTTTGAAAACCGGTTGCCCCGTCAATGGACGCCGCTTCATAGATAGAATCATCGATACTCTGCAAGCCTGACAAATAGAAAATCATATTGTATCCGGTCCATCTCCAGGTAATGGCTATGATAATCAGAAGCCTTGCAAAACCTGTACTGGTAAGCCAGTTAATAGGCTGAGAAATCAGATGCAGGTTCATCAAAATACCATTGACAAAACCATCGTTTGCAAACAAACTTTTAAAGATAATGGAGTATGCAACCAGTGACGTTACACATGGAAGAAAAATTGCTGTACGAAACAGACCTCTGCATTTCAGCTTTTTATTATTCAGCATAGAAGAAATGGCCAGAGCCAGTAAAATCATAACCGGAACCTGTACAAGCAAAAACAATACGGTATTAAACAACGCCTTTTGAAAAGTGGAATCCGTCAGCAGTCTTTGATAGTTTGCCACTCCTCCAAATTTAAGATTATTGGCAACACCTGTCTGAAATGATGTAAGAAATGCCTGCACCATGGGATAAAACACAAAAGCAACGATCAATATCAGGCTGGGAATCACAAACAGCCAGGCTCTGCCATTTAGTCTTTTCTGTATACTTTTTTCCTTCATTTTTCCAGTTCCTCCTTTGGGGATTCTATGCAAAAGGAGCGCTGCCTGTGTTGTTGTACAGCGCTCCCTTTTCCCTTTTCTGCCTCTGTTTTACTGTGCTACAGCGGCTTCTGCCTGTGCCTGATAATCCTTTAATGTGCTGTCAACGTCTGCACCATTTACAATTGCCTGTACGGCTTCTGTCATTAAATCTTCAATCGCATATGTGTTCAAACCATAGTTTACAGACGGAACCTTGCTTGTCCAGTCAGCGAAATCACCGAAGATTTCCTGTCCGCCAAAGAATTCACTTGGTTTAGAGTAGTTTTCTGCTTCAGAAGCTGCATTTAAGGTACTTACCAGTGTAATATCTTCTGCCAATGTGTTCATCAGATCTACATTTCCTGCAAAGGTATCCTTTAAGAAGTCTTTGGCAAGATCTTCATTTCCTACATTTTTCAGTACATACCAGCCACCGCCGCCGATGGAGGAAGCATTTACAGAGTCTTTGTTGTTATCCATTCTTGGGAATGGAGCAACTCCCCATTTCCCGCTCTGGTCTTCTGCCTTCTGAATAGAAGGAGCAATCCAGCAGCCTGTCGGTACGGTTGCAACCTCTCCGCTGTTAAATGCGCCTACAAACTGATCCCAGTCAAACACCTGTTTGGAAATTCCGGAATCAACCAGTTCCTTATATACTTCAATGGCATCTTTCAATCCCTGATTGTTATCAATAGAAACTTTTCCGTCTTCATCTGTGTACCAGGTACCTGCACTCTGCATCATCATACGAATCTGACCGATATCACTCGGATCCAGAGTCAGCATATAAACACCACATTTTTCCTGTACTGCTTTACCGATTTCAATATATTTATCCCAGGTCAGATCCTGCATATCTTCCTGTGTATATCCTGCCTGTTCGATTAAATCTGTACGGTAAAAGGTTGCTGCCACACCACTGTCAAATGGAACGCCATAGACTGTTCCGTCTACCTGGTTTACCGCTGTTTTGTAGCTTGCAAAGTCGTCCTGATTTACAATATCGGATAAATCTGCAAATTCATCAGGATAAGAGGTCAAATAGCCCTGTGCCTTATAGTCCTCAATCAATACAATATCTGGAAGTCCGTCATAAGAACCTGAGGAAAGACTTGTGTTCAGTTTGGCTACAATATCGTCCTGTGCCATGGTAACCACGTTTACTTCCACGTCCGGGTTTTCCTTCTGATACATTTCTTTTGCGTCCTGAGCTGCTTTAATATTAAAAGCTTCGTCCCATGCCCAGATTGTAAGTTCATCTTTCTTTCCGCTCTCTTCTGTAGCTTCCTTTCCTGCATCGGCTGTCTTCTTTTCCTCTGTACCTCCGCATGCGGTCATTCCAAGTACCATGGATGATGCCAATACCAGGGCAAACACTTTCTTTAATTTCATGACTTTTTCCTCCCTTTTCGCTTCGCGCTTCCTGCGCCTTTCTTAATTTCTGAATTTATTTTAGCATGAAAGTTTGGAAAACCTTTAGGATTATATCTGTCTGATTTTTTAATATTTTTATTTTTCACAGAAAGATTTTGGATTTTTTTTGTGTTTTTGGACTTTTTTCTTTTAACAGAATTTCTTAATCTGTAAAACATATTTTTTCACGAACAAAAAACACCGTCCCCGCAGTTTTATCTCTGCAAAAACAGTGCTTTTCAATGCGCCTTCAGGGACTCGAACCCTGGACAAATAGATTAAGAGTCTACTGCTCTACCAACTGAGCTAAAGGCGCTTGGTATTTAATTTGTATCGCTCAATGCAAAAAGTATTATAACTGATTGATTTACAAAATGCAAGCTTATTTTTATATTTTTTATGTTTTTTTATAGATACATTTTAGAATTTCTTTACATATTTTTAAAAAAGGGCTGCGACAAAGTATATTTCAATATGCTTGAGGCATGCCGCAGCGCCTGCTTTTACTTACTTCTGCCTTTTTTTATTTTTCCAAATGAATTGCGCCGTACTTTCTGATATTCAGCGGATAAATATTTTCTCTGCTCACATATTCAGAGAGATAGTTTACATATTCTTCCACATCTTCCTGGGCAATAATACTCATAATCACCCCGGCAAATCCGCCGCCATGCACTCGGCAGCAGCCCCTTCCTGCTTTTTTCAGGAAAAACTCGGTAAGCGCCAGATACAAAGTAATTTTCTGCTCCTTATAATTTGCCAGGGAGCAGCAGTTCTGTAAAAGTTCCCAGGAGGAACGTCCGGATTCGTCCAGGATTTTCAGAAGCTTTTCCCCTTCTCCTCTGTTGATTGCCTCTGCCGCCTGGTTTACTCTGTCGTTTTCTGTAAAGAAGTGGAAAGCTCTTAAAATTCCCCTGTCATTTTCACAGTCTTCTAAAATTTCCGGAAGCTTTTCCATCAGGCTTTCCATGTTGGTTTCGCAAAGTCTGGAAACCCCAAGGCGCGCTGCGATTTCTTTCATTTCTGCAGGTACGTCGCTGTATTCCTGGCTTAAATCTGCGTGTCCTTTTCCTGTGTTTACAATCACCAGACGGTATCCGAAATCTTCAAATCCAAAATCCACTTTTTCATATGCCACATCTTCGGAAAAGTCCAGTAAAACAGCGCCTCCAACTGCACATGCCATCTGATCCATAAGGCCTGATGCCTTGTCCCAGAAATGATTTTCTGCATACTGACCGATTTTTGCATAAGAAGCGTAGTCCATTTTTCCCTCATTGAAGAAATAATTAATCATAGAACAAATCAGCATTTCAAAGGAAGCGGAAGAGCTAACACCCGCAGAGCTAATAACCTCTGTGGAAATATAAGCTCTGAAACCGGAAATCTGAAATCCAAACTCCTGCACTGCTTTTATCATACCTGCAACCAGGGATACGGTTCCGTGATTTTTCGGCACTTTATCCACTTCTGTAATGTCAATGACTACCTTCTTGTCATAGCCCTCACTGATAATCTCTACAAGATTGCTGTTATTTGGAAAGGCTGCGCCTATGGTATCCATACTAATGCTGGCAGCAATGACTTTTCCGCCATTGTGGTCTGTATGATTTCCCACGATTTCGGTTCTTCCCGGTGCAGAGAAAAATTCCATCTCACTGCTGTGGTAGCATTTTTTATAATTCTGCGCCAGACTTTCAAAGCGGGCGCTGCTTTTTTCTGTTTCTCCGTACACTTCTTTTAAAAACATCTGATTTGGTATCTGCATATCGAATTCTCCTTTTTATGTTCTGCTGTTCTTTGCTTTTTATTATACCTGTTTTTTTTATACTTTCCATGAAAATGCTGCTCAAAACCAGGAATATATTGCGGTTTTTTTTAAATTATAGTATTATATAGAGAATATTTAGAATTATATTGAGATATTTTATGGATTGGAGAAGCTGATGCAGATTGTCACAAATCAATTTCAAAAAGAATTAAAAGAACATGGGGATTATGCCTTTCCTCTTCTCATAAGTCAGGAAAAGCTTTCCAAATATGAATCCGGCTCCTTTCTCTGGCACTGGCACCCGGAAATCGAACTTACTTATATTACGAAAGGCGAAATGATTTACAAGGTAAACCACAATACCTACCATTTACAAAAAGGCGACGGTCTGTTTGGCAACACGGGAACGCTCCACATGGGCTGCCAGTATGGACGCCAGGACTGTGAATACACCTCTGTCACCTTTGATCCCAGATTGATTTATGGCTATGAGGGAAGCCTGATGTACCAGAAATATGTTAAGCCTCTGCTGCAGAACTTCACCCTGCCTGCCATACATTTAAACGGCTCCCAGGACTGGCACACACCTGCTCTGCAGCTCATTACAAACATGCTGCAGACCGCCCGTGAGGAATCCCGGACTTTTGAGATGGATATGATAATTCTGCTGGAGCAATTCTGGAGGCTACTGTTTCTGCATGGAAGCTCTGCACCGGAGGAAACGCCTTTGGATAAGCGCAATTATGAAAGAATCCGGCAGATTCTGTCCTATATTGAAAACAACTATGCCTCTGCGCTGACCCTGGACCATATTGCCCAAAATATACATCTATGCAAAAGTGAATGTTCCCGTATGTTTAAAAAGTATATGAAAATGTCCCTGTTTGAATTTATCTTACAGTATCGAATTGAAAAAAGCATTGAATATCTGGGAAACAGTAAATACTGTATAACGGAAATTGCCCATCTGGTGGGATTTCATGACTCGAATTATTTTACTAAGGTCTTTCGGGAGCAAAAAGGGTGTCCGCCTTCGCGGTTTCGGAAAAATATGGGAAGTGTGCGGGAAGTTTAGTGTTTTATTTCTACTTCTTTTTCACCCGCACCGTCCCCAGGGTCTTTTCCACCTCTTCTATGGATTTTAACACCTCTGCCGACTTTTTCCCGGTTCTGCGGCTCTCATATGCCCACTGAAAAAGCGCGCTCTGTATACTGCCTTTTTTCTTTGCCATACGCACCTGCACAAAATCTCTTTTCTATATCCTATGCCCCATATATTTCCCGGTGCAGCCTTGATTTCGCCTTTATCTGGCTGCAATCAGCTTATGTATGGGATTTCCCATGGAAGAGAATTTCTCTTCGTATTCTGTCATCACATTTCCCTCATTTAACAAAGGGTCATGGTGTAAATCAAAGGTGTGTGCAACCAGATGCCACTTGGTTTCCTGAATCTCCTCTAAAGAAAACTCAAAGAGAGGACGATTGTCTGTCTTAAATTCTATCACGCCATCCTCTGCCAGAATCTGGTCATACCGCTCCAGAAACTGTCTGGAAGTCAGTCTGCGCTTTGCATGGCGTTCCTTTGGCCATGGGTCTGAAAAATTCAGGTAAATTTTCCCCACCTCTCCTTTTTCAAAAATAAGAGGAAGCTCTCTGGCGTCCATACGGATAAAAAACAGATTCCCGGGAAGCGTACCCTGCGCTTCTCTCTCCTCCATTTTCTGCAGCGCCCTCAGCAGCACACTGTCATACATCTCAATTCCGATGAAATTTGTATCCGGATTTTTCTCTGCCATATCCATGATAAATCTGCCTTTTCCCATACCCACCTCAATGGAAATGGAATGACTATTTCCAAAGATCTCCTGCCATTTTCCTTTTTTCTCCTGTACGTTGTGAATAACATATTTGCTCTCTTCAATGGCGTCCTTTGCGCCCGGTATATTTCTAAGCCTCATTGGGTCTTCCTGCCTTTCGTGGTGATTTTCATCTTAAAAGTATAGCTGATATATAGGAAGGTTTTCAAGAGAAAGTTCTGATGTTTTCTACAGTTCTGGAAATTTTCCGCATCTGTTCCCTGCAGTGAGCCTGCCGATTTCCTGCCTGCCTTGATCCGTTCCTGTTATATACTCCAAAAAAATTCCCCTTTCTTCTCAAGGCTATTCGCCCAAAATTATAAATATTTCGCTTTTTTTCTCTGTATTTCTATTCACTCTACCTAATTTTCCCAAAATCAAAATACAATTTCATATGACTTTTTTTCCAAAATGGTGTATGATAAACAGTGCAGAATATATCATGAAGGAGGAGAGCCTATGGAAGACATTATCAGCAAGCTTGCAGAAATAGAAGCTGCCGCCTCGCATATTATGGACGATGTTACAGAACAAAAGAAACAGCTCGCCCTGGAATATGAGGAATCCATTCAGAAATTTGATGATACCATAGACAAGGAGGTTCAGAAAAAATCTGAGAATATCCGCCAAAAGCTGGAAATTCAGATGAAAGACGAACTGGCAAAGCAGCGCTCTGAAACAGAGGCTGTCTTAAATCAGATGGAAACCTATTATGAAGAACACCATACCCAACTGGCACAGCAAATCTATGACAAAATATTAAGGAAGTGATAAAATGGGAAGTCTGCTTTCATACAGCGGTCTGTCCACGAAAATCCGTGCCATGCAGAGCAAGCTGATACAGGAAAGACAGTATCAGGAAATTTCCCAGCTTGAGTCTGTAACCCAGGTGGTTGCCTATCTGAAAAAGCAGCCGGGGTTTGCGGATTTCTGGGCTGACCTTGACGAAAACAGCCTGCACAGAGGCGATATTGAAAAGCTTCTGGTTCATACCATACATCAGAATTTTGCCAAGCTGTACCGCTTTGCCAACCCCCAGCAGAGAACCTTTATGGCGTTGTATTTCAAACGCTATGAGCTTTCTGTCATGAAGGACTGCCTCAGAAAAGTTTTTGACAAGGGACATGCAGATTTGGATTTATCCCTGTTTAAAGACTTTTTCAACCGACACTCCAAGCTGGACATCGAAAAGCTGGCAGGCTCATCAACGGTAGAGGAGTTTATCAACAATCTGCAGGGTTCTGAATACTACGCCCCCTTAAAAAAACTGGGCGGGGACTACATGCCTGGCATTTTTGACTATGGTATGGCGCTGGATCAGTATTATTTTGCAAATATCTGGTCTGTAAAAGAAAAACTGTTTAAAAAACGGGATTTAGAAGAAATCACCAAAGCCTATGGCAATAAATTTGACATGCTGAATCTCCAGTGGATTTACCGTTCCAAAAAATATTACCATATGACGCCGGCAGATATCTATGCCCTTCTCATTCCGGTTCACTACCGCCTTACAAGAAAGGCGATTTCCGCTCTTGTGGAAGCAGCGGACGAAACGGAGTTTGGAAGGATTCTGGATACTACCTATTATAAGAAACGCTTCCCTGCCCTTGCCCCGGAGAAGCTGGAGGATTTCTACAACCTGAATCTGAAAACGATTCTGGAAACAGAGGCAAGAAAATATCCACACTCAGTAATTATGATTTACTCATACCTTTATCACAAGGAACATGAGGTTGACAGACTGACCACAGCCATTGAATGTGTCCGCTACGGACTGTCACCTGCTGAGATTATGGATTATATAGAAAAGACTTAATACCTCGGAGGTGATTACATGATTGAGAAAATGAAATTCTTAAGTATTACCGGACCGAAGGCAGACATTGACCGGGTGGTGAACAAATACCTCTCCAAATACGAGATTCATCTGGAGAATGCCATGGCGCAGTTAAGCCAGATACGGCATCTTTCCCCTTATATTCAGATAAATCCCTACAGAGAGCTGCTCTCAAGGGTCAATGAATTTGCCGGACTTCTGCATAATACGGAAGGAATTCCCATTGAGGAAACTTCCCTTGAAGAAATCCAGACACTTGTGGATTCTCTGGGAAACAAGATTTCCAAAATCAATGCCAGATGCGAAAAGCTCACAGAGGAACGGGCTGTTCTTTCCGAAGATTTGAAATGGATAACTCCATTTCTCACATTGCCGGAAGACATTGACAAACTGATTCATTACCGCTTTGTTCAGGTGCGCTTTGGACGAATCCCGGTGGAATATTACGGAAAGTTCAAGGAATATGTGTACGACAACCTGGACACCCTGTTTTATCCCTGCCATCAGGACGATTATGTATGGGGGCTGTACTTTGTTCCCTGGACAAAAATGGAGCAGGTGGACGCCGTGTTCTCTTCCATGCATTTTGAACGCATTTATCTAAAGAAGGACCACTTCTATGGCACACCGGAAAAAATCCACGCAGAACTGGAGGCCCGTCTGGAAAACATTGACCGGGAATATGCCGCTCATCAGAAGGAAATGCAGACCCTTTTAGAGGGGGACGCAAAGTCTGTTCTCTCTGCTCAGGCTGCCTTAAACGCCCTTTCCACCAACTTTGATGTGCGTAAGGTTGCTGCCTGTGTAAAAGAGCATCAGGAAACCTTCTATATCCTGTGTGGCTGGATAAGCGAAAGAGATTGTACCTCTTTTATGGCAGAAATTGAACATGACCCCAATCTTTTCTGTGTGGTGGAGGACGACCAGAAGCAGATTAGCTGCAAGCCCCCTACCAAACTGAAAAATCCGAAAATTTTCAAGCCCTTTGAGATGTATATTAAGATGTACGGTCTGCCAGATTATCATGAAATAGACCCCACCATCTTTGTAGCTTTAACTTATTCCTTTATTTTCGGCATTATGTTCGGAGATGTGGGACAGGGACTTTTGCTTGCCATTGGCGGCTTTTTACTGTATAAATTCAAAAAAATGGATTTGGCGGCGATTATCGGAACTGCGGGTATCTTTTCCACCTTTTTCGGCTTTATGTTCGGAAGTATTTTCGGCTTTGAAGATATTATTGAGCCCCTATGGCTGCACCCGACAGAAGCTATGACCCTGGTACCGGGACTTGGCAATATGAATACCGTATTTGTGGCAGCCATTGTATTCGGTATGTTCCTGATTCTTCTTACCATGATTTTCCACATTGTCAATGCAATAAAGATGAAAAATGTGGAAGGCATCTGGTTTGACCAGAACTCGGTATGTGGTCTGGTCTTTTACGGAACTCTTACCGTGTGTGCGCTTTTGTATCTCACAGGAAAGGCTCTTCCTGCCACCATACTTCTGACCGTGATGTTCCTTGTACCTCTGGTTATCATTATGTTAAAGGAACCTATTACCCGGCTGGCAGAAAAGAAAGCGCCTGCCATTGAGGGAAGCAAGCCCATGTTCTTTGTACAGAGCTTCTTTGAATTATTTGAAATTATGTTAAGTTTTCTGTCCAATACGCTTTCCTTTGTGCGTATCGGCGCCTTTGCAGTGAGCCATGCTGCCATGATGGGGGTTGTGCTGATGCTGGCAGGTGCAGAGAGCGGCGGAAATATTAACTGGCTGATTATTGTACTGGGAAATGCCTTTGTGTGCGCCATGGAAGGTCTGATTGTAGGAATCCAGGTACTTCGTCTGGAATATTACGAGATGTTCAGCCGTTTCTACAAGGGCAGCGGCAAGGAATTCCGTCCTTTCTTAAAACGTGTCAACAGCAGACGGACTTCCGAACAGGCATAATTCACAAAAATTCATTTTATTTTAGGAGGATATTATTATGACAACCATGATTCAGATTCTTACTGCAGCAGCTTTGATTTTAAGCATTATCGTACCTTTCGGTGCATTCTTCTTAGGAGAAAAAACAAAAAAACGCTATAAAAAATCCCTTGCCTGCAACTGCTTCTTCTTCTTTGGAAGTCTTCTTGTGGGAACCATTGTGATGTTCAGCGGCACCATGACTGCACACGCAGCAGCAAGCGGCGCAGACCTGGCTACCGGTATGGGCTACATCGGCGCAGCTCTGGTTACCGGTCTTTCCGGTATTGGTTCCGGTATTGCAGTTGCAAGCTCTGCAAGCGCTGCTCTGGGCGCTATCAGCGAGGACGGCTCTCTGTTTGGTAAATCCATGATTTTCGTAGCCATGGCAGAAGGTATTGCCCTCTATGGTCTGATTATTTCTTTCATGATTCTTGGTAGACTGGGATAACAGGTGATGTTTTATGAAAATGTTCTTGATCAGTGACAATATTGATACCTACACCGGCATGCGTCTGGCCGGTGTGGAGGGTATTGTGGTGCATGAACGGGAAGAACTGCGGCAGGCTCTGGAAAACGCCATTGCAGATAAAGAAAACGGCATTATTCTCCTCACAGAAAAATTCGGTAAGGAATTTCCCGATATTATTGATGATGTGCGTTTAAACCACCGTCTTCCCCTGCTGATTGAAATCCCCGACCGCCACGGAACAGGACGTGCTCCAGACTTCATTACCTCTTATGTAAATGAAGCCATTGGATTAAAATTATAACAAGAAGGTGATAGATATGACAACAGAAGAAAAACTGCAGCATTTCTATGATGTTTCCATAAACAGCGCGCAGGAAGAGGCGCAGAAAGCCCTCACCGAATACCGCGCTGCCCTGGAACGGGAAATGGAACAGCACAAACAGGAAAAGCAAACTGCCTCTGAACATCAGTTTAAAATAGAATCCGAAAATGCTGCCAGAGAAATCAATAAGGCTCTGTCAGCAGAGAATCTGCATATCAAAAGAAAACTGTCCAAAAAACAGCAGGCGCTGAAAGAAAAGCTTTTCGCCGAAGTAGAGGAATTGTTAAAAGAGTTTTGCCGCAAACCGGAATACACAGACTGGCTGGAAGCAAAGATTCGGGATTCCCTTGCCATTGCAGGAAAAGACGCCGTGCAGATTTACATCAATGCCTCTGACGCCTCTCTTTTAGAGGAACTGAAAGCGCGTACAGGCATTGCACCGCTTGTATCTGATGCCGACTTTCTAGGCGGTATCCGCGCTGTCATTCCTGACAAAAATATCCTCATTGACAATACATTCCTCACCTGCTTTGAGAATGAAAAAGAAAGCTTTAACTTTGACGGAGGGATAAGACATGAATAAAACCGGTATTATCTACGGCATCAACGGCCCTGTTATTTATCTGAAGGGAAATACAGGCTTTAAGATGTCTGAAATGGTTTATGTAGGAAAAGAAAATCTGGTAGGCGAGGTCATTTCGCTGAAAAAAGACGCTACCACTGTACAGGTTTTCGAAGAAACCAGCGGATTAAAGCCGGGAGAAACGGTCACTGCCAGCGGAGATGCGATTTCTGTTACCCTTGGCCCCGGTATTCTGGACAATATTTTCGATGGTATCCAAAGACCGCTTTCCGTTATTGCAGAGCAGTCCGGAAAATACATTTCCAGAGGTATGCAAGTTTCTTCTCTGGATACAGAAAAACTCTGGGACGTGCATATGACCATTAAAGAAGGCATGGAAGTCTACGGCGGTACCATTATCGCAGAAGTGCCGGAAACCGCCTCTATTGTACACAAATCCATGGTTCCGCCCAATCTCCACGGCGTTGTAAAATCCGTGGTACCTGACGGAAAATATAATATCACACAGACTCTTGCAGTCCTGAGTTTAGAAGACGGCACAGACTATCCTTTAAAGCTGGCGCAGAAATGGCCAATCCGCATTCCCCGGCCTACCAGCAGACGTTACCCGGCTTCCAAACCTCTGGTAACCGGGCAGCGTATTCTGGATACCCTGTTTCCTATTGCAAAGGGCGGCACTGCAGCCGTTCCCGGAGGCTTTGGTACAGGTAAAACCATGACACAGCACCAGATTGCAAAATGGTCTGATGCAGACATTATCATTTATATTGGCTGCGGAGAGCGGGGAAACGAAATGACCCAGGTTCTGGAGGATTTCTCTAAACTCCATGACCCCAAGACAGGAAATGCCTTAATGGCCCGTACCTCCCTCATTGCCAATACCTCCAACATGCCTGTGGCTGCCCGTGAGGCATCTATTTACACAGGGATTACCATGGCAGAATATTACCGGGACATGGGGTATGATGTGGCAATTATGGCAGACTCTACCTCCCGCTGGGCAGAAGCCCTTCGAGAGCTTTCCGGCCGTTTGGAGGAAATGCCTGCTGAGGAAGGCTTCCCGGCTTATCTGGCTTCCCGGCTTTCTGCCTTTTATGAAAGAGCCGGCATGATGCAAAATCTGAACGGAACCGAAGGCTCTGTGTCCATTATCGGTGCAGTTTCCCCACAGGGCGGTGACTTCTCCGAACCGGTTACTCAGAACACCAAACGTTTTGTCCGTTGTTTCTGGGGACTTGACAAATCCCTGGCCTATGCCAGACATTTCCCTGCCATTCACTGGCTCACCAGCTACAGCGAATATCTGGGGGATTTATCCTACTGGTACAGCGAGCATGTATCTCCAAAGTTTGTGGAATACCGAAACCGCATTATGGCAATCTTAAACTCCGAAAGCAGTCTTATGGAAATTGTAAAACTTATCGGAAGCGATGTGCTGCCTGATGACCAGAAGCTGACCCTGGAAATTGCCCGTGTGGTGCGTCTGGGCTTTTTACAACAGAATGCCTTCCACCCGGACGATACCTGCGTATCTCTGGAAAAGCAGTTTAAAATGATGGAGCTTATTCTGTATCTGTACAAAAAATGCCGCGCCTTAATCAATATGGGGATGCCGGTTTCTGTGTTAAAGCAGGAAAACATTTTTGAAAAAATCATTTCCATTAAATATGATGTTCCAAACGACCGCCTGGATATGATGGACGATTATAAACAGGCTGTAGATGATTTTTACAACACTGTAATGGAAAAGAATGCTTAAGGAGGGACGATTATGGCAATAGAATATCTTGGTTTAAGTGAAATCAACGGCCCTCTGGTAGTTCTGGAAGGCGTAAAAGACGCAGCTTTTGATGAAATCGTGGAATTTCGCATAGAGGACGGCAGCCGCAAGCTGGGACGTATTGTGGAAATCTACGAGGATAAGGCTGTGATTCAGGTATTTGAGGGAACAGAAAACATGTCCCTCTTAAACACCCATACAAGGCTCAGCGGACACCCCATGGAAGTAGAGCTTTCCCCGGACATTCTGGGACGTACCTTTAACGGTATCGGAAAACCCATTGACCGCTTAGGTCCCGTAATCCCGGAAATGAAGCTGAACATCAACGGTCTGCCCTTAAATCCGGTAAAAAGAGAATATCCTCGAAACTTTATTCAGACCGGTATCTCTGCCATTGACGGGCTGACAACCCTGATTCGCGGGCAGAAGCTGCCAATCTTCTCAGGAAACGGCCTTCCCCATGACCAGCTTGCCGCACAGATTGTACAGCAGGCATCTCTGGGAAGCAACAGCGATGAAAAATTCGCCATTGTCTTTGCTGCCATGGGCGTAAAATATGATGTGGCTGAATTTTTCCGCCGTACCTTTGAAGAAAGCGGTGTATCTGACCATGTGGTTATGTATCTGAATCTGGCAAATGACCCGGTGGTGGAACGTCTGATTACCCCAAAGGTTGCCCTGACTGCTGCAGAATATCTGGCCTTTGAAAAGGGTATGCACATTCTGGTAATTCTCACAGACATTACCTCCTTCTGCGAGGCCATGCGTGAGGTTTCCTCCTCCAAAGGAGAAATCCCTTCCAGAAAAGGCTATCCCGGATATCTGTACAGTGAGCTGGCTACCCTTTATGAGCGGGCAGGCATTGTCCGTGGCGGCACTGGTTCTGTAACACAGATACCAATCCTCACCATGCCAAACGATGACATTACCCACCCTATTCCCGACCTTACGGGATACATTACAGAGGGACAGATTGTTCTGGACAGACAGCTTCACGGACAGGCTGTTTACCCGCCCATTAATGTACTCCCCTCCCTCTCCCGTCTTATGAAAGATGGTATCGGAGAAGGCTTTACAAGGGAAGACCATCAGGACGTAGCAAATCAGCTTTTCTCCTGCTATGCCAAGGTAGGGGACGCCAGGGCTCTGGCTTCTGTTATTGGTGAAGACGAGCTTTCTCCTCTGGATAAAAAATATCTGAAATTCGGTACTGCCTTTGAAGAGGAATTTGTGGGACAGAGAGCAGATGAAAACCGTCCGATTCAGGAAACCCTGGATAAGGGCTGGGAGCTTCTGGGCATGATTCCAAGAGAAGAACTGGATCGTATTGATACAAAAATTCTGGATAAATACTATCACCCAATAGAAGAAGAGAGGTGATTTCATGGATCCGAATACCTTTCCTACCAAGGGAAACCTCATACTGGCAAAAAACTCTCTGGCGCTTTCCAGACAGGGCTTTGACCTTATGGACAAAAAAAGAAATATCCTTATCCGGGAATTGATGGATTTAATTGACCAGGCAAAGGATATTCAGTCCCAGATTGACGTAACCTTCCGTACTGCCTATGCTGCCCTGCAGAAAGCCAATATGGAAATCGGCATCAGCCATGTACAGGAAATCTCCAGAACTGTGCCTGTGGAAAACTCTATTTCCATAAAAACCCGCAGTGTTATGGGAACGGAAATCCCTCTGGTGCGCTCAGAGCCTTCCTCAGACGAGCCTACTTATGCCTACTATGGGACAAAGGCATCTCTGGACGAGGCGCGGGCTGCCTTTGAAAAAGTGAAAGAGCTGACGATTCGCCTGTCCATGGTGGAAAATTCTGCCTACCGTCTGGCTGTGAATATTAAAAAAACCCAGAAGCGCGCCAATGCGCTGAAAAACATTACCATTCCCAAGTTTGAGGCGTTAACAAAAAGCATTTCAAACGCTTTGGAGGAAAAAGAAAGGGAAGAATTCACCAGACTGAAGGTGATTAAAAAGATGCAGAGTGAATAAAAAAGGACAGCGCCTGAAACATGTATTGCAAATCGTTTCAGGCTGCTGCCTTTTTTTAATGTCTTTACTTCTCTTCTTCCGGCATGGTCAGCACAAATCTGCTGCCTTCGCCAAGGGTGCTCTCCACTTTCACGTCTGCACCTAAAAACATACTTCCATGCTTTACAATGGACAGTCCCAGACCGGTTCCTCCTATAGCCTTGGAATGGCTCTTATCCACACGGTAGAACCGCTCGAAAATACGCATCTTGTCTTCCTCTGAGATACCAATTCCCGTATCCTCCACAACAATCTGTGTTCTTCCTGCTTCTTCTGAAATAGTTACGGTCAGGCTGCCGTTCTGTTTATTGTACTTTAATCCATTGTCACAGAGATTATAAAGCACTTCTTCCAGAATCACCCGCACCGTATTTACTTTCACATGCGGTCCGTAAAGATACAGATGAATATTGTTCTCTTTTGCCCGCTCCTCCAGCCGTTTCAAAATTTCCCTGGCTGCCTCATACAAATCAACTGCTTCCTTTTCACAAAAGAATTTTCCCTCGTCTAACTGGGAAATTTTAATGACATCATTCACCAGGGTAATCAATCTCTGGGCTTCCTTGAAGATTCTGCCGGCAAATTTTTTCGTATCCTCCGGCTTTACAAATCCGTCATTAATAATCTCCGCAAAACCGGAAATAGAGGTTAGCGGTGTTTTCAGTTCATGAGAAACATTGGCAGTAAATTCCCGGCGCATCTGCTCTCCCCTCATGCGTTCCGTCACGTCCAAAATCACTATGACTGCGCCTGTCACCTTGTCCTCCTGCCAGACCGGATTTGCCGCTACCTGGCAGCTTCTTCCCTGAAAATCCAGATTTGTTACCATATGTTTTCCTTCCAGCACACGCTCGATGAGATTCTGGAAGCCTTCACTTCGGTTCAGAGTCAGCACACTCTGCCGTCCGTTCTGAGTCCCTGCTCCCAACAATCTCAAAGCGCTGGAATTATAAGAAAGCACTTCTGTATGTGCATCAATCACCAGAAATCCCTCTTCCATATTTTCCGTAATAATGGAAAATTCTTCCTGCTGCCGCTTTGCTTCTGCGATTTCATGCTTTAAGGATTTCTGCTGACGGTTAATTTTTGTCAGAAGCGGCGCAATTTCATCATAAACCTGATTTTCCTCCGGGTGTTCCAAATCCAGAGCATTCACCGGTTCTACAATATGTCGGGATACTCTGGAGGCAATCCATGCTGCCAGAGCGGTCATAGCCACCAGCATAATCAGAACTGGCTGGACCATGCCCCCTAAAAGCGCCGGAACATTGTACTGCACACTGGAAACTCTGAGAATAGTTCCGTCCTCCAGTTTCATAGCATAATACATGGTCTTCCTGGAAAGCGTATGGGAATTCCGCACAGCTGTGCCAAAACCCTTTTCCCGTGCTTCCTGTATTTCTTCACGCTGTCCGTGATTCTCCATATCCCTGGAATCTGCCAGATTGTCAAAAAGCACGGTTCCGTCCTTATCAACATAAGTCACTCGCTCTGCCTGCGCCGGAAGGGATTCAAAAGCCTCAAGTCCTTCCTTTTCCACTGCTATGGCAAGATAAGCAGCCTCGGTTCTCAGCTCCTTTTCCAACTGGTTTCCGAAATAGTGGTACAGAATACTAAGGGTCAGACCTGTACTTCCTGCCAATACCAGCAAGGACACCACAAAAATGGATTTAAAAATTCGTTTTGTCATGACGTCCCTCCTATTTTATACCCCATACCGCGAACAGTTTCAATATAATGCCCTGCCTCTCCCAACTTCTGACGCAAAGTCCTGATATGTACGTCCACGGTTCGGCTCTCTCCGTCAAACTGATAGCCCCAGATTTTATCCAGAAGCTGGGCTCTGGTAAACACAATGCCCGGATTGGAAAGCAGCAAAAGCAGCATTTCAAACTCCTTCATGGTTAAGGTAATCTCCTTTCCGTCTACCTTGACCTGATGCTTTTTCTTTGAAACATACAGATTCCCCATGGTATACTCCGTGTCTGTGCCTTCGCTTTTTCCGCTTCTTCTCAGCAGAGCCTTCACTCTGGACACCAGCTCCATCATACGGAAGGGCTTTGGAATGTAATCGTCTGCTCCGCTGTCCAGACCCTTTACGGTATCGTATTCACTGCCCTTTGCTGTCAGCATGGCAATGGGAAGCTGCTTCGTGTCGCTGCGTTTTCTCAGTTTTTCCAGCATACTGAGTCCGTCTTCTTCCGGCAGCATAATATCCAGAAGGATCAAATCCGGCACTCTTTTTTCCAGGGTTTCCCAGAAATCAGAGGGTACACAAAAGCCCTCTGCTTCAATCCCCTGACTGTTCAGGGTATAGACTACCAGTTCCCGGATACTTTCATCATCTTCAACTAAATAAACCATTCTCACTACTCCTGTCTGAGTTCTTCGTGCGAGCCTGTAATGGAATATTCTACCCACTGGGCAATATTCTCCGCATGATCTCCGATGCGCTCAAAATACTTTGCAATCATAATAAGGTCAATATAATATTCCGCATTTTTGGAATCCTTCTCAATCATGGCAGGCAGCTCTGTCTTTATTTTCATAAACAACTCATCTACTACATCATCATATTTTACTACAGCTGCCGCTGCTTTTAAATCTTTTTTTACAAAGGAGTCAATACTTTCTGTTACCATTTTAATGGTGGCCTCTGCCATTTCCCCAATGTGAATCTTATGTGCAATTTCCTTTACCTGCATGAATCTTGCCATGTCTGCAATGTCCTGCGCCTGGTCCCCGATTCGCTCCATATCAGAAATCATTTTGAGCGCTGAAGAGATTTCCCTTAAATCCCTTGCCACAGGCTGCTGCTGCAAAAGCAGCTTCATACAGAGCGTTTCAATCTCCCTCTCCTTATGATTGACCTCTTCTTCAATCCTGTCCACATCAGCAACCCTGGTATCCTCCGTGTTCTGCAAAAGCTCTACTGCCCTTCGGATTGCCCTTTCGCACAAAGAACCCATTTTAATCAATTCTACGTTCAGTTCTTCAAGCTGCTGGTCGAATCTTTTTCTCATTATCCAAACCTCCCTGTAATGTAATCCTCTGTCTTTTTATTCTTCGGCATGGAGAAAATCTGCTCTGTTTCCCCATACTCTACAACCTCTCCCAAAAGGAAAAATGCCGTTTTATCAGAAATACGAGCAGCCTGCTGCATATTGTGGGTAACCATAATAATGGTGTAATTCTTCTTCAGTTCCACAGCCAGTTCTTCGATTTTAGAGGTGGAAATCGGGTCAAGGGCGGAAGTTGGCTCGTCCATAAGCAGCACCTCCGGTTCCACTGCCAAAGCTCTTGCAATACAAAGTCGCTGCTGCTGTCCCCCGGACATACCAAGCGCACTTAATTTCAGACGGTCTTTTACCTCGTCCCAGATAGCCGCATTTCTTAAAGAACGCTCCACAATATCGTCAAGTTTTACCTTTGAACGGATTCCGTGGGTTCTGGGTCCGTAGGCAATGTTGTCATAAATACTCATGGGGAAGGGATTTGGTTTCTGAAACACCATACCCACTCTTTTTCTCAGAAGATTGATGTTCATGTTCCCATAAATATCCTCTCCGTCCAGCAGCACCTTTCCCGTAATCTTACACCCCTCTACCAGGTCATTCATACGGTTTAAGGACTTTAAGAGTGTAGATTTCCCACAACCGGAAGGCCCGATAAAGGCCGTAATCTCCTTTTCCTGCAGTTCCAGATTAATGTTTTTCAGCGCGTGAAACGCTCCGTTATCATAATACAAATCCAAATTGGAAATCGAAAACTTACTCATGTTTTTTGCTTATCCTTTCTTAATCTTTCGTGCAATCCGTCCGGATACCCAGTTAATCAGCAACACAATCAGCAACAAAACCACAGCTGTGGCATATGCCTGATTCACATACAGACCCTCGCTTGCCAGGGAATACATATGTACAGACAGTGTTCTTGTGGAAGACATCACACTCTTCGGAAGCTCTGCAACCGTTCCAGCTGTGTACATCAAAGCCGCTGTTTCTCCTACAATACGCCCAATAGACAAGATTACACCAGAGAAAATTCCCGGCACTGCAGAAGGTAAAATGACTACAAAAATTGTCCGAAGCCGTCCGGCACCCAGTCCGAAGCTTGCCTCGCGGAAAGTATCCGGTACAGACAAAAGCGCCTCTTCTGTGGTTCGCATAATAACCGGAAGCACCATAATCGCCAGAGTAAAGGCGCCTGCCAGCATGGAATATCCCCATTTCAGTGTAGTTACAAAAAACAACATACCGAAAAGCCCATAAACAATCGAAGGAATACCGGTAAGAGTTTCAGCTGTGACACGCACCAGAGAAACCAGCTTGTTTCCCTTTTTGGCATACTCCACCAGATAAACCGCTGCCAGGATTCCCAGAGGGCCTGCAATGAGCAGGGACAGCGCAGTCATGCAAATGGTGTTAATGATTGCCGGAAACATGGAAACATTCTCTGAATTATACTCTAATTGAAATAATTCCGGTGTGAGATTCGGGATTCCCTTTATCAGAATATATCCCACAATAAACACTAAGGTCAGCACTGTAAGCAGCGCGGAAAGTCCCACAAGCCCTGCCAGAATCAGAGAACCCGGACTGTGGGAATAGGATTTCATTTTCTGTTTTGTACTTTGTACATTAATTGGCTTTATTGGCCCAACTGCCTCATACATGGCTTCCTCTCCTCTTTACTAACGAAAATAACAGATTGATCAGCAGAATAAATACGAATAAAACAACTGCCGTTGCAATCAGGGCATCTCTGTGTAAATCTGTAGCATATCCCATCTCAATGACAATATTGGAGGTCAGTGTGCGGACACCTTTAAAAATTCCTTTTGGCATACGGGGCTGATTTCCTGCAATCATAATCACTGCCATGGTTTCACCAATGGCTCTTCCCACGCCCAGAATAATCCCTGCCATAATACCGGATTTGGCTGCCGGCAGCACAGTAAAAAACACACTTCTCTCATGGGTTGCCCCCAGCGCCAGCGCACCCTCATAATAGCTGTCCGGGACTGCCCGGATAGAAGATTCCCCTACGCTGATAATGGTAGGAAGAATCATAATTCCCAACATTACAGAGGCTGTAAACATACTGGCTCCGTTTCCACCAAAGCCCAAAGTGCGTCCGAAAAATTCACGTACAAAGGGAACCAGCACCACCAGACCGAAAAATCCATATACAACAGATGGAATTCCTGCCAATAAATCCACCGCCGGCTTCATAAAGCGGTACAGCTTAGGCGGACAGAACTTTGCCATATACACAGCCGTGAGAATCCCCACCGGCACACCAATCAAAATAGCTCCTGCCGTTACATAAATACTTCCTAAAATAAAAGGGAGAATCCCGTAAATATCATTTCCCGGCTTCCATTTTTCCCCCAGCAGAAAGTCAAAAATTCCTATTTTGCCAATGGCAGGAATACCATTGGCAAACAGGAACAGACAAATCAAAACAACTGCCAGAATGGAAGCGCATGCACACAGGAGAAACACATATTTCATAACGGTTTCTTTGATGTCTTTCATCGCATTTACTCCTATTCCTCTGTGATTACTGTAAATCTTCCCAGTCTGTTACTTCCCCTGTGTAAATATCCTTTACCTGGTCAGAAGTAATATCTGTCATAGGGTTTTCATTATTGACAATCACGGCAATACCGTCAATGGCAATTTCCTGTCCCACAAGACCTGCTTCTGTTTCAGAATCCTTTAATTCTCTGGAAGCCATTCCGATATCACATACACCGCTCACTGCAGATTCCATACCTGTTGTAGAATCACTCTGCTGAATTTCGATTTCTGCATCAGGATTTACAGTTTCATATCCTTCTTTTAATTTTTCCATTACCGGTGTTACAGAAGAAGAACCTGCTACTACAATTTTTCCCTTTGGCTTGCTTCCCGCATAAGCCTCTGCATCAGCGGAAGCTGCAATATAACCGCTGTCTTCTACAATCTTCTGTCCTTCTGCACTTAAAATATAAGAAATGAAATCTTTTGCTACATCACTTGCTTTATCTGTGGTTGCAATATTAAATGGACGGGAAATCTTGTAGGTATCGCTCTTTACATTTTCTGCTGTCGCTTCTGCACCGTCTACCTTTAATGCTTTTACAGAATCATCTAAGGAGCCAAGAGAAATGTAGCCGATAGCCTGCGGGTCACCTGCAACGTTTGTCATCATAACAGAGGTATTGTTTGTAACCTGCGCATCTTCTGTTGTATTATCAATTTTTTCTCCGGATTCATCTTTTTCTTCAATACCGAAAAGTTCAATAAATGCACCTCTTGTGCCGGAACCGTCTTCTCTGGAAATTACGGAAATTTCTCCTGTAGGCGCCTCTGCACCTGCTTCTTCACTTCCTTTTTCTGAAGAGGAATCACTGTTTGCAGCTCCGGACTCACTTCCACCGCATGCTGTCATACCAAATACCATAACGCCTGTTAATACTGCTGCTAATACTTTCTTCTTCATTACCAAAATCTCCTTTTCGCTTTTGATTGATTTTTATTTCTAAATTTGTTTTGCTTTCCTGTTGACACCACCTACTATAAAAAAGTTTTGTAAAATTACCAATCGTAAAACAGTTAAATATTTGTAAAATCCAAATTTTACAAAACCGGACACTGTTTTTTACATTTCATCTGTTCTTTACAATTTGCCAATTTTATAAAAATTATGGTAAACCTTTGTTTTCTGATAATTTATTTAATTTTTTTCTTATTTCACCAAATTCTTTTTAGTCTTGTTAAAAATTTGACTATAAAAAAAGCAAATCTTTTTCTGCTTTTTTCCCCAAAAAACCCCTATTTATAACAAGTACACAAAACCTTTGTTCTTTATTAAATTATGTAAATCGCATTCGTCCACACGGATTTTTGTGGATAATGTGGATAACTTGGTGTATAACTAGACTTTTCCACTATTTTCTGATTTTTTTCATGTGTATAACTTTGAGGATAAGATGTGGGCAACTTTCCACAATTCGACATTCTTTGTGTATTTTTTACAAACGCGAATATTCTGACAATATTAGAGAAAATAAGAAGTGTTTCGGCTCTTTTCTACATTCGACAAGATAAAAAAAGATTCGGGATTTTTATGTAACCTAAAATCCCGAATCTTTTTTTTACAATACCTGGATTCCTCCATGCTGACGTACTTTCAGCACATGACAGGAACCTGCTCCGAATACCTTATCCATAGCGTTTCTGTATTCTTCTACAAAGCTGTTTTCCACAAAGACCTGAATGGTTCCTGCGAATCCGCCGCCATGCACACGGCTGACGCCATGTTTTTTCAAAACGCTTTCGCTGACGCCTAAGGCTACAGACATTGCCTGCTTCTGCACGGCTCTGTTGGTATAAATATTCTGCAGATATTTAAAGGAAGAATCTCCGGAAGCCTTCACCAGACTTAAAAATTCTTCAAATTCACCATTTCTCAAAGCGTGTACCTGTGATTCCACACGTTTTTCCTCTTCAAAGAAATGAAGGGCGCGCAGTACCGGACGGTCGCCTAACACGCTTCTGAGTCCCGGAATCTGCTGGAAAAATTCTTCTTCATCAACTTCGCGAAGCACTTTTTTCTTAAAGAAAGCTGCCACCTTTTTCATTTCTGCCGGAATCTCTGCATAATCCTCTGTTAAATCATCGTGGAATTCCTTGGTATCTACAATACAAAGGCTGTATTTATATGCTTCAAAGTCAGACGGAACCTTTTCCACTACCGGCTCTTCCGGATTCTTGAAATCAATGTGAATCAAACCGCCTACAGAACAAGCCATCTGGTCCATAAGTCCGCTTGGCTTTCCAAAGTAGACATTTTCTGCAAACTGTCCTGCCTGTGCAATCAAAACAGGGCTGATACTCATATCATTAAACAGACCGGAAAGAATGGTTCCGATAATAACTTCAAACGCAGCGGAAGAGGAAAGACCTGCTCCAATCAGAACATCGCTGGTAATATAAGCTTCAAATCCGCCTATTACATAACCTCTTTCTTTCAGGTTTGCTGCTACTCCTCGAATCAGGGCAATGGTTGTACCCTCTTCAAAAGCCTTTTCTTCCAGGTCTTCAATATCTACTTCTACCATATCGTAGCCTTCGGATACCACGCGAATGATGTTTTCTCCTGTTTTGCTTACAACTGCAATGGCATCTAAGTTAATAGAGGTTGCAAGCACCATACCCAACTGATGGTCTGTATGGTTTCCACCTACCTCGCTTCGTCCCGGCGCACTGTAGATTTCTACCTCTTTTTCTCCAAATAATTCTTCAAATTTTGCTACTGCATCTGCGTATCTTTTGTTCTGATAATCCAGAAGACTTTCGTCCAGATAAATATCTTTAAATAATGCGCTGTGTTTTCCCTGAAGTAATTCTCCTTTTAAAACTGCGGAATTCTTCATGTTCGCTTCCTCCTTGGCTTTGTAAATTTTAAAAATTTGTATCTGTATAAAAGCATACCATACCCTGTAGATTTTTGCCACTGGATTTATGAATCTGCAGACACTTTCTTTTCCTCTGAAATCAGCGTTTTCGGACTGTTAGACACTTGAATTTCCCGTATCAGCTTCAAATCTTTATCCACAAAAATACGGATAAAATTTTTCTTTGTTTCATCAGAATACAAATAATAGGAAGTTCCCTGCTCTTCTTCCTCCTCTTCAAAAGCATTTCCTCCCAGACGAATTTTCATCTCTTCTTCTGACATACCCAGGGTAATGTTGTTCCCCACTGCAATAGGAACCTTTGTCACATCAAAATCTCCGGATAAACCTGTAAGAAAAGCATACTTCACATCAAGCGTCTGTTCTGAATAATTCTTCACCACTGCGTAAAGGATATGTCCGTCCTTTTCCAGTGTCACATATCCATGGCGTCCCGGTTTTACATAAACATCAGAACCGTCCTTTTGGATTTTCCAGCCGTTTTTCTCAAATTCGGAAACCGGTGCCGGAATCTGATACCACTGGTTGTCATAAGATACCACATAATCTCTGGGATTTTCCGAAAAATCCTCTGGTGCCTGATAATCCCTGACTTCCTGAGGCTCTTCCCGGCTTACTTCCGCCTCTTCCTCAGGCAGTTCCCTGTAATTGTGCAGAGATACCCTATACAAAGTTTCGTCCTCCATATGAAAAACCAACTCTGCCTTTTTGTAAATGCCGTATTCATAGGTAAGATAGATATCCTCTTTTTCCTCGTACTCGTCTGTTGGTGTTCCGTACTGCTCCTCCACCTGAGAAAGCTTTGTCCTGCCCAGGTAAATCTCTCCCGGAAGTTCGTATAACCTGCCCTCTTCCTGATAATCCAGAACAATGCCGCCTACAGAGCAGGTGTCCATGCTTTTGCTTTCTCCCTCCAGATTCACAAGGACAGCATCCAGAGAATCCTCTCCCCTTATCAGACGTTTCCCCTCCACAAAGGAATCTGCCTCCAAAAGTTCTTCCTTATTCTCTCCTTCCAGTTCCCAACCCTGTTTCTTCCAGGCTTCTATACTGTCCGGCAGAGTATATACCTCTTCATCTATGGCAAACTGAAAGTCGGAAAGCTGCTCCGGAAGTTCTGTATCATACTCCAGCAAATCCTCCTCTGTTTCCTGCGTAAGCGGCACTGCTTCCTCCGCCTGTGGCGGCTGCTTTTCCTCACTTTGACAGCCCCCCAGACACAGCAAAACTGCTGCCAGAAACACAAATTTCTTTCTCAAAAAAATCTCTCCTTCCCTGACAAATTTCCTGCTCTATAAAAGAATCTCCCATGTAATAAATAAGTTTTCCCTATATCAGAAATCTTAACACAAAGGAATTGTCTTTTCTACGGAAAATGCATATCTCCATTCTGATCTTTCATAGACTGTAAAGAATATCTGTGTATAAAGAGGCATCTCCTTGAAAAAATTTTTCCCACGGCTCTCCCGAAAAATTCTGCTGCTGATTTCCCTTCTCTTCCTGGGCTTTTTCTCCCTTTTCTTTCTGAAAGACCGGCTTTTCCCCTCCTGGGATACCCGCTTTGAGCGCTTTACCAATGCGCTTTTCCGCGAGGAACTTTCTGCAAATACCCTGAATTTGCATTATACGCTGGCGTATCCGGAAAAGTACCATATAAAAGATTACGACATCAGCTTTGGAAACATGAACCCCAGCAAACTGCAGGAAAATTTTACTTCTATAAAAACGTTAAAAAAGGAATTAGAGGAATATCCCATATCCAAGTTGTCACCGGAAAATCAAATCCTCTATGACATACTGCGTCTGCATCTTTCCACAGAGCTTTCCTGCAAAGACTGCTATATGCTGCAGGAGCCTCTTGGTCCCAATCTGGGGGTTCAGGCACAGCTTCCTGTCCTGCTGGCAGAATATACCTTCCGCACTCCAACCGATGTCAAAGATTATCTTTCCCTGCTTTCCTCCCTTCCTGATTACTTCTCTGAAATTCTCAGTTTTGAAAAGGAAAAATCCAATCAGGGACTTTTTATGAGCAATACAAGCGCTGACCGAGTCATTCAGCAATGCAGAGAATTTTGCAAAAATCAAAATTCCCATTACCTTTCCAAAACTTTTCAGGAACGGATAACAGAACTTCAAAATAAGAAACTCATCACCCAAAAGCAGGCTGATTCCTACATAAAGACCCAGAAAAAAATTTTAAAAAAGTGTATTTTTCCTGCTTACCAGACTCTGGCAGAAGAACTGGAGAAATTAAAGGGAACCGGAAAAAATGAAAATGGACTTGCGTTTCTTCCAAATGGAAAAAACTATTATCTTTATCTGGTAAAAAGCAGTACGGGAGATTACCGCTCCATCAAAGAAATCCAGCAAACCCTGTACCGTCAGCTTTTTTCTGACTTTGAGGAAATTCAGAAACTGGTTCAAAAAGACCCTGATATTTTCATAAAGGCTTCCCAGCTTCCTCAAACTTCCTCCTATTCTCCGGAACAGATGCTGGATTACTTAAACCGCGTTATGACAGATGACTTTCCTTCTCTTACGGTCGAGGATTATGAAGTAAAATATGTGCCTGAATCCATGGAAAGTTTCTCCAGTCCTGCCTTTTATCTTACGCCTCCGGTGGATACTCTGACCCCAAATACCATTTACATTAACCAAAGCAGCACGGTTTCCTCCACGGAGCTTTTCACCACCCTTGCACACGAAGGATTTCCGGGACATCTGTATCAAACTGTTTCCTTTGGAAAACAGGACTGCCCTCCTGCCCGTCACCTGTTGGGCTGCAGCGGCTATACAGAAGGCTGGGCAACTTATGTGGAAGACATGTCCTACCGCTATGCCTGCGATTTTTTGAAAACAGATCCAGAAGTAATGGAATTTCTCCGACTGAACCGTTCTATTACCCTGTGTCTGTATTCCATTCTGGATACCGGGATTCACTACACAGGCTGGAATTTTGCCACGGTGCAAAAACTCCTGGAAGGCTTTGGCATCACAGACGCCTCTGTCTGTCAAGAAATCTTCCAGTATATTGTAGAAAACCCTGCCAACTATTTAAAATATTATCTGGGCTTTCTGAATTTTCAGGCTTTAAAAAACAGCGTACAGGAAATCCAGAGCAATGCTTTTCATCTGAAAGCCTTTCACCAGAATCTTTTGGAAATCGGCCCTGCGCCCTTCCCTGTTGTGAAAAAATATCTTCTTATGAAATACTGAGTTGAACTACCAAGCCGGCCGGCAACCCCGGGCTTATAAAATAAAAAGCCGCCGCACAAGTTCAGCACCGGAATCCCTCTGTATTCCCCTTTGCTGTTTGTGCGGCAGCTTTTTATACTTTTTCCTTCTGATACGAATCAAAAAACTCTCGAAGATTCAGCAGCGATTTTACCAACACCTCCTGCTGGCTTTCGTCCAAATCCTTCAGCACTGCCTGTATCATTCCCTCGTGAAATTTCGTATGATGTGCATTGGCTCTTCGCCCCTTTTCAGTAAGGGAAATCAGCACCACCCTTCGGTCTTCTTCACTTCGTTCCCGATGAACATAGCCTTTTTTTACCAGACCGTTGATTGCTATAGTCAGAGTTCCCACCGTCACAGACAGGGATTTTGCAACCGAAGACATGTTTCTCGGACTTTCCTCTCCAATAGCTTCTATAATATGCATATCATTCACAGAAATATCTTTAAACTCAGGAGTAATCAGCGCTTTTCCTTCAATATCCATGATTTCCTGAAAAAGATTTACCAGGATATCATGAAAAACCTCATAATGTTTCACTCTATCACGCCTTTTCTGATTTTATTGTAGTTTATGTTCCTATTTCTTTCATTATAGCCGATTCAGCCCTTAAACACAATGAGATTTTGCGGAAAAAAGCAGATACTGTAAAGCCCAAACGGAATACAGTATCTGCTTTCTTTTTCTCCTCTGTCACAAGACCTCAGATTATTTTACAATCATTTCTCCATAGCATTCTTTTCCAGGAGCCAGAGCATTTGCTTCATCTGTGTCAATGTGTGCTGCTGTTGCGTAAGATGCGCTTACACGAACAACAACGTCACCAAATGTAAGGCTTCTGCCGTTTGGAGATTCAATAGCAAGTTCTACGATCTGTTTGTCAGCTACGCCTGCTTTTTCAGCGTCTTCCGGTGTCATATGTACATGACGTTTTGCAGAGATAACGCCTTCTGTCAGCTCTACTTCGCCTGCAGGTCCAACAATTTTACATGCACCTGATTCATTAATATCTCCGGATTCACGAATTGGAGCAACAACACCGATGCTTCTTGCATCTGTTAAAGAAACTTCTACCTGTGTATCCTTTCTTACCGGTCCTAAAACAGACATTTTCAGGCTGCCTTTTGTTCCGATAACTTCTACTTTTTCTTCACATGCGAACTGACCCGGCTGGCTCAACATTTTTTTCACGGTTAATTCGTGTCCTTTTCCGAACAGCACTTCCAGATGTTCCTGTGATAAATGCACATGTCTTGCAGATGTTTCTACTAATACTTTCATGTTTCAATCCTCCAGTTTTTTTGAAATATTCACTATCTTTTATTATAACTTTTTCCCGGTGCTTGTCAACTTATATTCTTGTTTTCCTCCAGAAACTTCTCTTTTAAATAATGATATTCTTTTACAATCCCTCTGGTAATCTCATCTTCGCCAAAGCCTTTTACCGGACGATAAATCCGAAGCAAGGCTCTGTATCTCTTTTTCAGTTCCTCCAGATTTTTCACTCCTTTAAAATAGTGAAGGCGTACTTCGCTATCCCTGCCTTCTCCATTCCTGTCTTCCTCGGAAAAAGTAGACCATTTATAATCCGGACGCCGATAAAAAGCCTTTAAGCTGTCTGAATTTCCCATATAAAATTTCCATATCCAACTGCAGACTGCCTCCAGAATCACCATAGCCATGCCCACGCCTGCTGCCGGAATATAAGCCAGTCCGCCTGCCAGAGCCATAGTCAGAAAAATCACTGCAATTCCGGGACCCTTTCCCTGTACCTGCAGAATAATTTCTGCTGCTGCGCCAATAGAAACCATAACTGCCGACACAATACACACAAAGGAAACCACCGGCCCGCATAATTTTAGGAAAAACTGAATTCCCCGAATCAGAATAAACACTCCGATTAAAGGCACTGCCAGTAAGATTTTCAACAAGATAAACAGTATCCGCCACATCTTCTTTTTCTTCATTATTTTACCTGCTTTTCTCTAAACTGTTTTCTTCTCTATGCTTCACAGTCTACCACATCTGGCAGGATTTTCACAGGAAAACCACGGAATTTTTTCATGTATATCAGGTATTGTGGTCACTGACATGAAAAGTTTTCAGATTTCCTATTTTTTGCCGTCTTGCTTCCAGAATTTCTTCTACTTCCTCTACGGAAATACCCGCTTCAGACATCATAACCAGAAGATGATACAGCAAATCACAGATTTCATTTGCAGTATCTATATTGTTTCCGTTTTTTGCTGCTATAATTACTTCACTGCACTCTTCCCCGCACTTTTTCAGAATTTTATCCATGCCCTGTTCAAAGAGATAGCAGGTATAAGAACCCTCCTGTTTTTCTTCTTTTCTCTTTTCGATAACCTCATATAATCCTTTGAATACATCTGTCATAGCGTTTCTTCCTTTCCTGTTATTTGTCTGAAAAAGCAACTGTGCGAGCCTGTATGACAGGCTGCTCCACTCTGAATTACGGTAATCAGAACCGTATCTTTATCGCAATCTCCCTTTATATCTACAACCCTCTGCACATGTCCTGATGTAGCTCCTTTGTTCCACAACTCCTGTCTGGAACGGCTATAAAACCAGGTATATCCTGTTTCTAAGGTCTTCTCAAAACTTTCCTGATTCATATAAGCCAGCATCAACACTTCTCCTGTTTCTGCTTCCTGTATAATCGCGGGAAGCAGCTCTGACTTTCTGAAATATTCCTCTATATCCTTCATTTTTCAAAATCTCCTTACCGGTATATTCTCCTTCTGCAGATATTCTTTTACTTCGTCTATTGTCAATTCCTTATAGTGGAATAACGAAGCTGCCAGGGCTGCATCTGCACCGGTTTCCTCAAACACCTGAGAAAAATGCTGTAATTTTCCACAGCCGCCGCTGGCAATTACCGGAATGGAAACCTGGCCGCATACGGCATTTAAAAGTTCCAAATCAAAACCTTCTCTGTCCCCATCTGTATCCATAGAAGTCAGCAAAATTTCTCCTGCTCCCAGTCTTTCACATTCTTTTGCCCACCGGACAGCGTCCAGTCCTGTATCCTTCCGCCCTCCATGAATAACCACGCGAAAAGCTCCCCTTTCATCTCTTTTTGCATCAATGGCTGCCACCACACACTGACTTCCAAACACCTCCGCCGCCTCTTTAATAAGCTCCGGATTTTTCACTGCCGCAGAGTTTACCGCTACCTTATCAGCCCCTGCCCTCAAAATTTCCCGGAAGTCCTCCACACTGGAAATCCCGCCTCCCACGGTGAGAGGAACAAAAACCTTTTCCGCGGTTTTTCGCACTACCTCTGCCATCGTCTTTCTGCCTTCATGGGTTGCCGTAATATCCAGAAAGCAGATTTCATCTGCCCCCTGCCTGTCGTATGCAATGGCACATTCCACCGGGTCGCCCACCTCCCGGATTCCCGTAAAATGTATGCCTTTTACCACCTTTCCGTCCCTGACGTCCAGACAGGGAATAATCCTCTTTGCCAGCATTATTGCTCACCTGCCTTCTCTATGGCTTTCTTCAGGCTGAGATTGCCGGTATAAACAGCTTTTCCGCAGATACAACCATATAACCCAAGCCTTTTGCACGCCTCAATATCCTCTATAGAACGGACGCCACCGCTGGCAATAATCCTGCAGGATACGGTTTCTTTCAACCTTTCCAGCTGTTCCAGATTTACACCCTGCAGGGTTCCGTCTTTTGCAATATCTGTATAAATAATGGTTTTCACACCCATCTGTTCCATTGTTTTTGCCAGCTCCAGATAAAAAAATGTACTCTTTTCCAGCCAGCCTTCTACTGCCGGAATGCCTTCTTTCGCATCAATTCCCACTGCAATTTTATCTCCGAAGGTTTTCACGGCTTCTTTCGTCAGAGCAGGATTTTTAATTGCTGTAGACCCCAGAATCACACGGGAAATCCCATTTTCCAAATACCATTCTATGGTCTTCATATCCCGTATCCCACCTCCTACTTCTACCAAAAGCGGGGATTCCTTTGCCACCTTTAAAAAGATTTCTCCATTCACCGGACAGGCTGCTTTTGCACCGTCCAAATCTACCATATGTATCCATTTTGCTCCCTGTTTGGCAAAATTCTTTGCTGTTTCTAACGGGTCTTCCGCTACCTGATGAGCGGTACTGTAATCCCCCTGTATCAATCGCACACAGGTTTTGTCCTTAATATCAATCGCCGGTAAGATAATCATGCATTCACCACCTCTGCAAATTTTTTCAGCATATTCAGTCCCACAGTTCCGCTTTTTTCAGGGTGAAACTGAGCTCCATATATATTATCCTTTCGTACCAGAGCCGGAATCTCCTCTCCATGAAAGGTTGTACAGGAAAGATATTCCTGCTCTGTTTCTGCCCGATAGGAATGGACAAAATACACTCTGGCACTTTCCTCCATTCCCTCTGTCATTACGCATGGATTTACAAGATGCAGTTCATTCCAGCCCATATGGGGAATTTTTTCTTCCTTTCCATCTATTTTAACAATCTGCCCCGGTATCAGACCAAGCCCTTTTGTCTGTTTAAATTCATAACCTTCTTCAAACAAAAGCTGCATGCCAAGACAAATCCCAAGAAGAGGTTTTTTTCCTGCTTCCTCCTGAATCACGGATACCAGGGCTTTCCTTTCCAGCCTTTCCATGGCGTCCGGAAAAGCTCCCACACCCGGCAGAATCAAGGCGTCTGCCTGCCTTATTATTTCTGCGTCTTCTGTTATGCAATGCTCTATCTGCAGGTAGCTTAAAGCATTTTTTACACTGAAAAGATTTCCTGCTCCATAATCAATAATCGCTATCATTCCAACACTCCCTTTGATGAAAGAACACCCCTGCCTGTTTCTGTTACTGCCTCCCTTAGTGCATGAGCAAAGGCTTTAAAAAGAGCTTCTGCCTTATGATGATCATTCTCTCCATATAAAACCTTCATGTGCAGTGTAATTCCTGCCTGAAAAGCAAAGGCGCGAAAGAATTCTTTTATCATACAACAGTCCAAAGTACCGATTCTTTCATTTTCATACGATGCTTCGTAGACCAGAAAAGCCCTGCCACTGATGTCCAGAGAACAAAAACTGAGAGCTTCGTCCATGGGAATACATGCAGTTCCATACCTGCGGATTCCGCCTTTTTCTCCTAAAGCTTTAGCAAAAGCCTGTCCCAGAACAATCCCCAAATCCTCTGCGCTGTGATGACAGTCCACTTCCAAATCCCCTCGCATGGAAAGCTGTATATCAAACCCTCCATGTACACACAGAGCCTGGAGCATATGGTCCAGAAATCCAATTCCACAGGTACCTTTGCAGATGCCCTGTCCGTCCATATCCCACGATAAAGCTATCTGTGTTTCCTTTGTATTTCTTTCTATTTTTGCCTTTCTCAACGCTCTTTTCTCCTTTCCATTCCGGCAGTAATTCCTCTATAAAATCTTTTCTACCGCCTGTAAAACTGCTTTATTTTCCTTATGATTTCCTGCACAAATCCTTAAATATCCATTCATAAAACGCACCGAAATCCCTTCTTTTTTCAAAGCCTCAAACAGACTCTTTGCTCCCTCAATTTCTATATAAATAAAATTTGTACTGGTTGGATAAATTTTTCGGATTCTTTCTTTTTTCTCTTCAATCTTCTTTAATCCTGTATACAATTCTGCTGTTGCTTCCCGAATCTTTTCTGTACATTCCCGAAGATAATCCTGATGTTTCAACACAGCACACCCGGCTGCCTGTGTCAGCGAATTGACATTGTATGGAGATTTTACTGCTTTTAAAACTCCTGTAATATCCCTGTTTGCTGCCGCAAAGCCCAAACGGATAGCTGCCATTCCAAAGGCCTTTGAACAGGTTTTCAATACAATTAAATTTGTATAATTTTCCACTTCATTAAGTACAGAGCCTTCTGAAAAGTCCATATAGGCTTCATCTACGACTACCAGTGCATCTATCTCTCTTACTACCTTTAAAACGTCTTCCCTTTCTAACTTCAATGCTGTGGGATTACAGGGATTTGAAAAAATAAGCAGCCCTGCGCTGCATTCCCGAACCTTTTGTATCAAATCCTCTGCACAAAGCTGCATATCCTGTTTTTCCAATACCTGAACCTTTACGCCTGCAGCCTGTGCGTAGAACTCATACATGGAAAAATCAGGACTTACGGTTACCATACTTTCTCCGGGGATTAAAAAACTTTGAATAATCAGAGAAATCAACTCGTCCGAACCGTTTCCGGCCGTAATAAGTGTTGAAGGAATGTGAAAAAATTCCCCAAAGCACTGACAAAGTTCTCTTGCTTCAGGGTCGGGATAACGATGAAATTCCACCTGTCTGATTGCCTCTAAAACGTCTTTTCTGATATTTTCCGGCAAATCCAGAAAGCTTTCATTTGCGTCCAGACGAACCTGATAAACTTCTGTAACCGGCTGATAGGACTGAAGCTTTTTCAGTCTTTCCGGTATCTCATATGCCATAATTTTTCCTCCTATCCCCTGCTGGTAGTGTCAAAAACTACCCATTTTTTATTGTTTAAATCTATTAAAAACCTTGAT
>ENA-ORTP01000192-ORTP01000192.1-human-gut-metagenome-genome-assembly--contig:-NODE-192-length-81068-cov-5.605977_pt1 | contig 81068 bp, 96 predicted proteins | sample MGYA00241913_ERZ509190 | MGnify/ENA primary metagenome ERZ509190 (study PRJEB26280, sample SAMEA2338839) | human gut metagenome | biome: human gut; feature: human-associated habitat; material: faeces...
ATTTGCTAAAAGTAATATATTTTTATTATTAAAAATTAATAAAATCAAATTTAAAAGAAATAAAAGTTAATAGATTTTAAATTTTTTCTTTAAATTTATTAAATTGTAATTAATTTAATTTGGTATTAAAATTTAGAATTAAGATTAAATGTCTGTTAAAAGACTAATGTGTTTTAATTTATGATTGAATTATACTTTATCATATTTGAAATGTTAATAAAAAATTTAATGTAATTAAATTTAATTGTATTTAATTTAATGAGAGTGAAATAAAAGAAGGTAGAGAAAAACTACTAAATAGTATATAATTGTAATATATTAAAATGTGAAAGGATAAAAAATGGACAAAGAGATAAACGTTGGAGCTATAATAAAAAGAATTAGAATTGAAAAAGGAAATGCCAATCCTTCTTTAAATACAATAAAATCAATAGCACAGGCTTTAGAAATTCCTCTATTTAAATTTTTCATTGAACCTGAAAAAGAAGATATTACAATTAATATTTTAAAAAGAGGAGAAAGAAAAATAATTAATACAAAAAAAATAAGATATGAACTTTTATCACCGGAAGGATCTACTAACATTGAATGTATGAAGATGTTTTTTACTGAAAAAGGTGCTGAAACTTCAATAGAGCCAATGGCACACAAAGGAGAGGAAATAGCAGTTCTTTTAAGTGGGAAGGTAAAAATTACTATTGGGAATCAGTTTTGTGAAATGGAACCAGGAGATTCAGTTTATATACCAGCATTAAAACCTCATAAGTGGACTAACTTAGATGATGGAGAAAGTGTTGTGCTTTTTTCTGTAACACCGCCTGAATTTTAGGATTATTGTGAAATAGGGAAATATAAAAAATTAAAATATAAATTAAAAAAGCAGAAAAAAATATAGTCTACAGTTATTTAAATTGAATTTTAATAAATAATATTACAGCTATGGAGGTTATTATATAATGGTATTTAGTAAAACTATTCAAATGTATATATTTGATGGGAATCCAAATGGAAGAATTATGTGCGAGCTTTCTAATTGGAATGGAAGAGTTTATAAAATATCAAGAAATGAAATTTCTGATTTTTCTAATAGAGAGGATTCTGAAAATACTGGAGTTTATTTTCTTTTAGGTAAGGATGAAAATAATAGTGATACTATTTATATTGGTGAGGCAGAAAAAATATTAACAAGAATAAAACAACATTTAAAAGATACAGAATATTGGAATGATTGCATTGCTGTTATAAGCAAGGATAATTTATTAAATAAGGCACATGTTAAATATCTTGAAAATAAATTCTATTCATTAGCAAAAACTGCTGGGAGATCAACTGTTGTTAATAGTACAGTACCAACTTGTTCTTCAATTTCGGAGTATGATGAAGCAATGTTACAAGAATTTATCAGCAATACAAAGTTACTTATCAATACTCTTGGATATAAAGTATTTGATTTGATTGAGGATACGTCTGTAAAACTTAATCAAAATCAATCATATTTTTATATAAAAGCTGCTAGAGGTGCCGAAGCTACAGGAATTATAGTTTCTGATGGCTTTGCAGTATTAAAAGGTTCAATAATTGCTTCATCGATTACAAAAAGTATGTCTACTTCTTTATGTAATTTGCGTAATTTATTGTTGAATAAAGGAATTATAAATGCAGATTTTTGTTTTGAACAAAATTATATTTTTACAAGTCCTTCATTAGCAGCAGCAGTTGTCATGGGAAGAAATGCTAATGGTCGTACTGAATGGAAGACAACTGATAAAAAAACTTTAAAAGAAATAGAAGAGGCAGTCATTTAATTGTAAATATAATCAATCTATATAATAAAAACAATCCCTAAAAATCTTACACTAGGAGAACTTTTAGGGATTGTTTAATTTTTTGACTTAATTAAAAAATATAGTTTATAGCTTTTTTACTCTGAAATATCCTATTTAAAGTATTTTATAATTGATTTTTTATAAGTATTCTTTTTAACATTTTAATATATGGGGTTATGAGAATACATTACAAAATATTAATACCTAGTGAAACTAAATAGCTATATATTCCATCATAATATTTAGGTAGTCTAGTTATATCTTTTAAATTACCTTCAGGTACAAAAATAACGAATCCTTGTCTTGCTCTTGTCATTAAAACTCTATATGCATTTTTAAGGTATAGTACATTTTCAAGTTTATTAATGTTTTGCCACTTGCTACCTATAAAATTATAATATTCAAATTTACCATTGTTAAATCTCAAATTTGCATCCCAGCAGAGGATAGACCAATCTAACTCAAGGCCTTGAATATCAAATTCTGTTGCTGTTTCTTCAAGAAAATATGATGAACGAACATCATCTTTTCCATTTAAAAACCATGTAGGAGCATCTACTTTATTTTGTACCCATATGCCATATGAACGAAGCCTTTTGGCTCCTGAGCTTGCAATCATTCCATATCTTTCTGAACCTTTGGCTTGATTAATTATCCAAGTTTTTGCTTTATTTAAATCACGAGTTATATAAATAGGATAATCATTCTTGAATTGAGCCAGTAACTGTTTAGCATTTTCTATATTTACATCAAGTACATCTTTAACAAAGCCTGCAACATTTTCACTTCTAAAAGATCTTAATGATACAGATAAATGAAGATCTTTTACTATTTTACAATTCAAGCCTTGAATTAAGGTATTTACTGATTTTCCTCTTGTATATTCATGATCAGAGATTTTATCAGAGACATAAACGTCCCAGTTTGAAAATTTATTTCTCAAGGAATCAAACCATTCAATAAGACCTGCTTCACCTGTATTTATTTCTTGACCACCACCAATTAAACAAATAATTGCGCTCCAATCTGAATGTCTATTCATAATATTTATTAGAAATTCAGGTTCGGACATATCAAAATCAAAAACCCCTTTTTTTCTTTTCATAAAATTTGTAAGGTTAGTTTCATCTCATGCACGCTGAGCTTCATCAAAAATAGCAACTTTCTCTATTGGAGCCAGAGTAGTAGAAATAGCATCGTCTCTAAAGTGGTGAATGATTTGAATAAATTCTTTAGCTTTTCGCATTGCTTCAGCTTTCTTTGTACTATTTCTAGTTGAATCATCTCTGGCAAGTGATTCTTGTAAAACTTCAACTAATGGACCATTACCTGATAGAAATATGGCATGTTCATCTTCTGCTACCCGTTGTCTGTCAATTGCTATATTAAGACCAGCAAGTGTCTTTCCAGTACCAGGAACACCAGTAATAAAACATATGGATTTTTTATTATTTTGTTTAGTAAAATCAATAATATCACTAATTGCTTTTGTTGTCCTTGTTAAGTTAATAGCACTAGCATCATTTCTTGAAATCTCTTCAACATTATGACCGTGATACAAAACTTGGGCTGCTTCAATGATGGTTGGTGTGGGCATATAGATAGAATTTATCCAATCATAAGGTGAAAATTCACTTTGAGTGAAATTTTCAATAACATTATTGATACAGTTAGCAATATTATTCTTATTACAATATAAAGGATTTAAAATATTATCCTTCATTAAAGAGATTGAAAAATCTTTATTAGATGCTTCAGTACATATTAAAATAGGAACCAAAAGTTTATTATGGCTTTCCTTATGGAAACTATTCAAATCAAGGGCATAGTCTATAACTTGTTCAATATCATGATTAAGATAGATGTTACTACCAACTTTAAATTCAAATAAAAATACTATTCCTTTATAAATAAAGACGCCATCAATTCTGTTTCCAATTCTAGGAATTGTATATTCTAATATTATATATCCAGCTTTAAAAGTTATAAGTTGTTCTTTTAAAATGTCAATCTCTGTTTTCCAAGTATTTTTTTGTAAATCTTCTGCTGAAAATTGGTCATTGCTACAAAGTTCACCAAAAATTTCTAGCTTACTCTTTGCAAGAAAGTCAGTTAATGTATCTGAATAATATGCTCGTTGTATACGCATAGTAGTAATCTCCTTATTTTTAATTTATATATTCTAATTATATATCATATAGTAAATGTTTACAAGTTATGGTTGTTTAAGTTAGATATAAAATAAAAATGACTGATAAACTTATTTGTTTATCAATCATTAGTATATATCCATATTTTATTAATTTTTTATTGTCACGAAGGTTTTTTAGTGCTTAAAAATATCTTAAAAATTATTTTTTAGATATGTTCAGCTACTACTCCCACTCGCTCCATAATTAAAGACTGTTTACATCTTATACTGATTTTTTGAGGCTTTTTATTTCCTCTTTTCTCTTTAATTTCTTGTTTTTTCTATGCTTTTTAGAGTTTTTATTGTCAAATTATTGTCAATAAAATAAAATTTATTCAATAATTTTTATCAACTATTTTTATAGTGTTTCAACTGTCTCGAGATGTTTGCATTTTCATCTCTCCCACTTCTTCATCTAAAGCATATAAATCCTCATCCCATAAATTTAATTCTATTAATATCTGTTTTAATCTACTATAGTATTCATTTTCTTTTATAACAGTAGCCATATATGCAGAGTATTCAGCAGTTTTTATTCCTTTAGTTAGTAAATTATGGCATCCTCGTAAAACTCTATTTTTTTTTCTAATATCATAACATAATACTTCTTTATTTTCATTTGCAAAATTATAAATATCTTCTATTTTATCAATTAAAATTTCTGCTTGTTCAAATCTGAACTTAACAACTTTTTCTGTATCATTAAGTCCTAATACACTTATTGTGTTGCGAACTATTTCTTCAACATCATTATTTCTACTATAGTACCTATAATTCTTTAAATAAAAATAATCTTTAGGGTTTTGTTCAAAAGGATTAATAATTGGAATTAAATATGTATCATGAGTAGATTTGCTTTTATTACAATGAGGGCATGATGGATTTAAATTATCCCAACTGACAACTTCCTCAATATATTTGTCTTTGTAATGAAAGTGGTCTATATGCATTTCTTTTCTTCCATTTCCAATAAAACATTCACAATATACACATTTACTATTACTTTCTTCTAAAAGTTTTTCACGAATAAAAGGTTTATTCCATACACTTTTTTCTTTGTGTTTTTTAAATTCCTCAGTTAATTTTTTTTGTAATTCTTCAGTCAATTGTTCAGGTTTTTCTGAACGTTCTATTTTTATCATGTAATCACTACTCCCACTCAGCTACTTGAATGGCTAATAACTTACGTAATGAATTATTAGGATGTAGCATCTCTTTTAGTAAATTATATTGATGTAAAATTAAATCTCTATCTTCTGAATTCATTGCTTCATCAAATTTTCTTAATGTTTCTTGGTAAAATTCAGAAGAAGTACTAGGCATTTCCATAATGTCTTTTAATATTTCTTCTAATGTCCATCCTTGTAATCCATACTCTCCTAAATTTAAAGCTTTTAAAATTGTATTTCCATTTTCATCACATCCTAATGCAATAATTTCATTTTTATCTAAAGATTGTAAAAGGCTTGGACTATGTGTTGTTAATATAAATTGAGCACATGGGAAAATAATTTTTAATGATTTTACAAGTCCAGCTTGCCAAAGAGGATGTAAGTGAAGATCAATTTCATCAATAAGGATAATACCATCAAATTCTTGTACTGCTATAGGTTTTTCTTTTAATCTATATTCTACCTCTTTGATAATACCAAAAATAATATAAATACAACTTTTATATCCAGAGGATAAATATTCAAAATAAATATCTCCTTTTTGAGTACTTAACATTATGTCATAGGAGTTACCAATGACTGTTTTAAATTTTACTGTATTATCTAAAACTCCAAATGCTTCTTTTGTAAGTTTATAATTTTCGATTAGTTCTTTTGGAAGACTATCTTTTTGAGGGGTAAATAAAAATCTGTTAACAAACCAATTTTTAATATCATGTGCTTCTATACCAGTTCTGATTATCTCTCCATTCATATACGTTTGTCGTTCTGGATCAACCTTAATAGAATCTAGTTTAGAATATTTAATATCACGATTTATACTAAAATATAATATTTTATAATTGTATTTTGCCCAGCTTGTACGATAATCACCACCATGTGGATCAAATACACTAACATTTTCTATTTTATTTTTTTCAGTAAAAACTCCGTTTTCATTTATTTTTATTGTAATATTATATTTTCCAGATTCGCATGAAGCATTTCTTTTTAATTTTGAATTAGAAGTTATAAAAGCATCACTTATAATTTCAAGTACAGTTGTTTTACCAATACCATTTGCACCACATATGACATTTATACCATCAATAAAATCTAATTTTAAATTTCGAATTCCTCCAACACCATTAATTTCCAATGATTTTATTTTCACTTTACCTCCTTTATTTTCTTAACAATTATCAAAGTCCTAATAATTGCTTTTTCTTTGCTTCAAAATCCTCAACTGTGATAATTCCCTTATCTCTTAATCCAGCTAATTTTTCCAGTTCTCTGATATAATCAACTTCTTCTTGTATAGGTTGTTCTTTTTCTAAAGGCTTAATAGGATTTTTCAAAGCTTCCCTAGCATTATTAACAGCATTTACAAATGGCTGAAGAGCATACTTTTGTATATTATCAATTTTCATAGCACTTGCTCCATCCCATATTTTTATTTTTCCTAATAAAAGACCTTTTGAAGTTTCTATTGAATTAATTTTTTCTAAAGGAATTTCTAATTGCTTACATCCGAAAAGCATTCCTTTATCTAAAAATAAAACTCTTTTATTTGTACAAGCTATTAACCAAGTGTTTCCATCCATAAATCCAGAAGCAACATATTCTAAAGTTTCGCCAGAATACATTATATTTGGAAGTTCTTTTAATTCTTTTTTTGTTCCAAAAGTATCAACTTGTTTAAGCTCTTTCAATCTTTTCATAATTTCTTCATAAGTCATTATAATTCTTTCCTCCATATCATTTTTATTTTCTCTTTATTTAATTCTTTTTAAAAATTCTCTAAAATAAAACACTCTTTATTCAAGAGAGCTTTATTTTTTATATCAGTAAATTATTTTTAGTATTAAAGCTAATTGTTAGATTTCTTATTTTTGCTATTAATAAAAATTTTGTCTTATAAAAATTGTCCTATTATGATAAGCAATATGATAATAATGATCCGTAAAAAAGTATTGGGATCTTTTTCAATGATATAACCTAAATAAATAAAAAAATATTTAATAAAATCTTTTTTAGTCCATTTTAAACTTTTTAAATTCCAAATTTTTTCAAAATAATTCTTCTTTTCAGTACAACTAGGAACTAAATCAATTATTTTATTATAGCAATAGTATAATTGTTCTTCAGTACAATTAAAAGATGTAGCTTCAAAATAACTGAAAAAAGCACCTTCAGAATTTAAATTTTCTAAATAAATATCACCTTTTTTTATCCAATAAGAAGATGTTTCTTTTTCATCATCCTTTAAAAACTGCACAATTATATCCCCATTATTGCTGTTGTTTTCAATATTAACTCCATATTTTTCATCCATTTATATATACCTCAAATTATTGTTTTTTCATTAATTTTTGACTTTTTAAAAATGCAATATAGGTTTTAACTTGCTGTATTTCATTTTCATCTAATCCTTTTAAATCTTCATCAATAGAAGTATATGTTTTTTTTGTACTTCCAACCATTATATCCCCATTATTACTGTTTCCCTGTATAATTAATCCTTTTTTCATATTTAAAACCTCATCTCTTAATTCTTCAGGGGTGGTATCATTTATCAATAATTTTAAGGCTTCTTCTTTTTCTAAATTTGTTAAATTTAACGCTGCGATAATTTTTAAAATAGATTCTTCTTTCTTTATATTTCCCTTTTCTATATCAGAAATATTTGTATGAGAAAGATTAACTTTATAAGCAAGTTGACGCAATGATAATTTTTTTTCAGCTCTTTTTTTCTTTAAGAATTCTCCTATTGTCATAATAACCTCCCTACTAAACATAATACAATATTTAAAATAAAAATGTAAGAAAAAAAATACAACTTTAATAATAAGTGTAAGTTTTATTTGACAAAATAAAAAATATATTATAATATAATTGTAAGATTATTTTTACAAAAGGAGGGAAAATGAACTTATATAATGCAATGAAAAAAGAGCTTACAAATAAAAATCTTACTCAATCAGATTTAAGTCGTTTATTGGGGCAAGATAGACAAACAGTAAATAAACATTTAAAAAAATGGGAAAAAGGAGGAATCCCAACAATTACTTTACTAAAAAAATGGTGTATTGCTATTGGATGTGATTATAAAAATTTTTTAAAATATTTGTAAGTAAACAATAACTTACAAACAAAATAACATTTTTTTCTAAATTTGTATTTATTAACATGGGGGTAAAAAAATATATAGGCGAAGTTGAGACTAACAACTGCAATAGTCAAATAAATTAAAGGGAGGAATAAGAAATAACAGATAAAATAGAGCTAAAACTTACGATAAAACAACTTGAAGCAAGAAAAAAACGGTTAGAAAAAATGATTAAATTTGGAAAGAGCAGCGATGCAGTTGCCTATTGTAATATAACAAATCTCACAATTTCAGAAGAAGAAAATATAGTTATAGACTTTATATATTTAGAGTTTGCATTTTTATCAGAAATAACTGCAATAAATAAGTCGTTAAAAAGTTTAAAAAATTTTCAATTTAAATAACAATAAGGTTGACAACTGTAATAGGCAAAAAAGATTAAGAAAGGAAATATAAAATGAATGATGTTAGAAATAAAAATAATTGGAAATATAAAAATAAAGCTTATTTTATATCTGAAAAAGAAAATAAAAGAACTCAGTTAGAGAATGAGTTTTTTAAGACAGAGAAAGCAAAAGAAATATTTGAAGATGATAATATATACTTTAAAAATCTCCATAAACTAATTTTTCATGACATTTTAAATAATGTTAATCCAGAAATTATAAAATTAAAATATGGAGCTATAGGAATTTTTATTTTAATGGAGATTATGGCAAATAAAAACATCCCTATATCAAAAGATTTACAGAAATACTTTTATTTAAAAGAAAATAATACCCAAGAAAAAAAATGGGGGAAAATATTTGATATATTCTTTTTATTATTATCAGTTATAAATATTTTCTTATTTATAAATAATTTCTTTTAGGTAATAAATAATCAAAAAAATTCAAATGGAGGATTAATGGAAAGAAAAATAGGAGAAGTTATAGAGATAAAGGGGAAGAAATATAGATGTGTAGCAGGAGGTAGTTGTGGAGAATGTGCATTTGATTTCAAAGAAGAAAATGCTATGTATCATTTTTGTGTAGAACATGCAGAGATAATAGGAGCTTGCTCTAAAAAAATCAGAACTGATAGGACAACAGTTAATTTTGTAGAAATAGGAGGTAAAAATGAAAAATTGTAGCATACCATCGCAAGAATTAGAAAGAAGCATGGACTTACAAGTTCACGTGATGACAATAGGAGAAGCTCTTAGAAATGTAAAGGTTATAGATGAGCTTGATGATGGAAGAAGAGAAAAATTACATAATATTATTAACTGGAATAAAGAAATGCAAAAGAGTTTTATAAAGGATCTTGAAATAATAATAAAAAATTGTGATGGATCTATATGTGATATGGAAATTACTTTAAAAAATATGATTAAAAATCTTTTAGAAAAACAAATAAAATTCACAGATCGATTCAATAAAAGCATAGATGAAGTGCTAAAACAAGAACTTGAATATGAAAAAATAGATGATAATACAAGATGTTACTTAATAAACTACACAGAAGATTGCAGAGAAGAGTTGAAAAATAAGAATTCTGAAATAGAAGCAAGAATTATTCTTGAAAGAATGGTTAAAAATGGTTAGATGTCCTGAATGTTCCAATAAAATGAGAGCATATTGCAGTAAGCTAAAAAAAGGAAGAAGAATTAGATATTATAAATGCAACATCTGTGGAAATAGTATTCAAACTCTTACAACAAAAGTTGAAATAGAAAAGATAGTGAATCAAAATGTTGATAAATAAAAAAGAGGTTACTGGAATAACCTCAGAATTGAAGCTTTTGAAATGTCCGTTTCATATCTTCAATTTATTTTATCATATTTTTCACTAAAATTCAATGGAGGGAAAATATGACTATAAGTTATAAAGAATTAGATAAATTAATAAAAAAATATGGAAATAAAGCATACATAGTTGAGGTTTTAGAGAAAGAGAAAGGGGCAAATAATGGCTAAAAAATATGTTTGGTTAAAGCTAAAAGATGATTTTTTTCAACAGAAACCTATAAAAAAATTAAGAAAAATGACATCTGGAGGAGCTGTATACACTTTAATTTATTTAAAAATGCAGCTTTTATCACTTAAAGATGAGGGAAGACTTTATTTTGAAGGCGTAGAAGAAAATTTTATTGATGAAATAGCACTAGAGATAGATGAAACTCCAGAAGATGTCCAAATGACAGTTATGTATCTTCAAAAAAATCAGTTATTAGAGTTTGGAGAAATACCAGATGAATATATACTTCCTGAAGTAATTGGAAGTATTGGAAAAGAAAGTGCATCAGCTGAAAGAGTAAGAAAACATAGAGAAAAACAAAAGGTGTTACAAAGTAACAGTAGTGAAACAAGTTGTAACAATAAAGCTATAACAGGTAACAAAAATGAAACAGAAGAGATTTTTATCAACAATGAAAACCTAGAAAAAATAGGGGTTTCAAGTGGATTGTTACAATGTAACATTAAGGTAACAAACAGTAACACAGAGAGAGAGAAAGAGAGAGAGAAAGAGAAAGAGGAAGAGAGAGAGAAAGAGAAATTTTTTATTTCTCTCTCTCAAATAGAACATACAGATAAATTAAAAAAGTTAATGGAAATTATAATGGAATCTACTAATACAAATAAGCATCAATTAAGTTTGGTATTTAAACCAAGCCTTTATCAAAAAAATATAGATGAAATTCTTTGGCAAATACATTCATCCGAGTACTTACAAGGCAAGGTTAAAAGAAAGCCCAATTTGAATACTTTTACGACCTCAGAACAGATAAATAGAATAATAGCAGGAGCATATAAAACTACTAAAAAAACTAAAACATCAGCAGGGATAAATGACTTACAACATGAAAATGAAAATGATGAGATACTAGATTTATTAGATTAAAGCAGGAGGTAACATGGCAGATAAACCAGTATGCAAATACTGTGGTAAAGAATACAAAGAAAATACATTTATTCCAAAAGAGCTGCCTGAATATTTTAAAGATAATATTAGATATATTCCTGACTGTGAATGTTTAGAAAAATTGAAAGAAAAAGAACTGAAAGAAGCAGAACTTAAAATACAAGCAGAGTGTAATAGAAATAGAATAAAAAAATATAAAGATATTTCTATTATGGATTTGAAGTTTTTAAATAGTACATTTGAAAAGGCAGATATGTCTATTCCTGTAATGAAAATGGCAAAAAAATATACTGAAAAATTTATAGAAAAAGGAACTACTTTAGGCTTATTTCTTCATGGAAGAGTAGGAACAGGAAAAACTTTTGCAAGTGCTTGCATAGCAAATGAACTTATGGCAAGAGGAAAAACAGTTTTAGTTATGAACTTTGGATTATATCTTAATAAAATTAGAAGAGATTGGGCTGAAGCAGAAAGAGATGTACTTGATTATGTCCAAAATTGTGACTTGTTAATAATAGATGATATAGGAGTTGAGGCTGTAACTGATTGGATGCAAGATAAACTGTTTACTCTCATAGACACAAGGTATAGGGCAGAAAAACCTATGATAGTGACAACTAATTTAGAACTTGACAATAGTTCTCTTACAGAAAGTCAAATAGAAAATAAATTATCTGTAGAGAGTAGATTTAATTCTAGAATATCAGATCGTATTTCAGAAATGTGCTATTCATTTGCAGTTGTAGGAGATAGTAGGAGAGCAGCAGAAACCAAAAATAAATTTAAAGAATTTTTAACATAAGGTGGGTGAAATAGTGAAAGAAGATAAATTAGAAAAATTAAAAAAGTTAAGAGCATTATCAGAGGATAGTTCAACAACACAGGCAGAAAGAGAATTGGCATATCAAAGATATATAGATTTTAAAGCTAAATATTCGCTTGATGATATTGAAAGTGAAGAAAGAACTGAGAAGTTATTTATCAGGGTTAAAAATGAATATGAGGAAGAACTGTTAAATTATATAGCTTATAGCTTTGGAATAGATACATATAAAGAAAAAGGCTGCTCAAAGTTAAAAGTGGTATTTGTTATAAAAAGAAGTATTTATATTGCAATTGAAGATGACTATAATTTTCACAAAAATAATATTTTTTCAATATTAAGGGGAACTTTAGTAAAATATCTCCATACTCAAGTAAAACCTCCTATTCCAGTTACAGATGGAAATTATGTAAAAAATGATAAAAATTTTTTAAAAGCTTATTGGGGCAACGCTTGGTTAAATGATGAAGCATATAGAAAAAAATTAAAATTAGAAAATAAATCTTAAAATATGGGAGGAAAGATGACAAAGCCAAAAATAACACTTATAGATAAAACTATTGCAATTGTGGGAAAGGTGATTTTAGTAAAAGCCAATAAAGGTGGAGTAGGCAAGAGCTGGATAACATTACAATTAGCACATGCTCTGGCTAAATTATTTGGTAAAAGAGTTATTATTATTACATCAGACAATCAAAATAATATTCCACATTTTGCAGGAATAAAAAAATCTTTTAGCAAAGGGCTAGAACAATGGATAAAAACAGGTGAAGGAGATGTAGAAAAACTTAGAGAAAATCTTTATTATATACCTCTTACTGCAATAAATATTAATTCTGATGAAGCAGAAAACTTTAAAATTTTTATTGAAAGTCTTAGAGAAAGATTTGATTATATTTTTATTGATGCAACTCCTGTTTTGAATCTTGATGATGTATTTTTACAAGTTGCTGATCAGATTGTAATACCTACGTTTTTAGATGATGTTACAACTAGGAGTATAGCAAATATGTTGAAGAATACTGAACTTGAAAAAGTTAAGGCAATAGTACCTAATAGAGCAACAAGATGTAAATTAGAAAAGGAATATTATAGCAAATTAGTTCAAGCTTTTGAAAATGAAAGCATCTATATATCATGTCCTATTAGTCAATCAGCTGTAATATCAAGGTTGATTGAAGAAGGAAAAACATTATTTGATATCTCTAAAAATACATCACAAACTTTTAGAGACATATTTATTAAAATAGTGGAGGTATTGAAATGAATACAGAATTAGACGCTTTTGCTGGAATAAAAGAAGCTATGGAAGAAAAAAAACGAGAAAATGAATATAAAAGCTCATTTGACTTTGAAAAATATGGAATTGCTAAAGCAGATCAAGAGTATGTTAGTAAGAGAGAACAAATTATATTTAGTAATGCCAAAAATTATTCAGAATCATTATATAACATCTGTAAGTCTTTATATGAAATAAAAACTGTATTTAGGACTAAAGATACAGATGAAGAGTCAGGAACATTTGCAGAGTGGTATAAATGTGCTGGACTTAATAAAGATAAAGTATCTGAATTTCTTAAAAGGTATGAGCTTTATATGCTAGCTCCTGATAAGGCTCTTTACATATCAGGGCTATCTATCCCAGCTATAAAATATTTGACTAGGAAGCAACTCGATACAGAATTAAGAGAAAAGGTATTAGAACTTGAATTGAAAAAAGTTGAAGATATGGAAGAAATTATATCAGAGGAAGCAAAGCCAACAGATACAAAATCGCAACTTCCGAAAAAAGTAAATAATCATATAGTTAAGACATATAAGTTTTATAAAAAAAGAATATCTACAGCTACATCATTAACAGAATTAGTAAAAGAAAAACAAAATATAAATGAACTTATAAAATCTCTAAAAGAATTACAAGACGAGATTGAGCAAAAAGAAAAAGCTAAAGAAAATGAAAATAATCTTGATTTATTTGATGAAAAATTACCAAGTGGGTTGTACAAAGATGAAATTGGATATTATTATATTCTCCCAAAGGAAGATAAATTTGCTCTTTGTTTTACAACTGATAAAAAAGATTTCTTTGAAAAAGTTGTAGGGAATCATATTGAATATGGCACTTTTAAAGAAGCAGAAACAGCTATGTCATCATTAATAGCTAGTTTTGAAAAAACAGATTATATTGATGATAGAGGTTGGGTATTCTTTGTTAGATCAGGTATAGGAGGAAATAATTTTAAAGCTTTTTATGCTAAAAATATAGAAGATTATAAAGCTGGATATAGATGCCATGCTGTAAAATCACTTCAATGGAGAAATTCTATGAAAGATGCTAAAGTTGATCTTGATGCTTATGCAAAAAGTAAAAAGATGAAAGTTTTAAAAGATGAGGAGAATTAAATGAAAAAACGTATAGAAAATATTGCAGGGTATCAATCATCTGATTTTATTCTAAGTTATGATACCAAAAAGCAAAAATTTGAGTTCACTTATTTATATATTTTTGTGATAAAAGAGAAAAAAGTTACAGTAATGTATGGAAAAACATTAAAATCAAGCCATTTTACTCCTTATGAAATGATTTATGAAGGACAGAAATATGTTAATCTTACATTGAAAGAAGTAAAAGCATTATTAAATATAGTGAGGGAGGCAGCCTAAATGAAAAAAATATTTATTCAAATAGATGTTTATGCTGGTGTATTTTCTAAAAGACCAGTTGATACTATGTATGAACTCATAGAGGTGGCAAATGAGTTATAAAATAGTAAATACATGTAATAGTTGCCATTATTGTAATATTATTGGTTTGGGATGTGATGATACATTAATATGTTTAAATAAATTATCAAAAAAATATAAGAAAGAAATTTCTATTTTCGGAAATTGCGAAAAATATAAAAAGAATAACTGGAGAAAAAATGGATAAAATATTGTATTTTTTTGAAAGTAATAATATAAAATATAAATTTTATGAAAAAGTAGAAAAGTTAGGATTAAGGAAAAATAATACAGTATCCAGTTATGGAATAATCTTAAGTCTATATAGCATAAAAAATAAAGAAAATAATTTTACTCTTGGAGTAAAAAGAACAGGTAGACCACAATATATTTTATTTTCTGATAATGAATTAGGTAATATTTTGATAAATGAAGCTAGTCAAAGAAGCTTTATAAGAGTATTTAAGGAAAAATATCTAAAAGATACAATTGAAAATAAGGATCAAGAATTAATTAAGGACAAAATATTAGGAAATATATTAAAAACTCTTAGAATAAATTCAGGATTAAAAAGAAGTGAATTTTATGAGAGGATAGATAAATCTGAAATAGCAGGTAGAAAGTATGAAGCAGGAACATTAAAAATACATCATGAAGTTATGTTTTTAGCTCTTTATATGCTTAATATAAAACTTGAAGAATACATAGGTATGTTTAATCATACTGACTATAAATTTAAGGATTTTTCTATTAATAAAATTTTAGATAATTACTTGAAAAATTTAGAAAAAATAGATCTGAATGATTATGTTTCAGCTGATGAGATTGCTGAAATGTATAATTTAAAATTAGGTACAGCATATAGATTTATAAAAATTGCAAATTCAGAGATGCAGGAAGAAGAGGCAATAGTTTTAAAAGGCAAAGTTTATAAGAAAAAATTTAATGAAATATACAAAAGAATTAGGGAGGAATAAATATGGACTTTCTTAAAGCTGAAGAAGTAGCTGAAACATTACAAGTAGGAAAGAAAATTGCATATAAAGTTATTAGAAAATTAAATTCAGAATTAGAAGAAAAAGGATATGAAACTATAAGAGGAAGAATAAATAAAAAATATTTTTTAGAAAGATATAGATTGGATGAAGGAGGAAGAATGGATGCCAGCATTCAAAGATGATAAAACAAAAACTTGGAAGGCTGTATTTTATTATACAAATTATAAAGGTGAAAGATCCCAAACTACTAAAAGAGGGTTTAAAACAAAAAAAGATGCACAAGAGTATGAAAGAGAATTTCTTTTAAAATCAACCTTTAATTTAGGAATGACCTTTCAGAGTCTTTATGATTTATATATTGAGGATATGCAGCCTAGATTAAGAGAACATACTCTTTTAACTAAAAAGAAAATTATAGAAAAAAAGATACTTCCTTTTTTTAAAGATATGACTCTTGAAAGTATAACTGCTGTTCGTGTGAGAGCATGGCAGAATACTTTATTAAATGGAGTTACTAGACATAATAATCCATATTCACAGACTTATATAAGAACAATATGTAATCAGCTGACAGCCATATTTAATTATGCAGTTAGATTTCATAGTATGAAAGAAAATCCATGTCACAGAGCTGGAACAATTGGCAAAAAAAGAGCTGAGGAAAAAAATATTTGGACACCAGAAGAATTTGAAAAATTTGTAGGTTTACTAGAACATAAAATACCAAGTTATACAGCATTCCAAATATTATTTTGGACAGGATTGAGAATAGGAGAATTATTGGCATTGAGCATAAAAGATATTGATTTCGAAAATAAAGTTATAGTAGTAAATAAAAGTTATCAAAGGTTAGGGAGTAGGGATGTGATAACTGCTCCCAAAACTGAAAAAGGGAAAAGAACTGTTGATATTTCAGATGAATTATTAGAAATAATAGAAAAATATTTGAAAAGGCTTTATAAACCTAAAAAAACAGATAGACTTTTTCCTTATACAAAACATACTTTTGAAAATGATATGAAAGAATATGCTGTAAAAGCAGGAGTAAAAAAAATAAGACTTCATGATTTGAGGCATTCTCATGCATCTTTTCTTTTTAACAATGGAATAGATATAATGACTATTGCATTAAGATTAGGACATGAAGAAGTACAAACAACACTTGAAACTTATACACATTTATATAAAAAAGCTAATATAGAATTAAAAAACTTATTAAATAAAAAGAGGTAAATAAAAATATGAAAATACATGAAAAGCAAGTTGAAACATTGGAACAAGCTTTTGAAGAGCAAAATGAATATTTACAAGAAAATGAAAGATTTACTTTTAAAATAGTGGAAGTTTTTATGGCTGGTTATGTTTTAGAAGTACATGAAGAGAAAAAAGAAAATTTAATAAATATTTTAGATGAATATTATAATTCTTTTAAACAAGAAATAAAGAGATTAGAAGAAATTGAATAAAGAAAAAGATAAAATCAAATAGAAAAAATAAATAATAAGAATATATAAAAAAAACTTGACAACAAAAAAATAACTTGACTTTATTGGAAATAGAAAGTATAATTTTTATATAAGAAAGTAGATGTGCGAGAAAGTATAGTAGTATTACTATGGGTTCTCATTTTCATAAAAATTTTACTAAAAAGAGAGGATTTATAATCCTCTCTTTTTATATCAAATTTAATATTTTATATAACCCAAAATGAAATATTATAGGAAGATTATGATTAAAAGAACAAGAAGAATTCAAATAGTACCAATTATATCTAAATATAGAATCTCCATATTTATTTTTTTCATGTGTGTCAATAATATTTCCAATAGCTCCATATTCAAATAGTTTTTTAAATAAATTTTTCAACATTTTTTCATCTAAAGATAATTCTGCTTGTGTTATTAAAGCTGGTAATTCATTAAAAGTAAATTTTCTTTTATTAATTATTTTGATTAGTTCTAAACACTCATCAATTTGTTTGTCTTCAAAGTGCCCACAAAGTTCAGAGCGAATATCTTTTAAAAAATAGTCAGAATATTCTTTCTCAACGGCATATAGCATCTTGTCAGTAATCTCTTCACTCTCCCCAAAGCTTCTTTTCAAACAATCGAAAAAATAGACAATATCTCTTGGTCGACGTAAAGTTTTATTTAAAATATGAAGATGAATTTGATGTTTTTTTCCTGCTATTCGAAGAACTTTATCTTTAAAAAGAGAATAAAAAATTTCTTTTGGTGTTGAAGGCAAAGAGATATTATTATTTGTTAAAGCACTAGCTTTAATCTTATTTGCAATTAAATAAACTAAAGGAGATAGATTATTGTCATCATCATTCCATTTTAATTCTAGAGTAGAATCACTTAATAATTTATTTAGACTAGGATAATTAATTAAATTTAATATATCACTTCTTAAAGAAATTAATATTTTACAGTTAAAAGATTTTTTTCTGAAATTTCCATTTAAATGCTCTATACATTTAACTAAATCTAGAATGATCTTTTTATATTCAATTGAAGTTGTAAAAAAGCTATCTAATTCATCATAAACTATATAGAATTCTCTTTCTTTATTTTGTTGAAATATAGAAAAAATAATATTTTCTAAAGAATTTAAATAATTTAAGTAATTTCCACCTTCTAAATTAACAGTAGTTTTCTTATCCTTGTCTAATGAAGCATGGATTTTACCTTTTATTTTCCCAAAAAATTTTTTAAAAATATTACCAGTTTCTCCTTCAATTTCCAATTTTAAAGTTCCATGGATGTTATTTTCAGCAATCATTGCAATAGTTTTATTCCCACCAAGTTCAATATGAAAATTATTATTATCCATAAAATCAAGTAGAATTTTTAGTTCACGAGTGGGAACAAGAAGATTTTTTTGCTTATATATTAATTTGGCTATTTCAATTAGAATTGTCCAGTTCCAAATAGTATAATATTCATCTTTATTTCCAGAAGAATTTTTAATTTCAATTAGTTGATTTAATCTAAAAGATTCATAAGAGTCTTTTTGACAAAGGCATCCTTCACTTGTTTTCTTTTGTAAAAAATATTCAACTAATGTAGTTTTTCCACAACCACGTCTTCCAGAAATTATAAAGACATATGGTTTTAATAAAGTTTCATATATTTTTTTGTGATTATAAAATAAACTTTCAAAATTTGGAAATCCAGCTTCTATTTTTCCATCACTGTTTCCAAATTCAATTGTATTTAGTTTCATTTTCTCTCCTTGATATTAAAATATAAAGCGAACAAAATTATTATACTACATAAATTACTAGAACACAATGTTTACAGAGTGAAATTTATAATAAATATTATAAATATTTATCATATAAAAAAAGTGTACTATTTGAAGTACACTTTTTGATCAGAAGCTATTACAAAAAATATTTTTTTATGTTAAGATATCTATATCAAGGAATGAGGAGGAAGAAGCATAAAAATTTATGATTGATTTTTAATCATTTGTATGCTAATATTGAAATATGACAATCGTAATTGAGAAATCAAGAATGGAAGAGACAAGAAAAAAATGTAAAAAATGCGGTCAATTTCTATACGAGACTTCAAAAGATGGTTGGATACATTTTGCACCTAAAACATCAATAGTAAGTAATGGAAGTGAATTTCATGTTAGGTGTAGCCATTGTAAAGAAGAAGCTATTATAAAGATTAAATAAAATTAAATTTACGATAGAACTCATATAGGAGTTAAGGTTTGTAGTGATGCAGATCTTAACTCCTTTTATTTTTTGTAAAAAATTGACTAAAAATTTTTAGGAGGTGAGAAATGGTTAATACAATATTTATTTTTAGTGCAGGAGTCATTATAGGAATGGCTGCATCTATCATATTTAGAGAATTATATAATCTCAAAAATAAAAAATAATCAATTTTTTTAAGTTTTAAATGGATGAAGTGACAAGCTTTGGGATAGGGGTTGGTAAGACTTAAAAAAGGGAGGTGGATATGATAATAGATTCTAGTAGGCTTGAAGTAATTGGGATAGATAGAATTATGATAAATAACTTTAAGATACTGAACTTTGAAAAACTGGAAAAGAAGGAAATAGTAAATAAACAAGAGTATATTGAAAGATTTGAGATAAAAGAAAAGGGCTTTCATTTAGTCTATTCTAATAATTTAAAGGCTACTGGTGAAGTATATAGCTTTTCAACACTTGAATTTAATGCCAATAAAATTAAAGCAGAGCATAATATTTATAATTCAAGTGTTAAAGAAGTTTATGAGTGCTTGAAAACAATTGTTTTGAATCTTAAAAATGGAGGAATTGAACTAGATCTAACAGAAGCAAAAATAAGAGAACTTGAAATCAATATAACATTTGAGAAAGATTATAGAGATCTTCAAGAAGTTATGTTGCTCTTGATTAGAGCTAATCACCAAAAAGCTCTTGGCATGTATAGTGCAACAGATGCAGATATACCAGAACAAATAAAAAGAGATAGAATCATATATTTTAATGCAAAGCTTCCTGAAAGTAGAAAAGAAAATACTGGAAAAGTTATTAAGATTTATGATAAAAGTTTTGAATTATTTATAAATCAAGATATTTTTCTTGAACAAAAATTAACGAGAATAGAGGTACTCTTCGGAAGAGATTATTATAGAAACATAATGGAAAAAATGAAATTAGACAATAGCCTTAAAGTATTTTTAACTAATGATTTTTTAAAGCAAGTATTTCTTGAAGCACTTGATTATGAACTAAAAGTAAAACCTTTAAAACAGATAGAGAGAATAAAAAATAAATTAATATATGATTTTAATAGTTTTAGAAGAAATGAAAAAGCAAAAAGAATAGAGAGAAGTAAACTAAAAAAAGCAGAGAAAAATATACCAGACTATCTAAAAGAGGAAAGAGGTGTATTTGAGTATTTAAAGAAAAATTCATGGATATTTGACTGGAAATTCTTATATGAAATTTGCCAAAAGCAAATAAGTAGTAGACATAGAAAAATGTATGAACAGCAGTTAAAAAAGTATATGGATATAAAAAATTATGAAAAATATCAGGAATTAATAAATCTGATTTTTTTTACCAGTTAAACTAATATAGCTGGTATTCTTTAAAATCAGTTTAAGGCTAGAATTAATAAGCTCTAAAAATAATTTTTATTAGGCTATAAGAATAGAGATTATTCACTACAGTTAATTACAGAGTTTTTATATCTTTTCAATATTATATCTTTTTTATCTTTTAGAAGGAGGTGAGAGAGATAGCAGCATTAACAAAAAGTAAAGAATTTGAAATCCGTATGAGATATGAATATGGTGAAGATTTGAAAAGTTTATCTTTTATCTATAAAGTATCATACAATACTTTGAAAAAAAGAAAAGAGAAAAGTGAGCTAAAAGGAGATGCTTGGATTAAAGGAAGTAGAGTTGCACATGCTTATGAGTGCTATGCAGATGAAGCAGAAAAAAGAAAAAAAGAAATTGAAGATAGAATAAATGATTCAGCTCGTAGAGAAATTAATCAGATTCAAAATTTGATTGATGATGCTTATGGTGCAGAAGAGATTGTTATAGATGGAGAGCTTGAAGCAGCTATATCAACAAGAGTACCACGAATACAAACAATGCTTGGACTTAAAAGAAGTATTGAGAATGTACTTGGAGACAAAGAAAAAGCAGAGATAGAAAAAATTAAAATTGATACAGAGTTAAAGAAAGCAGAACTTGAAGCAAAGAGAATAGACTTAGAACTTAAAAAGAAAGAAGCTGAATATTATTTAAAGGAGGAATAGTGGCAATTAATAAGATATGCAATAGATGTAGAACTAAACATCCAATAGGAACTCAATGCCCTAATGGTTGCTATGTTAAAGCTAAGAAAGAAAGTGATAAGTTCTATGACAAGTATCAAAGAAAGAATAAGGATATATACCATTCAAAGCAATGGGAATTTATAAGAAAAGAATGCCTAAGTAAATATGATAATCTCTGCTTATACACATTATTCAAGTATGGTAAAGCTGTTCCAGCAACTATGATACATCATATCATAGAAATTAATGCTGATCATAGCAAAGCATATGATATAGAAAATCTTATTCCTTTATCTGATGAAGCACACAGAGAAGTTCATCACAGATATAACATTGAAGATATAAAAAAAGTTCAACAAGAGCTAGAGAAATTTAAAAGACTCTATATAGAAAAATATTTGGAGGGATAGGGGGATATAAAAAAGTTTTGGGAAGTAGTTCCAAGACCGCATCCCTTAGTGAAGTTTTCACAAATTTCTAAATAGAAAATTTTCTGAATAAAAATAAAAAAGGAGGGAAGAAATGGGAGCAAAGAAACCTCTCTCAACTCAAAAAGGGCATTTGACAACTGAACAGCAAAAACAGAAAGAACTAGAAGAAGCCAAGTTGAAATTTATAGGAAAGGAACATTTAAAAAAAACTCCTGAATGGCTTATTAATGACTATGCAATTAATGAATGGAAAAGACTTGTCAAAGAATTACAAGAAAGTCCAACATTCAATAATCTTGATTATAACAATCTAGGAGCTTATTGCAATGCTTTAGCAAAGTATGCAGCTATAACTAAAGAAGTAGGATTAAAGTTTAGAATAGGAAAAGAAATCAATAATTTGACTACTTTGGAATTGAAATATTCTGATGAGGTTAAAAAATATGCTTCTTTATTAGGATTAACAGCAGAAGGAAAACTGAAACTGATGTTTGGAGATACACAAATAGATAAAAATAATGTAAAGAATGAATTTGGAGATATTTAATATGACTATTAAGAATGAATTAATTGAATATGCAATAGATTGTATAAGTGGAAATATAGTAAGTGGAGAGAAGCATAAATGGGCTTGTGAAAGATTTTTAGAAGATGTAGAGAGAAATGAATGGAGATATATCTGGAATGAAGAAAAAGCTCAAAATATAATAACTTGGTTTACTTATTTGAAACATTCAAAAGGAGTATTAGCAGGACAGCCTATCAATCTTACAGCATGGCAAAAATTCATTTTATGTCAAATTTATGGTTGGGAAGATAAAAAAGGAGTTAGAAGGTTTAAAAAAGCATTTGTTGAAGTAGCCAGAAAAAATGCAAAAACACAGATGCAGGCAGGAAGCCTTTTATATGAAATCTCTGTAGTTGCTACTAAAAATAATGAAATTGCTGAAACATTCTGTGCAGGAACTAAAAGAGAACAATCAAAACTTCTTTTCAATGAAGCTCAAAATATGCTTCGTGGAAGTATATTATCAACTAAATTCAAATTGACAAGAGATAAGATAGTTCATGTTAAAACTAATTCTTTTCTTACTCCATTAAGTAAGCAAGATGGAAAAAATGGAGATGGAACTAATCCTGCTGTCTTAGTATTAGATGAATATCACCAGCACACTACTACAGAGTTCTATGATCTTGGTTTAGGAAGCAACTCAAAAGAACCTTTACTATTTATCATAACAACAGCAGGAATGGACTTGAATGTTCCATGTTATGTGCAGGAATATAAATATTGCTCAAATGTTTTAAATCCTCATTCTGATACAGTTAATGATGAATATTTTATAGATATTTGTGAAGCAGATGAAGAAGATGATATCTCAAGTGTTGATACATGGAGAAAAGCAAATCCTATCAGAGCATATTACCAAGAAGGACTGGATAAACTTGCATCAGATTTTAAAGTGGCAAAAGATATTCCTGAAAAAATGGTGTCTTTTAAAACTAAGTGTCTAAATCTATGGTTGCAAGCTAAGGTAAATGGATATATGGATATTAATAAGTGGGAAGCCTGTGAAGTAAAAGAAATTCCTTATGATTTGAGAGGAGCTGATGTGTATGTAGGATTTGATATGTCAGCAAAAATTGACCTTACCTCAGTATCGTTTATATTACCTGTTATGGATAATGAAGTTCCTAAGTATGTATTGTACAGCCATTCTTTTATACCAAATGAAGAAAAATTAAGAGAAAGAATAATGGTTGATAAGGTTCCATATGATAGCTGGGTACAGCGAGGATATGTGACAATTACCAATACTCCAATAGTGGATCAGGAAGCTGTAATGAGATATGTTATAGATTTTTGTGAAGAGCAGGAATGGAACATAAAATCTTTATGCTTTGATCCTGCAAATGCTTCTAAACTGATGATGGATTTATCTAATAAAGGTTATGAATGTATAGAAGTATATCAATCATATAAATCTTTAAATGAAGCTACAGCAGGATTTAGAGAACAAGTATATAGTGAAAATGTTCTTTATTTACCTAATCCAGTACTTACATATGCGATAAAAAATGCAGTAGTCAGGCAAACAAATGGATTGATAAAAATAGATAAAGATATGACAAAACAGAGAATTGACCCTGTGGATGCAACTTTATGCTGCTATAAATTAGCACAATATCATGAATTTACATTTGATATGGATGAATACTTAGATAAAGTCAGCAGTATCTATAAAGAGGGAGGTGAGATATGAAATTAAAGAAAATCTGGAATAGTATTAAGCAATTGAAAGGAGGCTCACCACTTAATCTGACAGAGTTAGGAGAATATTTAAAGGAACTTGGTATAAAAGAAGAGGATTTGGAGATACAGCAGGATATATCAGAAACCATTTACTTTATATGTCTAAAACACCTAGCAGAATCACTTGGTAAAATGCAGTGGGAAAAAAGGATTATTACAGAGAAAAAGGGAAAAGAAAAAATCTTTGATAATAAACTTGATATGCTTTTAAACATAAGACCAAATCCCTATATGTCTGCAATAACATTTTGGCAAACTTTAGAATTAAATAGAAATCATTATGGAAATGCATATATTTATGTTGAAAGAGATAATAAAGGTGATATTAGCCATCTTTGGCAGTTACCAAGTACAGATGTAGAAATTTGGGTAGATGATAAAGGATATTTTGGGAAAGAAAATAATATCTGGTATGTTTGGACTGATCAAAAGACATCTATGAAGTATTCTTTTTCAAAAGAGGATGTTTTACATTTTAAAACACATATGTCATGGGATGGATTAGCAGGAATGCCTGTTAGAGACATAATAAGATCTCAAATGAATATTCAAAAAAGTTCTTTAAAATTTCTCAAAAAGATATATAACAGTGGAACTCTTGGTAGTAAAGTGATTGTTCACTATGCTGGAGAATTAAAAAAAGAAAAAGCTATTGCTTTAGTGCGAGATATAGAAGAATTTGCTAAATCAAAAACTTCTGGAGCATTTATACCTTTACCACTTGGAATGCAAGCACAGCTATTGGATATGAAGTTGGCAGATGCACAGTTTTTTGAAAATAATAAAAATAGTGCTTTGCAGATAGCAGCAGCTTTTGGTATAAAGCCGAATGTGGTTAATGATTATACGAAATCTTCTTATAGCAATTCAGAGACTCAACAGCTTGATTTTTATGTTAATACTTTACAGCCTTTATTTCTGTCCTATGAACAAGAATTGACATATAAATTGATGAGAGATAGTGAATTAGAAAAAGGCTACAGATTAGCAATAAATGAAAATACACTATTCAAAATGGATAATCAAACAAAAGCAACAGTATATTCTACATTTGTTCAGAACTTTATAATGACTCCAAATGAAGCTAGAGAAGAATTAAATCTTCCTTATGTTGAAGGAGGTGATAAGTTAATTGGTAATGGCAATGCTATAACTCTTGAAAAAGCAGGAGATCAATACAATAAAGGGGGTGAAACAAATAAAAATTCAATTACAAAATAAAGGAAAAAATGCTGGTTATTTTGAGTTAAAAAATAAAAGCGAGACAAAGGCAGAATTATTAATCTATGGAGACATTGAAAGTGATAAATGGGCTGATAGTGATGTTACTCCTAAAGAAATAAAGGATTTACTTGATGAAGCGAATGGAAAAGAACTGGATATCTATATAAATTCAGGTGGAGGTAGTGTTTTTGCTGGGATAGCAATATACAATATGTTGAAAAGATATTCTGGAGTAAAAACTGTTTATGTTGATGGATTAGCAGCAAGTGCAGCATCATTTATAGCAATGGCAGGAGATACTATTATAGTACCTAAAAATGCTTACTTAATGATTCACAGAGCTATGACTATTGCTTTTGGAAATATAAATGATATGCATTCTGCAATAGAATTATTAGAAAAAACAGATAATACAATTGCAGATATTTATATGGAGAAAAAAGCAGAAAATGAAGATATAGAGAAAGAAACTTTTATTAATTTGATGGATAAAGAAACTTGGTTGACAGGAACAGAGGCAGTTAAATATTTTAATATTACTGTAGGAGAAGCATCTGAAACAGTGGCTTGTATAGATGAAGAGTATTTTAATAAGCATAATGTACCTGAACAACTAAAAGATAAAATTCATAATACAAAAATTGAAAATGAACAAGATAAAAGTAAGATTGTCAATTTTGAAAAAGAAAAATTAAAACTTAAATTAAAACTTGGAGGTAACTAAATGAAACTATCAGATACAATAAAACAACAATTAAAGGCAGCACAAGGCAAAGCAACACTATTATTAAATAAAAATGATGCAACAATAGAAGAAATAAATGCAGCAAATTCAGAGATTGATGGGTTGCAAGCAAAGCTTGATTTAGCTTTGAAAAATGAAGAAATAGAAAATTCAGCTAGAACAGGAAAGCCATTACCAGTAGCAGCTACAGTAGAAAATGGGATAAATTCGCAAGCTTACGAAAATGCTTTTTATAATGTTTTAAGAAACAAAGGAAGTTTAGAAGATAGGATGATAATACAAAATGCTTTATCATCTACTACAGGTGCAGATGGAGGCTTATTAATTCCAGCAGATCAAAGAACTGCTATTATTGAGTTAAAAAGACAATATAAATCATTGAGAAACTTGGTATCAACTGAAAGTGTTACTACTTTAACTGGAACAAGAGTTATAGAACAGGATGCAGAAAATACTCCATTTGAAGAAGTAGCAGAAAGTGGAAAAATAAAAGATTTAGCTAATCCTAAATGGATTCCTATTGCTTATTCTATTAAAAAATATGGTGGAATACTTCCAATTCCTAATACATTATTACAAGATAATACTGCAAATTTACAAGCATATATAAATAAATGGTTTGCTAAAAAAGAGATAGCAACAGAAAATAGTTTAATTGTGGCTCTTTTAAATACATTAACTAAAAAAGCTATAACTGGAATAGATGGTATAAAAGATGTTTTAAACGAAGAGCTAGATCCTGCAATATCTGAAAGATCTGTAGTTGTTACTAATCAAACAGGATTTAACTGGTTAGACAAATTGAAAGATTCAGATGGAAATTACTTATTAGAAAAAGATCCTACAAATCCAACTAAGAAAATGATAGCTGGAAGAACAGTAGAAGTTTACCCAAATAAGACATTAAAAAATAATACAACTAAAGCTCCTATCATTATTGGAGATTTAAAAGAAGCAGTTGTATTATTTGACAGACAGTTAATGACATTAAAATCAACAGATGTAGGAGCTGGAGCATTTGAAAATGATTTAACAAAAGTAAGAGGAACTTTAAGATTAGATATACAAAAGTTTGATACTGATGCTGTAGTATTTTTAGAAGTAGATACTGCATCAGCACCAACAGCATAAGAGAGGGATAAAATGAGAGTATTAACTTTAGAGGAGGCAAAACAATATTTGAGAGTTGATTCTGATGAAGATGATACTCTCATCAGTTTACTGATTGATTATAGCAAGGAAGAAATAGAAGATTCTACAGGAGTTAAATTTGATGAAGAAAATGGAAATTCTAATACATATATTTTAGCACAAATGTTGATACTAGCTGATAGATACGAAAATAGAAGCTCTAATGATACTGAATTTAAACCTAATAACGCTTTGAGTTGTATTTACACTCGATTAAAGACAGAAGTGGTTTAAATGGCAAATAATAAAGTTTTAGCAAGCAGATTAAAGAACAGAATAGAAATTTTTAGAGTTGGAAAGATAAAAACGGATATAGGAAATAAAAAAACATCTTTTCCTTTAAAAAAAGTATGGGCAGATGTTATTCCACTATCTGCAAGAGTACAAAATGGACAGGCAGATACACAGTATGTTAATGCAGCTTTTAAAATTATAATGAGAAAAACAGACATAACAGAAACTGATTTTATAATGTTTAAGGAACAAAAATTCAATATAGAATACATTATTCCAAATTATGATAATAAAGGATATATTGAAGTATTTGCAAACTTGAAAAAGGAGTAAATTATGGCAAATGATTATGATGATTTAATAACTAGCATTGAAGGACTAGCAGGAGCATTAAAAGGAGCAGAGGGAAAAACATTTCTTAAACAGCAAGGAAAAAAATTACAGAAAAAAACAATTGAAGTAGCTAAAAGGAAGATAAATAAAAAAACAGGCAACTATATTAAAGGAATAAAGAATGGAAAAGTTTATGAGTATCAGGGAGCTTATGCAAATAGAGTTTATTCAGCTGCTGCACATGCACATTTAATTGAATATGGACATAAAATAGTAGATAAATCTGGAAAATCAAGGGGGTTTGTTACTGGAAAATATGTTTTTGATACTGCAAAAAAGGAGTTTGAAAAGGAATTTGAAGAGAACACAGAGAAATTTATTGAAGAAATATGTAAAAAAAATGGTTTTTAGGAGAATGATATGCTGACTTTTAGAAAAATATTAGTTAAATTACAAGAGAAAATAAGTGAAGCTATGCCAGATACTAATATTGAAACTAAAAATATTGATGAAGGGTATGAAAGAAAATGTATTTATATCTACTTTGATAATGTGAAAGCTTCTGATTATATGAAAAAATTTAGAGAAACAAATTTGACTGTAAGAATTGTATATTTTCCACTAGATGAAGATGATTATATCGAAGATTTATTAACTGTTCAAGATAAATTAATTGAACTTTTTAGTGATAATAATACTATTGAATTGGATGAGGGATTATTCACAGAGGCTCAAGAGGTACAAATGAATATAGTTGATAAAACATTACTGTTTAATTTTGATATGTATATATTTGAAGATTATCCAGAGAAAGAACATGAAATGATAGAAGAATTAAATATAAAAATAGGAGGTATTGAGTAATATGTCGACTACTAATACAATGCCAGTTTTAGATATCGTATTTAAAGGTTTAGGGGTAACTGCTATTCAAAGAGGGGAAAGAGGGATAGCAGTACTAATTTTAAAAGATAGTACTGAAGGAGAGCCTAAAAAGTATTATAAAACAATAGAAGATTTTGGAAGTGAGGAACAAGCGAAATTCACAGCTGAAAATGTTTTATATGTAAAAGATGCCCTTGAAGGAATACCTTTAAAGCTTTATGTATTTAAAATTGGAGAAGAAGAAAAAATAGAAGATAAATTAGTAATAATAGGGGGTAAAATTCCACGTAATTGCTGGATAGCAACAAATGATGATACATTTAAAACAAGTTTATTAACATGGGTAAAAGCAAAAGTTAAGAACAATAAAAAGAGATATAAAATGCTTGGATTTAAACTTACTGGAGCAGATGACATGCATGTTACAAATTTTACAAATGAAAAAGTAACTTTTAGTGATGAAAGAAGAGAAACAACAGGAGATAAGGCTATTCCATATCTTTTAGGCTTTCTTGCTGGAATATCAATAAATATGTCTGCAATAGCTTTTGAACTAGCTAAATTTAAAAGTGTGGTAGAGCCAGAGGAATTGGATACAGCAATTAAAAATGGAGAATTTGTACTTTTTAATGATGAAGGAATTGTAAAAGTTGCTAGAGCAGTAAATTCTTTATCAACATTAGGTCAAGATCTAACAGTTGAAATGACACATATTAATACTGTTGAAAAGATGGATTTGATTTATTGCGATATTTATACAGCATGGGATAAATCATATAAAGGTAAATATCCTAATATATTGGATAATCAGATGCTTTTAATATCAGCTATAAATAGTTACTATAAATCACTTGCAAGAGATTATATTTTAGATCCTAATTTTGAAAATATTAGTATGATTGATATTGAAGCTCAAAGGCTTGCAAATGCTTCAAAATATGGTAAAGATGTAGTGGCAGAGTGGAGTGATGAAAAAGTCAAAGAAATGACAGTATCAACACAGGTATTATTTCAAGCAAATATAAAGATTTCTGGAATTATGGAAGATTTTAAATTCCCTATTTATATGTAAGGAGGACTAAATGGCAACATCAAAAAGAACTGATTATTTTAATGGTAATAAAGGTGAAGTGTGGATAGGAGGAACTAAAATAGGAACTGCTTCAAAAGGAAAAGTTGAAAAAAAAATAACTTATGAAGAAGTGGATAACCCAGATGTTTCAGGAGGAAAAATAAGAGTTCCAACTGGTTTTACAAATGAAATAAGCATAACATACAAGAGTACTGGAAAAGAAGAAGAAATAGATATGTTCAATTTAAATGAGGATATAACTGTAATTATTTCCGATTCTAATATAGCAGGCTCTAAAAAAAGTAGAGTGAAATGTGATGGAGTAACTTTTGATACTCAAACATTTATAAATTTTGAAAAAGGAAAAGTAAAAGAGGTTGAATTAGCAGGGCAAGCTGAAAGTGTAGAGTATATGAAATAATAATGAGGGGTAAAATCCCCTCAATTTTAGGAGGAGAATATGACATTACAAGAGTTTATAAAAAAAGCAAAAGAAAGAGAAAATAATAAAGTAAAAGTAGTTCATCTTGAAGTTGAAGGATTTGGAAAAATAGAATTTATTAGACCTACAGAGTCAGATTTAATAAAATTTAATAATGATTTGGCATCATGTATTGATGTTGAGTATAAAGGAATAAGTGATGAAGAAAAAAGAAAAAAAGAAATTAATATTGAATCTTTTGATTTTTCTAAGTATGCAGCTGTTTCAAGTGAATTTATATATAAATGTTGTTCTTTTTTAAGAGAAAAAGAAGTAAGGGATATGTATCCTGATACAGAATTTTACGATATACCTCTTGTTGTTTTTGGACAAAATGAAGTTATAAAAATAGCTTCTGAACTAAACAATCAATTCAAGGGGATAGAAACTAGAAAAGAGGTTACTGAAGCTGTAAAAAACTAATAGGAGATGATGAGAGAGTAGGAGAGTTACAATGGGTCTCTTATTATCTCCAAAAAGGATTTAAATTAAATTATTTATTAAATCTTAGTGAAATAGAGAAAATGTTTTTCATTGAAAGTATGAATGAAATGAAGAGACAACAAGTGAACTATGATGTTGAAAAAATAAAAGCAATAGGAAAAATGTTTGGAGGAGAGTAATGGCAAAAGTAATAAATACAATATTATCAATTACTGATAATATTTCAAAGAGTATTCAGCCTGCAATAAACTCCGTTAACACTGCTAAAAAGCAAATAGCAGCATTAAAAGACCAGATAAAAGAACATGATTTGGCTGTTGATGCTGCAAAAGAAAATATAAAGAAAATAGCTGCACAAATGGAAGAAGCTAAAAAAATGGTTTTAGAAAATAATACTGCATATAAAGAAGCTGTTACAGGTATACAGAATTTTAAAGAAGCTAATATAGAAATTGAAAAATCAATCAAAGATCATCAGAATGAATTGCTTGATTTAGCAAAGCAGTATGGAGCTAATTCGGAGCAGTATAAAATGGCTCAAAAGGAATTACAGGCTTTAAAACAGCAGAGAAAGGATAATGTTGCAGCCATAAAGGAACAAAGTCAGAATTTAAAAGGAATGGCTGAAAATTTAATAGAAAACAGTGATAAAATAAAAGCTTTAAAACAAGAAGAAGAGAAGCAAAAAAAAGCGATGAAAGAAACTTCAGATGCAGCCAGAGAAAAGCGGAAACAAATATCTGAATTAAGTAAGGGAATAAGTGAAAATACTGAAAAAATAAAAGAGAGCAGAGCGAAAATAAAAGAATGGGGTAAAAGTTTTATATCAACAATAGATTCAGCCATAAAAAGAGCAGCTCAATTTACAGTAGCAACAGCAAGTTTAGCGATAGGAGTGGGATTAAATACATCATTTAATCTTGAAGCATCCAGAACTCAACTTGAAACTGCTGTAAAAGATACAGAAAGAACAACTGAATTAATGAAAAAAGCACAAGATTTATCTGTAGTAACTCCTTTTACTCCAGAAGAAGTAATTCAAGCAACAGCAACTTTAGAAGCATATAAGATAGATTCAGAAAAATGGTTAAGTAAGGTGGCAGATGCTGCTGGAGCAGCAAATAAAGGAATAGATCAAGCAACAGAGGCTGTAAAAGATATTCTTTCTAAAAATGAATTTCAAAGAATGGAAGAATTTGGAATTTCAAAAAAAATGTTAATTGAAGCAGCTCAATTGAAATATGGTAAAAATAAGGTATTTAAAAAGAATGGAGAAGTAAAAGATCAGGAGAAACTTGAAATAGTTTTGGAAGAAGTTATGACAAGTAAATTTGATGGTGGGGCTGATAAACTTTCAAAAACTATAAAAGGTGTTTGGAGTACAGTAACTGGAGCGATTTCACAAAGTCTAGCTCAAATAATGGGAATGGAACTAGGAATAATTAAAACAGGCTCTGTTTTAGATTTATTAAAAACTAAATTACAATTAGTAGCAGAAACTTTAAATAAATGGCAAAAAGATGGAACAATAAATAAAATAGCACATGATTTTACAGTTGCTTTTAATAAAATAATTAAATTAGGGGGGAAAGTTTATAATTTCTTAAAAGAAAATAAAGAAGTCATAGGAAGTTTTTTAAGAGCAGCAGCAGGGATATATGTGGTTGTAAAAGCTTTAATGATTTTATCTGGAGTTATATCAGCAATAAATATAATTCTTGCAGCTTCTCCACTTACATGGATTATTGCAGCAGTTCTTGCTGTTATTGGAGTTCTGTATCTTCTTACATTCCATTTTGATTTAGTGAAAGCTTTTGTAATAAAATGTTGGGCTACTTTTAATGAATTTATTGATAATATGCCATTTTGGGCAGAGATGCTTCTTTTACCATTAAAGCCAATATTTATGTTAATAAAAGCATTTGGAAAGTTAATAGAAATAGGAGCAAAAGCTTGGAAATGGATTAGTAATCTTTCAAAAGATGAAGATATACAAAAAACTGTTGAGGTAAAGCAACAAGTAGAAGAAGAAGTAAAAGAAAAAGCTAAAAAAGATGTAACACAAAAAATCGCAACTTCCGAAATACCTAGTCAATCTAAAACTTTTAAAAAACAATTTGAAGGCAAAAGCATGAACTTTAATAAAGCAAAAGCTATAAAAGAAGCATCAAGTAAAGTTCCAACTGCAACAGCAAATAAAACACCAGCTGTTCAGGTGTATATGCAAGGAGATATCTATGGAATGGACGATTTTAACGAGAAAGTAAATGGAGCAATAGTAAGTGCTTTAAAAGTGAATATGCAAAATGTTACATAGGAGGAAAAATATGGATAGAAGAGATATATTAAGAATTGAAGTAAATGAGTTGAAAAAAAGGTTAGGAATTGAAATACAATTTAAAAAATTAAATTCTATTGAAGACTGTAGAAAGGCATTTGTAGAAGTAGCAGAAAAGTATGCTGATAAAAAAAATATCAATGTTAAAAATTTAAAAGAAGAAAATCAAGAATTGAAAAATTATATAGAAGATCTTGAAGCTGATAAACAAGAAGTTACTTTTTTATTAAATGCTAAACTTTCAAAAGATTTAGAAGAAAGCTTAAGAGGAGTTATTCAGGAAGAAATAAAAAATCAAAAAAATAAAGGAAAAAAGAAATGGTGGCTTTGGTAGGAAAAAGCACTGAAATTTGGTTTTCTACACTTGATAGGAAAGATATACTCAGACTCCCATATATAGCAGATGAAAATGTAACTTATTCCAATCCTTTAAATACAGAAACATTTGAAAATAGTAATGGTAAAAATCTTACTTTGATAGGAGAAGAAGGATTAAGAACTATAAAAATAAGTAGTTTTTTTCCATATAAAAGATATTACTGGTTACCATTCAATGTAGTTTTAGCTCAAGAAGCTTTAAAATATATAAAAACACATAGAAAAGAAGTACTAAAAGTAACTATTGTTAGTTTTGAGATTACTTTTGTAATGGAATGTATAATAAAAGATTTTGATTATAAAAGAAGATTAAATAGAAATATAGCATATGAAATGACTTTAGAAGAGTATGTAAATAAATAAGGGGAAGAAATGGAACTATATTTAATTAAAGAAGAGACTGTAAATATTACTGATATAACTGGAGGAATAGTTTTAAATACTTCTATGGACACTTTGGGAGCATCATTAAATTTTAATATAGCAAGAAATTTCAATGATCCTAATTATGCTTTAGCAGAAACATTGGAAGTAGGAGATATAGTAATATTAAATAATTCAAAAGAGTTATTTAAAGGGGTTATATTAGAAATTACTACAAATAAATTTAATCGAAGTATTAAATGTTTGGATTTTTGCTTTTATTTAAATAAAAACAAAGTGATAAAACAATTTGATGAAATATCTGCCTCAACAGCAATAAAACAAGTATTAAAGGAAATAGGGGCAGATATTGGAGAAGTCTCTAACATTTCAACTTCTATTACGAAAATATATAATTCAAATACTATTGCTGAAATAATAAATGATATTTTAAAGCAAGCAAATGATGAACTAGGAATAAAATATATCATTGAATTTGCAGAGGATAAATTTAATATAGTTCCTTTTAGAAAAGTAAATGTTCAATTCAGATATAAAAGTACCAGCTCTGAAAGTTTGACAGAATCAATATTAGAAATGAAAAATAGTATTATAGTAACTTCAAATGAGCAAGAAGAAGTTGAAATATTGGCAATTGCAAAAGATGAAGCTAATATAGAACGATATGGAAGCTTGCAAGAGGTTATAACAGTCAGTCCCGATGAAGATGAAGCTAAAGTTCGGAACATTGCGAAAACTAAATTAAAAGAGTTTAATAAAGTGTTTAGAACTGCATCTTTGCAAGGATTTGGAGATGATGAATTCAAGGCAGGAAGAGTTATAGAATTAAATAATCAAGAATTTTTTCTACAAGGAGAATATTTAATAAAAAATTGTTCTCATACTTGGGTAAAAGGAGAACATTTGGTTAATTTAGAGGTGGAATTATATGAAGAATAGCGATGAATTAGCAAAAATTATGAAAGGCTTTGTACCACCAAAACAATTTCAAGTTTGTGTTGGAAGAGTAATAAAAGCTCCTCCAGAACTAACTATATCAATTATGAATGGAAAAGTAATTTTATATCCTCACATGTTGTACATGAATGACAGACTTTTTGATGATTATACAAGAAAATATAAACTTGATGGAAATATAGAAAGTATAACAATTAATGCAACAACTTCAAACCAACCCTGTGGCTCAGGAGCAACAAATCAACATGGAACTATTTCAGGTTCTGGAGAATATAAGTCAAACGGAACTTTTATAAATACAGATACACTTGTAGTAGGAGATTTAGTAAAGGTTACTCCTACAGAAAAAGGGCAGATGTGGATTGTTGATTTTAAAGTAAGGAAGATAAAGGAGAAAAAATAATGAGTATTTTTCCTAGTAGTTTAAAAAATAATAAAACTTCTGGTTTATTAGATAATAAAAGCAAAATAGAGGGATATAAAGATATATTATTTGACTTTGAAAGTAAAAAAGTAGTAGTTAAAGATGGAAATACAGTAGTTGCAAGTAAAAAACAGCAATTACAACAATGGATTTATCTTTTAATTAATACAGAAATGGAAAAGTTTAATGTCTATAAAGATACTGAATTTGGAATAGTCTTTTTATATGCTATGCGAGGGCATGAATATTATAGTTCAGGCTTTACAATAGCACAGATAAAAGATGAATTGACAGAAAAAATAGAGAAAAATAGCTCTATTAAAAAAGTTGAGGATATAGAAATAGAAATAAATTTTAATGAAATGGTTATTACAATAATGCTGATTGTAGATGAAGATAAGATTGAAAGTGAGGTGATAATAAATGTCTAATTATTATACTGCTAGAACATCAGATCAAATATTAGAAGAAATGTTAAAAAGCATGCCAGATGAATATTTAAAAACAGTTGGAACTTTTACATATGATTTGAATAAGACATATGCCTTACAAGGAGCTGAATATGATAAAAGAATAGAAGAACTTTGGAATTTCTTTGATATTCATAGATTGAAAAATAGTGAATTGGATAAAAGAGTACTTCAACTGCAAGGATTAAAAAGAAAAGAAGCTACATATGCAGTAGGAGAGGTTACTGTAACAGGAATAGGAACAATTACAAAAGGAGATCTCTTTGAAACTAAAAATGCTGTTCAATTTAAAGCAGCTGAAACAGTAGAAATAATCAATGTTGGAAATGTAAAAATTGAAGCAGTAAAAGCAGGAGAAACTGGAAATGTAGGAGCTAAGGCAATTGTTTTAATGCCTGTTACAATTCAAGGTATAAAATCTGTGATAAATGAAAAAGCAACGTATGATGGTTTTGATGCAGAAACTGATGAATCATTACTAGATAGGTATGACATAAAAGTACAAATGCCTGCTACAAGTGGGAATGTATACCATTATATGCAGTGGGCAAGAGAGATATCAGGAGTTGGAAACTCTAAAGTTTTTCCTCTTTGGAATGGTAAAAATACAGTCAAAGTAGTAATAATAAATGATATGCAGCAACCTGCTAGTATTGAATTGGTAGAAAAAGTTCAAAATTATATAGATCCTAAAGGTGAAAATAATAATACATGGGGTTGTGGTATGGGAGAAGCTCCAATAGGGGCATACTGTACTGTAAAAACTGCAACACCAAAAAAAATAAATATTTCAATTACATTAAAAAAAGAAGAAGGAATAGAGCTGGATATTTTAAAAGAAAGGATAAAGCAAAGTGTGATTGAATTTTTACAAAGTATTGCATTTAAAAAAGATTATGTTTCATATGCTTTAATATCAAACGCCATATTGGAAACATCAGGAGTAATAGAATGGAGTGAACTAAAAATAAATAATGAAGTCAATAATATATTAATAGGAGAAGAGGAAGTAGCAGTATTAGAGGATGTGGTTTTAAATGAATAATAGCCAAATTCTTTTAAATAATTTACATAAAATATTTAGAAAAGATGAATATATTAAAGCAAATATGCAAAATGCTGGACTTCAATTAGATAAAATTGAAAATAAAATAAGGTTAATAGAAAAAGAATTTCTTTTTTCAACAATGTCGCATGAAAGAGTAAAAAAATTAGAGAAAGAATTAGACTATAAGACTAAAAGCGATACCTTAGAGGGAAAAAGATTAGAAATAGAAGCAAGGTGGAAAACTTCTGGAAAATGTGATCTTGAACTATTGCAGATTATAGCAGAAACATGGCAAGCTGATACTGTAGAAGTAAAATTTATAGATGGAAATTTAGAAGTAGAATTTTTAAGTACAATAAATGCTGATTATGATTTAAGAGGTTTGAAAAATTCTCTGGATGAGGCTAAACCAGCACATTTATGGTTTGATTTAACTTTTACTGAACAATTAAAGGCGAATATTTATCAAAATTGTTATGGAACAGAGGAAATAGAACAGGATTTTATAGAAAGAGAAAAAGAAATAATATTAAGAGCAAATTATAAAGAAAGCATTTGGATGGAGGTAGAAGAAGAACATGGGATATAATGGATTAACAAATTTTGGAATAGAATATCAAGCTAGAATGACAGCTGAAAATAAACCAGTGACACTAACAAAGGTAAGAGTAGGGAATGGAAGTATTCCTGCTAGTCAAACAGGGGCAACTACTACAAATCTTTATTCTTATAAAAAAGAGGTAGAAATATTAGCAAAAGAACAAGTGGAGAATGCAGTAAAGCTTCAAATTCTTTTAAATAATTTAGATCAAGAAATAGGATTTTATGTTAAGGAACTAGGAGTATATGTACAAGATGGAGCAGAAGAAAAATTATACTGGTATATAAATAAGGACAATCCATCTTACTTAGATAATAAGAATGTTCCATCTAAACATAGGTATAATCTATTTTTAGAGGTTACAAATGTAGAAACAATTATTATAAATTTTACAGGGCAAGGATTACTTGCAGATAAAAAATATGTAGATGATAGTATTGCAGACTTTGAAACTGGGTACAATATTACATTAAATGATATTAGGAATAAAATTAACTCAAAGATGGTAGCTGGAACGCTTATAAATAGTATGAATACAGGAGAAAATATAGTTAAAGCATTACAAGGAAATGCAGGACTAAATTTTGACCCTAATTTATTATATTTAGATAATATAGGTACAAAAACAAAAGGATATGTATACTTAGATAGTAGGGTAAAAGGAGTATTTGAATGTTTAAATACTACAAGTAGCACAGCAAATGAAACAGTTAATTTCCTAAATATATCTAATAAATCAAATTCTGACAAATTAGAGAATCTATTTACTTCTGAGGCATATAAAAGACTTGATAATAGTACAACTATTACATTAAAATCTAGTTTTAACATAGCTATTATTACTTTTAATGAAGGAGCATCTAATATTGCTAGAAGTTTAACTCTTGTATTAAAAAAGGGTATTATGAAAGAATTTAACTGCATATCTGGAAGTAGTTTACAAGCATATCTTAAATTTAGTTATGATGGAGATAGGACTATTTCTGGTTTTAGAAATGTTACTTCTGAAACATTATCTAAAGATGTTTTAGTCGTGTATTTTTAATTATATTATTTCAAGGCATTTAGAGAATTTAAGTAAAAAATTCATAAAAATAGCTGAACTAAGAACATTAAATTCCACTGTATCACAAGGGCAATATACAGAATTTTTAATTCATTTATATAGTGGACCTCTTACCTTAACTTCTTCTAGTTACATTACTATTTCAGCATTACTAGATGGCATACAAAATTTTATAACATATAGTAGCAAAGGAGAAGAATGTTTGGTTGAGTATAAAAATAATATGTTTAAATTAACTTCTCTTGGTGATCAATCAGATGGATATGCAATTATTTATGCAAGATAAACTATTTAGAGAATTTAAGTAAAACTCTGTTACTATTTGAAGGTTCTATTCGTGCCGTTGGAACCTATAACTTCTTAAAGGGAATTGATGCAAGTTACACATTTCTCAATATCATTACTGCTGGTATGGGAATGGTCAAATTTAGATTACAAGATAGTAGTTGTCCAATATATTTCATCATTAATGGATATAATGCTGCAAACGAATATATTGTTTGTGAAGTTAATGAATCAAGTATAACTATCGATGCCGCAGTAATAGATGGTGTATTTCAAGCTGAGATTAAAAAAATATATTTATCTAATATTTAAGCATAAAATATTATAGTTTTGTTTTAAGTAATGTAAAAGTTATATTTCCTATAATTTGCTCACGCAACCTTACATCACCCTGATTAAATATTATTATCCCATTTTTATTATAACGACATATACAGTCTGAGTTACCATATCCATTATCAGACCTATGTGTAGTAGATAATGGTATGCTACTATTTACATCAGTTTCGTTCAAGGTAATTCCATAGTTGAGTTTTAGAGCTGTGGTAGGTTCAACAATCACGGATTTCAGGCTCACAATATATGCTAGGGGAGTTTCTATAATAAAGAATGTGCTATTATCTAGCAAAATACTTCTTTTACTTAAATTCTCTACTTAATAGCCTAAAGCAATGTAATATATACTCGATATCCCTTGTGATTGTATTGCAGTCTGCTTAATAGTAAATCCTGTTAAATCATTATCTTTTAAAACCTTATACTGCCTATAACTATTATCAGAAATATCACTATATATTTGAGTTAATAAGACTATTATTTTTTCTTTTTTAAAAGGGCAATCAAAAATAATTTTAGAGTTTGTATTAATGTCAGTTATAAATCCAGCTTTAAAAGTAAATAGATTCTCTAGTCGCTAATAAATATTGAAAAGGAGGTGATTAAACTATTTAAAAATATTTTTAAATCAAACTTTGAAAAAAATAAAGATATATATGAGGAATATCTGGAGAGTAAAATTGCAAAATCATTGGATACAGCAATGACTACATATAAAACTTATAAAAGTAATATGAATCTTTTTCTGATTTGGTTGCATAAAAAAGATAAAGATTATTACTTACTAAGCAAAAAAATGTTGAATGAATTTCCTAGTATTTTAGATAGATATATGCTGTATTGTGTTAGAGAAAGGGGAAACAATAAAGTTACTGTTAATAATAAAATAACTGCTGTTTCAAGTTTTTATATTTGGGCTAGAAGAACAAGAAAAATAATTTTTAATCCTGTATTAGACATAGAAAGACAACAAAAATCTAAGTTGGACAAAAGAAGAAATAGTTATTTTTTAACAATAGAACAAATTAAATTTATAAAGCAACAAATGGAATTACAGCCACAAAAATTTGATATCAGAAGTAAAATAATTTTTAATATTTTTATTGATAGCGCTATTAGAATAGGGGAAATGACTCGTTTAAAAATAAGCAATTTAGATTTAAAAAATGATGTATTTATAAATATAAAGCAAAAAGGTGGAGAAATGAGAGAAGTTTATATATCAGAGGAAACAAAGGTTTTGATAAATAAATATCTCATATGGAGGCAAGAAAATAATATAAAAATAGATGACTTTTTAATTACAAAATATAATGGAAAATATAAAAATATGTCTCGTGAAACAATACGAGCAAGAGTACGTAAGATAGGAAAAATATTAAACATTGAGGATTTATATCCACACACTTTAAGAAAAACAATTGTTAATATTATGACTAAATTAGGGAGTATAGATGATGGGGCATTAATAGCATATCATAAAAATACAACTGTCACAAGAGATCATTATATTCAAGAAATGACAGCAATTGAAAAAACTGAAAAAATAAAAAAAATAAGGGCATTGGCTCAATTTTAGGAGGATAAAATGATAACTAATATTTATAATGAAACACTAACATTTATAACAGCTTTAAATTGTAACTTGGAGGAATTTAAGAAAGATCCTGAAAAATTTTATGAAAACTGGGATGAAAATTGGTATGCAAGTGATACAAGATATGAGCATCCAATAATAGATGGAAATTCTTTAAGAGAAATAACAAGAGAAGAAAAAATATTAAATTTAAATATGTCTGAATTATTACAAGATGGAGAATATATTGAAAATGGGGAAATTTTAATTGTAGAGTGTCCAGAGAGCATTTTAAGGAAAGCATGGGATAAAGAAAATCGTATATGGTATGAAACTATGACAAAAGAAGAAATTGTAGAAGTTAGAGCTAATAAGATACTTGAATATCAAAAATTAGTTGAAAATAAAAATATGTTAGAAGCAAGCAAGTTTACTTCTACTGATGAAATCAGTTTCATTGTAGTAAAAATGAATAATTTAGAAATAGAAATTAATAACTTGGGAAATAAAATTGAAACTTTTAAAATATAAAAAAGGATGAAAATATGAATATAAAAGAAATAATAAGAAATATAGATGTAAACAAGGTCATGAAAGTTATTGCATTAAATGAAATATCCAATAATCAGAATTTTATATATAAATTTTCATATGCAGGTGGAAGAAGTGGTTATAGCTTTGGAAGAAGTCAGTTTGATGTTAAAAATAATGAGAGTGCTAAAAAATTTTTACAAGAAAAATGTAATTTTAATGATAGTGATATAAATAGATTACTACAGCTTGATAAAGATGTTTTAGACCTAAATAAAAAGCTATCAGAGCATAAAAAAGAAATTGATGAACTTGATGCAGAGCATATAAAATCTATGATAAATCATGTTGTTAGACTTGAAAGGCTTCCAGAAATGAATGAGAAAGCATTTATTCATTTAGTTGATTATCATAATCAGTTTAATCTTGCAATAAATGGGAAAATGCACAAATATTTAAAGACTTTAAAAATCGCAACTTCCGAAAATATTTTGAATTTTAAACTTAAAACTAAATGGGGAATAGAACATCCAACTGATGTGATCAGAAGATATAACAATATAGAAAAAAACTATTAAAGGAGATACAAATGGTAGAGGGATTGATAAAGTTTGGGAGTAAAATTTTAGATATTGTTTTTAAAAGAAGTAAAAATGCTGAAAAAGAACAAGATATAGAAGTAAAAAAAATAGATGTTTATTCAAAGCTAATAGCAATAATAATTATAGTTTCTCTTTTTATGTGTGTTCTTGCTTCATTATTTCCAAGTCTTGCTATAACTGGCTGGTGGTTTGATTTATTTGAAAGGTTACTACAAAGAATTTAAAGGGGGAATAAATGATTGCAAAATTGGTTTCTGATTTAACAAATATCAATATTGGAGATATCTTATATAGTCTAAGTATAGGAGCTATGATTTATCTTATAGGAGGCAAAGATGATATATTAACAGGATTATTATTATTTATGATTTTTGATTATATAACTGGTTGGATAAAAGCTATTAAGAATAAAGACTTAAATAGTAAAAAAGCTGTCTATGGAATACTTAAAAAATTTGTAATTCTTATAATAGTAGCTATGAGTAATAGACTTGATATAATTTTTCATTTGACTGAAAAAGGATTAAATTGTAGATTTGTAGTTATATGTTTCTATATTGGAAGTGAGGGATTATCTATTTTAGAAAATGCTACTTTGATAGGTGTACCTGTTCCTGCTAAATTAAAAAAAATATTAGAACAATGTAAAAATGAGAAGCAAGAAAAGGCCATTGAAAATATATAAAAAGGCAAGAAAAAAGGAGAGTCCAGAAAACTCTCCTTTAATTTTTTATTGTCATTTTATTGTCACGAAGGTTTTTTAGTTCTTTCAAACTCTCTTTAAATAATGGTTTGAGAGAAATCCATCTACTACTCCCACTCGATAGTTGCAGGTGGTTTTGATGAAATATCATAAGTCAATCTATTGATTCCTTTAACTTCATTTAAAATTCTATTAGAAACTCTTTCTAAGAACTCAAATGGAAGGTGTGACCAAGTAGCGGTCATGAAGTCAATAGTATTAGCAGATCTCAATACAGCAGTATATTCATAAGTTCTTTCATCTCCCATAACTCCAACAGATTTAACTGGAAGAAGAACAACAAATGCCTGGCTTACTTTAGTATAAAGGTCAGCAGCTCTTAATTCTTCGATAAATATATCATCAGCTTCTCTTAAAATATCAGCTTTTTCTTTATCTACTTCACCAAGGATTCTGATTCCAAGTCCTGGACCTGGGAATGGATGTCTGTCAACCATGTGATCAGGAATTCCAAGCTCTCTTCCTACTTTTCTTACTTCATCTTTGAAAAGTTCTCTTAAAGGCTCAAGAAGTTTAAATTTCATATCTTCTGGAAGTCCTCCAACATTGTGGTGAGATTTAATAGTCATTGAAGGTCCTTTTACTGACATAGATTCAATAACATCTGGATATATAGTTCCTTGAGCAAGGAATTCTACATCTTCAAGTTTTTTAGCTTCTTCGTCAAATACTTCAATGAATTCTTTTCCAATTATTTTTCTCTTAGTTTCAGGATCAGATACACCAGCTAATTTAGCAAGGAATCTATCTTCTGCATCAACACATTTGATATTCATATGGAAGTTTTCTCCGTATATTTCCATTACTTTTTTAGCTTCATCTTTTCTTAGTAATCCAGTATCTACGAAAATACAAGTAAGTTGATCTCCGATAGCTTTGTGGATAAGAGTAGCAGCAACTGATGAGTCAACTCCTCCTGAAAGTCCAAGAAGAACTTTTTTATCTCCAACAGTTTCTTTGATGCTTTTTACAGTTTCTTCAATGTAGTTACCCATTGACCAGTTTTGCTCACATTTAGCAACATTGAAAACAAAGTTTTTAAGGATTTGAGTTCCATATTCTGAGTGAGTAACTTCAGCATGGAATTGAATACAGTAACTATTAACTTCAGGCAGATGCACAGCAGCTACACATGAATCAGTATGACCAATTTGAACAAATCCAGGAGCCATTTTAGTAACATGGTCATTGTGGCTCATCCATACTTTAGAATTGTTAGGAATACCTTGGAAAAGCGGACTGTCAGCAGAATCAATTAAAAGTTCAGCTTTACCAAATTCCTGTTTATCAGCTCTAGCAACTTCTCCACCCATTAAGTGAGTAGTAAGCTGCATACCATAACAGATACCTAATACAGGGATACCTTTGTAGAATAATTCTTTGTCTATAGTAGGAGCTCCTTCTGCATATACAGAGGAAGGTCCTCCTGAAAGGATTATTCCTTTAGGCTTTCTAGCAAGTATTTTTTCTAAAGGTTCAAAATATGGAACAACTTCAGCATAAACACCCATTTCTCTGACTCTTCTGGCAATCAGTTGATTGTATTGAGAACCAAAGTCCAGTATTACAATACTATTTTCTTTCATAAAAACCTCCAAATTTAAAATAAAAGGAGCGAAATGCTCCTTGTTAAACAACTTGAAAACAAATATCAACCTTTATATGATATTTATTTGATTATAGAATTCTATCATAAAATCGAAATCGTGTCAAAAGAAAAATTTCTTTAGAAATTTGGCTACACCATTATTATCGTTCGTGTCAGTGACATAATTAACTCTTGATTTTACTTCATGAGGAGCATTTCCCATAGCTACTCCATATTTTACAGAAGTAAGCATTTCTATGTCATTTATAGCATCACCAAAAGCTGCACATTCTTCAGGAGTAATACCATAAGTTCTGAGAGTTCTTTCCAGTACAAGACCTTTATTCACCTCTCTGTTTAATACTTCATATAGGGTATCCATAGATTTAGCTTTGTACACTTTATTACCTAATATTTTTTCTACTTCTCTATTTACTTCATCAAGAATATCAGGTGCACCCATGAACACAGTTTTAGTCATTTCATAGTTATCAAAGCTGTAGAAATCTTTTTCAATAGGGATAAGATCTCTTTCTTTAGCATATTCAAGAACTTCTTTTCTGCTTGAATCCTCTACATACCATTTATTGTCCTGATAAAGGTTAAGAGGAACTCCCATTCTTCTAGCTATTCTTATAACCTCTTTTACATATTCTTCCTGCAAAGGCAGTTCAAATACAACTCTATCACTTTTATATTCAACGACCTTAGCTCCATTATATGATATCACAACACCGCCAAGATCCAGATATTCTGCATAAGGCTTAGCAGCATTGTAAGTTCTTCCTGTAACTATAAATATTTTTACACCTTGCTGTTCCAATTCTTTAAGAACATCCCTATTAATATCTGAAATTTTTTTGTCAGTTGTTAAGAGTGTTCCATCTAAGTCCAGAGCAACTGCTTTTATCTTCATTTTATCACCTCAATCGAATAAAAATATTGCTAAACTAATATGCATAGATTATAATACAGAATGAGGAAAATATCAAATTTTAAAAAAAAGAGGGATGAAATGATAAAAAATATTATATTTGATTTAGGAAATGTACTTGTTAAATACACTCCAGAAAATTTTTTAGAAAAAAATGTAAAAAAAGAGAGACAGGAAAAATTTATAGAAACTGTTTTTAAAAGCAAAGAATGGTTGGAGCTTGACAGAGGAACTTTATCATATGAGGATGCAATAGAAAAATTTGCTGAAATAATTCCAGAAGACAGAGAAAGCTTAGAAAAACTTTTTAATAATAATATAATGGAATGTTTAATACCAATAGAAGAAAATATAAAAGTATTAAAAAAATTAAAAGCAAAAGGATATGATCTATTTGTTCTTTCTAATTTTCATAGACCAGCATTTGAGCAGATACAAAATGACTGGGAATTTTTTAATGAGTTTGACGGAGGGGTTATATCTTGTTATTGCCATCTTTTAAAACCAAATCAGAGAATATATGAGTTATTGTTAGCTAAATATGGACTCATTCCTGAAGAAACATTATTTATAGATGATACTAAAGTAAATGTAGAAGGAGCAGAAAAAATAGGAATAGCAGGAATTCACCTTGATTTTCCAGAAATGTTAGAGGAACTCCTAAAAAATAAGGGGATAGAACTATAAAATTAATAAACGCTGTTAACTAAAGAGAGAACGATTCTCTTCTTGAAGATTAATAAAAAAAAGATTGGTTCTTAAAAATAAGGAAAAAAGCATACATACAAGGAAAAATTGGATGAAATAATTTAAAATATGCCATTATGAATTAATTAAATACTTTTTTTAATTACTTAAATATCTTTTGTCGAAGTTATTATTGGAGACATCTAAAAAAAATTAAAAAAATGAAATTTTCAATACACAAATAAGAAAATTTGTAGTATAATACGATAAAGTCGTATAACATTAAAAAGCCAGGAATAAAGTTGGTTTTTTGATAAATAATTTTTTTATAACCAATAAATAGACAAAAGGAGGAAAAGAAAATGTTTTTGTCACCAGAAGAAAAATTGTTAGCCTTTAGAAAGAAACATAAAATAACTCAAGGAGAATTAGTGGGGGATGACATTACTAGAGTTTTTTTAGGTATGATTGAAATAGGCAAAAGATCACTGACAGAAAAAACAGCTAAATTACTTTGCAAAAACTTTACTAAAATATTAGGTGAAAGAGGAATAAAAGATTCCATCAAACTAAGTGATCTTATGAAAACAAAAGAAGTACAGGCTTTGGAATACTTAGAAAATATAACTAAAGATACAAGTTCAGATCTTAAAGAAAACATTTGGGAAATAGAAGAAGCACTTTTTGAATTAAATGATAATGATAGAAGTGAATATTGTATGAAACTTTTTGCAAGATTTGAAAATGAAGAGAATTATTTAGATGCAAGAGACTATATTCTAAAATCGCTTCATGGTATCAGAAAAATAGTTGACCTTAAAGAAAAACTATTAGAAATTATGAAACTTAATAAAATATTAGGTGATTATAAAAATAGTGTATTCACTTATAGAAAATTTGAAGATAGACTTTCAAAAGAAAAATGGAGCAAAGAATATGAAATGCTTCAGTACAGATATGCAGAGGCTTTAGTAGAGACAGAAGGGTATACAGAAGCACTAAATATATTAAAGTTCTTATTTAAGAAGTCTAAAAATGAAGATTTCTTATTTGAAGTAAGAAAAATGACAGCTAAAACTTATAAAAATATGGGTGATTATGAAGAAGCGTCTAAAGAGTATGTATCTTTAGCTAAAGGAAGAAGTTCTGAAGAAAAGGCAGAAGCATACAGCAAACTTATTGAAATAGGAATAATTACTGAAGATAAAGTATTTTTAAAAAAATTCTATGAAAAATGTAAAGATAACTATGAAATAAATGGAATAAAAGAAGAATGTGATAACTTTGATGTACTTGTTCTATTAGCAAAGGGAGCAAAGGAATTAGGAAAAACAAAAGACAGCAGATCTTTCTACATGGAAGCATTAATGGTAGGAAAGAATTCTGGATGTGAAATAGAAGAAAGAATGGATATAATAACTGAATTATTCAAAATGTTTGAAAAGAGCGATTTCTATTCTGTACAAAGTATAGAAAATGAATATATCAACTTATTAGAACTAAAAAAAGATTATAAACCAGCTATAAAAATATTGGAATATTATCAAAAAAATATGCCTAGTGAAGTTTTGAAAAAATTTGAAATATTTTAAGAATAATAACGGCTCTCTTCTTTGAAAAAAGGAGAGAGTTTTTTATATAATAAAAAACCACCGCTCTAAAACGGTGGTCAATAATTAACTAATTATTTTTTTAGTTGTACTCTCATTAAAAGATCTCCAACTTTAACATCTTTACCTTTAGCTACAACATCAATTTTTTCTATCATATCCATATTATTAATGATAACAGGAGTTTTTACTGAAGGTACTTTGCTTTTTATAAATTCAAGATCATACTCAACTAATTTATCTCCAACTTTAACTTGATTTCCAGCAGCTACTCTTTTGAATCCTTCACCTTTTAAAGTAACAGTATCTATTCCAAAGTGAACTATCATTTCAAGTCCATTAGGAGTTTCAAAACTTACAGCATGATTAGTTTCAAAAATATCAATTTCACCATCTACTGGAGCACACACTACTCCTTCAGCAGGATCAATAGCACATCCGTCTCCTACCATTTTTTGAGCAAAAGCTTCATCAGGAACTTCTGATAAATCTATAACTTTTCCATTAAGTGGAGAATATATATCAAACCATTCCTCTTCTTTCTTTTTCTTAAACATGTCAAATAATCCCATATTTTCCTCCCTATTTTTTTAAGATTTAGAAATTATAAACAATGTATATAAGATATTATTTCACACTTTTCAAAATAAATCAAATTATTATTTGAGAAATTTTGAACCATAAATAGTAATGTTTCTAAACTACAGTATAATATAATAAAAAGATAAATTAAAGAGGAAAAATATTTGGAAAGAGTATAATATAAATATAAAAGAAAAATCATTTTTAAACTGAATAATAAAATATAAAATAAATGTAGTGAAAAAAGAATAAAAAAAAATATTGTTTTAAAATGGTTGACAAAAATAAAAAAGTGTTCTATAATCAAAATATAAAAGATGAATATTGTTATAAATTAAATTTTAATATAGAGATTGAAAAGGAGGTTGGTTATATGAATCCAAACAAATTTACTGAGAATTCATTACTTGCTTTAAATGAGGCTCAAGCATTGACTATGAGAGCTAAACAACAAACAATAAAACCTGAATTTCTGGCATTGGCACTTTTAAAAAATACAGAAGGACTTATTCCAAGAATTATGGAGAAGCTTGAATTGAATCTCAACTACATTATTGGGCAGATAGAAAATGAAGTGAATAAATTCCCTAGAATAGAAGGAAGCAGTTTGGGAGATGTTACTTTAGATCAATCTACTCACAGAGTTTTAATAGAAGCAGAAAATATTATGGAAAAGATGGGAGATTCTTATGTTAGTGTAGAACACATCTTTTGGGCATTAATAAAAGAGATGCCTCTATTGAAAAAATTAGGAATAGATGAAAAAAAATATGAAGCAGCAGTAAAAGAGGTGAGAGGTAATCAAAAAGTAGATTCTCAAAATCCAGAAGCAACATATGAAGTTCTTGAAAAATATGCAAGAGATCTTGTTGAATTAGCAAGACAAGGTAAAATAGATCCTATTATAGGAAGAGATAGTGAAATAAGAAGAACTATACAGATAATATCAAGAAGAACTAAAAATAACCCTATATTAATAGGAGAGCCTGGAGTAGGAAAAACTGCTATAGCTGAAGGACTTGCTCAAAGAATACTTAATGGTGATGTTCCAGAATCATTAAAAGGAAAGAAACTTTATTCATTGGATATGGGAGCATTGATAGCAGGAGCAAAATTCAGAGGAGAGTTTGAAGAAAGACTTAAAGGTGTATTAAAAGAAGTAGAAAGTTCAAATGGAAATATAATACTATTTATAGATGAGATACATACTATAGTTGGTGCAGGAAAAACTGATGGAGCAATGGATGCAGGGAATATTTTAAAACCTATGCTTGCCAGAGGAGAAGTAAGAGTAATTGGAGCTACTACTATAGATGAGTACAGAAAATATATTGAAAAAGATGCTGCTCTTGAAAGAAGATTCCAGATAGTGATGGTTGATGAACCTACTGTTGAAGATACTATATCTATTTTAAGAGGACTTAAAGAGAAATTTGAAATGTATCATGGAGTAAGAATATCTGACTCTGCAATAGTTTCAGCAGCAACTTTGAGTAACAGATATATAGCAGACAGACAGCTTCCAGATAAAGCTATTGACCTTATAGACGAAGCAGCAGCTATGATAAGAACAGAGATAGATTCTATGCCGGCAGAGCTTGATGAATTAACTAGGAAAAGTATGCAGCTGGAAATAGAAAGAGAAGCTTTGAAAAAAGAAACTGATCAAGGATCAAAAGATAGATTAGAAATACTTGAAAAAGAACTTGCAGAAATGAACTCTAAAAAATCTTTATTGAAATCACAATGGGAACTTGAAAAAAGAGATATAACAAAAGTAAAACAGCTTAAAGAAGAAGCTGAAAAAGTTAAACTTGAAATGGAACAAGCTGAAAGAAATTATGATTTAAGCAGATTATCAGAATTAAAATATGGAAAATTAGCTGGTATTGAAAAAGAAATACAGGAACAGCAGGCAAAATTAGATGAAACTTATGGAAACAGCGGACTATTAAAACAAGAGGTTAATGCTGATGAAATAGCTGATATTGTTTCTAAATGGACTGGTATTCCAGTATCTAAATTAGCTGAAACTGAAAAAGAAAAAATACTTAACCTTGAAAATACTTTAAAAGACAGAGTAAAAGGTCAGGATGAAGCTGTAAGAGCAGTAGCAGATACTATGATTAGATCAAGAGCTGGACTTAAAGATAAAAATAGACCTATGGGATCATTTATATTTTTAGGACCAACAGGAGTAGGAAAAACTTATCTTGCAAAATCTCTAGCTTATAATTTATTTGACAATGAAGATAATGTTATAAGAATAGATATGAGTGAATATATGGATAAATTCTCCACTACTAGATTGATAGGAGCACCTCCAGGATATGTAGGTTATGAAGAGGGAGGACAGCTGACAGAGGCTGTAAGAACAAAACCTTATTCAGTAATCCTGTTTGATGAAATAGAAAAAGCCCATCCAGATGTATTTAATATTCTTCTTCAAGTGCTTGATGATGGTAGACTTACTGATGGACAAGGTAGAATGATAGACTTTAAAAATACATTGATAATTATGACATCTAATATAGGAAGCCATTTAATACTTGAAGATATTAATTTAAAAGAAGAAACAAAAGAGAGAGTGCTTGATCAATTAAAAGCTAATTTCAGACCTGAGTTCTTAAATAGGGTAGATGAAATTATTATATTTAAAGCTTTAGATTTAGCTTCTATAAAAGATATTGTAAGATTATCACTTGAGTCTGTACAAGAAAAAGTAAAAGATAGATATATTGAGCTGCATTTTACTGAGCCAGTTGTTGAATATCTGGCAACTAATGCGTATGATCCTCAATATGGTGCTAGACCACTTAGAAGATATATTCAAAAACAACTTGAAACATCTCTTGCTAAGATGATACTTTCTAATAGAATTAAAGAAAGAGATAAAGTGGATGTAGAACTTGTAAATGGACAGATAGAATTTAAAGTAAGAGAGAAATAATAAAAAATAAAGAGATTGACTAAAAACTAAAATAAGTTTTAGGTCAATCTCTTTTTAATATTTATAAAAATTTATTATTTAGAATTTTTAACAAAATCAGCTGCATTTTCTCCAGCTATTTTACCAAAAACAGTAATATCAGTTACAGCATTTCCACCAATTCTGTTACCTCCATGTACTCCACCAGTGATTTCACCAGCAGCATATAGTCCAGGAATAACTTTTCCTTCAGGAGTAAGAACTTGAGTATCAGTATTGATACGAACTCCTCCCATAGTGTGATGGATAGCAGGAGATACTTCAATAGCATAGAATGGAGCTTTCACTAATTCTCTAGGAAGTCCTTTCTTACCAAAATCTTTATCTTCACCAGCTTTTACATATCCATTATAAGTTGTAATAGTTTCAACAAAAGTTTTAGGTTCGATTCCTACTTTTCCAGCTAACTCTTCTAAAGTAGAAGCTTCAACTGCAAATCCCTGTTTAACATATCCATTTATTGCAGAAAGATTTTCTCTTGTACCTTGATCAAATACTAAGAAAGCACTTGCACCTTTTTGAGCAAGTTCAGCTTTAGAAACAACGTCTCTAGTTTCAAGTTCGTTGATAAATCTCTTACCATCTCTGTTGATTAAGATAGCCCCTTCTCCTCTTACACTTTCAGTAATCATAGCAGTATTATTATGAACTACTGTAGGGTGAGTTTGAATCTCTGGCATATCTACAAGATCAGCACCAGCAGCTTTAACCATTTTGATACCTTCACCAGTAATAGCAGGGCTGTTAGTAGAACCAAATCCTTTAAGAGCAGGATTGTATTCTTCTATCATAGCAGGGTTGGCACCAAATCCACCAGTAGCCATAACCACAGCTTTAGCAGAAATAACATAAGTTTGTCCTTTATGTTTAACTTCTACACCAGTAACTTTATCACCAGTTTTTATTAATTTAGTAACTTCACTTTCAGTTCTGATTTCAATTCCTAATTTATCAGCAGTATCACTAAGAGCAGCTACAACAACAGGACCAACAGCTTTTCCACCAGTAGGTCTGTGAATTCTTTTTACACTTTGACCACCAGAGAAAGAAACTTCTGTAAGATCAGTTCCTTTTGAAATAAGCCAATCAATAATATGTTTAGATTCATCAGTCATTTTTTTAAGAAGTTCAGGATTATTTTTGTTTTTTCCACCTTTCATAGTATCGTTATAGAAAAGTTCTTCTGAATCTTCAATACCTAATTTCTTTTGAAGAGAAGTATTAGCAGCATTAATACCACCAGTTGCATAGTTAGTGTTTCCACCTAACATAGCCATTTTTTCAAGAAGGATAACATTAGCTCCCTTTTCTTTTGCAGCAATAGCAGCAGTAAGTCCAGCTCCTCCTCCTCCAACTACAACAATGTCAGTAGAGATGTCAGTAAGAACTGCATCAGCTTTTTTAGCAGGTGCTTTACTTACTAATTTGATGCCAGCTTGAGCTACAGCAGCTCCAACAGCTTCCTTTATTCCTTCAGAAGTGTAAGTAGCTCCAGCTACATTATCAACTTCTACACTTTGATTTTCTACGATTTCTTTAGTAACCTGCTCCATAGCTTTTTTAGTAAAAGCAGTTTCCTCATGTTTAAGTATCTCTACCCCTTTGATTTCATTTCCCTCATAAGTAACATTAACTTTGATATCTCCCTTATAACCTGCTCCAACACCTTCAATAGTTTTTGCACTAGCTACAGAAGATATCATGATAGTTAAGGCAGACAATAAACATAACAGTTTTTTCCTCATATTTCACCCCTTATTAGAATATATAGTGTATTTTTTATGCATGAAATGATGCATACCATTACCATTATATTATATATTATATATAAAAAGAATGTCAAATATTTATTTTTAAGAAATATTTTCTCAGCTTTTAAGATAAAAAAAGAGTGACTGAAAGAGTCACTCTTAGGTTTAATTATCAGTTATTTAAAATTATTTTGAGTTTTTAGCGAAATCAGCAGCATTTTCTCCAGCAGTTTTACCATAAACTGTGATATCAGTTACAGCATTTCCACCAATTCTGTTAGCTCCATGCACTCCACCAGTAATTTCTCCAGCAGCATATAATCCTGGGATAACTTTTCCATCAGCAGTTAATACTTGAGCTTCAGTATTGATACGAACTCCTCCCATAGTATGATGAACAGCAGGAGAAACTTCAATAGCATAGTAAGGAGCTTTTGCAAGTTCTCTAGGAAGAACAGTTTTTCCAAAGTCTTTATCTGCTCCAGCTTTTACATATCCATTATAAGTTTCCATAGTTTTTACTAATGTTTTTCCATCTATTCCCATTTTTTGAGCTAATTCTTCAAGAGTAGCCCCTTCTACAGCTAGTTTTCTTCTTACATATCCATTGATAGCTCCAAGATTTTCTCTGACAGACTGGTCAAATATTAAGAAAGCACTTTTACCAGTTTGATCTAATTCAGCTTTAGAAACAACATCTCTAGTTTCAAGTTCACTGATAAATCTTTTACCTTCTCTGTTTACAAGAATAGCTCCCTCTCCTCTTACAGCTTCAGTAATCATAGTAGTATTGTTATGAACAACAGTAGGGTGAGTTTGAATTTCAGTCATATCCACAAGAGCTCCCCCAACAGAATTTACCATCTTGATACCTTCTCCAGTGATAGCAGGACTGTTAGTAGAACCAAATCCTTTAAGAGCAGGACTGTATTCAGCTACCATAGCAGCATTTGCACCAAATCCACCAGTGGCCATAACTACAGCTTTAGCATTTATTTTATATGTTTCACCTTTGTGTTTAACTTCAACACCAGTAATTTTGTTTCCAGTTTTGATGATTCCTACAACTTCACTTTCAGTTCTTACATCAATACCATCTTTTTCAGCAGTATTAGCAAGAGCATCAACAATAACAGGTCCTACAGCTTGCCCACCAGTAGGTCTGTGAGTTCTTTTTGCACTTTGTCCTCCTGTGAATACTACCTCAGAAAGATCAGCACCTCTTTCAGTAAGCCAGTTGATAATATTACTAGAATCAACAGTTAATTTTTTTACTAATTCAGGATTATTTTTATTTTTTCCACCTTTCATAGTATCATTATAGAAAAGTTCAGCAGAATCTTCTATTCCTAATTTTTTTTGAAGATTAGTATTTGCAGCATTGATACCAGCAGTTGCATAGTTAGTATTTCCACCTAACATAAGCATTTTTTCAAGAAGGATAACATTAGCTCCCTTTTCTTTTGCAGCAATAGCAGCAGAAAGACCAGCACCTCCTCCTCCAACTACAACAACATCAGTAGTAACATCAGCACCATAAGCAGTAAAGCTCATAACAGCAGCACCAAGTAAACATAACAGTTTTTTCTTCATTCTACACCCCTCATAAATTAATATATATTGGTTATTTTATGTTCAATATGAACGTATAAATTAACAAATCTATTATATCTTATTAGGAGAAAAGAAGTCAATTGTTTTCTAAAAATCTGAAATAAAAAAAAGAGATTGGCATGAATCTTTTGCACAATCTCTTTATAAAAATTATAATTTAATTTTATTTAAGACCAAATTTTACTAAATCATTTTCTACATCAGATATTCCTGCAAGTCCAAAAGTATTTACTAATACATTCAATACATTAGGAGAAAGGAATGCTGGAAGAGTAGGACCAATATGGATATTTTTTACTCCAAGAGATAATAGAGCAAGAAGTACAATTACAGCTTTTTGTTCATACCATGCAATATTATATACTATTGGAAGTTTGTTGATATCATCAAGTCCAAATATTTCTTTTAATTTCAAAGCTATAACAGCTAATGAATAAGAGTCATTACATTGTCCAGCGTCAAGTACTCTAGGAATACCATTTATATCACCTAAAGGAAGTTTATTATATTTATATTTTGCACATCCAGCAGTTAGGATAACTGTATCTTTAGGAAGAGCTTTTGCAAAATCAGTATAGTAGTTTCTGTTAGGCATTCTTCCATCACATCCACCCATAACTATAAATCTTTTGATAGCTCCAGATTTTACAGCTTCAACTACTTTATCGGCTAGAGCAAATACTTGATTATGTGCAAATCCACCAACAATTTCACCTTTTTCTATTTCAGTAGGAGCTTTGCAAGTTTTAGCAAGTGCTATAACTTCTGAGAAATCTTTCTTTCCATCTGTTCCAACAGGAATTCTTTTCCATCCTGGGAATCCAGCAGCATTTGTAGTAAATATTCTATCATTATATGTTGCTTTTTCTAATGGAGGAACTATACAGTTAGTTGTAAATACAACTGGTCCATTGAAAGTTTCAAATTCCTCTTTTTGTTTCCACCATGCATTTCCATAGTTACCAAAGAAATGAGAATATTTTTTTAATTTTGGATAATAATGTCCTGGAAGCATTTCAGAGTGAGAATAAATATCTACTCCACTGTCTTTACTTTGCTCAAGAAGTTGTTCCAAATCGTTAAGGTCATGTCCACTGATTAATATACCAGGTCTAGTACCTACCCCAATATTTACTTTTGTTATTTCAGGGTTTCCAAATGCTGAAGTATTAGCTTCATCAAGAAGAGCCATTGTTTTTACTCCAAATGCTCCACATTCAAGAACAAGAGATGTTAATTCATCTCCAGAAAGAGAATCATCTAAAGTTGCTAAAAGAGCTTTTTCCATGAAGATAAATATTTCTTCATTAGTCTTATTAAGATTCATTGCATGTTCTGCATAAGCAGCCATACCTTTTAATCCATAAGTTAATAATTCTCTTAAAGATCTCACATCTTCATTTTCTGTCCTAAGTACTCCAATATCATGATGTTTAGAAAATTCCATTAATTCATTATCTGATGTATAAGACCATGTAGTAAGCTGAATATTTTCAAATTTTGGATCTAAAGCAGCACCTTTTTTTATAAGAGCATCTTTTACTTCACTTCTTAATTTTAATCCATGTTTAATTTCATTGATGATAGCTTCGTTGTCAAAATTTGCATTTGTAATAGTTATAAATAAAGAGTTTATAAGATATTTATCTGTAGTTTTTAATAGTTGATCTGTATTAAAAACTTTTCTCAGCTGAGAACTATAAGCTGCAACACCTTTTAAAGTATAAACCAATAAATCTTGAAGAGATGCAGTGGCAGGTTTTTTACCACATACCCCAGCTATTGTACATCCAGTTCCTTTCATTGTTTCCTGGCATTGAAAACAAAACATTTCATTACACATATTAATTCCTCCTTTTTTAAAGTAAATCACTTCTTGTCATAGGTCAATGATACAATATTTTTCATAGAGAAACAGTAACATATGTTACATTTTTAAAAATTTCTCTTATATAATTTTACGAGAAGAAAGCAGATTTCTTTTTTTCTTTAAAAGGAAATTTTTAATAAAAAAAACTGACCTGATAAACAGATCAGTTTTGAATTTTAAATTAAATAAATATTTCTGGCTCTTTTCTTTCGCTGCATTTTGTTTCAAGGAAAGCAACAATATCTTTAAGAGGATTGCCAGGAATCTCTCTTCCATTGAAAGTACATATTTTAACACATGCATAACAATGAATACATTTTTCTACATCAACTATTTCAGGATCTTTTTTATCAATAGCTCCTACAGGGCATACTATATGGCATTTTCTGCAATAGATGCAATTTTTATTCGCCATAGGAGAAAATACTCTTACAGGCATATCAGCTTTATAAGGAAAATTACCTTTAACATCTATATTTTTTGTATAGGTATCAGAATCTACTTTAGCTCGAATATCTTTACCAAAAGCTACAGCCTTTGCAATATCCTCATCATCAGGTCTTCTTGTACCTACTTTTCTAGTATAAGAATGTTCTCCAATAAATGCTCCACCTGCAATTACTGAAAATCCATTTTCTGAAAGGATATCTTTTAATTCCAGCAAAGCATCATCATAATCTCTGTTTCCATAAACAGCTACAGCTACTGCTAAACTGTTATCTCCATGTATTTTATTCAGCATATTTCTTGTAATAACAGGAGTTCTTCCACCATATACAGGAACTCCTACAATAGCGATCTCATCTTTTTGAAGATAAAATTCTTCTTCACTCTCAAATGAAAAAGTAAGATCATGTTCCACAAAACCAGCCCCTAAACCTTCAGCAATAGCTTTTACAGTTTTTTTTGTAGTATAAGTAGGGCTGAAATAAAATAGATGAACATTTTTGATAACCATAAGCATTTCCTCCTAAGTTATGTATTATATTATAAATCCGCTTCCAAGGACTTTGTGATCTTCATCATAAAAAACCACTCCCTGTCCAGGAGTTACAGCTCTAACCTGATTTTCTATAAAATTAACTTTAATATTTCCACTAGAAAGTACTTCAAGTTTACATTTGTGAAGCTGATCTCTTGAACGTGTTTTTGCCCAACACTCTATTCCATTTAAATCTTCTATATTATCAACAGATATTAAATTAACACTTTCAGCAATAAGGCTGTTTTTGAAAAGCATTTCATTTGGACCTACTATTACACAATTTCTTTTACTGTCTAATTCAATGACGTAAAGAGGACTTTCCAGAGCTATTCCCAATCCTTTTCTCTGTCCAATTGTATAAAACGAAAGACCTTTATGTTTTCCAAGCACTTTTCCATTTACATCAATTATATTTCCAGGTTTTCCAGCTTTTCCATTACTCATTTCCATAAGGAATTCTTTAAGTTTGCCATCTTCAACAAAACATATTTCCTGAGAATCTTTTTTTGCATAAACTCTCACTCCTAAAAGCTGAGCCAATTCTCTAACTTTTGGTTTTTCAAGATTTCCAATAGGAAATTTTAGATATTTTAGATTATCTTTTTTCATTTGAGAAAGGAAATATACTTGATCTTTACCAGCATCATCACCCATAGACAGAACTCCATCCTTCATTTGAGTATAATGACCAGTAGCCATAAAATCAGCACCTTTTGAACGAGCAAAATCTATAAGCAATCCTAATTTTATATATTTGTTACATACCATACAAGGATTTGGAGTTTTACCTTTAAGATATTCATCTACAAAATAGTCCATTACCTTTTCTTTAAATTCCTTAGTTACATCTAAAAGATAGTATGGAATTCCTAAATCATCACATACTTTTTTAGCATCAGAATCTTCAGGTTTACAAGTTTTCATTGTAACTCCAAAGACATTATAACCTTGTTTTTTTAATAGATAAGCAACAGTAGAACTGTCAACTCCTCCACTCATAGCTACTGCTATTGTTGTACTTTTGTTGTTTTCATCATATTGAAGGTATTTTGAAAACTCATTGTTTATTGTATTCATAAAAACCACCTTTATTTTGTAAAATTAATGTTTAAAAGAAAATTTTGTTAAAAGAATGGAATAAAGTAATTATTCCAAATATAAATATAAGACCACCTGATATTCTTGATATCTTAATCAGATTTTCTTCAGTAATAGTTCTTCTCCAGTGAGAAAGGAGAAAAGTAGTAAAAAACCATTCAGCAGCTCCTCCTAAAAATATACCGCAAGCTACTTGAAAAGGAACAGCATGTCCTTCAGATTCAAATATCCTCAAAGTAGTAAAGATAACCATTATAGTGAAGATACTTGAAACATTTGCCAAAGCCACAGCAAATGTAGTGAAATAATTTTGGATAATTCCAACAGGATCAAGCTCTATTTTTTTTACTTTCATTTTTCTGCTCATTTTTTTCAAACCAACAACAAGTAGGAAAATACTTATACCAATTTCAAGAAAACACTCATATTTTATAATGAAATCATCTATTTTATTGATAAAAAGAAGAGCTGTCAATCCATAGATAACATCTACAGTGACCATTCCAAGAGAAGAAACATAGCCTTCTTTTTGGCCTTCTACTAAAGTTTTTTCCATACAATAAATCCCTACAGGACCAAAAGGAAGTGATAAGATAAGCCCAGTAATCATTCCTTTGAAAAATGTTAAATCCAAAATAGTACCTCCAATAAGTCAATATTAAAGTTCTTTGCCGCAGTTTGGGCAGCAAGAAGGGGTCTGCCTGTAAGGTGTGTCACAATATGGACATATTCCCCTTTCTATTAAAATAGATTCAATATCATTGTAAGTAGCAGCTTTTTTTCTATAAACTTTTATTGTAGAATCAGCTTTTATTTCGTAAACACTATTACATTTTTGGCAATGTATCACGTGATCTACTTTATATTTGTAAATAGGAAAAGAAAAAAGGACAAAGATATTTTGAAGTCTGTGAAGGTTGACTTTTTTACTGGTACACCCTGTACATTCAAATATTATTTCCCCTAATTTGTAGTCAGCATTTTTGACTCCAAAATTTTTAAAAAAACTCATTGCAGCTCCTTTACATTGATTGATCATATTTTAGTAATTCGTAATACTAAGGAAAAAATCTTTTTTATTTTTGAAAAAGTTTTCACAGATATACAACTTTTCCTTATTGATTATATCATATATTACATTGAATTTCTATTTATAAAACAAAATAATTTTATGTATTAAATATTTCAAAGTTGCACAATATGGGGTATAATATATAATATACTGTAAGCAAGGAAAAAACTAGCTGATAATGAAGGGAGAAACTATTGAAGAAAGTCTTAAATGAAAAAGAAATAGAATTACAAATGGAAAAAGCTTTAGATAAAATTCCATTTGAGATAAAAAAGATAAAGTTTGCTCTTGGAGTAATAAAAAGAATAAAGAAAGTAAAAATGATTTTTAAATTTAAGTAGGGGGAATAATGATATCAGAAAAATTAGTAAAAAGAATAGGAACAATATCAAGAGAATTTGAAAAGTTAGGATATAATTTAGAAGAAGATTTATTAGAATTAGCAGAAATGAGAGAAGATATTGCTGAAAGATTAGAGAATACTAAATATAAAAAAATAGAATTTTATGAAGATAAAGAACTGCATTCTGTAGGAATGACATTGGAAGATGTTCAAATAGAATTTTTTATAACTGAGGGAGAAGATGAAGAGGGACCTTGGTATGAAGCTGAAGCTGAAATAATATTCTTTTAAAATAAATTAAGGAATAAGGGGGAACAAGAGATGAAAATATTTGATGGACATGCAGATATCTGGTTTGATGTTTCTGCAAAAAGAAAAAATGGAGAAGAACATATTGTAAGAGATCATCATCTTGACAGATTTAAAGATGGAAATATTATGGGTGGTATATTTATAGCTTATCTTGATGAAAATGTAGCAGATGAAGAAAAAGAAATGATGTGGATGGTAAATTCAACTATTCATGAAATTAAAAAGAATGAGGATTTATATAATATAATAAAAAAATCAGGAGATTTTAACAAAGGGATAGTAAGTGGAAAGTTAAATGTTCTTATGGGGATAGAAGGGCTTAGAGCAATAAAGAAAAATCTGGACTGGCTGGATACTTTCTATCAGTTGGGCTTTAGACATGCATCACTTACTTGGAATGAGGAAAATGATCTTGGAACAGGAGCAAAGGGGGATGAAAATAGAGGCATAACAGAAATAGGAAAAGCAGCCATAAGAAAGATGAATGAATTAGGCATGGTAGTAGATGTATCTCATGCCAATGAAAAAACTTTCTGGGGAATTTATGAGACAAGTACAAAACCTATAATTGCTTCTCATTCAAATGCCAGAAGTCTTTGTGATCATGTAAGAAATTTAACTGATGAACAGATTAAAGCAATAGCAGAAACTGGAGGGTTAGTAGGAGCAGTTGCTTATAAAGGATTTGTAGATTTAGACAAAGAAAAACAAACAATAGAAAGATATGTTGATCATATAGACCACATGGTATCCCTAGTGGGAGTTAAACATGTGGGAATAGGTTTTGATTTCTGTGAATATCTTCATGCTGACAGAACAGGAAAAGATATGAATCCAAAAGGATTAGAAGATGCTTCCTATGCACAAAATGTCATAGAGGAATTAAGAAAAAGAGAGTATTCAGAAGAGGATATAAGAAAAATAGCGTATGAAAACTTTATGAGAGTAATAGAAATGACTTTTGAAAAATAATTTTAATTGAAAGGATGGAATATGGAAAGAAAATTATTGGTATATGATTCATTTACAACAGAAGTTTTTAAAGGAAATCCTGCTGGAGTCTTAATAGGGGCAGATGGATTAAAAGATGAAGAAATGCAGAATATAGCTAGAGAACTTGGGTATCCTGAAACTGTGTTCTTGTTTTTGAATGACCCTGAAAAAATAAAGGTAAGATTTTTTACTCCAAAAGAAGAGATAGATTTATGTGGACATGCAACTATAGCTTATGGAACAGCCTTGGTAGAATGTGGAATAATAAAAGCTGCTGAGGGAGAAAATAAAATAGATATAGAAACTAATTTAGGGATTCTTCCTATAGTTATAAAAATAAAAAACAACAGAATAGAGAATGTAATGATGTATCAAGCTTCGCCTAAAATAGATAAAAACTTTACTGTAAATAAAACTGAACTAGCAGAAGCATTAAATATCTCTTCTGATAGTTTTGAAGAGAGTATAGAAATAGTAAAGGCGTATACAGGTGTTTGGGATTTGATGATACCTTTGAAAAGAAAAGAAATATTAAATGAAATAGTAGGAAATATGGAGAAAATTAGAAAAATCAGTGAGGAGTTAGATATAATATCTCTTCATCCGTTTTATATGGAAAAAACTGAAAATGAAACAAGGCTTTATGCTAGAAATTTTGCTCCAATAGTTGATATAGATGAAGAAGCAGCAACAGGAACATCTAATGGAGCATTGATATATTATCTATATACAATAGAAAAGATAGAAGCTGGAAAAACTGTTGTAGTTACTCAAGGAGAAAAATTAGGTAGAAAAAGTGAAATTATGGGAAAAATTCAAATTAAAGATGAAAAATTAGATGTACTTATTGGAGGAACAGCAGTAAAATTTGTAGAGGGAAAAATAGAAATATAATTAAATTAAAAAATGAGGTTGTTGAAAATTAGTGATGATTAACTAATTTCTACAGCCTCTTGTTTTTTATTTTTCTATTTCAATTTGGTTCAGCAAAAATAGCTCTCAAAAATGTCAAGTCTATTAAGATTAACAATTAAACTGCTACTAGAATAAAATTAAAGAAAAATTTTTTAAAACTTTTCTGAAAACATAGCAGTAGATTTTTTTATTTAGATTTTATAATAAATTTTTTAATGGTATTTTTTAATTTATATTATCCTGCAATCACAGTCAGCTTCTACAACCATAAGATTATCAAGATGTTTTCTGGAAAAATATAAAATGCTTCCCATTGTAAAAAGTATTACAGCGAGAGAAAGAAAGATAGTAAGAAATCCCATATCTTGTGTAAAACCAGCAACTTTTCCAGAAATAATACTTGCAAAGAACATAGTCATGTACCATAATCCCATAAAAAATGTAGAATATCTTTTAGGAGAGAGGCAGTTAAACATGGCAATACCAATAGGAGCTACACAAAGTTCAGACAGAGTATTAAATACATATGCAAGAATAATGAAAATTATATTTGCTTTCATTCCTCCAGAAGTAAGAACTGAAATAGTCATAAAGGCAAAAGCTATTCCCATTGAAAATATACCGATAGAAATTTTTACAGGAATAGTTATATTTCTTTTTCTAAGCTGGCTCCATAACATTGCCAGTATTGGAGAAAAAAGTATTCCAAGTATAGCATTTAAAGCAGCAAACCAAGGAACAGGAATGATAAATCCAAGTAAATTTCTATCAACATGATCTCTTGCATACAAAGTTATAGAGCTAAATGATTGATAAAAAGATGTCCAGAACAGAATAACAAATATTGATATTATCCCCATGGCTTTTATTCTTTTCTTTTCATTTTCAGTAAAGTCAAAAGAGAAAATTGATTTTTTTTCAGTTTTGCATGTGTAACATGGTGATTTTCCAGTATCTTTCAGATATTTAGGAGCAAGACATAAAAAAGAAACAGTCCAAATGATACCAATAATACTGCAAATAAGAAACATAGGTTTATACCCAAAATGTGTAATTTCTCCAGTGATAGTTCTTACAGCAAAGAATTTATCAGCTACTAGACCAGCTGTAAAAGGAGCAAGGAAAGAACCTAGATTTATAAACATATAAAAAAGACTGTAAGCAACTTCTCTTTCAAGAGTACTTTTATGTGAATAAATATTTCCTACAAGATTAGTTCCATTAGCTTTGAAGAATCCATTTCCAATAATGATGGAAAGAAGTCCAAAATATAGTTGATAAATATTAGAACTTGTAAATAAAAGAAAATTTCCAAGAGATATAAAAGCTCCACCTAAAATTATAGATTTTTGCTGTCCTAGATACCTATCTGACAACCATCCACCAATCAATGGAGTAAGATGTAATATTCCTACATAGAACCCATAAAGTGAAGTGGCTTCTTTTGGTGAAAGGCCAATGCCGCCTTTAATAACAGACGTGGTAAAGTAGAGAACAAGCAATGTGGATATTCCATGATATGAAAACCTTTCCCAAGTAATAGTGAAACACATAAGCCAAAAGGAACTGGGATATTTTCTTTTGAGATTATTTATAAAATCCAACAACATAAAAATCCTCCAAAACATTCAATAGCAATCATTTATTCTGCTATTATATAGTATTTCCTATCAAATTAAAAGCAAAATAAAAAAAGGGCACAGAAATATTCTGTGCCATAGATATTTTAATTAATATTTGAATTTTCTAAATGCATGCTTATCAGCACCACAAGGAGGACAAGTCCAATCTTCTGGCAGATCATTGAAAGAAGTTCCAGCTTTAATGCCATGCTCAGCATCACCAACAGCAGGATCATAAACATATCCACACACTTCACACATAAATTTTTCAGTTTCGTTAGTATCATGTTCCTTTACTTCAGCAAAAGCATGCTTGTCAGCACCACAAGGAGGACAAGTCCAATCTTCTGGTAAGTCATTAAAAGAAGTTCCAGCTTTAATACCATGGTCTACATCACCAACAGCAGGATCATAAACATATCCACAAACTTCACATATATATTTTTTCATAGGTAAACCTCCAATAAATTTTTCAGAATAATCTATAAGAATTATATCACGATTTTTATAAAGGGTAAATATGAATTATTAAATTGAGTTGCTGAGTTTTGAATTTTCTTCTAAAGCTTTAACAAGATGCTTGTCAATAAGATAAAGTCTTCTACATACTTCACGAGATATATTCAGAATAAATTTATTAAAGAGCACTATATTAGTTTTAGATAATTTGTGCAATGACATTTTTGAAAACTGTAACACTGACAGTTCACTCATGGCAACAGCAGTTCCAACATATGGAAGTATACCAATAAGAGCAACTTCTCCAAAACAATTTCCAGTAGTGAAAGTTCCTATATCAAAATCAACTTCATCTTTTTTATGAAAAAGTTTAACTATCCCATTTTCGATTATATAAATATTGTTAGGAGAGCTATCTTGCTCAAATATAATTTCACCTTTTTTGTAATTTTTTAATGTCATCAATGAAAGCATTTCTTTGGTTTCCTCTTTGCTGAGAGCACTAAATAGAGGGGTCTTTTCAATTACTTTAAAGATAGTAGAGTATTCATCCATAAATTGATCTTTCATAAAAATTTCCCTCCTTATTTTTTATTCAGGTAACCTTCCAATAAAATATTATTGTATTATTATAATATACCAAATGAAATTTAAAAATCCTTCAAAAAAAGAAAAGTAAGTGAAAGGGTAATTATTTTGGGAAGTCTTAAAGAGATTACAATAACTTTTAAAAAAAAATTAGAATTTCTATTGACTTTTAAAAAAAGTCAAAGTATACTTATATTGAAAGAAGTGTGTTATATTTTTAGAAAAAGCATACATATATATCATAAATGTTGCTTATCTAAGAATTCTATGACATAGCGAGCGTATAAGACAATTGAATATTTATATATAAAATAGAGGTGCATTTATGGAGGTAGTATGGAGATGCTAAGAGAAAAAGCTCTCAATGCTTCATGCGAAGGACGTAGTTGCCGAAAGAAAAAAGATTGCTTATGGTTTTTTTTCTTGGGGGTTGCAGGAATATGCAACAACTGTCACATTTATTGTGGAGAGCTATTTTGGGTTGAGTAAAATCAAGATCAAATCATGCTTACAGTTTAACTATGTCTATTATCACATGCATCTTTTTTAATTTTTTGAAAATTTAAATTTAAGGAATTAGGAGGAAAAAATTATGAAATCAATGATCAGATTAAGAATGAGTTCTCATGATGCGCACTATGGAGGAAATTTAGTTGATGGAGCTAGAATGTTACAATTATTTGGTGACGTTGCTACTGAACTTTTAATCCAAATGGATGGAGACGAGGGATTATTTAAAGCTTATGACAGTGTAGAATTTATGGCTCCTGTATTTGCTGGAGATTTTATAGAAGCTGTTGGTGAAATAGTAAGCTCTGGAAACAGCTCAAGAAAAATGGTTTTTGAAGCTAGAAAGGTTATTGTTCCTAGACCTGATATCAATGATTCAGCAGCAGATGTTTTAACTGAACCAATAGTTGTATGTAGAGCTAGCGGAACTTGCGTAACTCCTAAAGACAAACAAAGAAAAAAATAAAGATAATTTAATCTAATTGAAAGGAGATGGAAATGGAAAAATTAATAATTACAGCTGCTATATGCGGAGCTGAAGTAACTAAAGAACAAAATCCAGCAGTTCCTTATACTGTAGAAGAGATAGTAAGAGAAGCATATGGAGCATACAAAGCTGGAGCTTCAATAATTCACTTACATGTAAGAGAAGATGATGGGACTCCTACTCAATCTAAAGAGAGATTTAAACAATGCATGGATGCAATAAGAGAAAAATGTCCAGATGCAATAATCCAGCCATCTACTGGTGGAGCAGTTGGAATGACAGATCTTGAAAGATTACAACCTACTGAATTAGGACCAGAAATGGCAACTCTAGATTGTGGAACTTGCAATTTCGGTGGAGATGAAGTTTTCACTAATACAGAAAATACTATTAAAAACTTTGGAAAAATAATGATCGAAAGAGGAGTAAAACCTGAAATCGAAGTATTCGACAAAGGAATGGTAGATTATGCTATAAGATATGCAAAACAAGGATTTATCAAAAAACCTATGCATTTTGACTTCGTTTTAGGAGTACAAATGGCAGCAAGTGCAAGAGACCTTGTGTTTATCAGTGAAAGTATCCCAGAAGGTTCTACATGGACAGTAGCTGGAATAGGAAGACATGAATTCCCAATGGCAGCAATGGCTATCACTATGGGTGGACATGTAAGAGTTGGATTTGAAGACAATGTATACATTGAAAAAGGTGTACTTGCTAAATCAAATGGAGAACTTGTAGAAAAAGTTGTAAGATTAGCTAAAGAATTAGGAAGAGAAGTTGCTACTCCTGATGAAGCTAGAGAAATCTTAGGATTAAAAAAATAATTTAACTTGAATGATAGAAACTAAAATATAATTTAAGGAGGAGATTTTAAATGATAAAAGGATGTAAATACGGAACACACAGAGTTATAGAACCACAAGGAGTTTTACCACAACCAGCTTTAAAAATAAATAACGACATGAACATATACTCAAATGAGATATTAATAGATGTAATGGCATTAAACGTTGACTCAGCTTCATTCACTCAAATCGAAGAAGAAGCAGGACACGATGTAGAAAAAATCAAAGCTAAAATAAAAGAAATTGTTGGTGAAAGAGGAAAAATGCAAAACCCTGTAACTGGATCAGGTGGAATGCTTATTGGAACTATCGAAAAAATTGGAGACGATTTAGTTGGAAAAACTGATCTTAAAGTTGGAGATAAAATAGCTACTCTAGTTTCTCTATCTCTTACTCCATTAAGAATAGATGAAATTGTTGATGTAAAACCAGATATCGACAGAGTAGAAATCAAAGGTAAAGCAATACTTTTCGAAAGTGGAATCTATGCTGTATTACCAAAAGATATGCCTGAAACTTTAGCTCTTGCAGCTCTAGATGTAGCTGGAGCACCTGCACAAGTTGCTAAATTAGCTAGACCTTGTCAATCAGTTGTTATCCTTGGATCAGCTGGAAAATCAGGAATGCTTTGTGCTTATGAAGCAGTAAAAAGAGTAGGACCTACTGGAACTGTAATTGGATTAGTAAGAAATGAAAAAGAAGCTGCTCTATTAGCTAGAGTAAGCGACAAAATAAAAGTAGTTATTGCTGACGCTACAAAACCAATCGAAGTATTAAATGCTGTACTAGCTGCTAACGATGGTAAAGAAGTAGATATTGCTATCAACTGTGTAAATGTACAAAATACAGAAATGTCAACAATTTTACCAGTTAAAGATTTAGGAATAGCTTACTTCTTCTCTATGGCAACTTCATTCACTAAAGCTGCTTTAGGTGCTGAAGGTGTAGGAAAAGACGTTACTATGATCGTAGGAAATGGATACACTAAAGACCATGCTGCAATCACTTTAGAAGAATTGAGAGAAAGTGCTGTATTAAGAGAAATATTCAACGAATTATATGTTTAATCTTTTGCCTTAAAAATAACTTAAAAACTAAGACATGAAATTAAAATTAGAGGAGATGATAAAATGAACACAGTTAACACTAGAGCAAAGTTTTTCCCAAATGTAACAGATGAGCAATGGAACGATTGGCATTGGCAAGTAAAAAATAGAATAGAAAGTTTAGAAGACCTTAAAAAATATATCACTTTGAGTGCAGAGGAAGAGGAAGGAGTTAAGAAAACTCTTGAGACTTTAAGAATGGCTGTTACTCCATACTATTTCTCATTGATGGATAATAATGACCCTAACTGTCCAGTTAGAAAACAAGCTATTCCTTCAATAAAAGAAATTCATCAAGCAGAAGCAGATCTTTTAGACCCATTACATGAAGATGAAGATTCTCCAGTTCCTGGATTGACTCACAGATATCCAGACAGAGTACTTCTATTAATAACTGATATGTGTTCAATGTATTGCAGACACTGTACTCGTAGAAGATTTGCTGGAGCAAGTGACGATGCAATGCCTATGGACAGAATAGACAAAGCTATTGAATATATAGCTAAAACTCCACAAGTAAGAGACGTATTATTATCAGGAGGAGACGCTTTATTAGTTTCTGATGAAACTTTAGAATATATCATCAGCAAATTAAGAGCTATTCCTCACGTTGAAATAGTAAGAATCGGATCAAGAACTCCAGTTGTTCTTCCTCAAAGAATAACTCCAGAGTTAGTTGAAATGTTGAAAAAATACCACCCAATCTGGTTAAATACACACTTCAACCATCCAAAAGAAGTAACACCAGAATCTAAAAAAGCTTGTGAATTACTAGCTAACGCAGGAATTCCTCTAGGAAACCAATCAGTTCTTTTAAGAGGAATTAATGACTGTGTACATGTAATGAAAAAATTAGTTCATGAGTTAGTAAAAATGAGAGTAAGACCTTACTACATTTATCAATGTGACCTTTCAATGGGATTAGAGCATTTCAGAACTCCTGTTTCTAAAGGAATCGAAATTATTGAAGGATTAAGAGGACATACATCAGGATATGCTGTACCTACATTCGTAGTTGACGCACCTGGTGGAGGAGGAAAAACTCCTGTAATGCCTCAATATGTAATCTCTCAAGCTCCACATAAAGTTGTATTGAGAAACTTCGAAGGAGTTATCACTACTTATACTGAGCCTGAAGAATATCATGAAGAGTGTCAATGTGAAGATTGTAAAGCTCACAAAACAAACACTGGAGTATCTAAACTTCTAAGTGGTGGAGCTATGGCAATAGAACCAAAAGAACTTGACAGACATAAAAGAAACGAAAAATAATTGACTATATGAGGTAGCGATATGATGGATACTTATGATCTACTGAAAGATTATAAAAGAGTGTCAATAATAGGAATGGAAAAAAATGTAGGAAAAACAACTGTTCTTAATCAATTGATAGAAGATATAGGTACAAAGAAAATAGTTGGACTTACTTCTATTGGAAGAGATGGAGAAGATACAGATGTTGTGACTAATACTCATAAACCTAGAATATATGTTTTTCCAGGAACATTAGTAGCTACTGCCAGAGATTGTTTGAGAAACTGTGATATTACAAAAGAAATTTTGTATACCACAGATTTCTCAACCCCTATGGGGAATATCATAATAATGAGAGCAATTTCAGCAGGTTATGTAGACATAGCAGGTCCTTCTTATAATGCTCAAATAAAGAAAATTTTAGATATAATGGAAAGTTTTGGAAGTGAATTATCTTTAGTAGATGGAGCTTTAAGCAGAAAAGGAAGTGCAGTAGGTGATGTAACAGAAGCTACTATATTGGCAACTGGTGCAGCATTATCTTTAGATATGGGAAAAGTTATTGAAGAAACAGCTAATACTGTATCACTTCTTACTTTGCCTAGTCTTGAAGATAAAGAGCTGAAAGATAAAATTAATAAAATTTTCCAAGATGCTAGAGTTGGAATAATATATAATGACGGTGAAGTAAAGACTTTGGAAGGCATGGGACCTCTTGAGTCAAATGATGAAATAAAAAATTACCTTAATGACAGAATACAAGCAATAGCTGTTAGGGGAGCTATTACGAAGAAATTCATTGAGATTCTGATCAAAAATAGAGGCAATTTTAAAAATATAAAATTGATAGCAAAAGATGGTACAAAGGTTTTCGTAGATTTTCTAACTCAAAAGAAATTAGAAGCCAGTAGTGTAGAGCTAAGGGTTATGAATACTATAAATCTTCTTTTTGTAACATGCAATCCACGTTCTCCTCTTGGATATGAATTTCCAAAGGATAAATTTAAAAAGTTTTTAGAAGAAAAAATAAAATATAAAGTTGTAGATGTGGTAGGTGAGCGGAATGAGATTTATAGATGATAAAAGTCTAGAGAGATTAGGATTTAGAAAGCTTTTGACAAGAGTTGAAACTCTCTCTCCTTATGGGAAAGCTAAGCTGAAAAAGCTGAAGAACTATTTAAGAGGAGAGGAGCAGCTTCTTGAAGAAGAATTTGTAAAAATGGAAGTTTTTATGAATTTTTCTGAAGAAAATAAAAATCTGATTAGAGATATCGAAGGGATAATTCACAGATTAAAAGATATAAAAACAGTTGTAAATAATTGCTTAAAGGAAAATATATTAGATGATGTAGACCTTTTTGAAATAAAGGCACAAGCACTTTTAATGGAGGAATTAAATCTTTTGTTAAAAAAACTGCCAGAGGAACTGAAAGATTTTGATCTGGAAAGCATGGAAGAGATGATTGACGCTCTAGATCCAGATAAAGACAGATTACCTACCTTTTATGTTTATGACAGTTACTCACTTGGACTTAAAATGGTGAGAGATAAGAAAAAAGATGTAGAAAAAAGAATATTCGCTGTAAAAAGCTTTGAAGAAGCATCACAATTAAAAGAAGAGAGATTGGAGATACTTGTAGAAGAAGAGAGAGAAGAGCTGGAAGTGAGAAAACAGCTTACATCTATCTTATTAAAAAAAGCAGAGGGATTTTTGAAAAATATAGATAAAATAGGGAATCTAGATTTTTTAATGGCTAAGGTCAGATTTGCAAAAACTTATGGAGGTATCAGACCTGAGATATCTATAAATAATGAAATAGATGTTGCTGGACTGGTAAATATAGAAGTAAGAGAAATGTTAGAAGCTAAAAGCAAAGCTTTTACTCCAATTGATGTGAAATTAGGATCAGGAGTTACCATAATAACAGGAGCAAATATGGGAGGAAAAAGTGTTGCGTTAAAAACTATAACAGAAAACCTTTTACTTTTCCATATGGGATTCTTTGTTATAGCTGAAAAAGCAAAATTCCCGCTTGTAGATTTCGTATTTTTTATATCAGATGACATGCAGGATATCTCTAAAGGTTTAAGTACTTTTGGAGCTGAAATAATGAAGCTTAAAGAAGTAAATATATTTTTAGATTTAGGAACAGGCTTTGTGGTTTTTGATGAGTTTGCTAGAGGAACTAATCCAAAAGAGGGACAAAAGTTCGTAGAAGCTTTAGCTAAATATCTAAATGATAGACCTACAATATCTCTTATGACTACACATTTTGATGGAATAGTTGGAGATAACATGAATCATTATCAAGTAGTAGGGTTAAAAAATGTGGATTTTGAAAACTTGAGAAGAAAAATAGAACTAAGTAAAAATTCTATGGAACTTATTCAGGAATACATGGACTTCAGACTTGAAAAGGCGGACAAGGCAGAAGTACCAAAAGATGCTTTGAATATAGCAAAATTAATAGGAATAGATAAAAGATTTACGGAAATAATACTTGAAGAGTATATTAAGGAGGATTAAAAGAGATGAATAGCAAACTAAATCTTAACTGGAATTTAGTAGATGAAGCTCGTGAGTCAGCTAAAAAAATTGCTGCGGATGCACAAGTGTTTGTTGATGCCCACAGTACTGTTACTGTAGAAAGAACAATATGTAGATTATTAGGTATAGATGGTATTGATGAATTTGAAGTACCATTACCAAATGTGGTAGTAGACTTTATTAAAGAAAATGGAAATATTTCTCTAGGAGTTGCTAAGTATTTAGGAAATGCAATGTTAGAAACTGGATTGCAGCCACAAGAAATAGCTGAAAGAATTGCTAGAAAAGAATTAGATGTTACAAAAATGAAATGGCATGATGATTTTGAAATTAAATTAGCTCTTAAAGGAATTGCAGAAGCTAATGTAGAAAGAATCAAATCTAACAGAGCAAAAAGAGAAGAGTATTTAAATGTATATGGAGATAAAAAAGGTCCTTACATTTATGTAATTGTTGCTACTGGAAATATCTATGAAGACGTTACACAAGCTGTAGCTGCTGCTAGACAAGGTGCAGATGTAATAGCTGTTATCAGAACTACAGGACAATCTTTATTGGACTATGTTCCATATGGAGCTACAACTGAAGGATTTGGTGGGACAATGGCTACTCAGGAAAACTTCAGAATCATGAGAAAAGCTCTTGATGAAGTTGGAGTAGAATTAAAAAGATACATAAGACTTTGTAACTACTGTTCAGGACTTTGTATGCCTGAGATAGCTGCAATGGGAGCTCTTGAAAGACTAGATATGATGCTGAATGATGCATTATATGGAATATTATTCAGAGATATCAACATGAAGAGAACTTTAGTTGACCAATTCTTCTCAAGAGTTATCAACGGATTTGCAGGAGTTATTATCAATACAGGAGAAGATAACTATTTGACTACAGCTGATGCTATTGAAGAAGCTCATACAGTTTTAGCTTCTCAATTTATCAATGAACAGTTTGCATTAGTTGCTGGATTACCAGAGGAACAAATGGGACTAGGACATGCATTTGAAATACATCCAGATACTAAAAACGGATTCTTACTTGAATTAGCTCAAGCTCAAATGGCTAGAGAGATATTCCCTAAGGCACCATTGAAATACATGCCGCCTACAAAATTTATGACAGGAAATATCTTCAAAGGGCATGTACAAGATGCTTTATTCAACATGGTTACTATAATGACTAATCAAAAAGTACACTTGCTAGGAATGCTTACAGAAGCTATCCATACTCCATTTATGTCAGATAGAGCACTTTCTATAGAAAATGCTAAATATATCTTTAATAATATGGAAGATTTTGGAAATGATATTGAATTTAAAAAAGATGGTATAATGGTAAATAGAGCTAAAGAGGTTCTTGAAAAAGCTGCTGAACTATTAAAAACTATAGAAGGAATAGGAATATTCAAGACTCTTGAAGGTGGAATTTTTGCTGGTATAAAAAGACCATTAGATGGAGGAAAAGGTCTAGCTGGAGTATTTGAAAAAGATTCTAGTTACTTTAATCCATTTATAGAATTAATGCTTGGAGGTAATAGATAATGTCTGGAGGTTTATATTCTACTGATAAAAAAGAATTTGATAAAACACTTGATCTTACACAATTAAGACCATATGGAGATACAATGAATGATGGTAAAGTTCAAATGAGCTTTACTCTTCCAGTACCTAATAATGAAAAAGGTGTGGAAGCTGCTATACAATTAGCTAAAAAAATGGGATTTATAGATCCAGCTGTTGCTTTTTCTGAAGCATTAGATAAAGAATTCTCATTCTATGTAGTGTATGGAATTACATCTCATAATGTAGATTATACTAACATAAAAGTACAAGCTTTAGAAATAGATACAATGGATATGCATGAATGTGAAGAATACATTGCTGAAAATATAGGAAGAAATGTAGTAATGATAGGAGCTAGTACAGGAACAGATGCTCATACAGTTGGAATCGACGCTATCATGAATATGAAAGGATATGCAGGACATTATGGACTTGAAAGATATAAGGGAGTAGAAGCATACAACCTTGGAAGTCAGGTTACAAATGAAGAGTTTATCCAGAAAGCTATTGAATTAAAAGCTGATGCTTTAATAGTTTCACAAACTGTAACTCAAAAAGATGTTCACATTCAAAATTTAACTAACTTAGTTGAATTATTAGAAGCTGAAGGGTTGAGAGATAAAGTTATCTTAATAGCTGGAGGAGCTAGAATTACTAATGAATTAGCAAAAGAGTTAGGATATGATGCAGGATTTGGTCCAGGAAAATATGCTGATGATGTTGCAACTTACATTGTAAAAGAAATGGTTCAAAGAGGAATGGTTAAGAAATAAAATAAACAGTTTTGAGATTTAAGAAGCTCTGAATGAAAATTTGCTTGAATCACTAGTGATTTAATGCTAAAATATCATTCAGGGCTCTCTTTAATTTATGAGAGAATAATGAAAAGGGTGAGGGAGAAAATGAGACTTTTAAAAACAGCGTTAATTTCATTATTTATGATTGGAACAGCAGCTTTTTCTTTCGATGGAGATACAAGTTGGACTACAGTTGCAATATATGACAATGAGATGCCAGAGAATGTTATTTTAAATGAAAAATACAATGGCGGTCATCCAAAAGTACTTGATTATGTTTTTGTAAGAACAAGAACAGCAAATTTAAGAGATTTACCAAGTACAAAAGGGAAAATCATAAAAAAATTCAATTATGATGCAAAGTTAAAAGCTTTAGAAAAAATATATGACTACGGAAACTACTGGTATAAAGTAGAAACAGATAAAGGTGAAACGGGATATATTTCTTCTATGGTGGTAAGAAAGAGAATGTTTAGATTTGAAAAAGCTCTGGATAAGATAAATGAGCTTGAAAATTTCATTACAAAGGAGATGGAAGAAGGAAGAGAAGTAGTAAGTACAAATTCATATGTACCTAATCCTAATAATGTGGATTTTAAAAGAGAAAAGGATAAATATGGAACTTCTCTTGATCAAAACATAGTTGGATGGTATGGAAAAGAAAAAATATATGTTCCAGACAGATCAGTACTTTCTATTGTAGAGCGTGGTGATAAAACTTCAAAAGTACATGTAGCTTCAATAAAAGAACCTCTTGTTATTGAAAATAAGAGAATATCTAGAAATCCTAAAATAGATAAAGATTTTAGAAAGGTTGTAGCTATAGATATAGAAAACCAAAACCTTATTATCTTTGAAAAGAATGAAGATGATAAGTGGGAAGTAGTATCATATGTGTATAGTAAAACTGGAATAGAAAGTGAAGTAGGATTTGAAACACCAAAAGGATTTTTTATAGCTCCAATGGCAAAATATATAATGCCATATAATAGTGAAGTAGGAGAAAAACAAGGATATGCAAGATATGCTATCAGATTTTCTGGTGGAGGATATCTTCACGGAACACCTATAAACTATGAAGAAGATGCTAATAGAGAGTTCTTTATGAGACAAAAGGAAAAAACGTTAGGGACATTTACAGGAACTAGAAAATGTGTAAGAACGACAGAACCTCATGCAAAATATCTTTTTGAATGGATGGTTAAAGCTCCAAATAAAAGCAGAAATGAACAGGTTCCAAGTGAAAATGTAATGTTTGTTATTTTCTAAAATAGTTTTGAGGAGGAAAAATGAAAAAAGTATTACTTGTATTATCTGCTTCGCTTCTTGTTATCCTGACTGGATGTTCTTCAGTAGACAACCAGCCTCTAAAAGAACTTGTTATTGAAGAAACTGAAAATCAATTTGTAATGGAAGATATAGATGTTTCTAAAAAAACTCTTGAAGAAATCATAGTATTTAATGAAAAAGGTGTTACAATCAGAAGAGAAGGAAACAACTTAGTACTATCTATGCCTGAACTTGTGCTTTTTGACTTTAATAAATATGAAGTAAAAAATAAAATTAAAGGAAGCTTAAATGCACTGGCAAAAGCATTGGAAGAAAATCCAGATATTAGAATCAAAATAGACGGATATACTGACTTCATAGGAAGTGAAGGATATAATCTTGAACTTTCTGTAAAAAGAGCAGACGCAATAAAAGACTATCTAACTAACAAAGGAGTAAAAGCATCTAATATTTCTATTGAAGGATATGGAAAACAAAACCCTATTGCTTCTAATCAAACAGAAACTGGAAGAGCTAAAAATAGAAGAGTTGAATTTATAATTTCAAGAGATAAATTTTAATTATTAAAAATTATTGCACATTATATAAATATAAGAGAGGATAGCAAAAATAAGGTTAAAAAACTTTTTATTTTTGTTATCCTTTCTTTTTTTTATTACTTGGGAGATATTTAAGATTATATATCATTATTTCTGATATACCAAATATGTAAATTTTGATATATAATTTGAAAAGAAATTAAGGTATAATTATTGTAGAAAAGCTATCATAAAAAGGGGAAAAAATATGAAAGTATTAATAACTGGTGCAACAGGAGGAATAGGAAGGACTTTAATAGAAGTATTTTATAGAAACGGCTGGGAAATATTAGCTGTAGGAAGAAATGAAAATATTCTTAAAGAGTTAAAAGAAAAATATAAAGAAAAATTAAGTATATATCCTACAGATATGGGAAATGAAGAAAATATAGATATTTTATTTAAAGAGTTAGATGGAATGTGTATAGAGCTTTTAATAAATGGAGCTGGAATTGGAGAATTAGGATATTTTGAAGAGATCTCTTATGAAGATGAAAAAAATATGATAGATATAAATATTACTGCACTTCTTAAATTTACAAAATATTTTTATGGAAAGGCAGAAGGGATAATAAATATATCTTCCACTGCTGGATTTCAATATGGAGGTCCTTTAATGAGTGGATATTATGCAACAAAGGCTTTTGTAAATAGCTTTACATTTGGATTGATAGGAGAAAAGGGAAAAACAAGAATGATGTTATTATGTCCAGGGCCTACCCTTACAAATTTTAAAGGAGTAAATAAAAAACTTAAAGGATCAGCAAAATTTTATACTACAACTCCAGAAGAGGTAGCAGAAAAATGTTATTCTGACTACTTAAAAGGAAAGAGAGTTTCAATTCCAGGAAAAATAAATAAATTATTGTATTTTTTTAATAAAATGATGCCTATTATGTCTCAATTAAAGACGATAAAAAAAATTCAAGAGAAAAAAATAAAAAAATAGTTTCATTTTTGTAGAAAAATGGTATAATAATTTTTATCGCAAGGGGGATACGAATGAAGAAAAAACTTATATACCTGTTTGTAATTATGGCTCTTTTCACAGGATGTACATACTTCAAAGTAAGAGAAGCATTTAAAGAGGCAGATAAGGGTGAATATACAAAATCTTTATATAATCTGGCAGATATATTAAAGAGTAATAGTGAAGATAGAAGAACACTGGATGCGTTTGAACTTATATATCCAATGGGAGAAAAAGAATATTATGATAAGCTTGATATGACGAGAAATAGAGATCTTGTAGGATATACAAAAGCTCTTTTAAATCTTTTGAGAGTACAGGAAATATATTATTCTTTACCAGAAGAAAGCAGAAATTCAATAGCTATTATAACTCCACCTCCTGAAGAGAGAAATAAAGTAAAACAAGAAAGTGCAGAAAGCTTTTTTAAGTTGGGAAATGGATTTCAGGCTGAAACTATAGAAGATAAGCTTAGAAAATTTGGATTCTATTCAGAGGCTAAAAAATATGACATTGATAATAGAAAAGATATAGCTAAAAAATATTCAGAAAGTATGGAAAATGCAAGAGTAAGATTTAATCTAGTAATGAATGTATTATCTGGAAGAAAGAGTTTCAGTGATGATTTTAAAAGATATACTATAAGTAATATAGGAACTTATCCTCTATTTACAGTAAATGACAGAAGTAAAGCTAATGCTGATTTAGATATATCCCTTAGTAATTTTTATTATTCACCTCCTTCAGTACAGGTGATAAGTGGGATAGATAGTTATTTTGAAACTAGAGTAAGAAGAGTAATGAAAAAAGTAGTTACTAGTGAAATGGTAAATGGAAAAGTTGTAGAAAGAGTAAAATATGTTCCAGTAGATGAAGAATATGAAGTTGAAATATTCTATAAATATGAAAAATATATAAAAACAACATATGCAGAATATGAATTAGCATATACTTTAAAGGATAGAAAAGATGGCAGAATAATAGCCAGAAACAGTAATAAAGTAAGATATACTGATGAAGCAGCATGGATGAGATTCTATCCAATAACACATATCAAAGGTGGATATCGTAGATTTCCTATAAGTGAAAATGAAAAATATGTGTTAGACGAGGCTACTATTGTAAGAAGAGCAATGTTAAAAGGAACAGATCAAATAAATTCAGAATTGAAAGCACTTGATTCTAATAGAATAATAGGATGGTAATAATTTTAAAGAATATAATAATGTAACAGGGGAGGAAAATTTATGTTAGCAAAAGGAATGGAGAGTAGAAATTTAGTAGACAAGGTATTCAGTATAGCTAAAAAAGCTAAAGAAGCTGCTGAAAAATATGGAGATGAAAAAGTAGTAAATGCAACAATAGGATCTCTTTATGATGAAAATGGAAAACTAGTAGTTTTAAAATCGGTAACAGAAACATATAAAGAACTGCCACCTGAAGAAATAGCAGGGTATGCATCAGCATTTACAGGAAGCTCTGAGTATAAGGAAAGCGTGAAAAGATCTGTTCTTGGAGATAACTATAAAGAAGAGTTTAAAAATCATTACATGGAAGTAATAGGAACTCCTGGAGGGACTGGAGCAGTAAGCAACAGTGTAAAAAATTATTTGAATGAAGGAGACACACTTCTTCTTCCAAAATGGCTGTGGAGTCCATATATTCTTATGGCTTCTGAAAGAAAAGGAGATTGTGAATATTACACAATATTTGACGAGAATGGGAAATTTGATCTCAATGATTTTTCAGAAAAAATATTTAAACTGGCAGAGAAACAAGAAAATGTAGTAGTTATTATAAATGATCCATGTCAAAATCCTACTGGATATAAATTAACTATCGATGAATGGAAAAGTGTTTTGAATATATTTGAAAAAGCAACAGAAAAAGCTAATATAATTTTAATAAATGATATAGCATATATAGATTTTGATGATAGAAATGAAGAGGAAAAGAAAGAATACAGAAATCTATTTAAAAATCTTTCATCAAAAATTCTTGTTATATTTGCTTTCAGTCTTTCAAAATCATTAACTAGCTATGGACTGAGAGTAGGAGCTCAATTAGCTCTTTCAAGTGATAAGAAGGTCATAGAAGAGTTTGAAAAGGCTAACTCATATTCTTGTCGTTCAACATGGTCAAATATCTCTAGAGGAGGTATGAAAATGTTCAGTGACATTGTGCTTAATGAGGAAAAATATAAGTTGTTGAAAGAAGAAAGAGAAATGTACAGACTGCTTATAAAAGAAAGAGCAGATATCTTTATTAAAGAAGCAAAAGAATGTAACTTAAAACTTTTACCTTACAAAACTGGATTCTTCTTAACAATTCCTACAGGAAAATTGACAGATAAAGTTGCTGAGGTATTAGAAAGAGAAAATATATATACAGTGGTACTGGATGAAGGAATAAGAATTGCAGTATGTAGTGTAACAAAGAAAAAAATAACTGGTTTAGCTGGAAGAATAAAAAGAGCTATAGACGAGGTTTCTAAATAATATTAAATAAAAGTTATATGGAGTATTTATAAAATATATTTAAAGAGAAGTTAACATTTTAAATTTCTATCACAAAGACTATTCAATAATTGGATAATATGTGGTATTATCTTATTATAGAAACATAAATTTGTACCTTTTAAAATACTCAAGGAAGGGTGATAGATAATGAAAGAATTAGATTTAAGAAAAGTAACTGACGAAGTAGAAAGAATGTGTATAGAAGGAAACTACTTTATCGGAAAAGAAGTTTTAGACAAAATTAAAGAAGCTTATGCTAAAGAAGAATCAGAAGTAGGTAAAAATATTCTTGGACAAATTATTGAAAATGATGAAATAGCAGCAAATGAGCAAGTTCCTATGTGTCAAGATACAGGAATCGTAGTAGTGTTCTTAGAAATAGGAACGGAAGTAAAAATTTCTGGAGATATATACGAAGCTGTTAATGAAGGAATCAGAAGAGGATATGAAAAAGGATATTTGAGAAAATCAGTTGTAAAAGATCCTTTAGACAGAGTAAATACTAAAGACAACTCACCTGCTGTTATTCATACTACTCTTGTGCCTGGATCAGATAAAGTTAAAATAATAGTAGCTCCTAAAGGTGGAGGTTCTGAAAACATGAGTGTTCTAAGAATGCTAAAACCATCTGATGGAATAGAAGGAATCAAAAAATTAGTTATTGAAACTATAAAAAATGCTGGAGGAAATCCATGCCCACCTATTATAGTAGGAATAGGTATAGGAGGAAACTTCGAAAAATGTGCAATTCTTGCTAAAGAAGCACTAATGAGAGATATCAATGATAAGAGCAGCAGTCCTATCAATGCTAAATTAGAAGAAGAATTACTAGAACTTATAAATAAAACTGGAGTTGGACCACTAGGACTAGGAGGAAGAACTACAGCTTTAGCAGTTAAAGTTGAAACTTATCCATGTCACATAGCAGCTCTTCCAGTTGCTATTAATCTTAACTGCCATGCAGCTAGACATAAAGAAGTAGAACTATAATTTTGAGTTTAAGCTGAACAATAATAAATATAAGTTTTAGGAGGGATCAATAATGGAATATAAAATCACAACACCATTAAAAGAAGAAGATATAGTAAAATTAAATGCAGGAGATACAGTAAAAATTACTGGAGTTATATATACAGCAAGAGATGCAGCTCATGCTAGACTTGTAAAATTACTAGAAGAAGGAAAAGAGCTTCCTATAGATGTAAGAGGGCAAATAATATATTATGTAGGACCTACACCAGCTAAACCAGGAAAACCAATTGGAAGTGCTGGGCCAACTACAAGTTACAGAATGGATGCCTATGCACCTAGACTTATAAAAGAAGGATTAAAAGGAATGGTAGGTAAAGGAGCTAGATCTAAAGAAGTTAAAGATGCTATTGTTTCTGAAAAAGCTGTATATTTTGCAGCAGTAGGAGGAGCAGCAGCTCTTATAGCAAAATCTATCAAAAAAGCTGAAATCATCACTTATGAAGATTTAGGAGCTGAAGCATTAAGAAGATTAGAAGTTGTAGACTTCCCAGCTATAGTTATCAATGATATCTACGGAGGAGATCTTTACCAAGAAGGACAAAAACAATGGAATGAACTAGATAAATAGTTCTAAATAAGTTAAAAATTAAAGACTCTCTGCATAAGGGAGTCTTTTTTAGTTCTTGATATACCCTAAAATTTTTTCAATAAAATTTTTCTTTTTTTTAGTTTCACTTCTTTTTGCTATTTCATTTTTTAAATATTTTTTATTTTTGTTGTTAGGACACATCATACACATTTTAGCCTTACATATACAACAATTTTCTTCTAATTTTTCTAATTTCTTTATATAAAATTCCAGATTTTCCACTTTTATCTCCTTCAAAGAATTTTTTGTTTTTATTATATCATGAATCTTAATAAAAAATATATTATGGTTAAATGAATAATTAATAAAAAAATATATTTAAAG
>ENA-ORTP01000196-ORTP01000196.1-human-gut-metagenome-genome-assembly--contig:-NODE-196-length-80170-cov-3.928927_pt1 | contig 80170 bp, 62 predicted proteins | sample MGYA00241913_ERZ509190 | MGnify/ENA primary metagenome ERZ509190 (study PRJEB26280, sample SAMEA2338839) | human gut metagenome | biome: human gut; feature: human-associated habitat; material: faeces...
ACCGATAACCTGCTGATTACAAATCAGCTGCTCTGCCAATTGAGCCACATCGGCGTGATGTGGTATTCAATTTTAAATGGGCGATGGTGGATTCGAACCACCGAAGGCGTTGCCAGCAGATTTACAGTCTGTCCCCTTTGGCCACTCGGGAAATCGCCCATATCAATTTTTCGACCATTAGAATTATATCACACATCAATAAAATTGCAAGTGGTTTTTAGGATTTTTTGTCATGAAACCTGTGATTTTTCAGCTGGTCGCAGATAAGAGCAGCAATGGTTTCCGGCTTTTCCTCCATACCATCTTCAATCCAGTGCATGTAGAGATTATAAAGAGCGCCGGAATAGTAATAAAGCTGATATTTATCCAAGGCTGTTCCCTGTTCTGAACCGGTAACAGAAAGCATGTACATGTCCAGTCCCTTTAGCAAAATTTCTGCCCGGTTTGCTTTTTTCAGGCACAGCACATAGTCTTTATATTTTTTCAGGTACTTCAGACTGTAGAGAATATGCTCGTAGCTCTGAAAGTCAGAGAGAAAGGAAGAACCGGAAAATTCAGCAGCATATTCCCGGACAATGCGGTACATATAATCAATGAGAATGTCGTCCTTGGATTTGTAGTGGCGGTAATAGGACATGCGGGATACACCGGCCCGGCTGGTCAGGTCAGTAATGCTGATGGAGTTGTAATCCTGTTTCTGCATAAGCTGCAGCAATGCGTCCATAAGGCAGTCCCGGGTAAATTCTTTTGAAGCAGGTGAGGTTTTCATGAACAAAAACTCCTTTTTGTAACAGTTTAAAGTATACTTATTGTTTTGAAAAAGATTTGGTGTTACAATCGTCACATTAACTATATACAAAGAATAACAAAATTTTGCCGGGAAAGCAAGAAAGGTCGAAAAATGAAATTTGCAATCATCAGTGACAGCTCATGCGACTTAGCAGAGTCTTATGTGGAGCAGGAACAGGTTTCCGTAGTTCCTTTTTATGTATCTTTTGATGGAGAACATTATTTAAAAGAAGGAAAAGAAGCGAAAATTACAGAATTTTATCAGAAGATGGCAGACAATCCGGAATGCTATCCAAAGACCTCTATGCCTTCTGTGCAGGACTATATAGATGCTTTTCGTTCTTTTGCAGAAAAAGAAATTCCGGTGTTATGTATTTGTCTGACACAAACCTTTAGTGGTTCTATGCAGGCGGCAGTGAATGCAAAGGCAGAGGTGGAGGAAGAGTTTCCAAACGCCAGAATTGAAATACTGGATTCTCAGCTGGTTACAGGTCTTCAGGGGCTGCTGGTAAAAGAGGCTGTACGTCTTAGAAATGCAGAATTAGAGCTTGACGAGGCGCTGCCGGCATTAGAACAAATCCGCAGTACAGGACATATTTTCTTTACAACAAAGGATTTGAAATATCTGGAGCATGGCGGAAGAATCGGAAAAGCGGCGTGTCTTGCAGGGAGCATGCTCAATATAAAACCCATTCTCCAGTTTTATGACAGAGAGTTAGGTCCTACAGAGCTTTGCAGGGGCAGAAAGAAATCCCTTCACAAGATTATTGAAAAGTTTTTCTCGTATGTAGAGCAGGAAAAAATCTGTCTGGAGGATTATATGCTGATAACAGGGGAAGGATTGGACGTGCCGGAATATCAGACCTTTAAAGAGGAACTGAAGACGGATCTTAAAAAGAGAGGCTATGAGATAGAACAGTGGGAGGAAATCCAGATAGGGGCAACCATTGGCGTGCATACAGGACCATATCCGTTGGGTGTGGGGATTTTGAAAAAATGTAAAATAGAAAATTGAGTCAGAAAAGTAATAGAAAGAAGTCGGAAATGTTTCTTACATTTTTAACCGGATATGCTAGACTGTAGGTAAATAAAGAATCGGGAGGTTATTATGGAACTCGAAGTATTTACCACATATGGCACAGGGAGCTGGAAGGAACAATTTCATCAGGTAATTAATCTGAAGGAAGACCCGGGAGCAGAAAACCAGGTAGTGAATCTGTATCCGGAGGTGAAGTTTGAAAAAATAGAGGGATTTGGCGGAGCTGTCACAGATGCTGCCGCATATGTATATTCTCTGATGAATGAAGCGCAGAAGAAGCAGCTGATGGAAACTTATTTTTCACCGGAAAGAATGAAATATGGCCTTGTAAGAATCCATATGGATAGTTGTGATTTTTCTACGGAAATGTACGAAGCAATGTCAGATGAAAAAGATACGGAACTGCGTTCTTTTTCTTTTTCCAGAACGGAAAAATATATTCTTCCAATGCTGCAGGACGCACAAAAAGCGGCCGGAAAACCGCTGAAGATTATGCTTTCTCCATGGTCCCCGCCGGCATTTATGAAAACAAACGGGCAGAGAACCTTTGGAGGTTCTTTAAAACCGGAGTATAGAAAACTGTGGGCGGATTATATTTGCAGATATATTTTGGAATTTGAAAAAAGAGGTTTTCAGGTACAGAGAATGTCCTTGCAGAATGAACCAAAGGCTGTGCAAACATGGGACTCCTGTATTTATACAGCAGCAGAAGAAAAGGAATTTTTACGGGATTTTATGTATCCTGCATTGAAAGAGCATGGACTGGAGCATGTGGAAATTTTTATCTGGGATCACAATAAAGAAAGAGTGTATGAGCGAATCAACGAAATTGTGGATTCAACTACCAGGGATATGGTAGCCGGAATTGCATTTCACTGGTACAGCGGCGACCATTTTGAAGCCTTAGAGCTGGTGAGAAACAAATTTCCGGATAAAAAAATGATTATTTCAGAAAGCTGTATTGAATACAGTAAATTTGCGGAAGAAGATGTTATCCATGGCGCCTTAAACTTGTCCCATGAAATTATCGGGGATTTAAACCACGGAATGACGGCTTTTTATGACTGGAACCTTTTGTTAGATGAAAAGGGCGGACCAAACCATGTAGGAAACTTCTGTCATGCGCCGTTTCTCTATGATACGGTTCAGAAAAAACTGATGCCTCAGCTGATACAACAGCATTTTGAACATTTTTCTCATTATATTCATACAGGGGCAGTGAGAATTGGGTATAGTAAATATGCCGAAGGAATTGATGTAACTGCCTATGAAAATCCAAATGGAGAAATTATTACCGTGTTGTTGAACAAAACCGGGGAAATTTTGCCTGTAAATATCAGAATACAGGGAAAACTGGCAGAAGTGCTTTTATATCCGGAATCTATTACCACCGGAATTTTAAAATAGGAAAAAGGGGAAGAAGATGCGAAAAAACAACTTCTTCCCTCTTTTTTGTTTTAATGACACAGCTTGCGGTATTCATTTGGCGTATAGCTGGTTACATCTTTAAAGAGCTTTGAAAAATAGGAATAGTTTCCATATCCCACCTTAGAGGCTACGGTTGCAACAGGAATGTCAGGACTGTTTAAAAGTTCTTTTGCTTTTTCTATCCGATATTCCGTGATGTAGTTCACAATAGATTTTTGCGTTTGTTTTTTGAAAAGGCGAGCCATATAATCCGGATTCAGATAAACAAGGTCGGACAGTGTTGTTCTGGTGATGTCTTCTGCATAATGCTGGTGAATATAGTTTAAAATCAAATCAATTACAGAATGTTCTTCCTTAATGAAACTGCTGTAGTCAATGGCTCTGGTCAGCAGATAAGAAAGATACTGCTCCATATACAGGGGGGATTCACAGGCATGAGCAATGAGAAGACTGGTTTCTTCCGTGCCGAAAAGTATGTGTGCCTCGATACCGTTATTTTGCAAAAAGGAGAACACAACCTGTTCCATATCCAGACGAAGGCGAAGCAGGATTTCTTTATTCAGCATTTTTTTGGCAGAAAGCTGGCTTAAATAGGTTTTTATGTTTTTTAAGGCAGCAGAGAGATTCTTTTGCTCTAAAAAGGTCTGTATGATATCCAGAGAGGGAGGGGTGTAAGGAATCTCCCGATGGATATAGCTGCTTAACAGCAAAGGTGTGTTTGTCTGACTTAAGTTATTTTCTCTCATGGTTCTAAGGGGTTGCAGAATGTCCGGAAGCCGGAATAGCGGAACCTCCTCTGAAAGACAGCAGGATATCTCACAGTGTAAAAATCTGTCAATGTTTTGAAATAAAAGCTTCAGACAGTTTAGGAGAGGCGTTCTTACATCTTCAAAGCAAACATTTCCGATAATCAGCATGTATTCAAAATGTTGTAAGGTAACAATTCCTTCATATAAGATAAAGGAATTTTGCAGGGTTTCTGTGGCTATATTCCGAAAAGAAAAATCAATGGTAGAACTTCCCATTTCCTTTTGTAATTCTGTGGAAGGATAAATTTTAAATAGAATCGGAACGAATTTATGGGTGGGCTCATAAGGGAGGGCTTTTTGAGTCATCTTATGCTCCAGTACGGAAGCTTCCTTTAGCATGGGATTAAAAAACAAATCCCGCCAGAATAAATCCGTAACAGCCTGCTGATTTGTGACCCAGTGCTTGCTCTCTGTACAGGTTTTGTTCCAGTTCGCCTCTTCGTTTACCTTGTCTGCCGCTTTTGCCAAAATATGAAATAATTGTCCGAAATCTACAGGTTTCAGCAGGTAGTCCATGGTAGAAAGAGAAAGTGCCTTTTGCGCGTAGTTAAAGTCCGCATAGCTGGTAAGAAAGATAAAAAGGATATCCATTTTGGAATCTCTTACCCAGGACAGCAAATCCAGACCGCTTTGTCCCGGCATTTCAATGTCGCAGACACAGATTTGAATTTCCTGCTCGTTTATAATATTTTGTGCCTGTTTTACATTACAGGCTGTATAAACATGAGAAATGTGCAGTGCATTCCAGTCTATTTTTTTCTTCAGGGCCGCAATGACAAAGCGGTCATCATCTACTAATAACACGTTCATATTAGAAATCCTCCTTTGAAACCGTCATCTATATATTGGCAGGAAGCAGAATTGTAACACAGGCGCCGCCCTGGGGAAGGTTGGAAAAAGTAATTGCCGCCGTATCCTTTTCATAGAAAAGTTTCAGGCGTTTGATGGCGTTTGTAATTCCAATCCTGTGTCCGTTTACTGGTTCCAGTGACTGTGCATGATTTAAGTCATAAAGGACGTCTTCCGGGAATCCGCTTCCGGTATCGGTAATCTGAATCTGAATATTTTTGTGTGGGTTCTCTGCAGCGCCTGACCAGTGTATTTCGGTTTTTACAACGATTGGTTCATCTGAGGTAGCGGCATGCTTTACAGAGTTTTCAATAAAGGTTTGAATTAAAATAGGGAGAATTCGAACATGTTCCGTGCCTTTTTCGGTATAAATTCTGTAGTCAAATCCATCTCCGTATCTTAATTTTTGAATTTTCATATAGTCTTCAATGTGTTTTACTTCTTCCTGTAACAGCACAAAATCCTGAGGATTTTGAAAAATGTAACGAAAATAGTTTGAAGTAATCATGGACATTTCCATAATTTCTTCATAAAGCTGGGTCTGTGCCATGCTATAAATGGTATTCAGACAGTTTAAGAAAAAGTGCGGGCGTATCTGCAACTGAAGATAGCTCGTAAAAGTTTTTTGTTTTTCCAGTTCTTTTTCGTAAATATCGATTTTCAGTTTCTTAATCTGGCGCATGAGATTTTTAAACTGTAGGTTTGCCTGTTCCAGTTCCAGAAGCTGTGTGTCCTTAAAATCCATAATCTCTGTGGAATCATCAAATCGGGACAGATTTTCTGAAAAGGCTTTAATCGGGCGCAGTACCTTTTGCTGCATATAGAGCATGGAGCTGAATAAAATAATGGCTACCAGCAAAACTGCGCCGGCAAGAATGAACTGAATAACAATAACCTGTTCATATGCCTGCATTTTGTTTAATATAATCAGTGGGTGGAAGCTGCCCATGGTCAGAGCGCCACTGATTATGAGATAGGAGCCTTGTACAGAAACTAAGGGGACATCAGAGTCTGCATCTCCTTTCGGGAAGGAAAGCTGCTGTGTTTTAAGTTTGTCTGTCTGTGTAAGAAGATGTCCTTCCGGAGAAGCGAGGGCAACGAAGCCGTCTTTTCCCAGGTCCACCTGTTTCAGCGGTTTCACAATGTTTTTAGCAGAAATAAAACAGCCGACGAAATTATCACCGGAATGAAAAATTTTAAAGAAATAAATATCAGATTTCAGCTTTAAAATCTCCCAGGAATCGGAATAAGAAGGCAGGGCATTATGATGATTCATGTAGGAAATCAGCGCAGCATCTAATTCCTCTGCTTCCTTTGCTGTTAAGTCCTGGTAAACAGCTGTTGGACGAAGAAATCTCTGGTTTTCTTTATTATAGATGAAAATTTGATAACCTTCTTCAAAAGATTCCATAAATGTATCCACATCTCGGTGAACCTTTTCAAATGTGTGAAGGAGTTCCAGTTTATTATCTGTTTCTAAAACGGTTTTAAAATCATCGCTTTCTGTAAGACGGCGTATCAGATATTTATTGATAGAAATATGTGCGGTATCAATCTGGGATATGTATAGGGAGGTGGTATCCTGTAATGTCTGTACCGTTTGACTCCGCATGGAATGAATGACATAAATGCTGATAATACTGTCCAAAAGGACGACTGGAAGCAAAAAAATCAGTAAAATTTTTATGATATAATCAATGGAGTGTCTGTTTGTGCGGTGCTTTCTTCTCATTTTTGATTTTCCCTCCGAACGATTGTTTGTAAAATAATTATAGCAAATTTCCGACAAAATGATAATAAGATTCCGACTTTCTGTTGAAACAAAACCGACCTGTTGAAGGAAAAAAAAGAAAAGAAAAATCGGATTTTTAGAAACAGGAAGTCTGTATTTTTCTATAAGAAGACAGAGAAAAAGGTATAATAGAAGCATAAAAGCGGACCGCACAAAAAAAGTATATGAGGTGAATAAAATGAAAAGGAAAATTTTAGCAGTTGTTTTGGCAGCAGCAATGGCGACCACTTGTCTGACCGCATGTGGAAGCGGAAAGTCAGAAGGGAAGAAGGGTTCTTCTGACGAAACTTATACGGTAACAATGGCTTATGTTGGTGACAAAAAAGAAGATACGGAAAGAATCGAAAAGAAAATCAATGAAATCATGAAAAAAGATATTAACATGGAAATTGATTTAGAGCCTATCAGCTGGGGAGCTTATGCAGAAACCATGAAGTTGATTTTATCAGGAGGAGAGAAAATGGATATTGTTCCGATTCTGGTAGACCAGGCGAACTCCATGGTGAATGCAAAACAGGTTATAGATTTATCTGAATATCTGGATAAGTACGGAAAGAATATTAATGCACTTTTGGGAGATACGGCAAAAGCAGCCAATATCGGTGGTTATGTATATGGTGTTACAACAGGAAGAGAGTGGTTCTGCCAGAGTTCTGCAATTATGCGTAAGGACATTTTAGAGGAGTGTCAGATTGACCCATCTACCATTAAAACATATCAGGATTTGACCGATGTGTTTGCAAAAGTAAAAGAAAAGTATCCGGATATGACTATGATGGCAAGCAATAACAGTACGACCCCGGACACGAAGTATGAAATGGTAGATACTCTTACCGACGGCTTTGGTGTTCTGATGAACCAGGGACAGGAAACAACAGTCGAAAACTATTATGCAACAGATGAATACAGAGAATTTGTAGAAACCATGTATGACTGGCAACAAAAAGGATATTTATCAAAAGATGCTGCCACAACCACAGAAGGTGTTGAAAATCAGGTAAAAGCAGGTGCTGCCTTTTCTTATTTTGCACCAAACAAACCTGGATATGATACAAGAGCAGAGCTTCTTTGCGGAACAGAAATGGCAATTGCGCCATTGTCAGAGCCATGGGCAGGAACGGCACAGATTTCTTTCCTGACGTACGGCATCAGCTCCAGTTGTACAGACAAAGATAAAGCAATGCAGTGTCTGGATTACATGTATGGAAACAAAGATGTGCTGAACCTTCTGAACTGGGGAGAAGAGGGCGTAGATTATGAGGTAAAAGACGAAGAAAACAATATTATCGGTTATCCGGAAGGAAAAGATGATACAAACACCTATCATCTGGCAGAAGGCTGGCAGCTTTTCAATCAGTTTGAGATGTATATCTGGGAAGGTGACAGCCCTGACATCTGGAAAGAAACAAAAGTTATGAATGAAAGCGCATTAAAATCAAAGGCATTTGGATTTACTTATGATTCTACAGGCGTGACAAATGAACTGGCAGCTCTGAGTAATGTAAAAGCACAGTATGCAGCAGCTCTTGGATCCGGTTCTGTAAATCCAGATGAAGTGCTTCCCAAATTCCTTGAAGAACTGGAGAAAGCGGGAATTGATAAAGTAATTCAGACAAAGCAGGAGCAGCTGGATAAATGGCTGGCAGAAAATGAAAAGTAGAAAAGAGAGATGAATGATGAAAAAAGCAAAGCTGAAAAAATGGGCGCCGCTGTATTTGATGATGCTGCCAGGGCTGGTATATCTTTTCATAAATAACTATATGCCTATGGCAGGACTGGTTGTAGCATTTAAAAATTATAATGTAGTTGACGGAATTTTCGGAAGTCCCTGGACAGGCTTTGATAATTTTACCTATCTGTTTCAGGACGCATGGACAATTACCAGAAACACGTTGTTGTATAATCTTGCATTTATTGTGATAAACCTGGTATTGGGTGTTGCTTTTGCTATTTTTATCTGTGATATTAAAAACAAAAAATGCAAAACCGTTTATCAGAGTGCAATTTTACTGCCGTTTCTGATGTCTATTGTAATTGTCAGTTATATTACCTTTGCTTTTTTCAGCGGGGAGAATGGCATGCTGAATAAAACCATTCTTCCCCTGCTGGGGAAAGAACCCATATCCTGGTATACGGAGCCTAAATATTGGCCTCTGATTCTGATTATTGTAAATACATGGAAAGGTGTGGGATATGGCTGCCTGATTTATATTTCCAGCATATCCGGTATTGATCCGTCCTTTTATGAAGCTGCGGAATTAGACGGAGCATCAAAATGGAAACAGATTCGTTACATTACGTTGCCGTCTATTATGCCGTCAATTATTACATTGACACTTTTAAATGTAGGAAGAATTTTCTATTCCGATTTTGGTCTGTTTTATCAGGTGACACAAAACTCCGGTCAGCTTTATAATGCAACGAATGTTATTGATACCTATGTTTACAGAGCTCTTTTGCAGTCCGGTAATATTGGAATGGCATCAGCGGCAGGCTTTTATCAGTCTATTGTAGGATTTATCTGTGTTATGGGGGCAAATCTTCTGGTGAAAAAGATAAGCCCTGAAAATGCAATGTTTTAGGAGGCGGATTATGGTACGGAGTAAAAGTGCAAAAAGATTTGAAATACTGGCGCATACAGTCATGATTTTTGTGACAGTTTGTATTGTGCTTCCTTTTATCCTGCTGTTTATGTCTTCGATTACTTCTGAAACAGCGCTGGTAAGAGATGGATATTCCTTTTTTCCAAAGGAATTCAGTTTAGATGCATATGGATTTATTGTGGATAATGCATCAAATGTATTTCGGGCATATGGAATTACGATTTTTGTAACTGTAGTGGGAACAGCGATTAATCTGGCGATGTCAGCGCTTCTGGCATATCCGCTGTCCCTGAAAAATTTACCGGGAAGAAGAATTCTCAGCTTCTACATATTTTTTACCATGTTGTTTAATGGCGGACTGGTACCTACTTATCTGATGTATACCGGGATTTTTCATATTAACAATACGCTTTTGGCATATATTGTACCGGGATTTCTTATGAGTGCCATGAATGTCATGCTGATTCGTACTTTCTTTGCAAACAGCATTCCAGATGCGCTGTTTGAGGCGGCTCAGATTGACGGGGCAAGCCAGTTTCAGATTTTCGGCAAAATTGTGCTTCCTCTGGGAAAGCCGATTCTGGTAGCTATGGGATTACTTTCCGGATTGGGATACTGGAATGACTGGACAAATGGTTTGTACTACATAAGAGATACACAATTGTACGGAATTCAAAATTTACTGAATAAAATGATTACAGACCTTACAGCATTGACGCAGAATGCATCGGGAGCTTCCACTACAGCGATTGCGGATATCCCTTCAGCGTCTGTGCGTATGGCAATTGCATTTGTAGCCATGCTGCCAATTTTGTGTCTGTATCCGTTTTTACAGAAATATTTTACAAAAGGAATTGCGCTGGGAGCAGTAAAAGGATAAAAAGATTAAAAAAATATTGGGAATATTTATACGAACCGGTTTTGGGGAGAGGTATAAATATTCCCAATTATTTTAGAGAAGAGAAGTATTTTCTGCCTTATCTCCGATACCGGTTAAAGCAGGAATAAATTTCCTGGCGTCTTGGCATGGCAAGCCCGCAGGGGGTATAAGAACTGCTGCAGATACCGGCAAGTCCCTCTTTTTTCAGCTTTTCTTCTAAAAGCTCAATGACTTGGGAAACGGTCTTTTTGTTGTCAATGAGATGTTCTCTGGCATAGCGGAGCAATTCTCCAAGAGCGGCTGTCTGCTCGGAATCTACAAGCTGTTCGATATACCGCAAATCCACGTTTTCCTTTCCAATGGAAAAGGAATCTTTCCCTTGTTTTTTTAGCTTTAATTCTTTATAGGCGTCTCTCTTTATTGCAGGAGCTGTCATAGTACGCCGGAAATTTGGCATGGAAAAGACAGGAGCCGGGGAAGGAAGGAGGGGATATTCGGCACACAGTTTTTTTACTTTTTCTGTAATATCCAGCGCTTTATAACTGTCCATTTGAATGACCGTGTCTGCAATGTGGAAGAAAGCGCCTGAACTTCCGGCAACCAGAATGGTGGAAATGCCGGCCTTGCTGTACAAATCCCGGGCGCGTTCCAGAAACGGGGTAATGGGTTCCTTATCCCGGCTGATAACCTGCTGTATAAAGGTATCCCGTACCATAAAGTTGGTGGCAGAGGTATCCTCATCTAAAAGAAGAAGCTTTGTGCCTGCTTCCATGCCCTCTACAATTCCTGCTGCCTGGGAGGTGCTGCCGCTGGCGTCCAGGGTAGAGAAGCAGTGGGTGTCTTTTTTGTTCGGCAGGTCATTAATAAACAGAGAAATATCCACATCTTTAATGAATCTGCCGTCCTCTGAGCGTAGCTTTAAGGCTGTGCTGTCTGTGATAACATATTCTCTGCCATCTCCCAAAATGTGGTTATATACACCTGTTTCCAGTGCATTTAAAAGCGTGGATTTGCCGTGATAGCCACCGCCTGCAATCAGAGTAATGCCTTTTGGAATTCCCATACCGGTAAGTTTGCCCCTGTGAGGAAGGAAAAGCTCTGTTTTCAGAGAGGCAGGAGAGGTAAAAGGTATGCTGTTTTTCATGGGCTTTTGAGATACGCCGCTCTGTCTGGGCAGAATCGCACCATCAGCGACAAAGGCGGCAAGATTTCGCTTTTCCAGCTCTTTTCGGACAAACATCTGGTCTTCTGCCAGGAAAATAACCTCTTCTACAGATTTCTTATTCAGATTTTTATAATACAGAGCTTTCTGTATACATATAGGAAGAAAATCAAAAAAGATTTTTTCCAGTTCAAAGGCATTGATGGTTCTGCCGTTTGCAGGAAATCCTACAGTAAAACGCACAATCAGTTCTTTTGCAGTAATCTGACAGGCAGTGCGTTCCAGAATTTCCTGTCCGCAGTGCGTGGTGGAAATCAGACCGCTTTTGCCTGAACCTTTTGCTTTGAAGCTATAGGAAGCAATTTGCTCCTCAAATTTTCGAAGAAGATAGTCCTGAAGCGCAATACAGGTTTCCCGGGAAGCCAGGCAGAAGTCCGGGAAGCCTGCAAGCTTTCTGGAAATTCGGATACTGATGTGAGAGGGAGAGGCAAAGGGATCTCCCTGCACATGGTCAATACAGAGCTGATAATCTCCGAAATCATAGGTGCCCTTTAAAGTTTTGTAGGCAGGATAGCTTTTTCTGTTAATAGAAGAGAGCTGCTGTCTTAAATGAGATGAAGTAAACATAGGAAAACTCCTTTCAAAGTGAATATGTGCTGCACAGGAAAATTTCGGTAAAAACAAAAAAACCTTATATCCGAAGATATAAGGTTTACGTGCGTTAGAGGATTCGAACCCCCGACCTTTTGGTCCGTAGCCAAACGCTCTATCCAGCTGAGCTAAACGCACATTTGTTACTGTTTGTCATCTGTGTTCCTCAGCAACAAAATTGATTATACGGTAAAGAGAGAGAAATGTCAACACTTTTTTGAAAAAAATATTTATTTTTTTTGGAGTGAATATTGTGGAAAGTTTACAGAAACTGTAGTAATATATAATAATATAATACTAAAAAAAGTAGAACGAGAGAATTTTCTGACATTAAAGTGAATTTACGGGATTCCTTTTCAGCAGAAAAGAAAAAGGAGGGTGTGGTATGGAATATGGAGCGAATTGGAGCAGACTGGAACTGAAAACAAAGGCAAAAGAAGCATTCAGAGGAAATTATGGTTCCTGTGTACTTATGAGTATAATTCTGATGTTGCTTTCAGGTGTTGTAACGGCTATGGAACGTGTTGGGGACGAGGAATACTATTTTATTGAATGGGGCGTTGTGATCGGCGTAAGTATTCTTTCTATTCTGCTTGGTATTTTTCTCTGGAATGTATTTACTGTGGGAGGCTGCCGTTTCTTTGTGGAAAACAGAGATTATAATGCACCGGTATCGAAGATTTTGTTTGGATTTCAGGGTTCTCATTACGGAAATGTTGTGTGGGTTATGTTTTTGATGAACCTGAAGATTTTTCTCTGGACATTGCTGTTTATTATTCCGGGGATTGTTAAAACCTATGAATATATGATGGTTCCTTATATTCTGGCAGAACAGCCGGACATCAGACAGGAAGACGCCTTTGCTATTTCCAGACAGATGATGAGAAATCAGAAGTTTGACGCTTTTTGTCTTCAGCTTTCCTTCCTGGGGTGGGATTTGCTGGCAGTATTTACCTGTGGACTTGCAGGAATTTTCTGGAGTTTCCCATACTACTATGCAACAGAGGCAGAGCTTTATGCAGTGTTAAGAGATGACTGGCTGCAAAAGCAAAATTCGGGGTCAGGACAGGATACGAGAACAGAATAGACGATGTAAGGGGAATATTTTAAAAGAAATATAAAGGGGAGAAGAACCATGGAACAGGAATTAAATTTCCGTAGCTCTGTAGGAGGCTACAAAAAAGATGATGTTATTGAATATGTAGAAAATACCAATGAAGAAATTTTCCGCCTGAAAAAGGAGAAGGAAGAAGAAGCTGCCGGTTATCAGGCAAAGATTCAGGAGCTGGAGGGGCTTTTACGTCAGGAAGAAACAAACAGCTCTCAGTTGGCTGAAGAACAGGAACAGAAACTTACAAGGCTGGAGGAAGAAAATCAACGGCTTCAGGAAGCCCTGGATAAAATGGAAACAAAATGGAAAGATGCCTATGAGGAATATGTGCGCACAGATAATGAAAAGCAGATGTTAAAAGATAAGCTGGCAAGAGAAATTCTGCGTTTGAGAGGAGAAAATCAGACACTGCGGGAAAAATGGAAGGAAGCAGAGCGTCAGATTGGTTCTCAGGCAGACTATGAGGCGGTTCATCAGGCTGTTTCTGAGGTGCAGTATAAGATTGCAGAATATGTAAATGTGATTAACAAGACGCAGCAGAGTTTGGCAGAAACTTACCAGGGGATGAATGGAATTAAGAAAAAGCTGGCTGCAAAAATGACAAAAGAAGAGGAATAAGGAAAAGAAAGAATAGAGAATACAGAGGCCGTCGCATAAAATGGCAATCAGGAATATGCGACGACCTCTTTTTATGTGATTATTTTTACGCAGGCTGAGGGTAAAAGGTTTTTACTGCATTGATAATCAGCTTAAAAGCAATTTCAGCCATTTCCTGAGGCGACTCATTGGTATCAGATGTGAGCCAGGTTTTAATTAAGCCTATGCACCCGGTAAGGCAGAAGGAATACGAATACTTCAGTTCTTCGATATTATCGGGAAAGGTTTCCCGCAGAACGTTGAGGCTGTGTGCGGAAATCAGGTTTTCAATTCTGTGAATAAAGGCGATATCTCCGTTAGGACCGAATAGTGCGTTGCAGATATCTTTATTTTCAGCCAGAATACGGAAAATATCTTCCACAAAAGGAAGGCTGTCTTCTGTGAAAGGGCTTACCGGGTGAGTGTGAAAGGTATCCCGGATTTCTCTGGTGAGTTCGTCTTCAATAGAATGAAGCAGGTCATAAATATCCGTATAGTGCAGATAAAAGGTAGAACGATTGATATCGACCTCATTTACCAGTTCCTTTACTGTGATTTCCTTAATGCTTTTCTGCTTCATGAGTCTGGCAAGCCCAAGTCTGAGCTGGGCTTTTGTCTTTCTCACGCGCCGGTCTGTTTTTTCAGCCATAATAAATCCTCCTGTCTTTTCAGAATCTTAAAAAAATATAAAATATAGACAAAAAAATGCTGTATGTCCATTAATAGACGAAGAGCAGTTCTATTAATGGTTGTCACTTTATTTTTCCTTTAGTATAATGTAACGTGAAAAAATAATCAACACAATATCTATTAAACTATGTTTGGTCTAGATACGAAAGGAGATAAGAACATGCTTAAGCGAGAATGGAAAAAGCTTTTGAACAACAAGCTGATGCTGCTGGTAGTGGTTGCAGTGATTGCAATCCCGACAATTTATACAACGCTTTTTCTTGGCTCTATGTGGGATCCCTATGGCAATGTGGATAAGCTGCCGGTGGCTGTGGTCAATGAAGACAGACCAGTGGTCTATGAAGGGAAAAAATTAGATGTTGGAAACCAAATGGTGGAAAACTTAAAAGAAGATGCTTCTCTGGATTTTCACTTCACAGATGCGTCTGCAGCAAGGGAAGGCCTGAAGGATGGAACCTATTATATGGTTATCACCATACCGGAGAACTTTTCTTCTAATGCGGCAACTTTGACGGATGAAAATCCGCAGAAAATGGAGCTTTCCTATGATACCAATCCGGGTACAAACTATATTGCTTCAAAGATGAGTGGAACCGCTATGGAAAAGATAGAAAGCAGTATCCGTGAGGAAGTAACTAAAACTTATACAGAAACGGTATTTGACCAGATCGCGGAAGTGGGAGATGGCATGCAGGAGGCAGCGGACGGTTCCAAAGCCTTAAAGGAAGGAGCCAAAGAACTGGCGGACGGCAATCAGACCATTACGGAAAATTTAAAAACTCTGGCAGACAGTTCTCTTGTCTTTCGTGATGGTAGCCAGACTCTGACAGAAGGGCTGAAAGCCTATGTCGACGGAGTAAGTACAGTTGGCAGCGGGGCAAAGGAACTGGATAACGGAGCAGCCGCCTTAAAGGAGGGGCTGGTACAGTTAAATGGACAGCTCCCTACATTGACAGCAGGAGTTTCGGCACTTTCGGACGGAACGAGCCGTCTGGCAGATGGGGCAGAAGCAGCAAAACAGGGAAGCGAAGCTTTAAGCAGCGGAGCCTCTCAGGTGGACAGCAATCTGCAGACCCTAAATGAGGGGCTGGCGCAGCTGGAAGCAGCCACTGCCAACTTACCGGCACAGACTGCACAGTTGGATAACGGTGTGGGAAGTGTACAGGCAGGAACAGAAAGCCTGCAGGCAGGTCTGGAGGAGTTACAGACAGGAGCAAAGCAGCTGGCAGACAGTACAGATTTTGTCAGCAGTCAGCTGCAGACAGGAAATACAGAGGCTTTTTCTCAGATTCGTGCCGGAGCCCAGTCCATGAAGGATAAGGTTGACAGCTTTCTGGGAATGCTGGGCAGTCAGAATACCGGAAGCGTTCAGGGATTTGATGTGTCCGGGATTCAGGGAGAGCTGAATCAGATTGCAGAAGGCAGCGGAAACGCTTATGCAGGTGCAGAAACAGCCTCTTATGCAGCGGCAAATACCGGTGCAGCAGGAGGTACAGATGTTTCTTATTTATATGATTCCCTCAGTCAGGCTGTGGAAGCCCAGGATATGGACGCTGTAGCAGCCATTGCCAATGAGGCAATTTCGGCAGCACAGAGCAATAAAGCAGCGGCTGATGATGCGGCAGGAAGACTTGCAGCAGCAGGAGAGGCTTTAAACAACAGCAGCGCAGCTCTTTCACAGGCAGGAGAGAATATGGAACGGGCAGCCGGACTTTCACAGACTGTCGCAGGAATGACCGGGACGCCTTCAGAAGCCGGCATTTTATCTGATACATTGAAGGGGCAGCTACAGGAAATGTCTGCCGGACTGCAGCAGATTATAGATGGTACAGTTGCTGCAGAAACACAGCTGAATCAGGGCGTCAGCTATGGACTGGGACAGTTAAAGGCCGGTGTAACCGGTCAGCTTCAGCCGGGAATTGAAAAACTAAGTGCAGGTACAGGAAGTCTTTCCGCAGGAGTTTCAGAGGTGAAGAAGGGAACCTCTGTGCTGGCAGAAGCTTCCGGCGTACTGACACAGGGAATTCACACTGCAAATGCAGGTGGACAGCAGTTGAAACAGCAGGGAACAGAAGTACTGAAAGACGGGGCGGCAGATTTGGACGAAGGTTTACATACTCTTCAGACAGGAAGCAGGGATTTGAACAATGGAGTGCAGGCCCTGGCAGGTAACGTTCCCACTCTGACTGCAGGGGTAGGTCAGCTGACAGACGGTTCTCTGAAATTAAAAGAGGGAACCGGCGCCTTGGTACAGGGAACCGGAGAATTGACAGCAAATAATACAACCTTGTTAAGCGGCAGCAGTCAGTTAGGTGATGGCGCAAAGCAAATCAGCGAAGGTGCAAATCTGCTTTATGAAGGAAGTCAGACTCTTGGCGATGGAATTATGCAGGTGAAAGACGGAGGTCAGACACTGGAGGAAAGTCTGGCAGACGGAGCAAAAACAGTAAAAGAAACCAATACAGGAGAGGATACGGTAGATATGTTTGCCGCTCCTGTGGATATTCACGAAACACAGATTACAACCGTAGAAAACAACGGGCATGCCATGGCGCCTTATATGATGTCTGTGGCACTTTGGGTGGGCTGCATTGCTTTCAGCCTTATGTATCCGCTGACAAAGTATTCAGGTAAGCTTACCTCCGGTATTGCCTGGTGGGCAAGTAAGGCATCAGTATTGTATCTGATTGCTGTTTTGCAGGCCGTTGTTATGGTCTTCATGCTGCATGTATGCGATGGTTTTGAACCGGTAGAAACAGCAAAAACCCTTGCAGTGGCATGTATGGCATCTCTTGCCTTTATGGCGATTATGTACTTCTTTACCAATACCTTCGGTAAAGTAGGAAGTTTCCTGATGCTGGTATTTATGGTCATTCAGCTCGCAGGCTCTGTAGGAACGTATCCTCTGGAACTGTCCGGCTCCTTTGTACCATATCTCCATGACTGGGTACCGTTTACTTATACGGTAGAGGCATTCAGAAGCACAATTTCAGGAGGAGAGAGCATACAGGAGGCTATGATTTTCCTGGCAGTGATTTTTGTGATATTCACAGCGCTTACCATCTGGGAATTCCAGATAAGGGCAAGAAAAATCAAGGCAAAAAAACATACTTTAGATGAATGGCTGGAAGAAAAAGGACTGGCCTAACATACAGAAAAGAAGAGAAATCCGCAGAGCAGCAGGAATGGGAAAATCCAGATGCAGCTTTGCGGATTTTTTATGCGTTGAGAAAAGAAGTGGGGATAGAAAAGCAGGCGATGACATGTTAGAATAAAAGGAAATGAAAGCATAGAGAAGAAACAGTATGGGAAGACTTCTGAGATAGGAAAGAGGGGAGCCAGATGGAAAAACAGATATATGAGATTATGCACGAAAACGAAAAAACGGCAGAGATTGACACTGCAGGACACAGCAAAATTTATCGGGAAGATTTTATGCCCTATGCGCTTTATCTGGAAGAGGAAGAGGATATTGATACTCTGGTAAATAACATTACCAATTTTTATTATTGGTGTGCCACCCGGGTTTTGACTCTTGACCGAAAATATGCAAAGGAAATTTTAAACAGCATTGGTATGAAGCAGGCGGTGACAGACCGTGACAGGGCAGAGATTGCGTTGTCTTACAGGTGTGCCTCTCTTACAGATGTTTTCTGGGTTAGGAAAAAGGGAGAACAGGTATCCTTTCGGGAAATTAATTTGTATGAGAATCATCTGGATAATGTTTTTATGGATATTGCTCTGAGAGGCAGACAATATACAGTAAATAATGAGGACCTGGCAAAAGACCTGTCTACAAATGGAGTATTTCCCAAGGCGTGGCAGAGAAAGCAGGAAGGGTTTGTGCTTTTAAAAGACGGAGGACGTGAGGCTGTGGAAAGAGAATTGCTGGCAAGTCAGATATGCCAATGTTTTGCAGCCAGCCAGGTGGTATATGAAAAAGCCTTTTTTGATAAAGAGCCGGTTACACTTAGCTGGAATATAACGTCAAAGGAGTATTCCATAGTATCTATGGAGTCTTTTGAAATTTATATACAGAATCATGGCGGCAGTGTGCGGGAAGCTGTTTTAGCCCTGGACAGCTACAATTATTACATGATGAATATTCTGGATTATCTGACCGGAAATACAGACAGACATTGGGGAAACTGGGGAGTTCTGGTGGAGAATCAGAGGAATAAACCAGTGTCCCTGCATAAGCTTATGGATTTTAATCAGGCCTTCCATGCATACGATAAGATAGAAGGAAGCAACTGCCAGACCGGGTTTGGAGAGCGAATGACACAGAGGGAGGCGGCACAAAAGGCAGTGAGAGAAATCGGACTGAATCAGCGAAAACAAATAAAACAGGAACTGTTCTCCTTTTTCCCGGAATATTGGGAAATGTTCCAAAAAAGACTGGAACTCTTAAAGGATACAGAGAAACAAAAGGGGTAATGGAAAAGAAAGAGTATGGATATGGCTGTACAAAACAGGAATCTGGTGTACTGTTTTGTGCAGCCATATATAACACAGGGATAACATTATTTTTTGTGCATTTCTGTATGACGCTTAATTGCCTGAAAGCTTTCTGTGCTGATGACGTGTTCCATACGGCATGCGTCTTCAGCAGCAGTCTGCGGATTAACGCCCAGATGGATCAGCCAGGCGCTTAAAAGCTCATGACGTTCATATATTTTTTCTGCAATGGTACGTCCGGATTCTGTCAGAGTGATAAAGCCTTCCCGGTCAACATTTATGTATCCGTTTACACGGAGATTTTTCATAGCAACGCTGACGCTGGGCTTGGAGAAAGAAAGTTCATTGGCAATATCAATAGAACGCACCTGGGGTTTTCGTTTTCCGATAACCAGGATTGTTTCCAGATAATTTTCGGCAGATTCGTGTATTTCCATATGTATTGCTCCTCCCAAACAAAATATATTATCAACAGAATAGCATATTTCGGGTGGGAGTTCAAACAGAAAAAGTCAGTTTTTGTGGGCGGACTATGTCTGTAAAATAAATTTCGTGTTTACATTACCGTATTTTTGTATTACACTAAGCACAGTGTTTTAATACTATGAAAACTTAAAATCTCACAGGAGGAAAGCATATGGGAAAAGTAATTATACCGGAAAATTATAAATCCTGTTTATCCAGATATGAAACACAGGAAGCAATCGGTGCCATTAAGAATCTTATGCAGAAAAAGCTTTGTATGGCATTGAAATTAAAAAGGGTGACCGCGCCGCTGTTTGTAGACCCGGCTTCCGGGCTGAATGATGATTTGAATGGAATTGAGCGCCCGGTTACTTTTGACATTCCAGATGCAGGGGTGAATGCACAAGTGGTACATTCTCTGGCAAAATGGAAACGTATGGCGCTGTATCATTATGATTTCCGCGTAGGAAAAGGACTTCTTACGGATATGAATGCAGTCCGCAGGGACGAAGAACTGGATAATTTACATTCCGTTTATGTAGACCAGTGGGATTGGGAAAAAATTATTACCAGAGAAGACCGGAATCTGGAGTATCTGAAAAGTACGGTCAACCGGATTGTGGGCGCTATCTGCAATGCTCTGGACGAAATTAAATACCAGTATGAGCATTTGGACACAGAGCTTTGCAGAGAGGTTGCTTTTATTACCTCACAGGAACTGGAGGATTTATATCCGAATCTGACGCCAAAGGAAAGAGAAAATGCTTACACAAAAGAACACAAAACCGTATGTATTATGCAGATTGGAGATGTGCTGGCTTCCGGTGAAAGACACGATGGGAGAGCTCCGGACTATGACGACTGGAAATTAAACTGTGATATTCTTTTCTGGCATGAGCCTTTGCAGTGTGCCCTTGAAATTTCCTCCATGGGAATCCGTGTAGATGAAAAAGCCCTGGACGAACAGCTTACAAAGGCAGGCTGTGATGACAGAAGAAATCTTCCTTTCCACAAAATGCTTCTGGAGGGCAAACTGCCTCTGACTATCGGGGGCGGTATCGGACAGTCCAGAATCTGCATGCTGCTTCTGGGAAAAGTGCATGTGGGAGAGGTTCAGGCATCTCTTTGGGACGAAGAAACTTTAAAAGCCTGCAAAAAAGCAGGAATCGAAATTTTATAGGAAAAAGGCGGTGCTGCATCAAATACATACCGGGAAATTTCCGGATTGCTGTTTGGTGCAGCACCGCCTTTTTGGCTAGTAAAAAATATAATCCTGCCAGACATATCCCGTCTGGTTTTCATAGATAATCCGATACCAGCCATTTTCGCAGATACCTGTTACCCGTACAGAATCGCCTCCATCTAACTGACCTAAAATTTCAGAACCTGATTGTGCATCAGAGCGGACATTTACGCCGCTTATAATGGTTCCGGTACCGTTTGTTTCTTCTACAGAAACGCCGCTTTCAGGAGTATCCTGTCCGGCCTCCTGACTGTTTACAGCAGAACCGTTTACATTTGTCAGACCTTCTTCTGCTTTCTCTGCCAGGTTTAATACACCGGAATTGTCTTCTGTAGAAATGATTTTCCGAACCTTTGCATTGCCGGAACCCCCGTCTTTTACAGAACCGGTATAAACAATGGTGATATTGTTTCCCGGAATAATGCCATTTTCCAGTTCCAGACTGGCATCTGAGCAATTATCAAAGGTCAGTTTTTCTCCTGTATCTGTTTCCAGGGAAAGCTCTGAACCGGTAAACCGTGTTAAGGTTCCGCTTACAGAAGCGGATACGGCATCTAGCGCTGCCTCTTCCTGTGCCTCTTTATCCTTGCCGCAGGCGGGGAGAGCCAGTAAACTTATGATGAGCATCAGCAAAGCATATTTTTTTGAGAACTGTTTTTTCATGAGCAAGACCTCCTGTTTCGTAAAACTTATAAGGTTTCAGATTCCTTTTATTCAAATTTCTTCAAAGGAATATACAGCAAAATAATATATCCGTTTCAGCAAAAGATTATGACAAAAGCATACAGGGCAGCAGAGAACCAGCATGCCTATGGTTGCGCTTCCCGCTTTTCCAGATGTTTTTTAAAAATCAGCAAAAAGGCAATGGTGGACATCACAGCGCCGATACCGTCTGCCAGAGGCTGTGCGTAGAAAGCGCTTCTGGCGCCAAAGAAAACAGGCAGTATCATAGTAAAGAGCATATAATCTCCCTTTCGCCAGAGCGAAAGCACCAGGGCGGTTTTGCTGCGCCCAAGAGCAGTAAAACCGTCCACGAATACATACTGAAAGCTTAAAGGGATTATCATCAGGGTAAATACACTGATTCCCCAGGTGCAAAGCTGCAGCTGAACCGGGTCTTTGGTAAAAATACGGATAAAAGATTCCGGTATAATCCGGGAAATCAGGAACATGACAGTGGTAAAGCACAGACATAGAAGCAAAATATATTTCTCTGCTTTTTTCACCCGTTTTATTTCTCTTGCTCCATAGTTATAGCTTAAAATGGCCTGGGTACCGCTGGAAATACCAAGCATGGGACCGGTAATCAGCATCATGTAGCTCTGGACAATGGTGGCGCAGGTAATGAGAATATCTCCTTCCTTCGGGCCTCCGTATTTCTGCAACACGGTATTCAGTACAATGATAATCACACTGTCTGTTGCCAGAATCAAGAAAGGGGAAATGCCAAGCCCGATAATTTTCTTCACAATCAGCGGAGAAAAGGATTTTTTCCGAAGCCATGTAATGCGTATGGGAATTTTCTTTCCTGTGAGAAAACAAAAAGCAAAGGCACAGGATGCAAACTGGGCGATTACAGTGGCAACGGCTGCCCCTGCCACCTTCATATCCAGGACAAAGATAAAAACAGGGTCTAAAAGGATATTCGTTACAGCTCCCATAAGCACGGTTACCATACCAATGGCGGGAAAGCCCTGACAGGTAATAAAATAATTCAGTCCAATAGCCATTAGGGCAAAAAAGGTTCCGGCGGTATAAATGGTCAGGTAAGAATCTGCGTAAGGGAAGGTCACAGAGCTTGCGCCGAACCAGTTCAGCAGATGCTTTTTGCTGAGTAAAAACAGAATTGTCAGCAAAACGGAAAATACAGTCAGCATGGCAAAGCTGTGAGCCAGTATGGATTCTGCCTGCTTTTTACGTCCTGCTCCCATACGCATGGCCATAAGGATAGAGCCGCCCAGCCCTATAAGAGTACCAAAGGACGTCAGTAAGGTGACGATAGGCCCGCAGACGCCCACACCTGCCAGGGCAGCATCGCCGATTTTAGGAATATTCCCGATAAATATGCGGTCAATGGTACTGTATAAGACTGTGACAAACTGAGCAATCATGGAGGGAATCGCCAGCTTTAAGACCAGAGGGCCAATCCTGTCCTGTCCCAGGTCAGTTGTGTGTTTCATAGTCAAAATCTCCTTCTTTTCCTCAATATCTGTAAAAAACAGACATAGATGTAATTATTTTAATACGACTTTCCAAAAAAGGAAAGAGAAAATACTTGCCACCTGTAAAAACCCTGTATTATACTGGAATTAAATGTAGAAATCAGAGAGGAAAGGCTATGTTAAAGATTAAAGAATATGTAAAGGTAAAAGACCTGGAAGAGGCGTACCTTTTGAATCAGAAAAGAACCGCCTGTGTGCTTGGCGGGATGGTATGGCTGAAAATGGGAAACCGAAATGTCAGCACAGCCATTGATTTATCCGGACTGGGTCTGGACACCATAGAAGAAACAGAGGAGGAATTCAGAATCGGTGCTATGACGTCCCTGCATGCACTGGAAACCCATAAGGGGCTGGAGGCATATACCAAAGACGCCATGAAGGAAAGCCTGCGTCACATTGTAGGCGTACAGTTTCGCAACTGTGCCACAGTAGGAGGAAGCATTTTCGGCAGATACGGATTTTCTGATGTGCTGACCATGTTTTTAGCTATGGATTCTTATGTAGAGCTTTACAAAGGGGGCGTTGTACCGTTGGCTCAATTTGCACAGAGCAAGCCGGATCGGGATATTTTGGTGCGGATTCTTGTGAAGAAAAGACCGGTAAGAACCGTATACCTAAGTCAGAGAAACAGCAGCACAGATTTTCCTGTACTGACTTGCAGTGTAGGGCTGTTTGCAGACGGGGAAGTCAGAGCAGCAGTAGGCGCCTGTCCGCAAAGGGCAAGATTGGTGCCGGATACCCAGGGGATTTTAAAAGATTTTCTGAATAAAAATCAGGAAGAACAGGAGAAATCTGCTATGGATTTTGCACAGTATGCAAAGGAAACTGTGAAGACAGGAAGTAATATGAGAGCTTCCAAAGAATACAGAAGCCATTTAACAGGCGTTCTGGTAAAACGGGCATTACAGGCAGCAGGAGGTATGGAAAATGGAAATTAAATTCTGGCTGAATGGGGAAAAGACACAGGTGCAGGCAGAGCCGGACGCCTTGCTTCTGGATACCCTGCGGGAACTGGGCTGTTATAGTGTAAAAAGAGGTTGTGAAACAGCTAACTGCGGACTGTGTACAGTCTTAATGGAGGATAAGCCGGTGCTTTCCTGCAGCATGCTTACAGCAAGGGCAGAGGGAAAGCATGTGGTAACGCTGGAAGGTATGCAGGAGGAAGCAAAGGAGTTTGGAGATTTTCTGGCAGGAGAGGGAGCGGAACAGTGCGGATTCTGTAATCCCGGATTTATCATGAACGTATTTGCTATGTTAAAGGAGCTGGAGAATCCTTCAGAGGCGGAAATTAATGAATATCTGGCAGGAAATCTGTGCCGCTGTTCCGGCTTTATGGGACAGACCAGAAGTATTCTGAAATTTCTGGAAGCGAAAAAGGAAGGCGGTGGGAAGGAATGAGTTATGTAAATCAGCCTATGAAGAAAAAGGACGCAGAAGCCCTTGTAACAGGTCAACCAGTATACACCGATGATCTGGCGCCAAAGGACTGTCTGATTGTAAAGGTCTTAAGAAGTCCCCACGCCCATGCCATGATTGAGGAAATCCGTACAGACGCAGCGAAAAAGGTTCCGGGGATTGCCTGTGTTCTGACCTACAAAGATGTGCCTCAGGAGAGGTTTACCTTTGCAGGCCAGACTTATCCGGAATTAAGTCCCTACGACAGACTGATTCTGGACCGTCATATCCGGTTTGTGGGAGATGCAGTTGCCATTGTGGCGGGAGAAACTGAAAAAGCAGTGGATAAGGCAATGAAAATCATTAAGGTACGCTATGAGCTTTTGGAACCAGTGCTGGATTTCCACAAGGCAAAGGATAATCCTGTGCTGCTTCATCCGGAGGATAACTGGGAATCAAAAGTACCGGTAGGGGCAGATAATAAGAGAAACCTCTGTGCTTCAAAGGTGGAAGCTCTGGGCGATGTGGACGCAGTTCTGGCAGACTGTAAATATGTGGTAGAGAGAACTTATCATACAAAAGCCAATCAGCAGGCAATGATGGAAACCTTCCGAGCCTATACGTATCTGGACTATTTCGGCAGGTTAAATGTGGTTGCCTCTACCCAGGTTCCTTTCCATGTCAGAAGAATCCTGGGACGGGCTTTAGGAATCGGTGCATCTAACGTAAGAGTTATCAAACCGCGTATTGGCGGCGGATTTGGGGCAAAACAGACCTCTGTGGCAGAGGTATATCCTGCTCTTGTAACGCTGAAGACAAAACGTCCGGCAAAAATGATTTTCTCCAGATATGAATCTCAGATTTGCTCCTCTCCTCGCCATGAAATGGAGGTAAAGGTGCGTCTGGGTGCGGATGAGCAGGGAATTTTAAAGGCGATTGATATTTATACGCTGTCCAATACCGGTGCTTACGGAGAGCATGGCCCCACTACAGTAGGCCTGTCCGGTCATAAGCCTCTTGGTCTGTACGGAAATACAGAGGCATACCGCTTTGCCTTTGATGTTGTTTATACAAATCACATGTCAGCAGGAGCATACCGCGGATACGGGGCAACCCAGGGGATTTTTGCAGTGGAATCAGCAGTGGACGAGCTGGCAGAACAGATGCATATGGATCCGGTGCGCTTCAGAGAACTGAATATGTCAAAAGAAGGCGGGAAATTCATCGGCTATGACGGCAGTCCGTGGGTCACAAGCTGTACGCTGGATAAATGTCTGGAAAAGGCAAAGCAAATGATTGGCTGGGACGAAAAATATCCCAGAAGAGATATGGGAAATGGAAAAATCCGTGGGGTAGGAGCAGCCCTTGCCATGCAGGGTTCTGCCATTGCAGGGGTTGACGTAGGCGGCGCAACAATTAAACTGGGAGAGGACGGCTCTTATACCTTAAGTCTTGGGGCAACCGATATGGGAACCGGCTGTGATACCATTCTTTCCCAGATGGCGGCAGATGTACTGGAAACGGAATTTGACAATATTGTGGTCTTTGGTGTGGATACGGATATTTCTCCTTATGACTCCGGTTCTTACGCTTCTGCCACAACCTATGTCACTGGAATGGCAGTTGCAGATGCCTGCAAAGAATTGAGAGAAAAAATCAGGGCGCTGGGAGCAGAAATGCTGGAAGCGGCAGCAGAAGAGGTGGAATTTGACGGAAAGCGTGTGTATGTTCTGGACGGAAGCCGGGAGGTTTCTTTGCAGGAGATTGCAGTAAAGGGAACCTGTGGAAACAACGAATCTCTTCATGTAACCGTAAACCGCTCCTCTAAGATTTCACCGCCTCCCTTTATGGCAGGTGTTGCTGAGGTAGAAGTGGACACAGAAACCGGAAGTGTGGAATTAATTGATTATGCGGCAGTGGTAGACTGCGGAACTCCCGTAAATCCCAACCTGGCAAGAGTACAGACAGAGGGTGGTCTGGCACAGGGAATCGGCATGGCGTTGTACGAGGATATTCAGTACAATGAAAAGGGACAGCTTCGGAATAATTCCTTTATGCAGTACAAGATTCCAAGCCGTGTGGATATTCAGAAAATCCGTGTGGATTTTGCCCCAAGCTATGAAAAATCTCACCCCTTTGGTGCAAAATCCATTGGTGAGATTGTTATCAACACCCCTTGTCCTGCCATTGCCAATGCGGTGTACAATGCAGTGGGCGTCCGTGTGCGGGAAATGCCCATAAAACCGGAAAAAATTGCTATGGAGTTAGCTTCAAGAGAAAGGGATATTTGACTATAATTAGACACTTTCTTTCGTATAATCACAAAGCGTCAAAGAATAATAAAATAATCATTAAGGAGAAGAAGTGATGAAAAACCACGAAAGTGAAAAAAAGATCATGTGGTATAGCCTTGCTTTTATGGCATTCTCCACAGTATGGGGTTTTGGAAATGTTATAAACGGCTTTTCTGAATACGGCGGTTTACAAGCGATTGTTTCATGGGCTTTGATTTTTGCCGTATATTTCGTACCATATGCTCTTATGGTGGGTGAGATGGGAAGCGCCTTCAAAGATGCCGGTGGCGGTGTGAGTTCCTGGATTCTGGAAACCATTGGACCGAGAATGGCTTATCTGGCAGGTTGGACTTACTGGATTGTGCATATGCCTTATATTTCACAGAAGCCAAACGGTTCTGTGATCGCGGCAAGCTGGGCAATCTTCAGAGATGCCAGAATCAGCCAGATGAACGTAAGAGTGCTGGCAGTAATCTGTCTGGTGCTGTTCCTGTTCGCAGTATGGGTTGCGTCAAGAGGAATCGGTGTTTTGAAAAAGCTGACTTCCCTGGCAGGTTCTACCATGTTTATTATGTCCCTGTTGTTTATTGTTATGATGATTGCAGCACCGGCTATTACCGGAGCAAAGGTTATGGATATTGACTGGTCCTTAAAGACCTTTATGCCAACTTTTGACAGCAAGTTCTTCCTGAACCTGTCTATTCTGGTCTTTGCAGTAGGCGGTTGTGAGAAGATTTCGCCTTATGTAAATAAGATGAAGAATCCGTCCAGGGACTTCTCAAGAGGTATGATTTCTCTTGCGATCATGGTTACAGTCTGTGCAGTGCTTGGAACCATTGCCCTTGGTATGATGTTTGATTCCAACAACATTCCTGAGGACTTAATGACAAATGGTGCTTACTACGCATTCCAGACATTAGGTGAATATTACCATGTAGGTGACTTCTTTGTAGTGGTATATGCGATTACAAACCTCATCGGACAGTTTGCAGTTATGATTCTGTCTATTGATGCGCCTCTTCGTATGCTGCTTGACAGTGCAGATGAAAACTATATTCCAAAGGCACTGTTCAAACAGAACAAATATGGTACTTACACAAACGGACATAAGATGGTTACCATCATTGTATCCATTCTGATCATTGTTCCGGCTTTGGGTATTGAAAGTGTAGACGTACTGGTAAAATGGCTGGTAAAAGTAAACTCTGTATGTATGCCTCTTCGTTATCTGTGGGTATTTGTGGCATACATTGCATTGAAAAAAGCAGGAGATAAATTCCACGCTGAATACCGTTTTGTAAAGAGCAAGACTGTAGGTATTGTGTTTGGTGTATGGTGCTTCGCCTTTACTGCTATTGCATGTATTCTGGGGATTTATTCCGAGGATACCTTCCAGTTGGTGCTGAACATTGTAACACCGTTCGTACTCATTGGACTTGGCTTTATTATGCCGGTCATTGCAAGACGTTCTAAAAACAAATAATTTATAACAGGGGGTTGTCACACGGACAGTAGTGTTTCGTGGGGCAGCTCTTCTGTCTTTTTGGAGGTAAAAAGATGTATAAGGAAACAGCAAAAGAATTAATTCAGTTTATTGAGAAAAGCCCTACCTGCTTTCATGCAGTGGCTTCTATGAAGGAAATTCTGGAGAAGGCAGGATATGTGGAATTAAAGGAAACAGACAAATGGACAGTTAAAAAAGGCGGAAGATATTTTGTTACGAGAAATGACTCTTCCCTGATTGCCTTTGCGGTACCGGAAGAAGGGATGAAGGGATTCCGTATCATGGCAAGTCACAGCGATTCTCCCTGCTTTAAAATTAAGGAAAATCCGGAAATGACAGTGGATAACAAATATGTGAAGCTGAACGTAGAGCGTTATGGCGGCATGATTTGTGCGCCATGGTTTGACAGACCGTTGTCTGTGGCTGGCCGTGTGATTGTAAAAGAGGGCGAAAAACTGGTGACAAAGCTGGTGGACGTGGACAGAGATTTGCTGCTGATCCCCAATCTGGCGATTCACATGAACCGGGAGGTCAATGACGGATACAAGTACAATGCACAGAAAGATTTATTGCCATTGTTTGGGGACATTGCTGCAAAAGATACGTTTATGAAAACTGTAGCTGAAGCGGCAGACGTACAGGAAGAGGACATTCTGGGACATGATTTGTTCCTGTATAACAGAGAAAAGGGCAGCATCTGGGGCGCCAACGAGGAATATGTTTCCATAGGAAGGCTGGATGACTTACAGTGTGCATTTTCTTCCTTAAAAGGCTTTCTGGCAGGAGAAAAGCAGGAGTATATGGGCGTACACTGTGTGCTGGATAATGAAGAAGTGGGAAGCGGAACAAAGCAGGGAGCAGCCTCTACCTTCCTGTATGATGTACTGGTGCGTGTAAATCAGGCTCTCGGCGGGGATTATGAGGATTATTTAAGATATCTGGCAGACAGCTTTATGGTATCTGCGGACAATGCTCATGCTGTTCACCCCAATTATACAGAGAAAGCAGACCCGGTAAACCGTCCGTATTTAAATGAAGGCATTGTAATTAAGCATAGCGCAAATCAGAAATACTGTACAGACGGCGTTTCCGCAGCCATGTTTAAGGATTTGTGCCACAAGGCAGATGTGCCGTTCCAGACCTTTACCAACCGGTCTGATATTTTGGGCGGATCTACCCTTGGGAATATTTCCAATACCAAGGTGGCGTTAAATGCAGTGGATATCGGACTGCCTCAGTTGGCTATGCACTCTCCATATGAAACCGTGGGAGTGAAGGATACAGAATATCTCATTCGCGTGGCTGAGGAATTATTTGCGTAACAAAGAAGAGAGAGGCCATCCTGAAAAGTTTAAAACCTCGCAAAAATGAGTAGGAGAAGTACTTTAAAAGTTTCTCTTACTCATTTTTTAAAAATTTCAGGAAGATGAACTTCACTGGTATGTATAAATCTTTCGGCAGCTGTGAAATCTTTAAAGATTCCGTTTCCAATTTCAGCAGTTCCCGTCTAAAGTTGAAGAAGGACAGGTTACAGAGCAGATTTTGGAGTTGATGAAAGAAGGGGCTGTAGTTTTACAACGTTTCTTCTATTATTTATTATAATGATAGAAAGCGGCACAGGATTTTATCTTACATAAAGTGATAATTCCTATATTTTTATCCTACAAATTTGATAATATTATAAATATTAATGAGAATAATTAAAACCATCAATCCAATGAAAAGTTTATCTACAGTCTTGTCTTCTATCTTTTTATTTACCTTTCGTCCAAAAGCGCCTCCGGCAATACCGCCAATTACCATGAAAACTAATGTGATTAACTGAAAATCAGGGACACTTTTTGTTGCCAGAGAAGACAGCAGGCTGGCTATCTGGGAAAAGAAAATAATGTACAGCGAGTTTTCAGCAGCAACCTTTGTAGACATAGAAAAGAAGAAAAACAGAACTACCAGGTTGATAGGCCCTCCGCCAATACCAAGGAAGGAGGAGAGAACTCCAAGAAAAATACCAATGCAGATACAGACAACCGGGTTTACAATGCGGTACGTTTTAATACGTGCCTTATAAATGGTGTAGACTAGGGTACCAAGAGTCACAATAAGCAGGCAGGCAGCCTGTACAGCGCCGACTTTGTTTTTATCAGGACTCAGGGACGAAATAAGGGAGAAAAGGTATTTTCCAAGAAGTCCTCCGGCGGCTGCTCCCAGTGCAAGGGGGAGTCCGGTTTTCTGTTCTACATGGGATTCTCCGCTCAGTTTGTTTTTGATAACAGAGTAGGTGGACATGGAAAGTACCGTGCAGCCGGACAGGAAGCTTATGGTGGCAACGTCCATAATGCCAAAAGCGTCCAGAACGGGTTTGATAATGACTCCGCCTCCAATGCCGCAGATTGCACCAATAACAGAGGCTGAAAAACAGATTAGAAAAATTAATAATAATACCATTATGATACCTCACTTTTGTATAGTTATATTTATTTTAGTCTTTTCATGGATATATAGCAATTCTTATGTTATTATGGTATATATAACAAAAATATTATGTATAGGGGAGAAAAGTATGACACTCAGACATTTACGCATTTTTTCAGAAGTATGCAGGCAGGAGAGTATTACCCTTGCAGCAGAGCGTATGAATATGGCCCAGCCAGCGGTGAGTTATGCTATTCGAGAATTGGAAAGCTATTATGGAACAAAGCTGTTTGAGCGTATGAATCGAAGACTTTATATTACAGAATCCGGGGAACAGCTTCTTTTGTATGCAGATTCTATATTGTCCCAGTTTGATGAGGCGAGGGACGTTTTAAGAGATGTGCATGCAGTGACAAAAGTAAGGGTAGGAACCAATGTATCCTTTGGAATCAGCCGTTTTCCTGAAATGCTTTCTGAATTTTCGAAGCAGTATCCTCAAATTCCTCTTTATACCAGAGTGGAAAATTCCAGACAGATAGAACAACATCTCATGAGAAATGAGCTGGATTTTGGAATTATGGATTATCCCCTGAATCCGCGCTTTTTTGTCTGCCACCCTGTGGGAAAGGATATTATGACTGCAGTATGTGCCTGTTCTTATGAAATCAGGAACAGGGTAACGCTGGAGGAACTCTGCGAATATCCTCTTTTGTTGCGTGAAAAGGGAAGTGGTTCGAGAAATATGACAGAAGAATTTGTAGAAAAATATAAAAGAAAGCTGAATATTCTTATGGAAAGCATCAGTGTCCAGAGTTTGATAGAAGTCTGCAGCAAAGGGTTGGGAGTGCTTATGATTTCCAAATCCATTGTTGCGCCTTTTATGGAGAACTATAAGTTAAAGGAAATTAAGATACAGAATACAGAAGTCACAAGAGAATATTATTTTGTTCATCATAAAAGTAAGTTTTTAACAAAGAGTATGAAGGCATTTCAAGAATATATGACAGCGCGGACAGAAAAAGTATAGGAAAAATATACAAAAATCAGAGGTCAGGGAAAAGAAAGCCAACAAATACTTTGCAAACAGAGAAAAGTGTGCTATGATGATTCATATATCAAAGATATACGGTTACAGTGTCAGAAGCGAACGTAGATTCATGTCAATTCAGACGATTTTCCTGTTTATTGTTAAAATGAAAAAATAAGTAGTATTTTTTTACAGTTCCGGGTTTGAAACTGTAGGAAAAATGCAATGGAATGAAATTTCAGAAAGGAATTTGTAATGAGAGAAAAGTATGATTCATTGTCATTAGGGGCATTAAAAGAAATTGCAAAGGCAAGAGGATTAAAAGGTATTTCAACACTGAAAAAAAGTGAACTGGTAGAACGAATGGTACAGGAAGACGAGAAGGATAAAAAAGCGGCAGAACAGAAAAAGCAGGAAGAAGCATCTGAAACAACTGCAGAACGCAGGACAGAAATCAGAACAGAGGCAAGAGAAGAGAAAAGGGCTGTATCAAGGGAGGAAAATCAGGAGAATCGCAGTGCAAGAGCGCCTATGGAGCAGTCTGAGTTGGACAGCGGAATTACGGTAAAGGGAATTTTAGAGGTGCTTCCTGATGGCTATGGGTTTATCCGAAGTGATAATTATCTTCCTGGGGACAATGATGTGTATGTATCTCCGTCCCAAATTCGCAGATTTAATTTAAAGACCGGAGATATTTTAAGAGGGAATACGAGAGTAAAAAGTCAGAATGAAAAATTTTCTGCGCTGCTTTATGTGACTCATATCAACGGATTTAAGGCCAACGAGATGCAGCGTATGAATTTTGAGGATATGACACCCATATTCCCAAATGAAAGACTTCATCTGGAGCGTCCGGGCGGAAGTATGGCCATGAGAATTACAGATCTTGTAAGCCCTATCGGAAAGGGACAGAGAGGAATGATTGTATCTCCGCCAAAGGCTGGTAAGACAACCCTTTTAAAAGATACGGCAAAATCTATTCTGCGGAACAACCCGGAAATGCATTTGATTATCCTGCTTATTGACGAGCGTCCGGAAGAGGTTACGGATATGAAAGAGGCAATTAAGGGGAAAAATGTGGAAATTATTTATTCCACTTTTGATGAATTACCGGAACATCATAAACGAGTATCCGAAATGACGATTGAGCGTGCAAAGCGTCTGGTAGAACACAAAAAAGACGTTACCATTTTCATTGACAGTATTACCAGACTGGCAAGGGCATACAACCTGACTGTTCCGCCAAGCGGACGTACTCTTTCCGGAGGTCTGGATCCGGCTGCCCTGCACATGCCCAAGCGTTTCTTTGGTGCTGCCAGAAACATGAGAGAGGGTGGAAGCCTGACAATTCTGGCAACAGCTTTAGTGGATACAGGAAGCAAAATGGACGATGTTGTCTATGAAGAATTTAAGGGTACAGGCAATATGGAACTTGTACTGGATAGAAAGCTTCAGGAAAAGAGGGTCTTCCCTGCCATTGATATTGCCAAATCCGGCACCAGAAGAGAGGATCTGCTTCTGGACAGAGAAGAGCAGGAAGCTGTGGATATTATGCGGAAGGCATTAAATGGTATGAAGTCAGATGAAGCTACTGAAAATATTCTGAATATGTTTGCAAGAACAAAGGATAATGCGGAATTTGTGCAAATGGTGAAAAAGCAGAGGATTCTTTAAAGAAAACCTTAATAAGCCTTGCATTTGGAATGAGAATATGATATAATTCAAAAGCTGTTTGAATTTGAAAACGCAATAAAACAATATAAATAATCAAAATATATAAGAGGTGAATAAAATGAGAGAAGGAATCCATCCAAATTACCAGGAATGTACAGTAACTTGCAACTGTGGAAATACATTTAAGACAGGTTCTACAAAATCTGAACTCCGTGTAGAAGTTTGCTCTAAATGTCATCCTTTCTATACAGGACAGCAGAAAGCTGCACAGGCTCGTGGACGTATTGATAAGTTCAACAAGAAATACGGCATGAATAAATAAGAGATAGAAGAGGCTGAGGTTTGAGGACTTCGGCCTCTTGTTGCGTTTGGAGGAAACATGAAATCATCGAACATTGGCGGACAGGCTGTAATGGAAGGCATTATGATGCGTCACGGGGACGTATATTCTGTTGCAGTGCGAAAGCCGGATAAAGAAATAGAGGTCAAGGTTGAAGATTATAAAAGCATTATAAAAAATAGGAAAATTCTGAGGCTTCCCATTATACGCGGTGTGTTTAACTTTATAGATTCTCTGGTGGTGGGGACAAAATGTCTGATGTATTCCGCCACTTTTTTTGAAGAGGAGGAAGAACTGGAAAAGCGCAAGGCTCTGTCAGGAGAAGAAAGGGAGAAGCAGGAGGCGAAAAAGGAAAAAGAAGATAAGGTGCTTATGACTGCCACCGTTATTTTTTCGGTTGTACTTTCTGTGGGTCTTTTTATGGTATTGCCCTATTTGCTGGCAAGTCTTTTGCATAAGGTAGGAGCAAGCGAACATCTTGTAACTGTGGCAGAGGCGTTTGTGCGAGTGGTACTGTTTCTGTCCTATATGCTGCTGATTTCTAAGATGCAGGATATCCAGAGGGTGTTTATGTATCATGGCGCAGAGCATAAGTGTATAAATTGTGTAGAAAACGGAAAACCACTGACTGTGGAGAATGTTATGGCAAGCTCACGGTTTCACAAGCGCTGCGGAACCAGCTTTCTGTTTTTTGTGATTATTATCAGTGTTATTTTCTTTTTGGGATTTTTTGCAATCGTTCCCATAAAGACTATGTGGCTGCGGATTGTAGTGCGTATTTTGCTGGTACCGGTGATTGCCGGAGTATCCTATGAATTTATTAAGTTGGCAGGAAACAGCGACAATGGGGCAGTTGCCTTTCTTTCCAAGCCAGGGCTGGCACTGCAGAAACTGACTACAAAGGAGCCTACACCGGATATGGCGGAGGTGGCAATTCAGGCTGTAGAAGCTGTCTTTGACTGGAGAGCCTATCTGGAAGAGAATTTCCAACAGACACAGGCAGACGGGGAAGATTAATATGGCAACATACAGAGAATTACTGGAAAACGGAAAGAAATATTTAAAAGAAAAACAAATAGAGGACGGAAATCTGGACGCCTGGCTTCTTATGGAGCATGTGTGCGGGATTTCCAGAACATGGTATTTTGTTCATGAACAAGAGGAAGCGCCAAAAGAGCAGGAAACAGAATATCGAAGACTTTTCAGGCTGCGTGGGGAAAAAATACCCTTACAGCAGCTTACCCATGAAGCGTATTTCTATGGAATGAAATTTTATGTAAATGAGCATGTGCTGATTCCAAGGCAGGATACAGAAGTCCTGGTAGAGGAAGTGCTGAAGGAAGCAAAAGCCGGGAAGGGACTGAGGATTCTGGATATGTGTACCGGAAGCGGCTGTATTTTGCTCAGTCTTCTGGCAAATCTGGAGGAGTCAGAGGGAACAGGTGCAGACCTTTCCCGGGAAGCCCTGAAGGTGGCAGAAAGAAACGGAAAAATGCTGGGACTTTCGGCACAGTGGATAAACAGTGATTTGTTTCAGCAGATTTCGGGAAAATATGATATTCTGGTGTCAAATCCCCCGTATATTCAGACTGCAGTGATTGAGGGGCTTATGGAAGAAGTGAAGTGCCATGAGCCCAGAATGGCTCTGGACGGAAAAGAGGACGGCCTGTATTTTTACCGAAAAATTACAGAGCAGGCAGGTGCATTTTTGAATCCGGGAGGGCTTCTTGCTTTTGAAATCGGCTATGACCAGGGAGAAGCTGTTGCCCGGCTTTTGAAAGAACAGGGCTATGAAGAGATACAGATAATCAAAGACCTGGCAGGACTTGACCGGGTGGTAACAGGAAAGAAAAATCAGGAGGAAAATCATGTTTGATAAATTAGAGGACATCTTAGTCCGCCTTGAGGAAATATTAAATGAATTAAATGAGCCGACAGTGGCAAATGATACTGCGAGATTTCAGAAGCTGATGAAAGAGCAGAGCGATTTGCAGCCTATTGCAGATGCATATAATGAATACAAACGCTGCAAGGAAACCGTAGAGGACAGTCTGATGATGTTAGATGAGGAATCTGACGAGGATATGCGGGACATGTTAAAAGAAGAGTTGTCAGAGGCGAAGAAGAGAATTGAAGAACTGGAAAAGGAGCTGAAAATTCTGCTTCTGCCAAAAGACCCTAATGATGAGAAAAACGTTATTGTGGAAATCCGTGCAGGTGCAGGCGGTGATGAGGCTGCACTGTTCGCAGCAGAAATCTACAGAATGTATGTTAAATATGCAGAATCCCAGAACTGGAAAACAGAAATGATGAGCCTGAATGAAAACGGCATTGGTGGGTTTAAGGAAGTTACCTTTATGATTAACGGAAAAGGCGCTTATTCCAGACTGAAATATGAAAGCGGTGTACATCGTGTACAGCGTGTGCCGGAAACAGAAAGTGGCGGACGTATCCATACTTCCACCATTACAGTGGCAATTATGCCGGAGGCAGAAGAAATTGATTTTGAGTTGGATTTAAATGACTGTAAATTTGATGTGTTCCGGGCTTCTGGAAATGGTGGACAGTGCGTCAACACCACAGACTCTGCAGTGCGTCTTACACATATCCCTACTGGAATTGTAATTTCCTGTCAGGACGAGAAATCACAGTTGAAAAACAAGGATAAAGCTTTAAAGGTTCTTCGTTCCAGACTATATGATATGGAATTACAGAAGCGTCACGATGCAGAAGCGGAGGCAAGAAGAAGCCAGGTAGGTACAGGCGATCGTTCTGAAAAAATCAGAACCTACAATTTCCCTCAGGGCCGTGTGACAGATCATAGAATTAAATTGACTCTTCACAGGCTGGACAGTATTCTGAACGGGGATTTGGAAGAGATTATAGACTCTTTAATTGCTGCAGACCAAAGCGCTCGCTTAAGCGGTCTGGAGAATTCATAAATAAAGAGAAAAGTTTTTTGAAATAAGGAGAAGTGAGAGTATGAAAAAAACAGCATTAGTCATCATGGCAGCAGGAATCGGAAGCCGTTTCGGCAAAGGGATCAAACAGCTTGCAAAAGTAGGCCCAAGTGGGGAAATTATTATGGACTACTCCATTCATGATGCTCTGGAAGCTGGCTTTAATAAAGTGGTTTTTATTATCCGCAGGGATATTGAAGAAGAATTCCGTAGCATTATCGGAAACAGAATTGAGAAGATTACAGAAGTAGAGTATGTATATCAGGATATCAATGATTTGCCGGAAGGCTTTGTCTGCCCGGCTGACCGTACAAAGCCGTGGGGAACAGGCCATGCCGTACTGGCAGCGAAAAAAGTGATTCAGGAGCCTTTTATTGTCATTAACGCAGATGATTATTACGGAAAAGAAGCTTTTGTAAAAATTCATGATTATCTGGTAGAAGAAAAACCGGCTGGGAATAAGATGGATATCTGTATGGCAGGCTTTATTCTGGAAAATACTTTAAGTGACAATGGTGGCGTAACAAGGGGTGTTTGTGCTTTAGATGAAAACAAAAATCTGATGAGTGTTACAGAAACCTATAATATTCAGAAAACACCGGAAGGACCTGCATCTGTAGATGAAGAAACCGGTGAAAAGACCATGCTGGATTCTCAGACATTGGTTTCCATGAACATGTGGGGGCTGACACCGGAATTTCTGGAGGTACTGGAGAAAGGCTTTGCAGAATTTCTGGCAGAGGTAAAACCGGGAGAAATCAAGAAGGAATACCTGCTTCCGGCAGTGGTTGACCAGATGATTAAGGAAAACAAAGCAGAGGTAGCAGTTTTAAAAACCCATGATACCTGGTTTGGCGTAACTTATCAGGAAGATAAAGAGAAAGTAATGGAATCTTTTAAAGAATTGGTAAAAAAAGGAGTATATAAAGAACAGCTCTTTTCATAATCATATTTTTGTGTTATCTTATTAAAGGATAAAAAGATAAAAAAAATGAATGATTGTGTAAAAAAGGAGTTAAGCTATGGGAAAATATTTTGGAACCGATGGTTTTCGCGGTGAGGCAAATGTAAATCTGACAGTAGAGCATGCATTTAAAGTGGGAAGATTTCTGGGCTGGTATTTCGGAAGAGAACATAAGGCACAGATTGTTATCGGAAAAGATACCAGAAGAAGCAGCTATATGTTTGAGTATTCTCTGGTAGCAGGTCTGACGGCTTCCGGTGCAGATGTGTATCTTCTCCATGTAACTACGACCCCCAGTGTTTCCTATGTTGTGCGTACAGAAAATTTCGACTGCGGTATCATGATTTCTGCCAGCCATAATCCTTTCTATGACAATGGAATTAAAATTATCAATGGAAACGGACAGAAAATGGAGGCTTCCGTGGAAGAGCAGATTGAAGCTTATATCGACGGTGAAATGGAAGAATTACCTCTGGCAAAAAGAGAGAATATTGGACGCACTGTAGACTTTTCAGCAGGAAGAAACCGCTATATCGGCTATCTGATTTCCATTCCCACCAGAGCGTTTAAAAACGTACGCATTGGTCTGGACTGTTCAAACGGAAGCGCTTCTGCTATAGCAAAGAGCGTTTTTGATGCTTTAGGTGCGAAAACCTATGTAATCCACAACAATCCGGACGGAACCAATATTAATGCTGATTGCGGCTCCACACATATCAATGAGTTGAAAGCCTTTGTAAAGGAAAATGGACTGGACGTGGGATTTGCTTATGATGGTGATGCAGACAGATGCATTGCTGTAGACGATAAGGGAGAAGAGGTCAATGGGGATCTGATCCTCTATGTGTGCGGCAAGTATATGAAGGAATGCGGAAAATTAAATAACGATACCATTGTGACAACGGTTATGTCCAATCTGGGTCTGTATAAGGCATGTGACAGAGAAGGAATCCGCTATGAAAAAACAGCGGTAGGTGATAAATATGTCTGCGAAAATATGATGGCAAACGGACACTCCATTGGCGGAGAGCAGTCCGGACATATTATTTTCTCTAAGCATGCAACAACAGGAGATGGAATTCTGACTTCTTTAAAGCTTATGGAAGTGATTATTGAGAAAAAGGTTCCGCTCAGCACACTCACAAGAGAGGTTACAATTTATCCTCAGGTGCTGAAAAACGTAAGGGTTCATGATAAAAAGACGGCAAGAGAAAATCAGAAAGTAATCGAAGCTGTAGCAGAGGTAGAAAAGGCTCTGGGAGAGGACGGCAGAATTCTGGTCAGAGAGAGCGGCACAGAGCCATTGATTCGTGTTATGGTGGAAGCAGCTACAGACGAAATCTGTGAGTCTTATGCAGATAAGGTTGTGGAAGTTATGCGTTCTGAAAATCTGATTGCCGAATAAGGAAATGAGGTTAAACAGGTGAAAAAAGGATTTGTTTTGGCAGCAGTTGTGCTGTGTTTTCTGGGCGGCTGTAAGGGCAGTGAACCTACCGCATATGAGGTTGGCACAGAACATCTGGAAAAAGAGAAGTACACACAGGCGATTGAAAATTTTCAAAATGCGATTCAGGAGGGCGACCATACAGTGCAGTCCTGGAGAGGGATTGGAATAGCCTGGAGCGGACAGGGCGTTTTTGATAAGGCGGAAGAAGCTTTTATAACAGCTTTGGGACTGACAGAACGTTCAGAAAAGGCGTTGAAAACAGATTTGTATTTTTACCTGGCAGACGCCCTGTATCATCAGGGAAAATATGAAAAATGTGCAGAAACCTGCAGTGAGCTTTTAAAGCAGCAGAAAAAAAAGGACGCTTATTTCCTGCGGGGAAGTGCGTACTTGCGGATGGACGAATATAAAAAGGCGGACAGTGATTTCTCCAGAGTGGTTTCCGGCTCTGAAAATTACGAGGATTATCTGGATATTTACAAAATTTATAAATCCTGCGAGTTGAATGCAGACGGCAGCACCTATCTGGAAAGCGCTTTGGAGATTAAGGCAAAATCCCCGGAGGATTATTACAATCAGGGGAGAGTGTATTATCATCTGCAAGAGTATGAAAAAGCGGAGAAGGCTTTAAAAAAGGCCTGGGAAGAGGAATACATCCCGGCGCTGGTGTATCTGGGAAAGGTTTATACAGAGGCACAGCAGCCTCAAGAGGCAGCCTCCATGTATAAAAAATGCCTGGAGCAGGAAGGGCTGAAGGCAGAAGGATATAACGGTCTTGCCTATTGCGCTATGCTTCAGGAAGATTATGCCGGAGCTTTGTCCTATGTAGAAAAAGGGCTGAAGGAAAAGGACGCCCAGGTGCAGCAGGCACTTTTGTTTAATGAAATTGTGATTTATGAGAAGCAGATGGACTTTACATCTGCAAAAGAAAAAATGCAGGAATACCTGGAATTGTATCCGGCAGATAAAGAGGCAGTGAGAGAGAATTACTTTTTGCAGACCAGATAGAGAATAAGAGAAACACATAGAAAAGTGCTGCCCCGGGAAAGTATATATGGAATACTCATAAAACTATTCCATATATACTTTTCCCGGGGCAGTATTTTTGTGTCATAGGACACATTTTCCTATGACACAAAAAACGCTTCACGAAATTCTTTTTTATTACAGGACAGGGGTTTCGCTTCCGTAAACCTGTACCTCATAGATGCGGGCAGCGGAGTCAGAACCCTGTGTAGGTTTCACAACAGATAATTTCACATATCTTGCATTTACCGGAGCAAAGGTATCCAGTGTTTCTCCGGCAGTGTTTTTGGTGACTGTGACAACTGGTGTATATTCCGTGCCATCTGCGCTGACAGAAATGGTGTAGGCCTTGGTATTCATATCTGCGCCTTCGCCGCCTGCTTCTGCATGGCTGAGAGCAATCTGACTTACTGTCATTTCTTTGCCAAGGTCAATAGTCAGATCATGAGGTGGAGTTCCGGTTGCACACCATTTCTTTGTGATATCTCCGTCTACTGCAAACTGAGGCGCTTCATTCTCATTGGTGAAGGCAGTTGCCTCAGCGGCCTTTCCCTGAGATAAAAGAGCAAGTTCACAATCTTTTGCCAGGTCAGAGGAAACCACAATACAGCCGGTGAGTGTTTTGGTATCTTCTCCAGATTCATTTTTTGCAGTTACGGTTACGTCGTAGATTCCTTCTTTGTCATAAGTCGCGGTTACAGAATCGCCCTCTGCGCTTTCCTGGCTGGAGCCCGGCAGTTTCCAGGTGATGTTTTCTGTGTTCTGTGAACAGCCGCTTTCAAAGGTAATGCTGGAACCAGGACCTACCAAGGTCTGAGAGGCTTTGGCGCCTGCCTTTGGAAGGCTATTATCCGGCCATTCAATCGTTGTTGAAGCAGATTTTCCTTTTTCCATAGTATTGGTAACCGGTACTACCATGAATTCGGATTTGTTTGTTTCATCAGTTCTTGGCAGAGTATTGATGTAGAAGCACTCTGTGTTGGATACACCCAGTAGGGACAGGGATTTGTCCTGATTTACCCGGTAAACTTCATAATAAGAAGCTGGCTGGCTGCTTTCCCAGGACAGGCGCACACCTGCGTACAGGCCGTCTTCATCAAATTCTACATCGTCTGCCGTAACCTTGGAAACCTCTGCTGTCTTTTCTTTTTCGGCTGTCATGGTAATGTTTCCGAAATACAGTTTATAAGAATCTGCATTTTCTTTTGTGGTTAATTCATAGGCGATTTTGCGAATATCTTTGCCTTCAAATTTGGAAAGATCATAGGTAATGGTTGTCCAGTCTTCTCCTGCTTTTTTGTCGCCTTTTATAGTTTCCGTGCTGTTGTCATCAAAGGTAAGAACCGCATTTACCTGAGTTTCCTGTGTGGCTTTTACTGTTGTGGTAAAGGTGGTATCCTTTTCTACCGGAAGGTCTGCGCTGTAAAGGTCAATGGTAGAAGCCGTGTCTTTTGCCATATTTCCCAGAAGGCGCAGGGAGGTTCCGCCATACCAGGCATTTCCCACGTCAAAGGCGGCTGTGAGATGATTTTCCCCTTCGTTTTTAATAATCCAGCGATAGGTTGGAAGAATATCTCCGATGCTGCGGTTGTTCCAGTCCAGCTTGGAAATCTGTTCTCCGTCTTTAAAGAAGCTGTAGCCGCTTCCGGTGTTGAAATTGGTTACAAAAGGCAGAGAAGTAATGGCAGATTTTTCTGTTACATAAGTGGAAACACCGTGCCACTGTTCTGCAGAAGCATATTTTATGTCTGCGGAAGGGTCGCTCTTACTGTTTACCCAGAGGTTGTTTTCTTTTTTATGGAAGTCATCCAGGTTCTGTGCAGAGGAATAAGCCCAGTTCGGACAGTACAGCCCGAGAGAAGTATGTGCAGTGCCGTCTTCACCTGCGAATAAATCCCAGCGCACAGGAGTCATATATCCGTTTGCCTGTACGTCTACACCTGCAAACAGGTCATAGGAATCCAGCCCCAGCTCTTCTGCTTTTTTGGCAGAGGCTTCCAGAAGTTTCTGGTCAGCCAGTTTGTCTTCTGTCCACCAGAAGTTTAAGAACATTTCATCAGCCACAGGGTTTCCCTCAGAATCCTGAAGGAACATGGAGTTCTTATCTGTCAGGGCATTCTGCCAGTCGATTTTTCCCTCAGAGGTCATGGAATCATAGTAGATTACCTTGGATTCCGGGGCTTTTTCTTTCATGTATTTGATAAAAGCCTGCATTTTTGTGGCATATTCCGGTGTCAGAGGTTTGCTTTCACTGCCTTCTGTTTCCTGATTAATGAACCAGCCGTCAAAGCCGTAGAGTTCTGCTACTTCAATGAGCTTATCTGCCAGAGGGAAGGATTTGTCTTCTTTTTGTGTCAGGAAGGTATCCAGCCATTCTGTTTTTCCGCCAGATACGTCCTGCGGGAAGAATACAGTACCAATAACAGGCACACCGTTTTTGTGCCCCAGGTCTGTGACATCAGGGCTTGGAGGCACAATCAGACCTTCGCCTGAAGAGCCGCCCCAGTACACCAGTTCATCGACATACTGCCAGTAAGTGAAGATATTGCAGTCTGCCTTATTCAGTCCATGAGGTGCATTACCGCTGGTGCTGGAGTTCATAATGGAAATTGCCATAACTTCAGTATCTGTATTTTGGGTACTGTTTACAGGGGTGAGGTTATCTTTATCCACTCTTTCGGCAAGAGGAATCGTGCTGACATTGTAAGCCAGATCTTTGTCCTCATCAGGATTCCATTCCAGAAGCTGTTCAGGAAACCAGTAAGAGGATTCCGGTTGCTTGTTCATGACAAGCTCTTTGTTTTCGTTTTCCTCTGTGACCTGATATTTACTGTCTGTCTTTTCTGCTTTTGGGGAATCAGAAGACGGAGTCTGACAGGAACACAGACTGGCAGCCATAAGCACAGACATTCCTGCGGCTGCCGGTTTTAAAAATTTTTGTTTTCTTTTCATAAGAATCTCCTTTCATAAGTTCTCCTTTACAGGATAATATACTAGAAAAAATGCAAGAAAAATAGTGGAAAGATAATAGGTTTTCTGTACGAATTATATAATAATTGGAGAAAAAAGTGCGGGGGCTTGCGGGAACGGAGAGAAGGAAGTATCATAAGAGCAAGAAAAAAGACAGGAGAAGTGTATGGAGTTATATGAATTAAAGGAAGAACAGGAACGTGTGGTTTTAGTAGGCGTACAGACGCAGGACGGAGATGATACAGAGGAATCCTTAAAGGAACTGGAGGAGCTGGTAAAGACAGCAGGAGCAGTGTCGGTGGGAACTGTAATACAGAGCCGGGAAGCGATTCACCCGGGATATTATGTGGGAACTGGAAAACTGGAAGAAATCCGCATGGCAGCAGATGCCTATCATGCAACAGGAATTGTGTGTGATGACGAGCTTTCCCCTTCTCAGATGAATAATCTGGAGCGGGAGCTGGGGTTGAAAATCATGGATAGAACTGTAGTGATTCTGGATATTTTTGCTGCCAGAGCCAATACCAGCGAGGGTAAAATACAGGTGGAGCTGGCGCAGCTTCGATACCGGGCAGCCCGACTTACCGGCCTGGGAACTTCCATGTCCAGACTGGGTGGTGGAATCGGAACCAGGGGACCGGGCGAGAAGAAGCTGGAAATGGACAGGCGGTTGATTAAAGCCCGGATTTCTCAGTTAAAGAAAGAACTGGAACAGGTGAAACGCCACAGGGAGCTGTTGAGAGAGGGCAGAAAGCGGGAGAATATCAAAACCGCTGCTATTGTTGGCTATACAAATGCAGGAAAATCTACACTTTTAAATACCCTTACAGATGCCTGTGTACTGGAGGAGGACAAATTATTTGCAACTTTGGACCCTACGACCAGAGTGCTGGAGCTTCCGGGAAAGCAGAAGATTTATCTGACAGATACGGTAGGATTTATCCGAAAGCTGCCTCATCATTTAATTGAGGCATTTAAAAGTACCCTGGAGGAAGCAAAATATGCGGATTTTATTATCCATGTAGTAGACGCGTCCAATCCTCAGATGGAAGAGCAGATGTATGTGGTGTATGAAACCCTTCAGGAACTGGGCGTACAGGATAAAAAAATGGTTACCTTATTCAATAAGCAGGATAAATTAACTGATGAAGGAATTTTCCGTGATTTTAAGGCTGATTATGTAATTAAGACGGCTGTTAAGACCGGACAGGGGCTGGAGGAGCTGAAAAAGGTTCTGGAAAAGCTGCTGACAGAAGACCAGATTTATATAGAGCGGGTGCTGGATTATCAGGAAGCAGGACAGGTACAGCTTATACGCAAGTACGGACAGTTGATTTCTGAAGAATATACAGAAGCGGGAATTGAGATAAAGGCAAGGGTACCGAGGGATATATACGGAAAAATCGGCGGAAAATAAAAATTCAGCCAACCACAGGGTGCGAAATGTGGTTGGCTGAATTTTTTATACGGAAATCAAATTTCCTCTATCGAAAAGTAGTCTTATTTCTGATTTTTTTTAGCCTCAGCCATTTTCATAGCACGAACTTTTAACGGAAGTCCGAATAAGGTGATGAAGCCGTCTGCATCGTGATGGTCATATAAGTCGCCGGTTGTAAAGGAGGCCAGAGATTCGTCATATAAGCTGTATGGAGAGGTTGTGCCTGCTTTGATGATGTTGCCTTTATACAGTTTGAATTTTACTTCTCCTGTTACATACTGCTGTGTGGATTCCACGAATGCCTGGATTGCCTCGCGAAGAGGTGTGAACCATTTTCCTTCGTATACAATCTGTGCAAACTGGCTGCCCAGCTTCTTTTTCATTTCCATGGTGTCGCGGTCTAAAATCAGTTCTTCTAACTGGTTGTGTGCTTCCATAAGAATGGTTCCGCCTGGTGTTTCGTATACGCCGCGGGATTTCATACCCACGACACGGTTTTCTACGATATCAATGATACCAATGCCGTTTTCGCCGCCTAATTTATTCAGTTCAGTGATGATTTCAGATACCTTCATGGCTTTTCCATTTAAGGTTTTGGGAACACCGGCTTCAAAAGTCATAGTTACTTCTGTTTCCTTGTCCGGAGCTTTCTGAGGGGTCACACCTAACACCAGCAGGTCATCATAATTTGGTTCTGCAGCAGGGTCTTCCAGTTCCAGTCCCTCGTGGCTGATATGCCATAAATTTCTGTCACGGCTGTAGCTGTGGCTTGCGTCAAAGGGGAGGTCAATTCCGTGAGCTTTGCAGTAAGCAATTTCATCTTCACGGGACTGCATCGTCCAAACATCAGTCATACGCCATGGGGCAATAATTTTTAAATCAGGTGCCAGAGCCTTAATACCCAGCTCGAAACGAATCTGGTCATTTCCTTTGCCGGTCGCACCGTGACAGATAGCAGAAGCGCCTTCTTTTCTTGCGATTTCTACCAGACGCTTTGCAATACCCGGGCGAGCCATGGAAGTACCCAGAAGGTATTTGTTTTCATAGACAGCGCCTGCCTGTACGCAGGGAACAATGTAGTCATCACAAAACTCATCAACAATATCTTCAATATATAATTTGGAAGCGCCGGAAAGTGCGGCACGTTCTTCCAGTCCGTCCAGCTCTGCACCCTGACCGCAGTCGATGCAGCAGCAGATTACTTCATAATCAAAGTTTTCCTTTAACCAGGGAATTAAGGCTGTAGTGTCCAACCCGCCGGAATATGCTAAAATTACTTTTTCTTTCATGATGAATATCCTCCTTATCATTCACAACATTTATATGAATTTATCTGTTTTGTTTTCGTTGGTATTAATATACAACAAAAATTATAATTATGCAATAGAAAAATGCAAAAAATGAAAAAAATTTTAGGAGTGCAGACAGATATAAAGAAAGGTTATGTCTGCCATTACTCAGAAGAATCCTATGTATTCCTATTATATATAGGGATATGTACAGGGGATGAAGAAAAGAAAAGGAAAAAAGAAAAAAGTGAAAAATTACAAAAAATACTTGCATATATAAATGGAGAGATGTATAATTATTCAAAAATTCATAGAAATATGCAGGAAGAAAAAGAAAGGATACACAGAATTTCTTGCAGAGAAAAATATTCAGGAGTATGATGAATAAAATATGGAAGCGAGGGTGAAGACCATGATTAAAGTAGGAATTATTGGTGCGACAGGATATGCAGGACAGGAACTGGTTCGGCTTTTAAAAGGACACGGCAACGCAGAGGTCAAATGGTTCGGCTCCAGAAGCTATATTGATAAAAAGTATGCCCAGGTTTATCAGAACATGTTTGAGATTGTAGAGGACACTTGTCTGGACGACAATATGGAGGAATTGGCAGAGCAGGTAGATGTGATTTTTACGGCAACTCCCCAGGGGCTGTGTGCCTCCATGGTAAATGAGGATATTCTTTCCAAGGTGAAAATCATTGATTTAAGTGCAGATTTCCGCATCAAAGATGTATCTGTATATGAAGAATGGTATGGATTAGAGCATAAATCACCTCAGTTTCTGCCCGAGGCGGTGTATGGTCTGTGTGAAATAAACAGGGACAAAATCAGACAGGCAAGACTGGTAGCAAATCCGGGGTGCTATACGACTTGCAGTATTCTCACCTGTTATCCATTGGTAAAGGAAGGGATTATTGATGCTAATACCCTGATTATTGATGCAAAATCCGGAACCTCCGGTGCAGGAAGAGGGGCGAAGCTGGATAATCTGTTCTGTGAGGTCAATGAAAATATAAAGGCTTACGCAGTAGCAACCCACCGCCACACACCGGAAATTGAGGAACAGCTTGGATATGCAGCAGGAAAGGAAATTACACTGAACTTTACCCCGCATCTGGTTCCTATGAACAGGGGAATCCTGGTGACAGTTTATGCGTCCCTGACAAAGCAGGTATCTTATGAAGAGGTAAAGGCTGTATATGATAAATATTATGGAAAAGAGCAGTTTATCCGTGTGCTGGAAAAAGACGTAAATCCCCAGACCCGCTGGGTGGAAGGCAGTAATTATACGGATATTAACTTTAAAATTGATCCCAGAACAAACCGCATTGTTTTAATGGGCGCCATTGATAATCTGGTCAAAGGAGCTGCCGGACAGGCGGTGCAGAATATGAATCTGTTATTCGGAGAAAAGGAAAGCAGGGGGCTGGAACTGGTACCCATGTTCCCATAAGAAGGAGGAGGCAGACTGATGAAGGTTATTGAAAACGGAATTACAGCGGCAAAAGGATTTCAGGCAGCAGGAATCGCGGCAGGGATTAAAAAAGGAAATAAAAAAGATATGGCAATGGTGTACAGTGAAAAACCCTGTCAAACAGCTGGAACCTTTACCACAAATGTAGTAAAGGCAGCTCCTGTAAAATGGGATAAATATGTGGTGGATCATGCAGCTTTTACCCAGGCCATTGTATGCAACAGCGGCATTGCAAACGCCTGTACAGGGGAAGAGGGATACGGCTATTGTAAAGAAACCGCCTTGGCAGCAGCAGAGGCGCTGAAAATTCCACAGGAGGCTGTGCTGGTAGCTTCTACCGGAGTCATCGGACAGCAGCTTCCCATTGAAACCTTAAAGGAAGGGGTGAAAAATCTGGTTCCTGTGCTTTCTGATTCCAGAGAGGCAGGGATTCTGGCAGCCCAGTCTATTATGACTACAGATACTGTGAAAAAAGAATGTGCTGTGGAAATTGAGCTTTCCGGAGTCAAGGTTACCATTGGGGGTATGTGCAAGGGTTCAGGTATGATTCACCCCAATATGTGTACCATGCTGGGATTTGTCACCACAGATGTACATATAAAGAAAGAACTTTTGCAGGAAGCTTTAAGCGAAATCGTGCAGGATACTTACAATATGATTTCCGTAGACGGGGACACGTCTACAAATGACACAGTTTTGGTATTGGCAAACGGTATGGCGGGAAATCCTGTTATTCAGGAAAAAAATCAGGATTACGAGATGTTTAAAGACGCGCTTTTATATGTAAATACCAGTCTGGCAAAGCAGATTGCAGCAGATGGCGAGGGAGCTACCGCGCTTTTTGAAGTAAAGGTAACAGGAGCAAAGATGAAAGAAGACGCTGTGACACTGGCGAAATCTGTAGTGACCTCCAATCTGACAAAGGCAGCTATTTTCGGACATGATGCCAACTGGGGAAGGATTCTCTGTGCCATGGGATATTCCGGGGCGCAGTTTGATCCGGAAAAGGTAGATTTGTTCTTTGAAAGCACAGCGGGGAAAATACAGATTTTAAAGAATGGTGTGGCGGTGGATTACAGTGAAGCAGAGGCAACAAAGATTCTGTCTGAGAAAAAAGTGACAGCCATTGCAGATATGAAAGAGGGAGATGCAGAAGCTGTGGCGTGGGGCTGCGATTTGACCTACGACTATGTAAAAATCAACGCGGATTACAGGTCTTAATCAGTGAGGGATGATAGAGATAGAAGACAGAAGGGCAGGGAGAAGAATATGGTAAAACAGAAATATCTTGATAAGGCAGAAGTATTGATTGAGGCGCTTCCTTATATTCAGCGCTTTAACCGGAAAATCATTGTGGTAAAATACGGCGGCAGCGCCATGGTGGATGAAGAATTAAAAAAAAGCGTGATACAGGACGTGGTTTTATTAAAGCTGGTGGGATTTAAGCCCATTATTGTACACGGCGGAGGCAAGGAAATCAGTCGATGGGTAAACAAGGTGGGAAAAGAACCCAAATTTGTCAATGGACTGCGTGTTACAGATGCGGAAACCATGGAACTGGCGGAAATGGTCCTGGGAAAGGTGAATAAAGAACTGGTAAGTCTTGTGGAATCCCTGGGAGTAAAGGCTGTGGGATTAAGCGGCAAGGACGGAGGGCTTTTAAAGGTGGAGAAAAAGTTTTCCGATGGGCAGGACATTGGTTTTGTGGGAAATGTGACAGAAGTGAATCCTAAAATTTTGTCAGATCTTCTGGAAAAGGATTTTCTTCCTATTGTCTGTCCCATTGGTATGGACAGTGAATATGCTGCCTATAATATCAATGCTGATGATGCAGCCTGTGCCATTGCCAAAGCCATGCATGCAGAAAAGCTGGCGTTTCTGACAGATATTGAAGGCGTTTATAAAGATCCGAAAGACCCGGAAAGTCTGATTTCCAAGCTGTTTGTAAAAGAAGCAAAGGAATTGATTTCCAATGGAAATGTGGGTGGCGGCATGATTCCCAAGCTGCAGAACTGTATTGACGCCATTGAGGAGGGAGTTTCCAGAGTCCATATTCTGGACGGAAGAATTAAGCATTGTCTGCTTCTGGAAATTTTCACAGATAAAGGTATCGGAACCGCGATTTTAAGGAAGGAGGCCATACAGCATTATGATGTGCAGTAAGGATTATATAGAATTGGCAGAAAACAGTATTCTGCATACCTATAACCGTTTTCCAGTAGTACTTGACAAGGGAAAAGGTGTGTACCTCTATGATTTGGAGGGAAAAGAGTATCTGGATTTTGGAGCAGGGATTGCTGTTTTTTCTCTGGGATACGGAAATGAAGAATACAACGAGGCGCTAAAGGGACAGATTGACAAGCTGATACATACCTCAAACCTCTATTATAATGTACCTATGGCAGAGGCAGCGGATAAGCTTTTGAAGGCGTCAGGCATGAGTCGGGTGTTTTTTACCAACAGCGGAACAGAGGCTATTGAGGGGGCAATTAAGGCAGCCAGAAAATATGCCTGGTTAAAGGATAAAAGCACAGACCACGAAATCATTGCCATGCGCCATTCCTTCCACGGCAGAAGCCTTGGGGCATTGTCCGTCACAGGAAACAGACATTATCAGGAACCATTTAAGCCCTTAATCGGAGGTGTGAAATTTGCGGATTTCAATGATTTGGACAGCGTAAAGGAAGCAGTGACAGAGAAGACCTGTGCCATTATTCTGGAAACAGTGCAGGGAGAAGGCGGCATCTATCCTGCAGAAGAGGGATTTTTAAAAGGGATAAAAGAAATCTGTGCGGAAAAGGATATTCTTCTGATTCTGGATGAAATTCAGTGCGGTATGGGACGGACAGGAAGCATGTTTGCCTGGCAACAGTACGGTGTAGAGCCGGATATTATGACCTGCGCAAAAGCATTGGGCTGCGGTGTGCCGGTGGGAGCTTTTGTGCTGGGAGAAAAGGCAGCGGCAAAATCTTTAGAACCTGGGGATCACGGAACCACCTATGGGGGAAATCCCCTTGCCTGTGCAGCCGTGAGCAAGGTGTTTGATTTATTTGAAAAACAGGATATTTTGGCGCATGTGCGAGAAATTACCCCTTATTTGGAGGAAAAGTTGGACGCACTTGTGGATAAGTATGATTTTTTGAAAGAGCGGCGTGGAAAAGGTCTGATGCAGGGACTTGAGGTTATGGGAAGACCGGTAGGTGAGATTGTTTCAAGAGCATTGGGAAACGGGCTGATTGTGATTTCGGCAGGAACCAATGTCCTGCGTTTTGTACCGCCTTTGATTATAAGCCGCAGTCAGATTGATGAAATGACAGAAAAGCTGGAAAAAAGCTTTTAAAAAGAAGAGGTATAAAAACCGTTCCTCTGGAAATTCTATGTAACAAGATAGAAACGGAGGGACAAAATCATGTGGGGAATTTTGATTGCCTTGCTTTCCGGCGCGTTGATGAGTGTGCAGGGGGTTTTTAATACCGAACTTACAAAGCAGACCAGTCTGTGGGTATCTACCGGGTGGGTACAGATTTCGGCTTTTCTGATTTGCGTGCTGGCATGGCTTTTCACCGGAAGGCAGGAGGTGAGCGCGCTGGCGCGGGTAGATCATAAATATTTACTTTTGGGAGGAGTTATCGGTGCGTTTATTACCGTGACCGTGATTCAGAGCATGTCTTCCCTTGGACCGGCCAAGGCAGCCATGCTCATTGTAGTGGCGCAGCTTGCCGTGGCATATGTCATTGAGCTTTTGGGGCTGTTCGGAGTGGAAAAGGTAAGCTTTGAATGGCGCAGACTTTTTGGCATGGCTGTTGCTATTGTGGGAATTATTATTTTTAAGTGGGAAAAATAGAAAAAAACAGCGCTATTCCATAAAACTTCTTTTGTGGGACAGCTCTGTTTTTTGACTTGCAGAAAAACCTGTAAAGTGCTATAATACAAATACATATCAGATTGATATCCGGCGTTTCAGCCAAAGATTTCCAGAGATTGAACAAAAGTAGTAAACAGCAGAAGTGTGTTGTTTTGCAAAGAAGTTCCGATTTTGATATTGTAAAGAGTTTTCAAATTCGTTACAATAGGAATGTATGTACACATCCTGCTGTTTTGCAGAGTTCTTTTGCAGTATGCAGAAAGCAGGTGTGTGAAAATGAAGAAAACGGGTTTTTTAGGAATGTTTCTGGTAGTTTGCTGTCTGTGGATAACTAGCTGCAGCAGGGAAGAACTTGTGATTGAACAGCCCGAAGGAAAACAGGCCCAGGAAGCAGAAGAGGCAGAGTTGGAAACAGAATCCGGAGAACAGAAGTCTGCAATGGCAGAGGAGCAAAACCAGAGCAGCGGGCAGAAAGAAGACGACAGAGAAATCTGGATAGACGTAAGCGGGGCGGTGAAAACGCCAGGAGTTTACAGGCTGAAAGAAAATGCCAGAGTTTTTGAGGCTGTGCAGGCAGCAGGGGGATTTTCTGAGAACGCAGATACCCAGTGGCTGAATCAGGCGGCCTTGCTGGTTGACGGAGAGAAAATTCAAGTATATACTTTGGAGGAAACCAGACAGCTGAAGGAGCAGGGGGCTATACAGCCAGGCTGTGTATCAGACACTACAGAGGTTTCAGATACAGAATCCGGGGGAGGCAGCAAGGTGAATATTAATACTGTTGATGCAGCCGGACTCCAGGAAATTCCGGGTATCGGAGAAGTCAGGGCAAAAGCCATTGTAGATTACAGAGAAGAAAACGGGTTGTTTGGAAATATTGAGGCAATACAGGAGGTTCCCGGTATTAAGGGAAAAACCTTTGAAAAAATACGGAACTATATCACCACAGAATAAGGAGAATGAGATGAGTAAGCGAGTATTGGTCGTAGATGACGAAAAATTGATTGTAAAAGGAATTCGGTTCAGTCTGGAACAGGAAGGCATGGAGGTAGACTGTGCCTATGACGGAGAGGAAGCCCTGGAAAAGGCGAAGACAAAGGAATACGATATGATTCTTCTGGATATTATGCTTCCAAAGCTCACAGGACTTGAGGTGTGCCAGCAGATTCGGGAATTTTCTTCTGTTCCCATTATTATGCTCACTGCAAAGGGTGAGGATATGGACAAAATTCTGGGACTGGAATACGGTGCAGATGATTATATTACAAAGCCCTTTAATATTCTGGAGGTGAAAGCCCGCATTAAGGCAATTATGAGAAGGACCAGAAAGGAAGAAAAAAAAGAAAGTGCAGGAAAAACCCTGGTAAGCGGTGATTTGAAGCTGGACTGCGAGGGGAGAAGAGTATTTATTGCGGATCGGGAAATTAATCTGACAGCAAAAGAATTTGATGTGCTGGAGCTTCTTGCCAAAAATCCAAACAAGGTATACAGCAGAGAAAATTTGCTGAATCTGGTATGGGGATATGAGTATCCGGGCGATGTCAGAACTGTTGACGTGCATATCCGGCGTCTGCGCGAAAAGATTGAAACCGTTCCCAGCGATCCGAAATATGTGCATACAAAATGGGGAATCGGATATTATTTTCAGGGATAGGAAAAACAGATGAAGATAAAGAAGCAACTGACTTTTTTTAAAAGTCTTAGATTTCGGATTATGGTGCTGCTGGTGGTGATCGGTATCCTGCCCTGCCTGATTACAGAACGGTTTATTGTACGCAGCTATGAAAAACAGGCTGTGGAAATGCGGAAAATCAATGTAAAGAATCAGTGCGATATTCTGGGTAATCAGCTTATGAAGGAGGGCTATCTGAAATATCAGCAGTCAGAGATTATTAATAAAGAGCTTTCTCTGCTTTCTACTATTTATAACGGCAGAATCCTGGTTATTAACCAGAGCGGCAGAATTGTAAAGGATACCTACGGGATTGACGAGGGCAAATATGCACTGTCAGAAGAGGTGATTCAGTGCTTTGAAGGGGAGGATACCAGTTGTTATGACAAAGAAAATGCCTATATTGAGCAGACCATTCCTCTGACTGACGAGCAGACGAAGCAGATTGAGGGCGTGATGCTGGTCAGCACTTCCACAGGAGAAATTGTGGATAGCATTGCAGTTCTGGAACACAGAGGCGGACTTTTGATGCTGGCAATCTGTGTTATTGTGCTGGGACTTGGCTTTGTATTATCCAAAGTACTTGTGAAACCTTTCTCCAGAGTAGGAAAGGCTATTGAAGAGCTGACAGATGGTTATCTGGACGAGGAGATTTCTGTGCCGGATTATACGGAAACAGAGATGATAAGCAGTGTGTTTAATAAAATGCTGAGACGTATGAAGGTTCTGGACGATTCCAGACAGGAATTTGTGGCAAATGTATCCCACGAACTGAAAACTCCCATGACGTCCATTAAGGTTCTGGCAGATTCTCTGGCAGGGCAGGAAAATGTGCCGGTGGAGTTGTATCAGGAATTTATGCAGGATATTGCAGTAGAAATTGACCGGGAAAATCAGATTATCACAGATTTGCTTTCTCTGGTAAAAATGGACAAAAAGGCTTCGGAGCTGAATATTGAAAAGGTCAATATCAATGAGCTTATGGAAAACATCTTAAAGAGGCTGAAGCCCATTGCAGATAAGAAAAAGGTAGAGCTGGTGCTGGAAAGCTATCGTCCCATTGTGGCAGAGATTGACGAGGTGAAACTGAGTCTGGCGCTTACCAATCTGGTAGAAAACGGGATTAAATACAATGTGGAGGACGGCTGGGTGCATGTGACCTTAAACGCAGACCACAAGTATTTCTATGTGTCTGTAGCGGATTCAGGCATTGGTATCCCAAAGGAATCCATAGACCGGATTTTTGAACGTTTTTATCGGGTGGATAAGTCTCATTCCAGGGAAATCGGCGGAACCGGGCTTGGACTTGCCATTACCAGAAATGCCATTGTGATGCACAGAGGCGCCATTAAGGTAAAGAGCGAGGAGCATAAAGGAACTACCTTCTCTGTGAGAATCCCTCTGAATTACATTGCATAAGGAGATGTAACGTGAAAAAAAGAATAACCGCTGCGCTGCTTCTTCTGGCAGCAGGCCTTATGGTTTTACTGGCAGGCTGTAAGGAAGAAGAGGAGCAGAAGAGCAAAACAGAATATCATATGTATTATCTGTCCCCTACGGAAACCACTTTGGAAGAAACAGATTACGAGCCTTCTAAGCGAAATACAGAGGCTATGGTGCATGAAATTGTGAACATGCTGCAGGAAAAACCCAAAAGCGAGGAATATCTTTCTCTGTTCCCAAAAGAAGTTGTTATTGAGGACTGTGTTTACGAAGGACAGACAGTCACCCTTACTTTTAACCAGGAGTATAAAAAGATGAAAAATACCAGAGAACTTCTGGCAAGGGCGGGAATTGTCAAGGCGCTGACACAGATTCCCGGAGTCACTTATGTGGAGTTTTATCTGGGAGAAGATCCTATGTCAGATTCTGCCGGAACCGTTATCGGAAAAATGGATTCTGCGTCCTTTGTGGAAAATGAGGGAGAAAATATCAATTCCTATGTGCAGAGCAATCTGAATCTGTATTTTGCCAGTGAAGACGGAGAAAAACTGGTGAAGGAAAATGTTTCTGTGTATTACAGCAGCAATGTCCCCATTGAGCGAGAGGTGGTAGAGCGGCTTTTAAAAGGACCGGGAAGTTCCGGGCTGCAGCCGACCCTTTCTCCTAATACAAAGATACTGGGAGTTTCTATTGTGGAGGGAATCTGTTATGTCAATCTGGACAAAAGCTTTTTAAGCGATACCATGAATGTACAGGAAAAGCTGCCCATTTACTCCATTGTCAATTCCCTGACAGACGCCTGCAATGTCCGTGGTGTACAGATATCCGTGGAAGGAGAAACAAAGGTGACTTTTCGGGAGAGTATGAAACTGGACGAAATTTACCATGCAGACTATGAGATGGTACAGGACAGTGAGGAGCAGGAGGAAAATGAATAAAAGACCATTGTGTATGGCTGCTGTTTGCTGGGCAGTCCTGCTGTGGCTTTTGGGACAGGCGGGGATATCGTTTTTTACTTATGCCCCGCCCGTGCTTCCTTTGCAGGCTTCGGCCTCAGGAGCAAGGGTAACCGGCATTGTTTACCGGGTAGACTGCTATAGCTACAGCACAAATCTATATCTGAAAAAGACAAATCTGATTTTAAATTCTAAAAAATATCCCATAGACAGAATCAAAGTAACTGTGAAAAATGAAAAAACACCAGAGAAGATAAAACCTGGCTGTGAAGTGCTGGTAAAGGGTGATTTGCAGGAAATTCCCCTGCCCTCTAATCCGGGACAGTTTCATGAGCGGGCATATTATTATCCAAGGAAGATCAAGTGGTATCAGGAGGCATCAGGGGTAGAAGTCACAGAGCCGGAAAAGGATAAGTTTTTGTGTGTACAGGCAAAACTGAAGGAAAGGCTGAAAAAAGGAATATACAGTACAGTATCGGAAAAAAAGGCTGGTATTTTGGAAGCCATGCTTTTGGGGGACAAGGGAAATATCGGGACGGAAAACAAATTTCTGTTTCAACTTATGGGTTGTTCCCATATTCTGGCAGTATCGGGAACCCATTTATCTGTAATAGGCGGTTTGCTATTTGGTTTTCTGAGAAAAATAAGAATTCCCTATAAAACGGCAGGGGGCATGACAGTTCTATCCATGGGCTTTTATGGAAGTCTGACCGGAAACGGAGCGGCCATTTTACGGGCTGTAATTATGTTTGCAGTGTCTGTGGGAGCGTTCTGGACAAAACGCACCTATGATTTTTTGTCAGCAGCAGCTCTGTCAGCGATTTTGCTTCTGTTAGAAAGCCCTCTGTATCTTTATGACAGCAGTTTTTTGCTTTCCTTTGGTGCGATTCTGGGATTGGGGTCTGTTTTTCCTGTCCTTTTTTCTGAAAAAGCAGGAGAAAAAAGAGGAGAAAGCAGAAAAGAAAAGCTGTGCAGAGGAATTGCGGCAGGTTTACAGTTGGGAATTTCTGTATGGCTTGTATTGTTGCCTGTTGTCATGTACTTTTTTTATGAAATTCCTGTATGGGGAATTTTTATCAATCTTCTGATTTTACCCACTGCCGGGATTTTGCTCACTTTTGGGCTTTTGGGCTGTTTGCTGGGAATGGTTTTTCCGCTGTTTGGAAGAATAGTGATGCTTCCCGCAGCAGGGATTCTGGAAATATACCTGGATACAGGGAAGTTAGCCGCTTATATTCCAGGGGCTTTGTGGATAACAGGGCAGCCAAAGCTGTGGAAATGTGCAGGATACTATGTGCTGCTGTCCCTGGGACTTTTTTGGAAATGTAAAAAAGAAAGACAAAAGAGAAAGTGCGAAAAAGACAGAAAAAGGAGGGAAGAACTTGTACTGTGGGGTATGCTCACAGGAGCCTGTTTGCTGTTGCTCATCAGGCTTCCCGGTTCAGGGGTAATTGTTACCTTTCTGGACGTGGGGCAGGGGGACTGCGCCTGTATTCAGACAGATGCACACAGCGGATATCTCATAGACGGAGGAAGTAGTACCGTGTCCGGAGTTGGCACGTATCGGATTCTGCCTTTTCTGAAGGCATCGGGAATCAGAAAAATAAAGGGGATTTTTGTATCCCATATGGACGAGGACCATGTAAACGGTATTCTGGAATTACTGGAAAGCATCGAAAAAAGAAAAACCTCTCTGAGGGTGGAACGAATTTTTCTGTCCGCATGCAGGGAAACTGAGGAAAAGAGGAGGGAGCTGGAAAGGGTGGGGAAGGCAGCAGGCTGTGAAATCCTTTATGCAGAAAAGGGAACATGCATAAAGGACAAGTCTGTGGTGCTGGAATGTCTGTCGCCTTCTGGCAAATACCGGGGAGATTGGGAAAGCAATGAGGCATCTCAGGTGTGGAGAGTTCAAAGCAGGGGCTTTTCTATACTGTTTACCGGAGATGTACAAGAGCGGGGAGAAAAGGGGCTTCTGGGAGAAACAGGGAAGTGTCAGGTATTAAAGGTGGCGCATCATGGATCTAAAAATTCTACACCGGAGGAGTTTTTAAAGGAAGTAAAACCAGAAGCTGCTGTTTTGTCCTGCGGAGAGGAAAATCAGTATGGGCACCCACATAGAGAACTACTGGAAAGGCTGGAAAAATATGCCGGACAGATTTATAATACAGCAGAGGTTGGAGCCGTGGGTATGGAAGTGGGAAAAGGGAAAATCAAGATTTTCTGTTACAGGGAAAGGGAATCGTGATATAATAATTACACGTTGACGAGAATAAAAGAGGATAGTGATTATGAAAAGCTTACAGGAAGATATAAAAAATCAGGATTTTAAGAAGGTGTACCTGCTCTGCGGCGAAGAGGATTATTTAAAACAGCAGTATAAAAGAAAACTAAAGCAGGCGCTTCTGCCGGACGAGGATACCATGAATTTTGCTTATTTTGAAGGAAAGAAGACTGAGCCGGGGGAGGTTATCAGTCTGGCGGATACGCTGCCCTTTTTTGCGGAGCGACGAGTACTTCTTCTGGAAAATACAGGCTTTTTTAAAGGGCAGTGCCAGGAGCTGCCGGAATATCTTGCAGGACTGCCGGATTATTTGTGCATGATTTTTGTGGAACAGGAAATAGATAAGCGAAGCCGTATGTACAAAGCAGTGAAAAAATACGGAAGAGTCGTGGAGTTCGGAACACAGGATACCAACACTTTGATGCGCTGGGTTCTGGGTATGATGAAGAAAGAGGGAAAGCAGATTACCCAGAGGGATATGGAGTTGTTTCTGCAGAAGACAGGCACAGATATGGGAAACATAGAAAGAGAGCTGGAAAAACTCCTGTGTTATACCATGGGAAGAAATGTAATTACAGCAGCAGACATTGCAGCAGTCTGCACCACACAGATCACGAATCATATTTTTGATATGCTGCGGGCAGTGACAGATAAAAACCAGAAAAAAGCCCTGGATTTATACTATGATTTATTGGCATTAAAAGAGCCGCCTATGCGGATTCTGTTTCTTCTTGCCAGACAGTTTCATCTGATTTTGCAGGTAAAGGAGCTGGCAAAGGAAGGCTATGACCAGAGTCAGATAGCAAAGAAGGCAGGATTGCAGCCCTTTGTGGTGAGAAATTATCTGGCATATGCCCGTAAATACAGAGAAGAGGAGCTGCGAAATGCTGTGGAGGAATGTGTGAACACAGAAACAAAGGTAAAGACCGGATATATGACAGACAGTATGAGTGTGGAGCTTTTGCTGGTAAAATTCAGCAGTAAATAAAAATCGCCTGACTGATGACGGTTCAGTCAGGCGGAACTTTTCTATTTTGAATTTATCAGAAAAAATTATGCAAGAGTGTTTACTGCTTTAGATAAGCGGGAAACTTTTCTTGCAGCTGTGTTTTTGTGATAAACACCTTTAGTAGCTGCTTTATCAATAGTAGAGATTGCATTCTGTAATGCTACAGTAGCTGCTTCTTTGTCTTTTGCTTCAATAGCAACTTCTACTTTTTTGATAGAAGTCTTAACTGCTGATTTGATAGATTTATTTCTTTCAGCTTTTTTTCTGTTTACTAATACTCTTTTTTTTGCAGATTTAATGTTAGCCAAAGCGTACACCTCCAAATATCATTTACTGGTTTATCATTTATTTTTTTATCAGAGAAAGACACGGAACTCTCCGATATAACATGCTTTTTTATTCTAGTTGATTTAATGGAAAATGTCAATACATAAAATCCTTTAAATTGCAAAAAATGTTATTATCCTGCCTTTCTTTCAGGGAAAACCAAAGAATGGAGGAAGTCTGAAGAAGCAAAGAGAGGAAAAGTAAAATGGTATTGGGAAGAATCCGCACAGACCTGGCACTGGAAACAAAAGAAAAATTTGAAGAGGAGCGGGCAGAAGTCAGAGGTGTGGCAGTAAAAGAGGAGTACAATGAGGAAAAGGATATCCGAACCACTACAGTGACCATTGAAACAGAAAATGGGGCAAAAACTATGGGAAGACCACAGGGAGTTTACATTACGCTGGAAGCCCCGAATCTGTCTGTACCGGACGAGGGTTACCACAGAGAAATTTCAAAGGAGCTGGCAAAGCATATGCGAAGCCTGCTTCCCCCAAAAAAGAATTTAAGCATTCTGGTGGTGGGACTTGGAAATCGGGAGATTACTCCGGATGCCCTGGGACCTGACGTGGTTTCCAACCTGCATATTACCAGACATATCATCAGGGAATACGGAGCCGAGGGAGCAGGAGAGGAAGCTGTACACAGCATAAGCGGTCTGGTTCCGGGAGTTATGGCGCAGACAGGAATGGAAACTCTGGAGATTGTTCAAGGGGTGGCAGAGGAAACAAAGCCAGACGTGATTGTTGCTATAGATGCCCTGGCTGCCAGAAGCATTAAGAGATTGAATCGTACCATACAGATTACAGATACTGGCATCAGCCCGGGCTCCGGCGTAGGAAATCACAGAAATGGTCTGAACCAGGAAACTCTGGGGAAAAAGGTGATTGGAATCGGAGTGCCCACAGTTGTGGACGGCGCAACCATTGTAAGAGATTCTATGGCACATCTTTTGGACACTCTGGAAGAAGAGGAAAAAAAGGAATTTCTGGAGGAAATGATTGCTCCCTCTCTGCACAATATGTTTATGACGCCCAAAGATGTAGATGACACCATAAAGCGTCTTTCCTTTACGATTTCAGAAGGTTTGAATATGGCGTTTTCAAAAGCAGAGGAATAATCGAAAAGGATTCTCTCATATATAGATATGAGGTGATAGGGTGAAAAAAAGAAAAGCAGAAGCAGTGATAACCGCGGCAATATGGCTGAGTATGGCTGTACTTGCTGTTTATATTGTAATAAAAGGGCTGGCGCTTGACAGAAATACCGTGAAGCAGATGATGTATCAGGTGCAGCAGCAGGCAATAGAAACTTATTTTCCGGGTATTACAAGAGAATATGAAAAAAAAGACTTGAAAAAATGGATTTTAGACGCCATGGAATCCTGCCTGCCGCTGTTTCCTTTGGAGGAGAAGGAAACAACACAGCAGGCAGATACAGCAACTGCTTCTAAAATCGTGGAGGAGAATACAGAATTTTTGCAGGCAAAGCTTTTGGAGGAAAACCAGGAGGCCGGACCTCCGGAGTTGGGATATGAAAATACAGGAGGTGTAGACGCACAGAGCAGCCAGGTAGAGGAGCAAGTGGAGGAAACAGCAGCAAATCAGATAAAGCAGCCGGTGACCGACATTCCACTGGAGAAATTCCAGGATTTTGATTTTGTCATGAACAGCTTCTATACAGTAGACAAAACCACCAGTATGACAAAGGAGCAGCTAGATGCCCCAGCGCTGGTACAGATGGATATGAGAATGAAGACAGACAACAGTCAGCCTCAGATACTCATTTACCACAGTCATTCCCAGGAGGAATTTATTGATTCCATTCCCGGAGATGTATCAACCACCATTGTAGGTGTGGGGGAATATCTGGCATCTCTTTTGAGGGATACATACGGCTATCAGGTCATTCATGTGACAGATACTTTTGATATTGTAGATGGAAAACTGGACAGGGATAAGGCCTATACTTATGCCCAGGAAAGGGTGAGCGCAATTCTGGAGGAAAACCCCAGCGTAGAGGTGGTTATTGACCTGCACAGGGACGGTGTACCGGAGGGAAAGCGCCTGGTTACAAATGTCAATGGAAAGGAAACTGCCAAAATTATGTTCTTTAATGGTCTTAGCAGGACAAAAAAGAATGGGGATATTACCTATCTCCCAAACCCTTATATCAGAGAAAACCTTGCGTTTTCCCTGCAGATGATGTTGGAAACAAAGAAATATTACCCGGATTTAGCAAGAACGATTTATCTGAGGGGATACCGTTACAACCTCCATCTGCGTCCCAAAACTCTTTTGGTAGAATGCGGCGCCCAGACCAATACGGTGCAGGAGGAGATGAATGCAATGGAACCTCTTGCTGATGTTTTAAATAAAGTTTTGACGGGAAGTTAAAGGATAGCTTGAAATTCTTTAAGTTTTTTCGTACAATGTTATATAAATGTTAAAGAAGATTTAATAAATCCAATAGAGCAAACTACAAAGGAAGGAAAACAAAATGGCGAATGTGGCATTGATTATTGCAGGCGGTTCAGGAGCCCGTATGCACCAGAGTATACCAAAGCAGTTTTTGTCCGTAAACGAGCGTCCGGTCATTATTTATACACTGGAGGCTTTTCAGAAGCATGCAGATATTGACGCAATTGCAGTGGTCTGTATCAGCGGCTGGGAGCAGGTATTGTGGGCTTATGCCAGACAGTTTAATATTACAAAGCTGAAATATGTGATTCCGGGAGGGGAGAATGGACAAGGTTCTATCCGAAACGGTGTCTTTGAGTTGGAAAAGCATTTTGGAGAGGAAGATATTGTATTGATCCACGATTCCATACGCCCTATGGTTTCTGCTGATATTATTTCCGACTGTATTGTAAAAACAAAGCAGTACGGCTGTGCCATTGCCACAATCCCCTGTGCTGAGGCTATGCTGCAGACAGAGGACGGCATGTGTTCCACCGGAAGTTATCCCAGAGATAACCTGAAAAGAACGCAAACCCCCCAGGGCTTTCCCCTGGGGAAGATCTGCGATTTACACAGAAGAGCGCTGGAGCAGGGAATCACCAATTCTGTGGCGTCCTGCACACTGATGATAGAAATGGGCCAGCAGGTGCATTTTTCTCTCGGCTCAGAAAAAAATATTAAACTGACCACAGTGGAAGATTTGGATATCTTTAAAGCACTTCTTCTGGCAAAGAGAGCAGATTGGCTGAAGGACTGAGAGGAGAGAACTATGAGATTGTACAGCAGCAGGGTGTATGTACAGGATTTAGAGGAAGCTGTTTACAGGGTTAAGGAACTGGAGCAACTAAAGGGAAAAACTGTATTTCTTACAGGAGCATCAGGACTTATCGGCTCTTATCTGGTGGATATGCTTCTAACCGCAAACCGTATTTTAGATTTACAGGTGAGAATTTATGCGGCAGGCCGCAGCAGGGAAAGACTGAGAGAACGGTTTAAAGGAGCAGAAACAGAATCCCTTGTTTATGTGGAGCAAGATGTGGAAAAGCCTGTAAATCAGGGCTTTGCAGTGGACTATGTAATTCATGCAGCCAGCAATGCCTATCCGGCTGCTTTTTTGCAGGATCCGGTGGGGACTGTTATGGGAAATATTGCAGGTACGAAAAATTTGCTGGACTATGCCAGAACCCATGGAGCAAAACGTTTTTTATTTGTTTCCTCAGGAGAGGTATACGGACAGGGGGCTTCTGATGTGGAAGCTTACACAGAAGAATACAGCGGTTATGTGGATTATCTGTCTGTGCGTTCCTGTTATCCTGCTGGGAAAAGAACAGCCGAAACTCTGTGCTGTGCGTATACCAGTCAATATGGACTGGATACCGTGATTGTCCGTCCAAGTCACATATATGGACCAAATACTACAAAACAGGACAACAGGGCAACTGTACAGTTTATGGAAAATGTCATGGATGGAAAAGACATTGCTTTAAACAGTGCGGGGAATCAGATGCGATCGTATACCTATGTGGCGGACTGCGGAGCAGCAATTCTCACAGTCTTGCTGCAGGGAAAAACAGGACAGGCTTATAACATTGCCAACCGAAATTCCAGAGTTACCATTGCAGGATTTGCCAGGGAAACCGCAAGGCAGACCGGGCATCAGGTGGTTTTTCAGAATCCGGATAAGGTGCAGCTTGCCCAGAGAACCCCTGTTGCAAGACAGGTACTGGACAGCAGTAAACTGGAGGGGCTGGGATTTGCCCCTGTCTTTGATATTGAAGCCGGAATTTCCCATACGCTGCAGGTGATGCAGGAAATGAGATAGTTCTGGAAATACAGAGAATTTTATGTTATTCTGAAAAACATGCAGATATATACATTGATTGTTTAGAATGGGGAAAACTATGTTATATAAAGAATACGAGCCTGAAGTATTGAAAAAGCTTCAAAGGGCAGAAGTAGAGATACTGAAGGATTTTGATGAATTGTGCCAGAAGCATGGCATTGACTATTTTGTATGCGGCGGTACTGCCATCGGCGGTGTCCGTCATCAGGGTTTTATTCCCTGGGACGATGATATCGATCTGGGTATGACAAGAGAGCATTACGAACATTTTCTGGAAGTAGCGGAGCAGGAATACGGAGAAAAGTATAAAATTGTAAATGCAGATAAGAATCCTGACTTTCCGGTAACCTTAACAAAATGGTACAGAACCGGTACCGTTTTCAGAAATGAAGAAATGATAAATCTGGATCTTCACATTGGAATTGCCATTGATATTTTCTGCTTTGATAATGTAGCAGACGAGCTTCCCAAGTTCAGACGTCAGGCAATGAGAGCATGGACCTGGGGAAAGCTGATGGTTCTGCGTCAGGTGGGGAATCCCACTATTTATGTGGATGGGTGGAAAGCAAAGATTACGCTTCTGGTGGCAAAGCTGGCACACTGGGGCTTAAAGGTGCTGCACTTTTCACCGCAGTTTTTGTACAAAAAGGCAATGAAGGCGGCCATGCAGTACAAAGATGTACATACGAAAAGGGTGGCGTATCTCTTTGATCCTACCCCGTATACCAGCGTTATTGACAAAAGGGATATTTATCCCACAGTACGGCGCAAATTTGAAACCATTGAATTGAATTTTCCATGCCATGTGGAAAAATATCTGGAAAGACGCTATGGAAGCAATTATATGGAATTGCCGCCAGAGGATAAACGTCATAACCATGCGCCTGAAGAGCTGGACTTTGGCAGGGAGTTTGCAGATATATGATTGAAAAATTTTTTATGCCCTCCAACCACAATATGAAACGGACGTATATCTGGACCGTACTTGCAGGTTCTGTTTATGCAGGAAGCTCGTTTTTGATGTCCATGTTTACCTCCAAGTGTATTGGTGTGGCAGAAGCGGGAATATTAGCACTGGCGTTGACGATTGGAAATCAGTTGGTAACCATTGGATTTTACAATATCCGTACCTTTCAGGTGTCAGATGTAACAGAAAAGTATACCTTCAGTGATTATTGCTTTCTGCGTGTGATTACAGTTTCTGCCATGCTGCTTGTAGGTTTTGTTTGGGTGTTAAAGGATTCACACAGAGGAGTAAAGCTGGCGGCTATCAGCTTTGCCATTCTTTTTCGTGCCATAGAGGCTGTATCAGATTTGCTGGAAGGAAGATATCAGCAAAAGGGCAGGTATGATGTGGCATGCAAAGGCGTGTTTGTCAAGGTATTGTCTTATCTGGCAGCTTTTCTGATTACACTTTTTATTACAAAGAACATTGCCATTGCTCTGGGCGCTCTTGCAGTAACTTATCTGATTGTGCTTTGTATAGTCGACAGTAGGCTGATTGGAAGATTTGGAGGTGTTTCTTTCCATACGACCTTTATGCGGCAGAAAGGATTGCTGCTGGAGGGACTGCCTTTGTTTGTCAATGCATTTTTAAACGCCTATATTATTAATGCCTCTAAGTATGCGTTGGATAAATATTATGATTCGGAAACCCTGGGTATTTTCAATGTATTATATATGATGGCGTTTGTGGTAAATATGTTTGCTTCCTTTGTATTAAAGCCCATTATCTCTGTTCTGGCAGAAAAATATGTGAAACAAGATATTTCCGGCTTCGTGAAGCTGGTTGTCAGACAGATTGTTGTTATTTTGCTGGTGACCTCTGTGTGTATCGCAGGAGCCTGGCTTTTGGGTGTGCCGGTGCTGGGCTTTTTATTTGGCGTGGACTTGACAAATTACAAAGGTGCGCTGTGTGTGGTTCTGATTAGCGGCGGCTTTACGGCGCTTTATCAGCTTTTGCAGTATGGAATTATTATTATGCGTCATCAGTATAGCACCTTTGTCTGCTGCGGTCTGACAGTAGTGCTCACATATCTTGTAACTCCGGTGCTGACAAAGCGGTATGCAGTAATGGGGGCATCGGCCAGTTATACGATTTCAATAGGATTTATGTCAGCTCTGTTTCTGGGCTTTTTTATCTATCATCTACAAAAAGACAGAAAACAGATGAAACACAGAGATTAAGAGGAACAGCATGAGAAAAATATGTATTTTTGCATCTCATTACTTCCCTTATCTGGGAGGAATTGAGAGATATACCTACAATCTTTCAAAAGCACTTATGGCTTTGGGAGATGAAGTGTTGGTAGTTACTAATAATGATGTAAAAGAAAAGAGTTTTGAAGTTATGGACGGAATCGGCGTGCTGCGTCTGCCCTGCTTTAATGTTATGGGAGGCAGATATCCGGTGACAAAACCGGACAAAGCATTCCGAAATCATTTGAAAAAGCTCTGGGAAAAGGAGTTTGACCTGGTGTTGATTAACGCAAGATTCTATCCTCATACACTTTTAGGTGCATGGTTTGCAAAGAAAAAAGGGATTCGGTGTGTGATTTTAGACCACGGAACCAGCCATATGACGGTGGGAAGAAAGCTGCCGGATTTGGCTTTTGCAGCAGTAGAACATGTGATAACCTGGGGTGATAAATGGCTCTGCAAGGAATATTTCGGTGTGTCAAAGGCATGCTGCAAATGGCTGGAGCATTTTCACATTCAGGCAGAGGGTGTTTTGTATAATGCGGTTGATGCAGAAAAAATAGCCCGTCTGGCTCAAGAACCGGTAAAGGATTATCGGAATGCCTACAGCCTTTCAGAGGATACGGTTTTGATTGTGTATACAGGAAGACTTTTGAAGGAAAAGGGAATTTTTAAGCTCATAGAAGCTGTGGAAAAAATAGAGAGTGACAAAAAGGTCTGTCTGTTTCTTGCAGGAGATGGAGAGGAAATGGAGGCAGTAAAAGTGCGGGAGAGTGAAAGAATAAAACCTCTCGGAAGGCTGGATTTTAAGGACATTGTTTCTCTTTTGGGACAGGCTGAGATTTACTGTCTTCCGACAGAATACCCGGAAGGCTTTCCCACGTCTGTGCTGGAGGCAGCAGCGGCAGGGTGCTATGTTATAACAACCAACCGCGGCGGTTCCGGAGAACTGATTTTAGATAAGAGCTATGGAACCATTCTTGAGAATGTGACGGTTCAAAATCTGAAACAGGAGCTGGAACGCGCTCTGGAACAGAAAGAGGAATGCAGGCTTGCAGCACAAAAAGCACAAAAGCGGGTGCATGAGCTTTTTACCTGGGATAAGACAGCGCAGAAGGTACACAATCTTGCAGAACAAGGAGTAGCAAAATGAGAAAGAGGAAATTAATTATTATTCCTGCTTATAACGAAAGCGCCTGTATAGAGAAAACGGTAAAGGATATTCAGAAATATGCTCCAGAGTTTGATTATGTGGTGATTAATGACTGTTCTACAGACAATACCAGAGAAATCTGTGAACAGCACGGATTTCATCTGATAAATCTTCCGGTGAATCTGGGAATTGGGGGAGCGGTTCAGACGGGATATTTGTATGGATATCGGAACGGCTATGAAATGGCAGTTCAGGTAGACGGTGATGGACAGCATGATCCTGCATTTTTAAAAGAAATGGCAGAAATTCTGGAGAAAGAAGGGCTGGATATGGTGATTGGTTCCCGGTTTATTGAGAAAAAGGGATTTCAGTCTTCCAGTATGAGAAGAGTGGGAATTCGCTATTTCAGCGCATTGATTAAACTGCTGACCAGAGCCCGTATTACAGACCCGACCTCTGGTCTGCGTATGGTAAACAGGAGGGTTATGAAGGAATTTGCACACAATTATCCTAAGGATTACCCGGAACCGGAAAGCGTAGTGGCAATTTTGGAAAGAGGTTGCAAGGTGAAGGAAATTCCGGTAGTTATGCGGGAACGTATGGGCGGTGTATCTTCCATTTCTATGAAGAAATCTGTGTATTATATGGTGAAGGTTTCGCTGGCTATTGTGATTGAGAAAATCAGAGGAGGGAAAAAATGAATATTCGTATTCAGGTTTTAATTGTAGCGGTTGCTCTTCTGTGTATGTTTTATGTGATAAACAAAATCAGAAATAAGGGAATTGAACTGAAATACAGCCTTATCTGGCTTGCTTTGGGAGTAGGGATTCTTCTTTTTACCTGTTTTCCACAGCTGACAAAGTGGCTGGCACATATGCTGGGAATCAGTCAGCCAATGAACATGCTGTTTTTTGCAGGATTCTGCTTTATGCTTCCTATTATTTTTTCTTTATCTGTGTCAGTTTCCAAGCTGTCCAATAAGGTGAAGAGGCTGACCCAGGAGGTAGCGCTTTTGGAGGAAGAGAAGAGGAAAGAAAATGAAGGCGACAGGGAGATTGAATAAATGAAAAAAAATAACTGGAAGGCTTATTTACTTAGAGTGATTCTTATTTTAGGTATTGGTTTGTTGGCAGGAACGATAGCGGAATCATTATATGAATTGAATACATGTCGCAGAGCAAAAAAAGGCGGTTATGAGATAGAAAAAGAAGAAATTTCCAAGCAAAACATTACAATTATTGACAATGGGGTTGTGGCGGAAGGAGAGCAAAAAACAAAAACAATTCATGTGCAAATTCCAGAAAGATATGTGAATAAGCTGAGATATGACTATAGCAGCGAAGTGACTTTTACACCTAACATACAGATAAATACAAAGGATATTTATAAGAATCCGGAAATGCGCACAATAAAAGACATTAGTCGATATAATTTGAATGAGTCCGTAATAAATATTAAAGATTATGTGACAGAAGTAAGAATTATAGTTCCGAGTAATGTGGAGATTGGAAAAATTATTGTTGATAATACATGGGATTTTAACTGGTACCGAGTATTTTATATCAGTATATTTGTTTCTTTAATCCTATTTGTTATTAACTTCAGAGGGGTACTTGCAAAAAAAATTGAGTATGGGTTTGCTGTAATAAGTTTGAGCTGCGGTCTTCTTTTTATAGCCATACAACCGCCGGAATGTGTGAGTTGGGACGAGCATATTCACTTTAGTAAAACTTTTGATTGGTTTGAGAATGGTATAGCAGATAGAAGCATATCAGAAGATTATATTTATAATAATCAAGAGGATTTTGAACGTTCCGCCTTTTTTTCCAAAGAAGAGAAAAGTATGCAGATTGAATACTTAAATGAAAATGCAGATACGGTAGCTTCTACATATGAACGAAATGCATTTTCTCTGAATGCAGTTGGGGAATTCCACATGGCGTTTCTGGTTAAAGTTGTGAAGCATTTGGGCTTGTCATTTTATGGACAATACCTGGTTGCGAAGATTGCAAATTTATTATTGTATACGATTTTGATGTTTTTTGCAATCCGTATTGCGCCAATAGGAAAAAAATTTCTTGCGGTAACTGCACTTATGCCATCTGCAATGCTTCAGTCCGTATCGATTACATATGATGTGGTTGTAATTGGATTTACAGTTTTAGGGTTCACATGTATTGTAAAAGAATTCTATGAAATACAGACAAAGTTCACATGGAAAAAATTATTTTTTATTACAATGATTTTTGTGATAGGCAGTTGCCCGAAACCAGTATATATTTTTCTGCTGGCAACACTCTTGGCACTTCCAAAGACCAAGTTTAGTTCTGGCAAGCAAAGAATTCTTATGAAGGGTATTATTGTAATCGTTTGTTTATGTATGATTATGACGATGCTTCTTCCAGCGGCGGCGGGAGCTGTAGAAGGCGATGAAAGAGGCGGTGACACGAATGTTATGGAACAGTTTGCATTAGTGCTTACTCACCCGTTTGCTTATATAAAAATATTTTTTAAGGATGTTTGGAGTAGTCTTGACGCATATTTATTTGGAAGCGAGAGTTTGGGATTTCTGGCATATGCAAATATGCACCCTTGGACTTCATTTTTGGGAGTTTTTAGTATTGGGGTTGCACTTACCGAAAAAAAGAAAGAGCTGGTTTTAAAAGGGAAAACTAAGATAATGTATAAGGTATGGTTAGGGACGTTGATATTTGTAGTAATAGGTCTTATCTGGTCATCGTTATATATTGTATTCACACCAGTTGGAGCAACGAGTATATTGGGGGTACAGGCAAGATACTACCTTCCGCTTTTATATCCTTTATGTATGGCGTTTTATTCAGAAAAAATAGAAGGAAAGTGGAATGAAAAGACATACACCATGATAATTTTGCTGGTAATGCTTTGGGTTACGCATGGAGCTTTTTATCAACAATATTTTCTGACATATTGTCAATAATTATTATAAACTATAAGACTGTTATATTAAGAGCGTATTAATAATACTTAGATGTTTATTCAGAAAAGACACAGGTGTTGTTAAAGGTTCTTTGATGTAATAGTCTTTTTAAACGTAAATAATTTTCAGATAAAGGATAAAAAAATGAAAAAGACGAAATTGGGAAAATATAAATTTCAAGATGTTGGAAACAAGTTATATAAAAAATTTTTTGAGAAAAGCAGCAAAGTCAGAATTCTGGGTGCGGCAGCAGTTTTCTTAATATATATATTTTTCTGGAATTTTATGGATACACAGATGAAAGCAGAAACAGAGAATCTTGGTGGTCTGTTTACTTTAGATGGAATTTTGATTTTAGGGCTGATGATAAAGTTCAGAATACCGGATAAGGTAAAGGAGTATTTGTCCTTGTTTTTATTTCTGGGAGCGCCGGCATTTTGCGTAGGGGTTATCGAATCCCTTCATGATAATTCTGTGGCAAAGATGCAGTTTTTATTTGTATTTTTAAATTATTTTCTGATACTGACCGTTTTTATGCTTCTGTATTTTCTTTTCAATAATACAGCCTGGACAGTCGCGGCGGGAACCGGAATTTTTACCTTTTATGGATTGTTGTACAGCTTTGTCAAGGAGTTTCGGGGAAACGGACTTCGGGCAGCGGATATCTATGCAGTGAAGACAGCCGCTAATGTGGCAGAAGGATATACTTTAGATTTTACGGAAGAAAGAATGCAGGTTCTTTTATGGGCAATCCTGCTGGTGCTTACAGGATTTTATATTTTCCGTAAAAATAAAAAAAGAGTCCGAATCATAACAGGCGCAGTCAGTTTATGTTTTATCAGTATTCTATCCCTGCTAATAGCAGATGAACCTTTTTTGGAGGAATACTCTGTAAAGCCGTATTTATGGGAATTGGAGGTCAGTGAAAAAGACCATGGCGCGTTTTTGGATTTTGCAGTAGGGCTTCCGTTTTTAAAGGTGGAAAAACCGGAAGGATATGAGCAGGAGGCAGTAAAATCTTCAGAAGCTGCAAAGGGAAGCCGGGAAGGACGGGGATTGAAGGTGGAAACCTCAGAGAATATAAAAAACCCCCATATTATAGCCATTATGAATGAATCCTTTTCGGATTTCAGAAAGCTTGGGGCTATAGAAACCAACAGGCCATTTATGCCAAACTGGGACAACAGACAGGAAAATGTTATCAAAGGGTTTGTGAGTGTACCGATTTTTGGAGGGTGGACGGCAAATTCTGAGTTTGAATTCCTGACAGGCTTTTCCAATGCGTTTTTCCCAAGCGGAACCATTCCTTTTCAAAACTATGTAAAGCAGGGAACTCCCAGTCTGAACAGTCAGTTGAAAGCGCATGGATATACTTCTGTATTTATGCACCCCATGGACAGCAGTGGCTGGAATCGAAAAAATGTATATGAATTTTTGGGCTTTGATGAGGCATTGTATCTGGATGATATGAAAAACCCGGAAACTCTGAGAGGAGTAGTGTCTGACAGAGGAGATTACAAAATTCTGAAAGAAGAATTTGAAAAGCATAAAAAGAACGGTCCACTCTTTCTATTTAATGTAACCATGCAGAACCATGGAGGATATACAGGAAGCGGTATGCCGAATCCCATACAAATTACAAATCCGGGAGAAAATTTTGTAGGGGCGGAAGAATATCTTACTCTGGTAGAGGAGTCTGATAAAGCTCTGGAAGAATTGCTGCAGTATTTTGAACAGGAGGAAGAACCTGTAGTTGTCTGTGTATTTGGCGACCATTACCCCAAAGTGGAAGAAGAGATTTACGAGGCACTGGAAGATACTGTTGCGGGAACTCCTGCAGAAAAAACATCGCTGAAATACCAGGTTCCCTTTATGATTTATGCAAACTACGATATCGCAGAAAAGCAGTATGAAAACATCAGTCTGAACTATCTGTCCACTCTTCTCTGTGAAACTGCGGGAATTTCGCTTACAGATTATCAGAAGTATCTGGAAAATTTGTATGAGAGCTATCCGGTAGTCAATGTTTATGGTGTGAAAAACAGTCAGGGAGAATGGTTTACCTGGGACGAGGCATCAGAATTTGAAGAAATCCGGGAATATGCTTCCAGTCCATCGGACGATTCCTTTTCCCGGATAATGGAGAAAAGGAAATTATGGATTGAAGAATCCATTCAGCAGCTTTTATCTGAACAGTCATTTTTAGAACAAAAAGCGGAACGTCTTAAAATTGCTATGAACGCAAAACACGGCTCCATTCAGCTGTGCTCGCTTCCTCAGCAAAAAATTCTTATTTCTTCTGCCATTACGGGAAAATATGATGAGGCGGATTTTTCAGTTGCTGCTGATTTTTCTCTCAGGCTGAAAGAGACATTTCATCTTTATGACAGCTTCGGAAGCCGTATTTCTATGGATTCTATCCGAAGAAAGCATTTTAACAGCTACAGTTCCTTTTTTGCTTACTGCCCTCATACCTCCGAGGCATACGACGAAATACTGCCGGCGGGAACCTATCTGCGCTCCTTCTGTATTGGGACATGGGATAAGCTTCCTCAGGTATACCGGTCAATCCTTTCCTATGCCAAAGAGCATCATCTGCTTCTTACCGGCTATGCCTATGAAGAGGGGCTAAATGAAATGGCACTTAAAAATCAGGCAGATTACATCACCATGATCACGATTCCATGCAGCGTTTCTGATTTAACAGAAAAAAGGTTGTGCTTCCCGGAAAAATAGGTTATAATATACAGGTCATTTTAGTCATATAATAAAACAATTAAAAGTGAGGTGAGATCATGGACGGTAGTGATAGTCGAAGTACGGATAAGGTATTCCAACCATTTACATACACAGACAGCTTCCGACTGTCCATGGCCTGATTTCGTCTGTATATATGAGTGAATACCATTGTCTGTTCCAACACAGCACTACATAAGCAAAAGCGATTGCAGTCTGTTTTGTTTGCAGCCGGCAGTGGTTTTTTTATGCCCTTTTTGCTGCGAACAGAATTTCTGTACCCGCCTTTGCCCAAATCAGCTTGTAAAGGAGGACAATGAAATGGCAGCAAACACAACAGCAGCAGGATACAGCCTGGAAATCGCAGAGCTGATCCGCAGCAATCTGACTCCAAAGAGAATGCAGGAACAATTATCTTCCTACCATGAAAATGATATCGCATTGGCTCTGGATCTTTTAAATAAAACAGAACGCACAAAATTATATCAGATCCTGGATTCAGAAGCACTGGCGGATATATTAGAATATTCCGACCATATTGCAGAATACGTCCAGGAATTAAGCATCCGAAAAAAAGTCGATGTATTTTCCCGTATGGAAACCTCTGATGTAGTGGATGTACTCCGGCACCTGGAAAAAGGGGAACGGGAAACGCTCATCGACTTACTGGATCCTGAGGTACGCTCCGACGTAAAATTACTGAGTTCCTTTGATGAGGATGAAATCGGAAGCGTTATGTCTACTAATTACATCGTTGTTTCCGATCACGCCTCTGTCAAAGAAGCCATGTCTGAGCTGGTTCGTCAGGCAGCGGAAAATGACAATATCAGCACCATCTATGTTGTCGATCAATATAATATATTTTATGGAGCTATTGATTTAAAGGATCTGATCATAGCCAGAGAAGGAACGGATCTGAAAGGTATCATGACCTGTTCCTATCCATACATTTATGCGCGTGCATCCATCGAAGACTGTATCCCTCAGCTTAGAGATTACTCTGAAGATTCTATCCCGATACTGGATAATGACAACAAACTAATCGGTGTTATCACTGCCAGCGATCTGGTAGAAGTCGTTGGAGACGAATTAAATGAGGATTACGCAAAGTTTGCCGGTCTTTCTGCTGAAGAGGATCTGGAGGAACCCATTTTTCTCAGCGTAAAAAAACGCCTTCCCTGGCTTTTTATCCTGCTTGGAATGGGCCTTGGCGTATCGGCAACCGTAGGCCTCTTTGAATCCATCGTCGCACAGCTTCCTGTTATTATGTGTTTTCAGTCCTTGATTCTGGACATGGCAGGTAATGTAGGAACCCAGTCTCTTGCTGTTGCGATCCGTGTACTTATGGATAAGCAGCTTTCAGGAAAGCAGAAACTGGCGCTGATCATAAAGGAATCACGGGTAGGATTGACCAACGGTTTAATCCTTGGTGCCCTGTCATTTCTCATAATCGGAGGTTATCTGGTTCTAAAGGGAAATACCGTCCCCTTTGCCTTTGCGGTTTCCGGATGCCTTGGCACAGCTATGGTACTTGCCATGCTTATCTCTTCTTTATCCGGTACAATCATTCCTATTTTCTTCCAGAAAATAGGAGTGGATCCGGCAGTAGCATCCGGCCCACTTATCACAACGGTAAACGATCTGGTGGCCGTCATTTCCTACTATGGATTGTCCTGGATTATTTTAATCAATATTATGCAGCTTCCATAGGAAAAACATAAGGCCGAAAATGTATATCCGCATTTTCGGCCTTACCGTTTATTCCTAATCCAGATAAATTTCGATCATAGCCTCCTGATAAGCGGCTTTCTGCTCTTTCTGCATCCATTTTTTTAGTTCCAGCAGTTCAGGTCTGTATACATGATCCAGCTTTTTGATCCGGCTGCCGCTTAACCTTACACCAGACAGATACTTTTTATACCACTCTGCCTCATATTTCCATAAATACAGCGAATCTTCATACCGTTCTTTTAATCTCTGGGCAATCAGAAGTCCCTCCGGATCAAAATCTCCTGCATACAAGAATTGATGCGTTTCCCTCAGAAAATCTAACAGCAGGAAGGATGCCAGTCTTGGCTGTCCATTGATGCAGACCGCCGCACAAGATGGATTCCGGCTTGTCAAAATGGAAAATACGGCCGGATTTTCTACCACATATACTTCCCGCTTCTGTGCAGTAACTTTACCCAGTTCTCCAAGGGTACGCAGGGTCAATCGAACAGGCTCCTTCTCTTTTAAAAATCCTTCAATTCCTTTATGTATGCATCCATCCTGTTTCCAGGCGTGCAAACCATAAGCCAGTGTTTCATTAGACAGATCATCCTTTAAAATACCTGCCTGATACAGCAGGCAGCTCTTCTCTTCTGCCGGAGACATCTCATCACTGAAGCTGCTTTTAAACTGGTCTTTCAGAAATAAAATCAGAAGCCGTTCCGCTGTTTTTCCGGCGTCAAAATAATGGGGATTTCCTGTTACCTGCGCTGCAAACACCGCCAGAAGCTGTTTTTTTCTTATAATGCAGATCTGCTGATAGGCTTTCATAATATTTTTCAGAATATCCCTCAGTCCTTCCGGGTTTTCCCGATACTGCTGCATCAGAATTTCATAACCGTTTCCATGATTTTCCAGAACCTCTTTCAGCCACATTCCCACCGGATCTTCTTCCTTTCCATCCAGCAGCCCGGCAAAGAAATCCTTTCTTTTTTTCTCTTCCTTCTCTTTTTCTTCTTTCTTTACCGTCAATTTTTCTCCAAAATAAGCCTCAAGGAGCATTTCCGCGGAAATCCCGGAAAACCGGCTTTCAGCGAGACATTTTTCCAGCAATCCGGCGGAAACGGTTACTATTTTGTTTTCTGTATAATCCTTTTGTAAGAATCCGCTTAAGTCCTGCTTTTCTGCCAAAGTAAGCCCGGACAGAACTGCTTTTCCTCCCATATGTCCCAGGCTGGCATATTTTTCTTTAAATTTTTGAAAGAGCTTTTCATAAACAGATCGCTGCCGGAAATAATCCAGACATTCGTTCATCTTTTTTTGTCCGGTCTCATCCATATTTTATCCTTTCTGAGCCATCTGATCTGTTACCATTACCTTCTTCTTTCCATTCCACAGATAGCGGATCACAGAAACAAATCTGGCATTTTCCGGCCGGATGAGCTGATAGATTGCCAATGCAGGAACGGTATCATAATCCCCCCATAAAATCTGAGAATTGATCATAAAATTAAATTCAAACTCTACTATAAGGCGGAACATATCGCGGATATTCATTTCATCCACACCGGCAAAGGCCTCATCCAGAGAAATCATTTTCGGCGCGTCTTCACGGGCTCCCGCATATTTGGCTGCCACTGCGGAAAACAGCGGTACATACATGGACATGGCTTTTTCGCCTCCGCTGAACGTAAAGAACACCCGGTCCGTAAGTTCTTTCTTCTTCTCTCCTGTTTTCTGACACTCCAACTGGAATTCAAACCATTTCCGATAGTCCAGAACCTCCCGCATCGTCGCATGGAAGGACTGCACTGCTCCTGTATCTCCCGCAAGCTTCCTTGCTTCCTCAATCTTGGAACGGAAATGCAGCGAAATTTTGTCTATTTCTTCGGGACGCATGATTTCGGCATCCTTCTGCAATAATTCCACCAAAGCTCTGGTATCCAGCTGTTCTTCTTTTTCTGCCCGTTTATTTTTCCACCGCAGGCTCAGTTTCAATCCGCTGGAAGTCTGCATGGATTCCATCAGTCCGTTCATTTTCTCTACCCAGCGTTTGCTTGCCTGAATTCGGGCACGTATTTTTTTACTGATGGTATTCGCCAGAATATCCTCAAACAGTTCCCGGTCTCTTTCACTTAAAACCTTGGCCAGCCCATCCGCATCTTCACAGAGTTTTTGCAGCAGCTCCTTAAATTTTACTGCGGTTCCCCTGTATTTCGCTGAAATATCAATTCTCTTTGCGCTCATATCCAGGAAGGAATTTTCATCATTCAGGTCTTCAAAAAGAGAGGACAGTGTAATCTGATAATCCAGAAGAAATCCACGGTTCTGATGATAAACCTCCTGCAAACTGCCAAAAACATCCTCCTGCTTTTTATTTCCGCAGCTTCCTGAAAGCTGTCCGCAGACTGCCTTTGCCAATCCGTCCATATCGTCGGTTTCCTCAATTACATCTTCCGTATATCCCAAACCATATTCCAGCTTAAACACGGTTCCGTATGTTTCTTTTTTATCTGAAAGCTGTTCTTTTTTCGTTTCATTTTCCTGTATTTTATCCTGCAGTACAGCTGCTTCATTTTCCAATCGATTCTGCCTTCCTACACAGCTTTCTCTCTCACCGGGCAGAAGAATAAGCCTCTGCATACAATAATCCAGACGTTCTCTGATTTGTTCGTAATCGGTAAGCTCCAGCTGTTTTCGTACAGAAACCAGAAATTCTTCCAGTTCCCTGACCTTTATTGAAATTCTACTCAAATCATAGCGGATATCATCCAGATCCTGCTCTATATCATCCCTGTATTCCTGCTGGCTTTTCACATACAGGACTCCATTTTGATAGTTGCCATAAGACACCCGAAGCCCGGCAAGCAGATCTTTATATTTATGCAGCGATTCCAAAACGGAAACAAACAGATCCAGACGGGGAGAAAGGTAACATTTCGCGCACAGCTCCCTTACTTTGATACGAATTTCATCCAGTTTTTTCCGTTCTGTTTCTGTGAGCGCCTGCTGCTCTCCTAGCCGCCTGACCGCGAGTTCCAGGCGGTATTCCCAGCCTGCAAGCTCTTTTGCCGCTGTTTTTAAATCTTCATCTTTCGGAAATTTCTCCCATTCTCTCCAAAGCAGCTCCAAACGCAGGCCGTTCTTCTCCAATGCAGCCTTTATTGTTTCCACCTGCTGCATTTTATTATGACAGAGCGTCTCCAGTTCTTCTATTTTTTCCTTCCTGTATTGTTCTCTGGCTCTGATACCGATAAATCTGGCGTGGTATTCTCCGGTAACCGTTCCTTCCAGGACTCCCAGACGATAATTTCCCCGTTCATCAATCCAGGTTCTTCCCGGATCGTTGCTTCTGCCAAATCCAATGGAAGCTAAAATTCCTGAAATCTTCTGATAAAACAGAATATCATTCTCTCCGTTATCTACATCCAGCACCTTTGTCAAATTTTCCCGTACATGAGAAACATCGCCAAAAATATACCGGTCGCATACGCCGCAGTCCAGTTCTAACACTTTGTCTCTGTATTCTTCCGAAATGATCAATGCATCCAGTATTCCCATCTGCTGAAGAGCCTCTTCCAGGCGGTCTGCCTGCTGTGATTCCATCCCTGTTCCAAACTCTATGGTCTTATAAAACTGCTGATAGGGAATCCCTTTTTCTTTTAAAAGACTGCGGTTTTTCTGTACGCATTCCGGCTGCTCCGGTTCCGGCTCTTTCTGCGTCTTCCACTCGGTCAGCTCCTCCTCTAATCGCTGTAATTCACCGCTCTCATTTTCCATCTCCTGCTCCAGCAGCATTCGTTCTCTGGTAAATTCGCTTTCCTTTTCATATAATGTTTGTTTCGCCAGCTCCCGTATTTCAGAATAATCGCTCCCCTGTTCATACCCCTGAATTTTTCTGGAAATCTCCTGCATCACATCCGGCGTAAGAGAAAGCTCTTCATTGCTGCGTTCCCAGAGATATACCTGTTCTGTCAGCTCTGCCTTTGTTTCCTGCAAAAGACGTTCATATTGCTGCACCTCCCTCTCTGCCCCATTTCGTTCTGCCTGACACAAATCCAGTTCCTTTAAGTAACGATCATATTTTTCCTGGCAGTTTTTTTCCTCCGTCAATCCCTCTTTTCCACGTTCTGCCTGCTCCGTATACCTTTTCAAAAGCTGTACATGGGACTCAAACGAATAATCCGGATTTTTATCTTCCAGAAGTTCTTTTTTCAAAAAGGAAAACTCATCAAACGGTACGTCTTCCAGCTCATCCTCCATTTCCTCAATGCAGGTTTCTATCTCTCCCCAGATGCGTTCATTTTCTTCCTCTCCCCGTTTCAGCCGTCTCTCCGTTTCCTGCAGCTTATCCTTTTTCTCCTGCTCCTGTCTCTCTTTTACACACTTTTCCTCTGCCTTTTCCCGCAGTTCTCCCGTTAATTCCAGTTCCTGTTCCTTTAACTTTGCCGCATCGCTTTTTGTGAGGGATTCTTTTTCCTTCTTTAAAACTTCTTCCTCCCGCGCAAGCTCCTGATACCGCTGTTTTTCTTTTTCCAGCATCACCGTTTTTTCATTCAATTCTTCCAACTGTTTTTTCCCCGCGCGGTCACAGTCTTCATAGGCATTTCCAGCTTCTGCAAACATACGGGCTTTATTATAAAGTACGATCCGGTTATACTGGTCGTAAATTTTTTCAATCTGTCTGGCCCCCCGGATACTCTCATTTAAGCTGTCCAGATTGGTTTTCAAATTATCCATATTTTCAATCGCCTCAGACATGGGCCGCAAGTCATCTTCCGATAAGGTCTGCAGCGAACTGCTCAGAATTTCATTAATAACGGTAGGCTTAAAATCTTTAGAAAGCTTTGGCGTACGAAGCTGGATCAAAAGCTCCAGCAGTTCCTTATACTCTTCCTGGGTTTCAAATCCAAACAGAAGGCGATTCACACAGGCTGCATATTCGCTTTGAGTCTCCATCACCTTCCCGCCATCGCCAATCCTGTTTTTTAACTCAATTTTAGAACAGGTGATTTTATTTTCCAGATCTTTATACAAAAAGATATCATATCCCACCCGTCTGTTATCCGTAATACAAAAATACCAGGATTCCAGCTTTTTATTCTTTCTTGCACGGATTCCCAGCCCCAACGTCAGATATTCTTCACTTCCCAGACGTTTAAATTCCATATAAAGATATCCGGTTCTCTCATCCCGGTCATCATTTTCTTCTAAAAGATAATTCTCCATTTTCCTTGCACGGGAGCCAAATGGATCCAACCGCTCTGGACGCATATTTCCATCCAGTAAAAGAGGAATAAAGCTCTGCATGGTGACTGATTTTCCCGAACCATTTGAACCTCTTAAAAGCATACGGCCTTCCGAACATTCAAACGTTTCCTCATCATAGTACCAAAAATCCACCAGTCCCGCCCTGTTTATCTGCCACTTTCCACTATTCATCGCCTTTGTCCTCTTTTCCAAAATCTTCCGGATATTTTCCCATGATTTTACCTGCCACTGATCGGATGTATATGTCACCATATGCCTGCTCTATCATCATCAGATTTTCCATATAATCATATACTTCCCTGTAAAATTCTGCAAAGGTCATTTCCCGATAGGTCTTATTAAACCCTACACCAAACTGCTCTTTGCACTTTTCCACAAGCCTCTGAAAATTTTCTTTTGGAAGACGGATTTGTTCATCCAGAGGCACTTCTACTCTGCCTGTCCGTATTTCTTCCTGCAAAAGCTGGTACAAAAGCAGCACAATGTCTGACAGTGTATTTTCTTCCGGAAAGGTCCGGCCAAGCCTGCAGTTCTCCTCCAATATCAGAAACGCACTGCTGCTGTGTACCTGCAGCTCACATGGAAACAGCTCCGATAATTCCCCCTGTATCATATTGCGGTAATTACGCACATAGGCAAAATCTTCTTCCGTATCCCTCTCTCTGTACATTCCCATGGTCATCAGAAGCCTTCGGTACACCCGCTGTCTTCGGATAATTCCCCTGTCCTCATCTAAATCAATCCACTCTTCTTTTTCAAAATCTTTCGGCACTGTATATCCCATAATATCCTGGGTGAAATTTTTCATAAAATACCGTGAAACCCCTGTATTCTCATACAAAACTTCACTGGTATCATCTTTTGCAAATCCCTCTTCTGTCCCGTCATTTACATTCAAAATTCCACATGCCACACAGTATTTCATCACCCGGATCATATGACGGCGGTAACGGTAAATAGTCCAGTCAATCTGCTCTTCCCTGTACTGGCTCTGTACATATTCCGTAAGCTCTGACAACACAAACTGATCCTCTGCCTCTTTATCCTCAAGAAACATAAGAACCAGGCAAAAAAATACATACTCAATGGGATCGCAAAACTCAGAAATCCCCATCCAGTTTTCTGCAGCTGCAGGCAGCTTTTCCACCTTGATCATATAAGGATTGATCAGTACCTGATACCCCAGCTTTTCTCTTAAAAATTTCTTTTCCTCCCCTGATGCCAGCGCTTCTTTTACCTGATAATACAG